>ERZ1031260.77-NODE-77-length-15043-cov-11.718508_pt1 | contig 15043 bp, 10 predicted proteins | sample MGYA00517287_ERZ1031260 | MGnify/ENA primary metagenome ERZ1031260 (study PRJEB33718, sample SAMN03159811) | human skin metagenome | collected 2014-02-25 | study: EMG produced TPA metagenomics assembly of the PRJNA266117 data set (Human skin bacterial metagenome... | reverse complement strand
AGGAGATGCAGACGAGCTACATCGATTACGCGATGAGCGTGATCGTGGGCCGCGCACTGCCGGACGTGCGCGACGGAATGAAGCCGGTACACCGGCGCATCATCTACGCGATGTACGACAATGGCTACCGCCCCGAGCGCTCCTACGTGAAGAGCGCGAAGCCGGTCGCCGACACGATGGGTAACTATCACCCGCATGGCGACAGCGCGATCTACGACACCCTCGTTCGTATGGCCCAGCCGTGGTCCATGCGCTACCCGCTTGTCGACGGCCAGGGCAACTTCGGTTCCCCAGGCAACGACGGCCCGGCGGCGATGCGTTACACGGAGTGCAAGCTCACGCCGATCGCGATGGAGATGGTGCGCGACATCCGCGAAAACGCGGTCGACTTCGTGCCCAATTACGACGGCAAGACGCAGGAGCCGACGGTGCTGCCGTCGCGCGTGCCGAACCTGCTGATGAACGGCTCCAACGGCATCGCCGTGGGCATGGCCACCAACATCCCGCCGCACAACCTGGGCGAGCTGGCGGATGCGATCATCTGGATCCTGGAGAACCACGAGGCCGACGAGCGCGCCACGCTCGACGCCGTCACGGAGCGCGTGAAGGGCCCCGATTTCCCGACGGCTGGCCTGATTGTCGGCGACGCCGGCATCAAGGACGCCTACACCACCGGCCGCGGCTCGATCCGCATGCGCGGCGTCACCGAGATCGAAGAGGTAGGCAACCGCCAGGTCATCGTGATCACGGAGCTGCCGTACCAGGTCAACCCGGACAACTTCATCCAGTCCATTGCCACCCAAATCAAGGACGGCAAGATGGCTGGCATCTCGGACATTGACGACGAATCCTCTGACCGCGTCGGCATGCGCATTGTGGTCACCCTCAAACGCGACGCCGTGCCGCGTGTGGTGCTGAACAACCTGTACAAGCACTCCGCGTTGGAGACGAACTTCTCCGCGAACATGCTCTCCATCGTCGACGGCGTGCCGCGCACCCTGCGCCTCGACCAGATGCTGCGTTACTACGTCAAGCACCAGATCGAAGTCATCGTCCGCCGCACCCAGTACCGTCTCGACGAGGCCGAAAAGCGCGCGCACATCTTGCGCGGTCTGGTCAAGGCACTGGATATGCTCGACGAGGTCATCGCGCTGATCCGCAGCTCGGCCACCGTCGATGATGCTCGACAGGGGCTCATTGAGCTTCTCGACGTCGACGAGATCCAGGCAAACGAGATCCTGGCGATGCAGCTGCGTCGACTGGCAGCGCTGGAGCGCCAGAAGATCGTTGACGATCTCGCCGAGATTGAGAAGCAGATCGCCGACTACAAGGACATCCTGGCCAAGCCCGAGCGCCAGCGCGCGATCGTGGGCGAAGAGCTGCGCGAGATCACCGAGAAGTACGGCGACGAGCGCCGCACCCGCATCGTGGCCGCCACCGGCGATGTCACCGAGGAAGACCTCATTGCGCGCGAGAATGTGGTGGTCACCATCACCTCCACCGGCTACGCCAAGCGCACCAAGGTCGATTCCTACAAGAGCCAGAAGCGTGGCGGCAAGGGCGTGCGCGGCGCTGAGTTGAAGCAGGACGACGTGGTGAAGAACTTCTTCATCTGCTCCACGCACGACTGGATCCTCTTCTTCACCAACTTCGGCCGCGTCTACCGCCTCAAGGCCTACGAGCTGCCGGAGGCGGGCCGCACCGCACGAGGCCAGCACGTGGCCAACTTGCTGGAGTTCCAGCCGGAGGAAAAGATCGCCCAGGTGATCCAGATCCAGTCCTACGAGGACGCGCCGTACCTGGTGCTGGCGACCCGCGACGGCCGCGTGAAGAAGTCGCGTCTGACTGACTACGAGTCCGCTCGCTCCGCCGGCCTGATCGCGATCAACCTCAACGAGGGCGACGCGCTGATCGGCGCTGCGCTCGCAGGCGAGAACGATGACGTTTTGCTGGTCTCCGAGCAAGGCCAGTCGATCCGCTTCACCGCCGATGACGAGCAGCTGCGCCCGATGGGCCGCGCAACCGCCGGCGTGAAGGGCATGCGTTTCCGCGGCGATGACCAGCTGCTGGCCATGACCGTGGTCCACGACGGCGAATTCCTGCTGGTGGCTACCTCCGGCGGATACGGAAAGCGCACGCCGATCGAGGAGTACAACCCGCAAGGCCGCGGCGGCATGGGTGTGATGACGTTCAAGTACACCCCGAAGCGCGGAAAGCTCATCGGTGCACTCGCAGTGGAAGAGGACGATCAGATCTTCGCCATCACGTCGGCTGGCGGTGTCATCCGTACGGAGGTTGCGCAGATCCGGCCGTCGTCACGCGCGACGATGGGCGTGCGACTCGTCGACCTTGCGGACGGCGTCGAGCTCCTGGCCATCGACAAGAACGTCGAAGACGAGGGCGAGGAAGAAGCAACCGCAGTGGCCAAGGGCGAGAAGACGATGGAGGAAGCCCAGGAGGCGACCTCATCGGCGCACGGCCACGAGAACTCGAGCACCCAATCCGCTGACGGCCAGGGCTCGGAGCTTGGCGTCTCCGGAGAGCGCTGGGAGGACAACGATCCGATTGAGACCGGCATCACTGATGCATCTGGTGAGGGCGACGCGGAGGCAAACGTCGATTACGATCCTGAGGATGATGACGAGGAGTAACGCATGGCCGCACGAAAAGTAGCGGTAAAGCACGTCGGGGTGGGATCGGTGTTCAAGGTGGCAACGATCCTCGCCTTGATCGGGTTTGTCGCGTGGATGATCGCCGCGACCGTAATTTACTTCGGTCTCGAGCGCGCCGGCGTGATCGAATCCATGAATTCGCTCATCGGCGGAGTCGGCGGTGACCAGGTCATCGACATGGGCTTGGTGCTTTCTGCAGCCGGCCTCGTTGGGCTGATCGGTGTGGTGTTCACCGCAGTGATGGCGCCGTTGGCCACCGTGATCTACAACGCAATCGCGGATCTCGTGGGCGGGATTACTTACACGATGTCCAACCGCGTCGGCTAGACGAAATAGGGCGCTACCTGGCGATTTGGTGCCTACGCCGTCGCTGGGTAATGTTCTATCTCGTCCAACGGGCCTATAGCTCAGTCGGTTAGAGCGCATCGCTGATAACGATGAGGTCGCAGGTTCGATTCCTGCTAGGCCCACTACCCGCAAGGGTACGGGGCATTAGCTCAGTTGGTAGAGCACCTGCTTTGCAAGCAGGATGTCAGGAGTTCGATTCTCCTATGCTCCACAAATCGCTCCCTCTGTTTCGGCAGGGGGAGCTTTTCGCCTTGCGACGGGCGAAACTGTCCCCATTTGGGGGACGCGGGCACTCGCTGGCGCAATTCGTCGATAAGCAATCGAAGCTTGTGAGCGCACTGCTGATTTGTGTTCTGGTGAGGCTGGTGTGTACACCCCGAGGGTGTAACCTCGATGCACTTATCTGCGCCTTTCTTCTATTCACGTTACCCTCACGTTATACTCAGGTTACTTTTCTGAGACAAAAGACGGAAAACGCGTTTAAAGGCGGAAAACTCTATGGGCACTCACGTCTCCCACAGCCAGTTCGAGCGGCTGAAGTTTCTGATGCTGGCGGCACCGCGAGCCGCCAAGGCAACCATTGCGGCCTGCGTGGTGACGGCGCTGGTCGCCTCAGCCATGTGTGCGGCGGAAGCAGGCGCACAGGAGTATCCTTCATCATTCCGCGATACCAACGGTGTCGGCATTGTGACGAAGGTGTTCGACGACTCGACCAGTGCCGCTGAGGTGGAGGAGTCCTTCCGCACCGCAAAGGAAATGGGTGTGGAGTGGACCCGTGTGGGCGCGGCTTGGTACCACATTGAGCGCGAACCTGGCCAGTACAACTGGAGGTTCCTCGACCAGACCATCGCAATGGCGGAGAAGTACGACATCAACGTGATGATGCAGGTCACCACCGCACCGGAGTGGGCAACCGGCTTGAGCAGTATGTCGCCTGCCCAAAAGCGCTCGCTCGGTCACTATCCCGATACCTACGCACCGAAGCCGGAGTTTTACGACGACTACGCGAACTTCTTCGCCGACGTCGTTGAGCGCTATGCGCCCCGCGGCATTGTGGATTACGAGGTGTGGAATGAACCGGCGCTCGCGGGCTTCTGGAAGGAAGACACCAACAACCGCATGCCCAGCCCGGAGAGCTACACCCAGCTCCTGAAGGAGACATACCCGGCAGCCCACCGTGCGTACAGTGGCGTCAACGTGATCGCCGGCGGCCAGGTTGTTCTGCCGACGGAGGCGGACGGGTCCCGCATCAACGCCGTGGAGTACCTCAAGCGCATGTACGCTGCGGGCGCAGGGGGCTACTTCGACTCTCTGGCGCACCATCCGTACGGCATTGACTCTCCGGAGTGGATCTGGAACGGCTGGGCATACATGTTCAACGAACCGAAGACGAACAACGCTCCGCGGGACACCCTGCACTCGGTGATGAGCGCGCACGGTGACGGGGATAAGGAAATCTGGCTCACCGAGCTCGGCCAGGACACCCGGCACGGATGGGTGGACGAGAAGATGCAGGCGGAGCGCTACCAGCTCTACCTCGATGCGTGGGGAGACACCCCCAACATCGGCCCGATGATCTTCTACAGCCTCCAGGACAAGAAGTCCTACGGTAACAGCTTCGACAAGGAGGACTACTTCGGCGTGATCCGTGACGACGGCTCCTGGAAGCCGGCCGCGATGGCGATCAAGAGCTACACCAACGCCGCAGAATCCGGGACGGTTCCTCGCGCAGCAGCACCAGCGCCAGCGCCAGATCAGGCGCCAGTACCCGCACCGGCACCGGCGCCGCTGGATGCACCCGTCGGCACCACGCCGGATGTCGAGCAGGGCGCGCCGGTACCGCCTGCAGCCCCCAAGCCGCGGACGCAGGCACCTACCCAGCCGAACAATCCATTCGTTCCGGAAACTCCAGCCCTGGAAGACGCCCCTGCAGCCGACCCCGAGGCAACGCTTGTCGACGAAGCGTTCGCGGAGGAAGCACCCGTCATCGGCCCAGTGCCACCTGTGACTTGGCCAACGCTGGAAAACCCGCGCGCTTCGGATCCCACACTCGCACCGGCTCCTGCGCCGGTTCCCGCACCTGCCCCGGTTCCGGAAGCATTGGTTGAACCGCGGCCGGAAGCTCCGGCCCCGCCGTCTGCACCTGCGGAAGCCCAGCCAGACGCACCAGCGCGAGCAGTGCAGCCAGAAGCCACAACTGGACCAGCTATTGGCCTGGCACCGCTGGGTATGGCCCTGCTCCTATTCATCCGCACCCACATCTGGAAGTGGCTCACCGGCTACCTGAAATAGTGCGGGGGCGGGAGATTACCCGCCTACCGTTCATTGATCCGCGCTGTGAGTTGTTACGCTTACTTACTCTCATAGAGTGATGACGCGGATGGGAGAAGAGAGATGGGTAGCGGTTTTTCTAGCGCAAGCAATCGACCGCGCTTCGGCGGAATGTCGCGGGCGACTCGGGCTCTCGCGGTATTCGCAGCACTCACGGTCGTCTTTGTCACGTCAACCTGCATCTCAGAGCACTCTGAGACGGAAAATGACAACGGCGTCGGCGTCATTGTCAAGGCATTCGACCACGGGTACTCGGATGATGAGGTCGAAGAGTCTTACGAAAACGCGGTTGAAATGGGGGCGACGTGGACTCGCGTGGTCGTGCCCTGGTACTACGTTGAGCCGAGCCCTGGTGAGTACAACTGGGACTCTACAGATAAGAGCGTCGCCGCGGCGAACAAGCACGGAATGAACGTGCTCATCCAAGTCTCTACAGCTCCCGAGTGGGCGACCGGGGTTGACAAGCTTGCGCCGGAGGAGCGTGAGTCACTCCAACCCGGAATGGACACGTATGCTCCGACACCGGACCACTACGACGACTATGCGCAGTTCTTTGCCAAAGTGATCAAGCGCTACAGCAAGAAGGGCGTGAGCGACTACGAGGTCTGGAACGAGCCCGGATCGGCCGGTTTCTGGAAGGACAGCCCGGACAACCCCAAAGCCAGCCCAGAAAGCTACGCGCAGCTGCTGAAGCACGCGTACCCGGCGGCGCATAAGGCAAACCGCGATGTAAATGTCATCGCCGGTGGTCAGGTGGTCTTGCCGACCGAGGCCGACGATTCCGTCATCGGCGCAACCGAGTACCTCAAGCGGATGTACGCTGCTGGCGCGCAGGGGAACTTCGACTCGCTGTCGCACCACCCGTACGGAATCAACTCGGAAGAGTGGGTATGGAACGGTTGGGACTACCTGTTCGGCGACCAACCGACCCTCAATGCCCCAGCGGACAACCTTTACTCACTCATGCGGGCTAATGGTGACGGGGACAAAGACATTTGGCTCACAGAGGTCGGCCAAGACACGGTGCGCGGCACCGCCGACGAGACGATTCAAGAGGAACGCTACAGCCAATACCTCAACACCTGGGGGCAGTCGCACAATGTCGGCCCGATCCTCTTCTATCACATCGAGGATAAGAAGCAGTACAACGCTAGCCAGGACAAAGAGGACTACTTCGGCGTGATCCGTGAAGACGGCTCGTGGAAACCAGCCGCTTGGGCGATCAAGTACTACACCGAAACGAACCCGCCGAAGGAGATGCGCGACTAGGGCCGTTCACATGGGTCCCACGGACCCCATGGGCCCCAGCGCGGCCCGTGCGACTACTTGCGCGGCAGCGCCATCAGCGCCGCGCCGATGGCCACCAGCCAGGCATCCTTCGACAGCGACAGTCCCGCGTGGGACGGGCGGATGCCGTCATCCTCGGTCATTTGGTCGTTACCGAAGTACATGGTGAGCAGCCCCGCGCCAAAGGTCGCGAGGCCCAGACCAGCGAGACGGTTGGGCACAAACGGAAGGAGCAGCGCAGCGGCGAGGGCGGTCTCGCTCGCGGCGAGGGTCTTGGCAAAGGTCTCCGGGTCGAACTCGTCGAGCGCCGGGATGCCGGTGGCTGCCATGTCCTGCAGACCCTCAGCCGTTTCCTTGTCGGCGCCGAACTTACCCAGACCGGAGTTGAGAATGTACAGGCCGAGGGGCACGCGCAGCGTCGCAGAGGCGAAGCCGAGGTTGGTCTTGTCTTGCTTTGAGAAGATGCTGACAGGGAGAAGGTTCAGGGGGTTGAACATTGTGAAATCCTTTTCGGTACTTGGTCGTAGGAGTTTTTCGCTTTACGACGGTACCGAAAACGTTTCGACAGCACTCTACCGCCACCGGTTGGGGCTGTTTGCAGGCGCGGCTAGACCGAGATCTCGGGGTAGATGTCCTTCTCTGTCGGGCGCCGCAGCGCGCGCAGACCCAGGCACGAGACCAGCCACGAACCGATGGCAAGCGCAACTAGCACGATGACCGCCCGGTGCATGCGCGGATCTGTTGCCGCGGAGCCAAAGAGCGCGAAGCGCGTGAGGTCGACCACGTACGTCATCGGGTCCAGCTTGTGCACCCATTGGATGAACTCCGGTTGCACTTCTGGTGGGTAGAGGCCGTTGGAGGCCACCAGCTGCAGCGACATCAGTGCCATCGTGATCAGGCGGCCCACTGAGGCGCCGAAGACCGCGTTGAGGGCGAAGATGGTGGTGATGAACGCCCAGGAGGCGAACATCAGTACGGCGAAAAGCCAACCCGGGTGCTTGGGTTGCACGTCGAGCACGAAGACCTGCACGACCCACAAGGCAATGACCTGAGCGAGACCGATGAGGTAAGCCGGAACCAGGGTGTTCAACGCGACACGTGTCGGCAGGGCGCCGGAATCGATCGCGCGACGCGACAGCGGCGGGAGCACCATGAACGTGATCAGGCCGCCGAACCACAGCGACAGCGACAGGAAGAACGGCGACAGGCCACGGCCGAAGAACGTCAGCTCGTCACCCACCTGGTTCACAACGACCGGGTTCGAGGCATTTTCGACGGCCATATCAAGACGCTCGCCTTCCCACCGCGGCGCCTTCTCTGCGCCCTCGGAGAGCTTCAGGGAGAGCTCGCCGGTGCCGTCGGAAAGCTGCACCAGGCCGTCGCTGAGATCGCCCATGCCTACAACCAGCTGGTCCGAGCCCTCCGCAAGCTTCGAGGTGGCATCCGCAGCCGCGTTCGCCGCAACGACGAACGCCGAGGTACCGTCCTTGAGCTTGGTTACGCCGGCCAAGAGTGTGCCGGACCCCTCGTCGAGTGCCGCAAGGCCCTTGGCCAGCGTCTCCGCTGCGCTGACGGCGGTGTTCATACCGGAGAGGTACTCGGATTCGGGGTCGTGGAGCTGGTATGCCACCTGGTGCGCGCCGTCCTGGAGCAGCGTGAGCTGGCTGACCAGATCGGAACCGGCGGCCGCGCCCAGGGTGCCGGAGTTGAGCTGCGCGCGGGTGGCTCGCGCCTGCTCCGCGATCAGCTCGGATCCCGGGATGGGGGAGCGGTCGAGGTCTTCAATGACCTGCGCCAGCGAGGAGTCGATGTCCTCGTACGCCTGCTGCGCTGCGCTCAACGTTCCAGCGAGGTCTGCGATCTTGTCCACGCCGCCGGCAACCTGCTCGGCACCGGAACCGAGGGCATCGGTAGCGGTCTGAAGTTTGCCCAGGCCGTCGGACAGCTGCTGGGCTCCGTCTGCGGCGGTGCCCAAATTCTCGTTCAGCTGCTGTGCGCCGTTCTGCAGCTCGCTGACGCCGTTGTCGAGTTCGCCGGCCGCTTCCGGAAGCTGCTGGGCCTTCTCGTTGAACTCGTTCAGACCATCGTTTAGGCGCCCAGCACCGTCGTCGAGCTGGCCAGCTCCGTCCTTTGCCGACTGCGCTCCGTCGTCAAGCTTGCTCGCGCCATCCTTGGCCTGGTCCATACCGTCGCCGATGGTGTTGAAGCCAACGAAAAGCTGGTTCACCACTTCAGCACCGATGGTGTGGGAGACCGCTTCCGCAACCTGCGTGGTAGCGGTGTTGCCGAGCAAGGTGGGGATGAAACCGTTGGTCTCATTCAGCGTGACGTTGATCTTGGCCTGACGCGGGTTGTCCGACTGCACACTGGTCGCGGCCTCGGTGAAGTCCGTTGGCAGCTCCATGGCTAAGTAGTACGTGCCGTTTTCCACGCCTTCACGCGCTTCATCGGCGCTGACTACGTGGAAGTCCATCGGACTTTCCGCCACGAGTTCGTCGACGACCTTTTGGCCCGCGTCGCCTTCATCTGAGTTCACCAGCGCTACCGGCACTTTGTGGAAGTTGCCGAGGGGGTCGAAGTAGCTCCAGACGAACAGGCCGCCGAACAGGAGCGGCAGCAGCGAGATGGCAATCAGCGCGAGGGGCGGCAGGGTGCCGTGGAAGAATTTTCGGAAGTTGGTGCCGATGTGCAGTCCGCTCATTGTTCCTCATTCACGGTGGTCACGATGACGGGCAGGTACGACGCCACTACCTTGAGGTCATCCATAATTTGGCGGCGCAGGGCCATTTTCTTCACCTGGTCAACGTCGTCGACCACGAGCAGCTCGGCGTCCGGACGAGAGACCAGGGCAAGCAGGATGCGGAGCCGGAACCGGTCCATCACTCCCAGCTCACCGACCGTCTTGTGAACGTCCAATTCTTCGAGGCGTAGCGGCTCCAGCCACGGCTGGACGTATTTGTGGCCCAGGATGTCCTTCGGTACACGGGCGAAAAACGGCTGAGCCCACGCGACCTGTTCCCGTATCGATTCCCGAGCGGAAACATGCCGCTCCAGGGTGTCAATGAAGTCCGCGCCGGCTAATGCGGTGCGTTTAAAACCAGGACCGTCCACGGTGCCGGAATAGGGCTTGAAACGGTCCGCGAGCGCCATCGCGAGCCGGGAGCCGCCCGCCTCGCGACGCGTCTGCACGATGGTTAGCCCCTCTTCCGCAACCAGCGTCACCGGGGTGCCACCCTTGCGCACCACAAGGTCCTGCGTGGTGAGTACTACTGTCATCCTTGCTCCAGACGGAGGGTTAGCTATCACTTAAATCCGGTGTTATCATCCTCGCCATTAGCAGTCGTGTCAAAAGTAACGGGTAGGAGGTGGAACTGTGCGCGCAGATGCACGCGCAAAACGCGCTCAAATCATCACCGCCGCCATGCGGCAGTTCCGCACCCGGCCAGCCTCGGCGGTGACCATGGAAGGCATAGCCGCAGAGGCCAATGTCGGTATCGCCACCGTGTATCGCCACTTTCCGTCTCGGTCCGAGCTGCGCCAAGCGTGTGCCCTTGAACTCATCCACGTGCTCGACGAGTTCCTCGACAACTCACTTGCAGCTTTCGATGATGCTCCCCACGAGCAGTGGGAGAGCTTTGTTTGGAAGCTGGTGGATTACGGCGTGGGCATGCTCGTCGGCGCGTTGGTCAACGAGATGCCCGGAACGATTGACGCTGAGGTAGCGGCAAGACGCGACGAATTCTTCGACAGGGTCCAGGCGCTGCTCGACAATGCGGCCGCACACGGGTTGGTTGACCCGGGTCTGCGGCCGCTAGAACTCGCCTCCGAGCTGATCGTGGTCACCCGTCCGATGAACGAACAGCTCAATGCCCTGTTTCCCGATGTCCGGGAGCGGCTCGTGCGCCACCTCTTACTAGCGTGGCGTGCGCCGCGAGTGGACATTCAGCACACTCAGCGCAACAGCGCTTAACGCTTCGCGTCGTTGTCCTTGCGCAGCTCGTGGCGGCCGGACGCGCCGATCGTGGTGTCGGCATCTGAGGTCTTATCGCTACGGTTGCCCGAACCGGTGTCGCGCAGCACATCGCTCTTTACATCACTCTTCGCGTGGCGCGGTTCGGTTACCTCACGCTGCGAATCCTCGAGGGTGTCAAGGGTGGTCAGCTGCTCGTCGATGGAGGTGAGCAGCTCCTCGTCGCGCTCAGCCGGTTCCTCACCGAGCGGGCCTGCAGAGCCGTGCATGTCCGCCTTCGGGCGCATGTCGTTATCTGGGTCGTTGGTCGCGCGCGCACCGGACGCTGTGCCTGCGGTTTCGGTGGTGGTGGAGTACACGAGGGTCGAGTTGCCCTTCTCGTCGGTTTCAGTGCGGGTCGGAGCCGGCCGGGTAGTCTTCGTTGCTTGTTTGCCGGAACCGCCGTTGACCATGTCGGAGAGCCAGAACTCCCACGCGGCCCACGCAGCGGCAGCTGCGCCTGCGATGCCGAGGCTGATGCCAATGAACTTGCCGACACCGCCGCCGCGGTTGTCTTTCTCCTGCTGCTTCGCCGCGTGCTTCAGCGCCTCGCGGCGCGCCTTGCGGTCTGGAGCAGCCGCGGCGAATGCAGCGCGGCGGCGATCGAGGCGGTCGTGCGCGTCGCGGGTCAGGTCGCCGGCGTTCGCGCGTGCGGCACCGTGCAGCTCCTCCAGGTCGTCGATGCCGAGCTCCTCAGCGAGGTCGCCCAGCTTGCCGTCTTTCAGTGCGCCGAGCAGAGCGTCGTAGGTCTTGCGCTGCTGTTTCGAGTCGCTGTTGCGGTACATGTTGTACGCGCCGGTGGCGGCGCCCATGGCCAAGCGAAGCATGATCCGGTTCATGACGAAATAACTCCTTTTTGTGTGATGCGCGATGCATTCGCACGCGCGCGTGAATCCGCTCCCAGGGTAGCGAAAACGCTGAATGCCCCGCGCTACACAAACTGAACCAAGCGGTTCATTCCGCCTTCCGCCCGGTGCTATTTTATTCACCCTACTCGGCTGTTCAACCAGCACAAACACCCAAAAGACCGAGAGGTACATTGAGACTGAAACTTGGGCGCAATAAGTTTTGCACAGCCGTTGTAAAACGGTTGAACGTCAAGTGCCGAGCCCGGCCAGACACCCAAGAAGATCGAAAGGCATCTGTTTCCATGCGTGGGAATTTTGCTTCGACTCGGCTGTCAGCCTCGGCACCCCTGGACAGCCCGTTCGAGGTTGACCAGTACTCGCCGGTGGTGAAGCACCACGGCACGCGCACAGCGCTGAGTTTTGAGCTCATCCCGCCGCGCAACAGCACAGATTCCGCCAAGCTCGATGAGCTTATCCAAGGCTTGGCCGCCTACCACCCCGACTACGTCTCGGTGACCAGCTCCATGCGCAGTGATTGGCTGGCTGGCACCACGGCACTCATCGAGCGCATCGCAAGCACTACAGATCTTCGCCCGATCGCGCACCTCGCGTGCACTGCCGGGCCGAAGGTCGAGCTTGAGGGGTGGATTCGCCAGCTTATCGACGTCGGCGTTCGCGGTTTTCTCGCGCTTCGGGGGGACCTGCAGCCGGGGCAGACTTCGCTACCAGAGGGCTACCTCCCGTACGCCACCGATCTTCTGAACCTGATCAATAAGGTGCAGGAGGAAGAGGCGTTCCGCCTAGCGGCGGGCAAGCTGGCGCTGTCGGTGGCGTGCTACCCCTCGGGGCACGCGGAGTCGAAGCACTTCGACCACGATCTGGACGTGCTGTTGGCGAAGCAGCGCCTCGGCGCAGATTTCGCCATCACGCAGCTGTTTTTCGACGCCTCGGATTACCTCGAGTTCGTGGAGGTGGCGCGCCTCGCGGGCGTGCGCATTCCGCTCATCCCCGGCATCATGCCCATCACGAGCTTGGCCAGGGCCAAGCGAATGGGCGAGCTGTCGGGATTGCAGGTTCCAGAGACCGTCGAAAAGCGACTTGCTTCCGCAACTTCTCCTGAGGAGGAGTATGAGCTGGGCATGGAGCTTTCGGCTGAGCTCACGCGGACGATCTTGGACGCCGGGACCGGCGGCCTGCACGTGTATACCCACAACAACCTTGCCGTGACTCGCGACCTGCTTGGACGCGTCGGCATTCAACAACCGTAATTTAGTTTAAGGACAAGCAATGACTGTACCTTTTCCCAAGGCGACGATTGAAGGCTACCCGCGCATCGGCGCGAACCGCGAGCTGAAGCAGGCGCTGGAGAGCTACTGGGCGGGCCGCATTGACGCGGAGACCTTCCGCTCCACCACCCGCGCGCTGCGCATTGACACCTACAACCACCTGCGCGACCTCGGCCTGACCGAGGACTACGCGATTCCGGCTGATGTGGCGTACTACGACCAGGTGCTGGAGACCGGCCTGACTGTCGGCCTGATTCCGGGCGGCACCGACCTGGATGAGGAGTTCGCGCTCGCCCGCGGCAACGACACCCGCGTGCCGCTGGAGATGACTAAGTGGTTCGACACCAACTACCACTACCTTGTGCCGGAGATCGCCGAGGGCCAGGACATCACCCCGGCCCCGGAGCGCGTGCTTCGGCTGGTGGAGGAGGCAGGCGAAGCTGGCCACAAGGTGCGCCCGTACCTGGTCGGCCCGGTCACCCTGATCGCGCTGTCGAAGCCGGCCGAGTGGTCGCTGTTGCCGGCGCTGGTTGAGGCGTACGCCGAGGTCTTCCGCGCGCTGAAGGACGCCGGTGTGGAGTGGGTCCAGGTTGCAGAGCCGGCCGTCGTGGCCGACCTGTCCACCGCGGACGCGGAGCTTGCCAACTACCTGCGCCAGGCCTGGAGCCAGCTGCTCGCCGAGGAAGCCCGCCCGCAGGTCTACCTGACCACCCCGTACGGCGCGGCGCGCGAGGCGCTGCCAGTGCTCGGCGAGCTCGCCCCGGAGGCGCTGCACGTCGACCTGTCGCCGTGGACCCTGGATTCCGATTCCGGTTACCCGGAGCGCGTGCGCGCGCAGGTCGCGGATTCCACCACCCTCGTCGCCGGGCTTATCGACGGCCGCAACGTATGGGCCGCCAATCTGCGCGTGAAGGCGGAGGTGCTGGAGTCCCTGGGTATCGCCGACGACGCACACGTGTCCACCTCCACCTCGCTGCAGCACGTGCCGCACTCCCTGAACGCGGAGAAGAACCTGCCGGTGGACGTGGCCAACTGGCTGTCCTTCGCCGATGAGAAGATCGGCGAGATCCAGGCGCTGGTCGCTGGCGAGGCAGGCGCTTCCGACGCCTTCGCACGTTCCGATCGCGCCGTTCGCACCCGCGCCGAGTCCGAGCGCACCCACAACGCAGACGTGGCCGCCAAGGTCGACGCGCTGCCGACCGGCACCGTCCAGCGTGAGCCGTCGTTTAGCGAGCGCAATGCTGCCCAGCGCGAGGCCCTTGGCCTGCCGCTGCTGCCGACGACCACTATCGGCTCCTTCCCGCAGACCCAGGAAATCCGCAAGGCGCGCGCCGATCACCGCGACGGCACCTTAAGCGACGATCAGTACACCGAGGCGCTGCGCGAGGAGATCAAGCAGGTCATCGCGCTGCAGGAGGAGATCGGCCTGGACGTGCTCGTGCACGGCGAGCCGGAGCGCAACGACATGGTGCAGTACTTCGCAGAGCTTCTCGACGGCTTCGTGGTCACCGAGAACGGCTGGGTCCAGTCCTACGGTTCCCGCTGCACCCGTCCGCCAATCGTGATCGGCGACGTCTCCCGCCCGGCGGCGATGACTGTCGAGTGGTCGCAGTACGCGCAGTCCCTGTCCGAGAAGCCGGTCAAGGGCATGCTCACCGGCCCGGTGACCATCCTCGCGTGGTCCTTCAAGCGTGACGATGTGCCGCTGGCCGTCTCCGCCGACCAGATCGCGCTTGCGCTTGCCGACGAGGTGCGTGACCTCGAGGAAGCCGGCATCAAGGTCATCCAGATCGACGAGCCGGCGCTGCGCGAGCTGCTGCCGCTGCGCGCCGACGAGCGCCCCGCCTACCTCGACTGGGCGGTGCGCGCCTTCCGCCTGGTTTCCCTGCAGGCGAAGCCGGAGACCCAGATCCACACCCACCTCTGCTACTCCGAGTTCGGCCAGATCATCGACGCCGTCGCTGGCCTGGACGCAGACGCGACCTCCATCGAGGCCGCCCGTTCCAAGATGGAGCTGCTCGAGGACATCGACGAGACCTTCCACTCCGAGATCGGCCCGGGCGTGTGGGACATCCACTCGCCGCGCGTGCCGTCCACCGAGGAGATGGCGGGCCTGATCCGCGCCGCACTGGAGAACGTGCCGGCCGAGCGCCTCTGGGTGAACCCGGACTGTGGTCTGAAGACCCGCGGCTACGCCGAGGTCGATCCGTCGCTGCGCAACATGATCGCGGCCCGCGACGAGGTGGCCCAGGGCCTGTAGTT
>ERZ1031260.76-NODE-76-length-15117-cov-9.870469_pt1 | contig 15117 bp, 15 predicted proteins | sample MGYA00517287_ERZ1031260 | MGnify/ENA primary metagenome ERZ1031260 (study PRJEB33718, sample SAMN03159811) | human skin metagenome | collected 2014-02-25 | study: EMG produced TPA metagenomics assembly of the PRJNA266117 data set (Human skin bacterial metagenome and... | reverse complement strand
ACCTGCGACCGGTCACCCGCCAACACCACGGCGAGCGACCGGTCGCAGGCATTTCTAACGCCGAGGCTGCCCGTGGGGAGCTGACTCCTTGCGCGCCCTCTTCACAGTAGATGTCGCCTGCACTTCTATAATGAGTTGAAATCTACGGAAAGGTCTCTCAATGTCGGAACCGGATAGCCGTCCCGCGGGCCAGTCGGATAACGGAGGTGGCCGACCCCAGCGGGGTGAAGGACAGCGTCGCAATCGCGAGGGCCAGGGTGGCGGTGGGCGTGAGAACCGCCGGCCGAATCGGAGTGGCAAGAACCGAGGTCGCGACGACCGGGTTCGGCACAACCGCTCTAACCCCGTCAGACAGGGCTATCGGGAAGACCGCATGGCGCAGCGGCTATCCGAACCTGATCTCCCTGAAGGCCTTGATATCAGCGAGCTCGATCCATCGGTAATCCAGGACTTGCGTGTTCTGTCGAAGGACAATGCGGATCGCGTGGCAAAGCACATGCTGATGGCGGCGGAGCTGCTTGAGGATGAGCCTCAGCTCGCGCTGCGACACGCAAGGGCCGCCAAGAATCGTGCTGGGCGCGTGGGCGTCGTCCGCGAGACAAACGGAGTGGTTGCGTACCACGCCGGTGAGTGGAAGGAAGCGCTTTCCGAGCTGAGAGCAGCGCGGCGTATGTCCGGTGGCCCCGGATTGCTTGCAGTGATGGCGGATGCCGAGCGTGGTCTCGGACGCCCGGAGAAGGCGTTGGAACTCGGCCGATCCCCTGAGGCTTCCGAACTGGGAGTTGAGGATCGAATTGAGCTTGCCATCGTGCTTGCGGGCGCCCGCCATGATCTCGGTCAGCACGAGTCGGCACTAGCAACACTGGAACGTTTCCGACCTTCGCTTGATTCTGAGGGTGAAACGCAAGCCCGTCTTTCGTATGCGTACGCGGAGGCGCTCCTGGCGCTCGATCGGAAATCAGAGGCGAAAACGTGGTTCGAGCACGTTGCCCGCATCGATGAAGAAGGGCTAACCGATGCCGACGAGCGCGTTGCTGAACTAAGCTAGGGTCAAGATCATGGCTTTGGTTGATAACCATGACGCGATCTTCCTTGACCTCGATGGGACGGTGTGGGAAGGCGGGAACGCGCTGCCCCATGCCGTTGAGGCAATCAACGCTGTTTCGGCACCTGCTCTCTACATCACCAACAACGCTTCGCGGAGCGCAGAGCAAGTTGCGGTGATGCTTCGCGAGATTGGGCTTCGTGCAGAGTCTGCCGACGTGCTTACCTCAGCTCAGGCGGCGTTGCAGTTGGCGGCATCCCACCTCGATCCCGGCGATAGTGTCCTTGTCTTGGGGGCGGAATCTTTCCGGGATCTCGTGGTTGCCGCAGGCTACCACGCTGTGGATTCGGCGGATGAAGAGCCGAAGGTCGTTCTTCAAGGACACAACCCAGACACGGGCTGGCGGCAGCTGTCCGAAGCAGCACTCGCGATCCGAAACGGTGCGACTTACCTTGCGTCGAACTTGGATACTTCGCTGCCCTCAGAGCGCGGGCTGATGGTGGGTAACGGCTCGATGGTCGCGGCCGTCACCTCCGCGACCGGTGTGGTCCCACAAGCTGCTGGGAAGCCAGAACCAGCTATGTTCCTGCAGGCAGCCAACTCGGTCGGTGCCACGCGCCCGCTTGCAGTCGGTGACCGGCTGGATACAGACATCGCCGGAGCCGTGGCTGCGGGCATCCCGGTGTTGCATGTAGCCACGGGAGTCTCCGGGCCCATCGCTCTTCTGGAGGCGCCAAAAGAATTGCGTCCTACGTACGTCGCAGAGGATCTCCGCTCGTTGCACGCTGAGGCTGAGGATCTACGACCGGGACGGCAGGGCGGGTTCAGTGCCCGAGTTGATGGCAATGACATCATTCTGAGCCACGGCAAGGAAGGCGCGACCGGTATGCAGGCGCTGCGCACCGTCCTCGAAGTCGCTTGGTTGATGGAGACTCCTCCTGAACTCGTCCGCCCAAACTCCGAGGCTGCTGAAGCAGCGACGGCCAACTGGTGGTGACCACCGTGACCGCACCCAAGCCCCACGATCCACGTGCTCCCCGCGTCTCCGTCGAGGATCTCAGAGAGCAAGTACGCGAAGTCCTGTCGGAACCTACAGAGGACCTTGCCGCAGAGTTAGAGCAACTTTCTAAGACACATGCGCTGCTGCACAACGCCTTGCAGAATGACTAAGGTCGCAACCCCCAAGCACTCGACAGGATTGGAGGGCCAAGCATGGCTCCAGGACGACGCCGCCTCGATGCAGAGTTGGTGCGGCGCAAGATCGCGCGTTCTCGGGAACAGGCGCAGACCTGGATCAAGGAAGGCCGCGTCGAGGTTGCCGGTTTCATCGCCACGAAGCCGGCAACCGTGGTTGAAGCAGAGGACTCGATCAAGGTCGCGCTCACCGAGGAAGACGATTGGGCGTCACGCGGAGCGCACAAGCTCCTGGGAGCGCTTGAGGTGTTTGAGCGGATGGGGTTAGGCGTCGATAAGCGAAAAGCTCTTGATGCTGGAGCCTCAACTGGTGGGTTTACCGACGTACTGCTGTCGCGGGGTGCGAGTGAAGTGGTGGCGGTCGACGTGGGCTACGGCCAGCTTGTGTGGCGGCTGCAGAATGACGAACGTGTCCGGGTGCTGGACAGGACGAATATTCGCAACCTCACCCCTGAGATGATGGGCGGGCCGGCCGATGTGATGGTGGGGGACCTCTCGTTCATCTCGCTGAAGCTGGTCCTACCCGCGATTGTGGAGTGCCTGGCGGACGGTGCCGACCTGCTACCGATGGTGAAGCCGCAATTTGAGGTTGGCAAGGACCGACTTGGCAGCGGGGGTGTGGTGCGCTCTCCTGACCTGCGAGCTGAGGTGACTGCCGACGTTGCGTTGTTCGCACAAACGCTGGGGCTGAGTCTGAGGGCCGTGACGGCCTCGCCACTTCCGGGCCCGAGCGGCAACGTAGAATACTTCCTGTGGTTGGTGAAAGATGCGGGTGTGACCGCGCTTTCGCCGGAAGCGGTGGCCGAGATGGTTGCTGCTGCAGTGAAGGAAGGACCGCAGTAGATGGCTGACGCGATGACGGACCGCGAAATCCTGCTCGTTCCGCATTTCTATCGTCCGGACAACATTGCAAGCGCCTCAAAGGCAGCGAGTTTGCTGGAAGAGGCCGGCATCCGCGTGCGCTTGCTGGACCAAGGGGAGCCGGGCTCGGAGCAGCCGATTGACAAGGATCCGGTGCTGAATCAGCTTGAGCGCGTGGCACCAGATTCGCAGGCAGCGGCAGGGTGCGAGCTGGTGCTGGTGCTTGGCGGCGACGGGACGTTCCTGCGGGCGGCTGCGGTGGCCCGCGAGCAGGATCTGCCGGTGCTCGGTATCAACCTGGGGCATGTGGGCTTCCTTGCGGAGGGTGAAGCCGAAAGCTTGGAAACCGCGATTGCCCATGTCATCGACCGGACTTATTTTGTTGAGGACAGGATGACTATCGACGTCCAAGTGCTCGACGCCGAAGGCAAACCAATTGAAACCAGCTGGGCGCTGAACGAATGCAGCGTGGAAAACACTGACCGCACGAGGGTGCTCGATGCAATTCTGGAGGTCGACTTCCGGCCGGTGTCGTCGTTCGGGTGCGACGGTGTGCTGATTTCGACCCCAACGGGTTCCACCGCGTACGCATTCTCCGCTGGAGGGCCGGTGATGTGGCCTGCGCTCGACGCGATTCTGGTGGTGCCAAACAACGCGCACGCGCTGTTTGCCAAGCCCATGGTTGTCTCGCCACGCTCGACCGTGGCGGTGGAGTCCGAACCGACTACCGGGCGCGCGGTTGCAGTTATGGACGGGTTCCGCCGCATTGAGATGCCGCCGGGGTCCCGAGTCGAGGTGATTCGTGGCCACCGCCCGGTGAAGTGGGTGCGCCTGGACAAGCGTCCGTTCACCGACCGGCTGGTGCGGAAGTTCCAGTTGCCGGTCTCGGGTTGGCGCGGACCTAGGTACAAGTAGATGCTCGCAGAAATTTCAATTCGCAACCTCGGAGTCATCCCGGCTGCCTCGGCGGAGCTTTCGCCGGGGCTGACTGTGCTTACCGGCGAAACCGGCGCCGGTAAAACCATGGTGGTGACCGGGCTGCGGCTCCTCACCGGTGGGCGCGCGGACGCGTCGCGCGTGCGAACCGGTTCCGAGGAAGCAGTGGTGGAGGGCGCGTTTGCTCTTAACGGTCTTCCGGAGGGCGACCAGACCGCCGTTGAGACGATTGCCAACGAGGCAGGTTCGACCGCGGATGAGAACGGCGAGTTCGTGGTGTCTCGTTCGGTCAAGGCAAGTGGCCGGTCGAAGGCGCATCTCGGCGGCCGCACGGTGCCCGCGGCTACGCTCAGTGAGTTCACCTCGCATCTGCTCACTATCCATGGGCAAAACGATCAGCTTCGACTGATGGCACCCGAAAATCAGCTTGTCGCCCTCGATCGGGTCGATCCGGCGATCGCGCCGCTGCTTGCCGCATACCGCGAGACTTTCAACGCATGGCGGGCCGCGGCGAAGGACCTCAAGGAGCGCACCGAGAAAAAGCTCGAGCTCGCGCAAGAAGTCGATCGTCTGCGGTTTGCCATCGACGAGATTGACGCGATCGCGCCGCAAGAATCGGAAGACGACGAGCTGGTTGAGGCGATTAACCGGCTCCAAGATGTCGACGCGCTGCGCGAAGCAGCTACCGAAGCCCTGGCAGCCATCGACGGGCCGGAGGCGGCTGGCGGATATGGCGGTGGGGAGGACGCCGCCGCTTCCACCCTGGTCGGTCAAGCCGCGAGCGCGCTCGACGGCGCCTCAGACACTGCGCTCAAGGAGCTCGGCACCCGGTTGCGCGAAGTGAGCAGTGTGCTTGCCGACATCTCCGTAGAACTGGGCAGCTACATTGCGGACCTTCCAAGCGACCCCGGAGAGCTGGAGCGTCTCCTGCAGCGCCAGCAGGAGCTTAAAGGCCTGACCAGAAAGTACGCGCCAGATATTGCCGGTGTGCTCGCGTGGCGCGCGAAGGCGTCGAAACGGTTGGGGAAAATCGATACGTCTGAAGAGGCCGTCGATAAGCTGCAAAAGCTTGTAGCTGAACTTGAGGGTGAGCTTGCGACGCGGGCTGGGAAGCTGAGCGCTGCGCGTGAGGCGGCGGCAGCGCGGCTCGGGGAGCAAGTGACTGCGGAGCTGCAGGGCCTGGCGATGCCGAAGGCGCGGCTGCACGTGCATGTTGAGCGAGCGCCGTACGGGCGCGACGGTGCGGACGCGGTGGAGTTTCGGCTTGCACCGAACACGGCGCAGGATCCGAAACCGTTGGCGACGAGTGCCTCGGGCGGTGAGTTGTCGCGTGTGATGCTGGCGTTGGAGGTGGTGCTGGCTGGTTCTTCGAGCGGCGCGACGCTGGTGTTCGACGAGGTTGACGCTGGTGTGGGCGGGCGCGCGGCGGTAGAGATCGGGCGCCGGCTTGCGCGGTTGGCCACAAACAACCAGGTCATCGTGGTGACACACCTGCCGCAGGTAGCGGCGTACGCCGATACGCATCTGCACGTGTCCAAGCACGTCGGCGACCAGGCCGTGACTTCCGGCGTAGGCAGCTTGAGTGAGGACGACCGGGTGGAGGAGCTGGCGCGGATGATGGCGGGCCTGGACGATTCGGACACTGGGCGTGCGCACGCGGCCGAGCTGCTCGCGCAGGCACAGCGGGAAGTCGCCAAACTTCGGGCCTAAACACATCACAGGATTCTCCCGCGCGCCTCCCTGGTAGGCGCAGGTCAGTATGCACAATACGGGGTATGACTGTCTCTACCTCTCGCACCGGATCCGCAGCACCGGTGATCCAGGGCACCGTACGCGACTGCACCCCGCAGGGCAAGGGCTTGGGCCGGATGAGCGCCGGCGACATCGTGATCGTGGATGCGCCGGACATGACCCGTCGCCTCGCGGAATCGCTTGTGGCAGCGCGCCCGTCTGCGGTGGTGAACCTCGCGCACTTTTCCACCGGCGCGATCCCGAACTACGGTCCCCACTTGCTGCTCGATGCCGGGATTCCGTTGTACGAGGCGGCGGGCGCGGAGGTGCGTTCGGCAATCCGGGACGGCAAGAAGGGCAGCGTCGACGCTGACGGCGAGATCATGGTGGGCAAGAAGCTTGTCGGCCACGCGTCGCCGGTCACGCGCGAGGCGGTCGACGCGACGTTCGACGACTCTCAACGCAGCCTCGTGGAGAACATGGAAGCCTACTTCGGTAACACCATCCAGTTCATCCACTCAGAAGCACCAATGCTTATCGACGGCATCGGCGCGCCCGAAGTCGGCGACGCCATGACGGGCCGCAAGGTGCTGATCGTGGCCCCGACGCCGGACACCCGCGAGCGGTTGCAGGGTCTGCGGAACTTTATTCGCGAGTTTTCACCGGTGATCGTCGGTGTGGGCCAGGCGGCGAACACGCTGGCGGACATGGGCTACGACCCGGACTTCATCGTGGCCGACCCGACCGAGGTTGCTGCTGAGAACCTGCGCAGCGACGCCAAGGTGATTTTGCCGGCCGAGACTGACGGCTACGCGCCTGGACTTGAGCGCATTCAGGATCTTGGCGTCGGCGCTATGACCTTCCCGGCCGCGACTGACTCCGCGCTGGATCTGGCGATTCTGCTCGCGGTGTTCCACGATGCAGAGACGATTGTGACGGTAAGCCAGCCGGTAGAGCTTGACCGCATCTTTGCGCAAGCCGAGACTTCCGAACCAGCCGCGCTACTCACGCTCCTGAAGGCCGGCCGCAAGCTGGTGGACTCCAGCGTGATTGAGAATCTGTACACATCGAATACCGGCGGTGGAGGCGTCGCCTGGGCGTGGGCGATCCTGGGCTTGCTCGTCGCGGCGGCCACCGTTGTCCTGATCGTTGGACTCGGTGGTGATGGGGAGTTCACCGAAAACCTGATCAACACTTGGAACGCGATCGCTGTGGCCGTCCAAGACTGGATTCAGTAACACGCACGCGACGTCAAGGAGGTAACGCATCATGTCGAATGGAACTCGCACTTCGGGACTCCTCGCAGCGGGCCTCGGTTGGGGAGCTGCGATCGGGGTCGCAATCGGCATGCTGCTCATCGCTCCAGCGATGAACGGCACCCTGGGTCCCGCTAACGCGTCGGCGAGCAGCGCCGGCACCGGCCCGGAAAGCGCTGGCGGCGATATCGGCGCGAATAGCACAGACAGTGCCGGCAGCGGTGACAGCGGAGACGCATTCCGTGCCGAGGGCCAAGCTGATGCGGCAAACGCGCTGCTCGCCGCAGAAGCAGAGACGATTCTCGCGGAAAAGTTGGTCGACGTTCCGGTAACGATTATCCGCACCGCGGGCGCGCACGACGAAGACATCGCGGCACTGCGAGGATTCGCGGAGACAGCGGGTGCCACAGACGCCGGCGAGGTAGTCCTCACAGACAAATTCTTCCAGCGCGACGCAGCGGACGAGTTGTCCAACATCATCGTGAACACGTTGCCCTCTGGAGCTCAGCTCTCCGTAGATAATCGCTCGCCTGGCACCCACGCTGGCGAGTCTCTGGCCGCCGCCCTCGCCGTGAACCCTGACACGGGCGAGGCTTACGCCACCGATGATGACCGGGCACTGGTGCTTGATGCCCTTTCCGAAGCTGGATTCATTGAGCGCTCCGACGGGATTGTCCCCGCCGGTGTCCTGCTGGTGGTTACCGGCGAGCTGGCGCCAAACGAGAGCGGCGCGAACTTCGCTCACCAGTTGCTCAACGATTTTGCGGATGCGCTTGGGTCGAAATCTCGCGTAGTGCTGGCCACACCTGGGGGCGAGCAAGACGCAAAGCATGCCCATCCGGTCGGCCACGTCGACACTGACGCGGGTCGCATTGGTGCGGTCTTAGCAGCCGGTGACCTGGTAGCCGGTCAGCAGTAGGGTAGTGGGCATGAGCCATAATTTCGAGGTCACGCAGTCAGAACTGCTTGTCGACGCTCCGGTGATTGCCCTCCGCCGAGACACGTTGGTCATGCCGGGCGGCGGCGCAGCAGATCGCGAGGTGGTCGAGCATTTCGGTGCCGTGGCTGTGGTTGCGTTGGACGCCGACAATCGCGTCGCGCTCGTGGAGCAGTACCGCCCCAGCGTGCGTCGCCGTCTCCGTGAACTGCCAGCAGGCATCCTTGATTTCCACGAAGAAGACGAGCTAACTGCAGCAAAGCGCGAACTCCAGGAGGAAGCCGGCCTTGCCGCTTCCGATTGGGGAGTGCTCATTGACGTAGTCACCTCTCCCGGATTCGCTGAGGAGGCCGTGCGAATCTACCTCGCACGCGGTCTCAACGAGGTCGAGAAGCCCGAAGCTGAAGATGAGGAGGCGGATATGGGCTTCTCCTGGCTCTCTCTGGAAGAGGCCCGGGCAGCAGTCATGCGTGGAGAGTTCTTGAACTCCATCGCCATCACCGGCATCCTCGCAGCCAGTGAAGTCCACTCCGGTCGCGCTGAGCTGCGCGACGTTGCCGAGCCGTTCGAGATCCGGCCGACATCCATGGCCACGCGTCGTGTCGCAGCGGGCATCCTGCCCGACATGAAGCGCATCTAAACCCCTCCATGCCGACCGTTTCGCCTGCGCAGCTCGCCCACAAGTGGCACGTGCACTTAGTGGTCGAACGTGGGCTTTCAGACCATACGATCAGCAACTATGACCGCGACCTCAACCGCTATGTGGCATGGCTGGAGGCCGCCGGCATCAATGATCTGACCACGGTGACCGCCAACCACCTCGAGTCCTATGTGGCGGATCTGCGCCGCGGCAGCGAGACTACAAAGCCGTTGGCCGCCTCGTCCGCCGCCCGGGCGCTGGTGGTAGCGCGTGGCTTGCACAAGTTCGGAGTTGCAGAGGGGCTTTTGCTTGCCGACGTCTCGGCTGACGTGTCTCCGCCAGCAGCCGGCGAAAAGCTTCCGGACACGCTTTCAATCGATGAGGTCGCCGCCCTGCTCGATGCCTGCCCGACAGACACCGCGACCGGGTTGCGCGATAAGGCGCTGTTGGAGACCCTATACGCAACCGGTGCGCGCGTGTCGGAGGTGCTCGCGCTCGCCCTCGACGACATCACCGCCAGTGACGGGGTAGTGGCAGTTACCGGCAAGGGGAATAAGCAGCGTCTAGTACCCATTGGTTCCCACGCGCAGGAGGCGCTGAACGCGTACTTGATCCGTGCCCGCCCGTCGCTCGCGACAGGCAAGTCTCACGCGCTCTTCCTTAACGCCCGCGGAACCGCTTTGTCGCGCCAGAGCGCGTGGACCGTCATCAAGCAAGCGGCACAGCGCGCTGGGTTGGACAAGGACATCTCGCCGCATACCCTGCGGCACTCGTTTGCGACTCACTTGCTGGAGGGCGGTGCCGATGTGCGAACCGTCCAGGAACTCCTTGGGCACGCCTCGGTGACCACCACCCAGATCTACACGCACATCACTGCGGAAAGTCTGCGCGAGGTGTGGGCAGGGGCGCACCCGCGCGCGTGACCGCGGTCTGTAGAGTTGGCTTAATTATGAGATATACAACCGTTGTATCGGCCTGCGCGGCAGCCGCCATAGGCGTGCTGAGTCTCGTACCGGCACCGGCGGCGGCACAGATGCCCAATGGGCTCGACCCGGCCGTCGTCCAGCAAATGCTTCCTGCTGAAATCACTGTGCCTGCCGGGCAAACGACCACCGTCGATGTGGGCGTGCCGGTGAGCGCGAGCTACGAAGCGGATGGGTGGGCGGTGTCATCAAGCGGGACGGTAATCACTGTCACCGCCCCAGATACGCCGGGCGCGACAGCACCAGTCACCGCGAGTGCCGCAGGCTACTCCGCGACCGTGACGCTAGTCGCGGTGGGAGATGTGCCGTCGCCGGCTCCCGCCGCGCCCGAACCCGCGAAAACTGCGGAACCCGCGGAATCTGCGGAAGGGCCGGAAGAGTCGGCGGGAACTGCCGTTGAGGGTGCAGCGACGCAACCCAGGTCGGCTGCGTCCCCAGTGGACACCTCACAAGCGAAGCGTTTCTCATTCGATGCCGAGATTCACGGGAACCAGATCGTGGTGAAGGTGCCGCTTTCCCGGGCCGGCGATCTGCTCCCGTATGCCAACACAGATCAAAGCAACGCGAAAGTTCGGTACCTCGACATCAACGGGCAGGTTATCGAAGGGGTGAGCCGAGATATTGACGTTGCTGGGCGCACCCTGACGTTGACATACCCAGAAGGTGAAACACCGGACAACCCGTTCATTATCGAAGTGGTGCGCGACGATGCGCGCGCTGAATTCATCGCTGTCCTCACGGCGACCAACGCGCCCGTCGCGCAAGCAATGGCCGGCGAATCCGGCCCATACTCCGCGGCCGCTTCTGAAGGTCAAGGGAATAACCCTGACTCATTCACCGGCTGGCCCGTCGTCTTGATCTCTGCGGGATGCGTTGCAGCCATTATTGGCATGCTCTTGATTAGGCGGGGCCGGAAAAAGCGTCGCTTAGAATTTCCTGCGGAAACACGCCGGCGGCGCACCCAGTAGGTTCGCCCCTGCCGAAATGCCACCGTTGTAAGATGAGGAACGTCAAGGACGTCGGCATGATTCTGCGTCGGCGCGAATGAACCGCGAGAAGACAACGCGAAAAACACCGTGAAACACCGTGAGAAAGGACTGGCGATGGCGGACATGGCTAGCTCGACTGACACGACTGGTGGCGACGCGCTGTTCGATGCGGAGGAGGAGAAGACGTTCCTCACCGGGCGCCCGCAGCGGAAGTTCGCCACGCCGAAGCCGCTTGACCGCCACGGTCCGGCGACGATCATCTCTATGGTGAACCAAAAGGGCGGGGTCGGAAAGACCACCTCCACGATCAACCTTGGTGCCTCGCTGGTTGAGCAGGGTAGGAAAGTGCTCCTCGTCGATCTTGACCCCCAGGGCGCGTTGTCCGCTGGCCTGGGCACCGCACACGACGACGATCAGCTCACCGTCTACGACCTGCTCTTCGACAACACTGCGAGCGTGCACGCAGCGATTCGGCATTCCAAGGTCTCGGGCCTCGACCTCGTGCCCGCCAACATCGACCTCTCTGCCGCGGAGATTCAGCTGGTCAACGAGGTCGGCCGCGAGCAGACGCTGGCCCGCGCCCTGCGGCCGGTGCGCAACGAATACGACTTCATCTTCATCGACTGCGGCCCATCACTGGGGTTGCTCACGGTCAACGCGCTCGCCGCGTCGCACGGCGTGATCATCCCGATGGAAGGCGAGTATTACTCGCTGCGTGGCCTTGCGCTTCTCACCGATACCGTGGAGAAGGTTCGGGACCGCATCAATTTCGACCTCGACATCGTGGGCATTTTGGTGACCATGTTTGACCGGCGTACAACCCACGCACGCGAGGTGATGGAGCGGGTCGTTGAGGTCTTCGGTGACCGCGTCTTTGACACGGTCATCACCCGTACTGTCCGGTTCCCGGAAACGTCGGTGGCGGGCGAGCCGATTACGACGTGGGCACCGAACTCCCAGGGGGCCGAGCAGTACCGAAATCTCGCGCTCGAGGTGATGGAGAGGACCGAGCGCTAACGTGGTGCAGCCGGAAATCACCGGCTTCACGCTGGTGCTCAACAATTTTGAGGGACCCTTCGACCTTCTCCTGAACCTCATCAACTCGAAGAAGCTGGATGTCACTGAGGTGGCGCTGGCCGAGGTCACCGACGAGTTCATCGCCTACACCCGGGCGCTTGGAGAGACCGCGGAGCTCGATGAGGTGACTGAGTTTCTGCTCATCGCCGCAACGCTGTTGGACTTGAAAGCAGCTCGCCTTCTACCGCGCGGTGAGTCCGACGAGATCGAAGATCTGGAGCTGTTGGAATCGCGGGATCTCCTTTTTGCGCGCTTGCTTCAGTACCGGGCCTACCAGCAGGTAGCCGACGAGTTCGCGCAGTGGCAGCTGGATGCGAAGCGTCGTTACCCGCGGGCGGTGGCGATGGAGGAGCGATTCGCCGATCTGCTGCCGCCAGTGGAACTGGGGCACACTCCTGCGAGCTTCGCGCAACTGGCCGCCAGTGTGTTTCGGCCGAAGCCGCCGGAGGAAGTTCGTGTGGATCACCTGCACGAAGTACAAGTGTCTGTCCCCGAGCAGGCCGGCCGCATCCTGGACACCCTGCGGCATCGGGGGCCGGAGGAGTGGATGTCGTTTGTCGCATTGACCCGTGACTGCACCCGCTCGATGGAAGTGGTCGGGCGTTTTCTTGCGCTGCTGGAGTTGTACAAAGCTCGTGCTGTTGACACGCGGCAGGAAGAAGCACTGGGTCCGTTGGATATTGCGTGGACCGGTGTTGAGGTCGACCCGGCCGTGGTTGCTGCGGGGAACTGGGAATAGCGTGCGAAGAGGAGATGTCGGATGAGTTTGCCGGACCATTCGCTGCCGATGGTGTCGCAGCTACGATCGCGGATCGAGTCGATCCTGCTCGTGGTTGAAGCGCCGGTGATGGTGGCAGAGTTGGCGGAGGTGCTGGGCGCGTCGCCAGGTGACGTCGATAAGCAATTGCTCGAATGGGCGAGTGAGCTTGACGCGCGAGGAAGCGGCATCGAGCTGCGCGAGACTGCGGAGGGGTGGCGGCTGTACACGCGGCCGGAGAACGCGGAGGCAGTGGAGTCGTTCGTACTTGATGGGGCGCAAACAAAGCTTTCGCGAGCGGCGATGGAGACTTTGGCGGTGATTGCGTACCGCCAGCCGGTGACGCGCGCGCAGGTGGCTGGGGTGCGTGGTGTGAACGTCGACGGCGTGATGCGGACGCTGACGCTGCGGGGTCTGATCGCGGAGGTCGACCCGGATGAGGCGACTGGTGCGCACCGCTACGTCACCACCGAGCTGTTCTTAGAGTTGCTGGGCATTGATTCGCTAGATCGGCTGCCAGATTTGGCGCCGCTGCTGCCTGAGGTCGACGCAATTGAGGATGCCTGGTAACCGCATTCAAGCTGCTAGACTGGCCGCGTCGCAAGCGATTGAATAACTACAGACAACCTCAAGCAAAGGATGCACTCCGATGACTCCACCCGCTCGCCGAGACGGCACACCGGACAGAGAAAAGGACGACAAGTTCTACATCTCCAACGCGAAGCCAGCGAGAAAGCAGCACGTACGGCCCGAAAAGCGCCGCGATAACCCCGACTACGAAGAGCCCCACCCGTTGGCGGACAACTGGTGGGATGCGGACGAGAACAATCGCTCGAAGGGCGGTGCTGAAGGCGTGCGCTTGCAGAAAGTGCTTGCGCAGGCGGGCGTAGCTTCGCGCCGCCACGCCGAAGTCATGATCGACCAAGGCCGCGTCACGGTAAACGGCGAAAAAGTCACCCAGCAGGGCGTGCGAGTCAACCCGAACGTGGATGTCATCCGCGTCGACGGCGCGCGCATCAACGTGAACGAAGAGCTGGAGTACTTCGCGTTCAACAAACCGCGCGGCATGCAGACCACTATGAGCGACGAGTTTGACCGCGCATCGGTGGGCGATGTGCTTTCCGAGCGCACAGCCTCCGGCCAGCGGCTCTTCCACGTCGGCCGCCTCGACGCTGACACCGAGGGCCTACTCATCCTCACTAACGACGGCGAGCTGGCCAGCCGCCTCACGCACCCAAAGTACGAGGTGCCCAAGACCTACCTCGCCACGGTGCTCGGGGAAGCCAAGCCAGAGCTGGTCAAGCAGCTCAAGCAGGGCATTGAGCTTGACGACGGGGTGGCCAAGGCGGACTTCGCGCAGATTGTGGATGTGCACAACGGTCAGTCATTGGTGCGCGTCGAGCTTCACGAGGGGCGCAAGCACATCGTCCGACGGATGCTCAAGGCCGCTGGTTTCCCTGTGCAGCGCCTCGTGCGCACCAAGGTGCATACGGTCCAGCTCGGAGACATGAAACCTGGCTCAATGCGGGCGCTGAACTCGGCGGAGCTCGCCTCACTGTACAAGGCGGTGGAGATGTAAATGGCTACCTACAATCACTTAGCAAATATGCCCGACGGCGGGTTGATCCTTGCTGTGGACGGTCCCAGTGGCACCGGAAAATCCACGACCTGCCGCGCGCTGGCGAAGCAGCTTGACGCAAAGTACATCGACACCGGTGCGATGTATCGCGTGGCCACCCTCGCGGTCTTGCGTGCTGGGGTGGATCCGCGAGACACTCCGGCCGTGATCGAGACGACGGCGGAGTTGCCCCTGACAGTGTCGGACGACCCTGATTCCACGGAAGTGCTGCTCGGCGGCGAAGATGTCTCCGGTGAGATCCGCGGCGCGGAAGTCACCCGCAACGTCTCTGCGGTGTCAGCTATCCCCGAGGTGCGCGAAAACCTCGTTGCGCTGCAGCGCAAACTTGCAACGGATGCGCACCGCGCAATCGTGGAAGGTCGCGACATCGGCACGGTCGTGCTTGTCGACGCCCCCGCGAAGGCGTTCATGACCGCATCCGCAAACGTACGTGCGCAGCGCCGCTACGACCAAGACATCGCAGCCGGCCGCGATGCCGACTTCGACACCGTGCTTGCAGATGTGCAGCGCCGCGACGAGCTGGATTCGTCGCGCGCGACCAGCCCACTGCGGCCCGCAGATGATGCCGAGATCATTGACACCTCCGACATGACGCGCGACGAGGTTCTGGCCTCCCTGATTCAGGTGATCGAAAGGAGCGCGAAGTGAGCAACAAGTTTGATCCGAACGAAGCGCAAGAGACGCAGTTCTTCCAGCCGGGTATCGACGCTTCTGGGCTCGATGACGTCGAGTACTACCTCGACGAAGACGATTTCGACGACGCGGACTTCGCAGAGGCCGACTACGGCGATGAGGAGTACAACGACGGCGACGATTACGGCGACGATTACACCGACGAGGACTGGGAGGCGCTCGAGCGCGAGTACGGCATCCTGCGCCCCGATGTCGTTGAGGAAGCGCTGCCGACCGTGGCGATTGTCGGCCGCCCGAACGTGGGCAAGTCGTCGCTAGTGAACCGCTTCTTGGGCCGCCGCGAGGCTGTGGTGGAGGACCACCCGGGTGTCACGCGCGACCGTGTGAGCTACCTGGCTGACTGGGGCGGGCGACGCTTCTGGGTGCAAGACACCGGCGG
>ERZ1031260.75-NODE-75-length-15226-cov-35.044756_pt1 | contig 15226 bp, 14 predicted proteins | sample MGYA00517287_ERZ1031260 | MGnify/ENA primary metagenome ERZ1031260 (study PRJEB33718, sample SAMN03159811) | human skin metagenome | collected 2014-02-25 | study: EMG produced TPA metagenomics assembly of the PRJNA266117 data set (Human skin bacterial metagenome... | reverse complement strand
GCCGATTCGCTACAACCGTTCCGCTGGAAACTCGGGGTGGGCGCAAAATCGCGCGAGGCAGGGCACGGGGCAGCCGCGAGGGACGGGGCAGGGGCGCGCGGGGAGGAAGCCAGAGGATTGGACTTGCGGCACTGCCTGCATGAACAATGGGGCGCTATGAGCGCCCCCGTATCACAGCCCGCCCTGACCATCGGCGGCATCGCGCTGGATTCGCCCGTGATCCTTGCGCCGATGGCCGGCGTGACCAACATGCCGTTTCGTGTGCTGTGCCGCGAGATCGAGCAAGAGCTCACGGGCACCGCATCCGGCCTCTACGTGTGCGAGATGATCACGGCGCGCGCGATGGTGGCGCGCAATCAGAAGACGCTGCACATGACCACGTTCGCGGATGTGGAAACCCCGCGGAGCATGCAGCTGTACACGGTGGACCCGAAGTTCACCTACGACGCGGTGCGCATGATCGTGGAGGAGGATATCGCCGACCACGTGGACATGAACTTCGGCTGCCCGGTGCCCAAGGTGACGCGCAAGGGCGGCGGCTGCGCCATCCCCTACAAACGCGGCTTATACCGCAACATCGTCGCTGCGGCGGTGCGCGCGGCGGAGGGTTCCGGGGTGCCCATCACGGTGAAGTTCCGCATTGGCATCGACGACGAGCACCACACCCACCTCGATTCCGGACGCATCGCCGCGGAGGAAGGCGCCGCCGCAGTCGCCCTGCACGCGCGCACGGGCGCCCAGCGCTACTCGGGTGAAGCGCACTGGGACGAGATCGCGCGCCTAGTGGAGCACATGGATGGCAGCGGCGTGCCCGTGATCGGCAACGGCGACATCTTCGCCGCCGAGGACGCCGCGGCGATGCTCGAGCGCACCGGCTGCCACGGCGTCGAGGTGGGCAGGGGTTGCCTGGGCAGGCCGTGGCTGTTCGCCCAAATCGGCGCGTACCTCAGGGGCGAGGACGTGCCCCCGGAGCCCACCCTGGGCCAGGTGGCGCGGATCATCTACCGTCACGCGGAGCTTCTCGCGCTTCACGACGGTGAGGACCACGCGTGCCGCGACATTCGCAAACACACCGGCTGGTACCTACGCGGGTTCCCCGTCGGCGGCGAGTTCCGAAAGTCCCTCGCACAGGTCACTTCGCTTACCCAGCTGCAGGGGTTATTGGGCACCATCGCGGATTCCGACGCGTGCGCCCAGCACGCCGACGACGCCCGCGGGCGCCAGGGCTCGTCCTCCAAGATCGCGTTGCCCGAGGGCTGGCTCGACGACCCGGAGGACGAGACCGTGCCCGAAGGCGCGGAGATCGAAAACAACGGCGGGTAACATCCCCGACATGTTAAGGGCGGCGTACAGGCACCACCTCGACGCGTTCAACCGGGACGTGCTCGAGCTCTGCGACCTCACCGTCGGCGTCATGGCCCACGCGTCGACCGCGTTGGTGGAGCTCTCCCTCGACGACGCGGAAACGGCACTGACCCAGTCCGACGCACTGGCTGACCTGCGCCTCAAGTGTGAGGACCGGGGGCTGCGCCTCCTCGCCCTGCAGAACCCGGTCGCCTCCGACTTGCGCCTCGTGCTCACGTCGATCCACATCGTGGAGGATCTGCACCGCATGGGGGCTCTGGCCCGCAACATCGCGCTGCTCGCGCGCCAGCGCCACCCCCATCGCGTCTACCCGGAGGAGCTTGAGGGTTACGTTGCGGAAATGGCCCGTATGGTCCGCGACATGGGCGACATCAGCCGCGACCTGCTCGAAGCCCCCGACCCGGACACCGCCGTCGAACTACACACCTTGGACGAAGAGGTCGACGAGATCAAGGCGTACCTTTCCACCCTGCTCACCGACAGGCAGTGGGACCACCCCGTGCGCCAGGCCGTGGACCTCGCGCTGCTCACCCGCTACTACGAGCGCTACGCCGACCGCTGCGTGTCCGTCGGCCGGCAGATCGTGTTCCAGGTCACCGGGTTGCGGCCCGAGGACTACGTCCGCAGCCGCGAGGAACCAGACTTCGACCCGCAGGCGCGCTTCGCCGAGATTGAAAGGCGCTACCGCGCGCCCTCGAGGGAAGCCCGGGGAAAGGCTGACCGGTAAGACCTGAAAACGGGAACCAAAAAGGGGACGGCGCCCGCCCAGGGGTGCTGGGTGGGCGCCGGAGGCCGTCGATAAGCGGTGAAAGCTTTAGCCGAAGCGGCCGGAGATGTAGTCCTCGGTTTCCTTCTGCGAGGGGTTCTCGAAGATGGTGGTGGTGTCGGCGAACTCCACCAGGTGGCCCGGCTTGCCGGTGGCCTCGAGGGAGAAGAAGGCGGTCTTGTCGGACACACGCGCAGCCTGCTGCATGTTGTGGGTCACGATGACGATGGTGTAGTCGTCCTTCAGCTCGTGGATCAGGTCCTCAACGGCCAGGGTCGAGATCGGGTCCAGGGCCGAGCAGGGCTCGTCCATGAGCAGGACCTCGGGGCGCACAGCGATCGCGCGAGCGATGCACAGACGCTGCTGCTGACCACCGGAGAGGCCGCCGCCCGGCTTGTCCAGACGGTCTTTGACCTCGTCCCACAGGTTTGCGCCGCGCAGAGACTGCTCGGTGATCTCGGCGAGCTTCTTCTTGTCCTTCTCGCCCTGCAGGGTCAGGCCAGCGACAACATTTTCGGAGATGGACATCGTCGGGAACGGGTTCGCCTTTTGGAACACCATGCCGATGGTGTTGCGCACGGCCACCGGGTCCACGTCCTTGCCGTAGATGTTGTGGCCGTCGAGCAGGATGTCGCCCTTCACGGATGCGCCGGGGATGACCTCGTGCATGCGGTTCAGGGTGCGAAGCACGGTGGACTTACCGCAGCCGGACGGGCCGATGAATGCGGTCACGGCCTGAGCCGGGATTTCCATGTTGACGTTCTGCACAGCGTGGAAATCGCCGTAGTAGATGTTGACGTCGTTGAGGAGAAGCTTGGTGGAAGACATCTGGGTGTACTCCTGAGTGTGATGGGGTTACGCGGGGTTATTTCTTCTTGACCGAGAACTTGCTTGCGATGAAGCGAGCCAGAAGGTTCAGGGTCACGACGAGGATGACAAGCGTCAGTGCCGCGCCCCAGAGTCGCTCATTGGCCGGGCCGGTTGCGCCGGCCTTCCACATATCGAGCATGAACAGAGGCAGCGAGGACTGCGGCTGGTTGAACATGTTGAACCAGTTCACCGCCGGGGTGGAGCCCACGAGGATCAGCACCGGAGCGGACTCGCCCATGACACGTGCCACGGCGAGCATGATGCCGGTGACGATGCCGGACAGGGCGGTCGGCAGCACGATGCGGGCGATGGTCTTCCACTTCGGAACACCCAGCGCGTAGGTGGCCTCACGCAGATCCATGGGCACCACGCGGAGCATCTCCTCGGTGTTGCGGACCACGACCGGGATCATCAGCAGGATCAGGGACAGCGACACGGCAAAACCGGAGCGCTGCTGGCCCAGGATGGTGATCCACAGGGCGTAGACGAACAGGGCCGCGACGATAGACGGCACACCCGAGAGGATGTCCACCATGAAGGTGGTCAGTTTGCCCAGGCGGTTGCCGTTGGAGTACTCCACCAGGTAGATCGCGGTGAAGACGCCGATCGGGATGGAGAACAGGGACGCGATGAGCGTCTGCATGAGCGTGCCGGCGATGGCGTGCAGGGCGCCGCCGCCCTCCTTGGTCGCACGCACACCCACCATGTCCTGGGTCCACCACGCCGGGTCAGCGATCGCGGGGAAACCGCGGCTGATCACGGTGATCAGAAGCCAGAGCAGCGGGATGAGGGCCAGGATCATGCACAGCCACATCAGGGCACCCATGACCGAGTTGGTGGACTTGCGGTTCGACGAGATGTCGGTGAACGGGTTCTCGCCGCTAGCGCGCGACGGGCGGGTCTGGCTGGTTTCAGCGGTTTCAGTGGCTTCAGCGGTTGCCGTGGTCACAGCCGTGGAACCAGCGGTCTGCGCTGCGTTACCAGCGTTGTTGCCAGCGTTGCCAGCGTTGTTGCCGTGCGAAGGTACTGCGGTAGACATTGTCTGCTAGCTCCCTCTACTTGTTGACGATCGCGCGGGCGATCGAGTTGACGACGAAGGTCAGCAGGAACAGCACCAGACCCGCGGCGATGTACGCACCGGCGGAGACGGGGTTGTTGAACTCAGCCGACGCGTTAGCGATAGCGGTAGCGAAGGTCGTACCGCCGTCGAAAAGCGAGCCGCGGAAGTCGTTCGCCGGAGCCACGGCCATGTAGAGCGCCATGGTCTCACCGAGCGCGCGGCCGAGGCCCAGCATGGAACCGGCGATGAAGCCGGACATGCCGAACGGGATCACGGTCATGCGGATGACCTCCCAGCGGGTTGCGCCGAGCGCCAGAGCGGACTCGATCTGGCCCGGAGGCGTCTGCACGAAGATCTCGCGCGCGGTCGCGGCGATGATCGGCAGGATCATGATGGCGAGCACGATGCCACCCGTCATCATGTTGCGGGCCGTGGAGAACGGCGGGGAGTTCTGGTAGGTGGCGAACAGGAAGAAGTCGCCGCCCCAGCTGTTGACCCACTTGTAGAAGTTGCCCAGCAGCGGGCCGAGCACCTGCGCACCCCACAGACCGAACACGATCGACGGCACGGCCGCGAGCATGTCCACGATGGTGCCCAGCGGGCGAACCAGGTTCTGCGGGCAGTAGTTAGACAGGAACAGTGCCACGCCAAGTGCGATCGGCATCGCGATCACAAGCGCGATGAGCGAGATCGCGATGGTGGCGAAGAAGTAGTTCGGGATACCGAACTTCATGTTCTCCAGGTTGGAGGTAGACCAGTTGCCGCCGTAGGTGAAGAAGCCGAGCAGGCCGCCTTCGTTACGCGCGAGCGGGGGAATCGCCTGGATGAGGAGGAAGATACCGATGGCGGCCACGAGCACGGTGATCAGTGCCGCGGAGATGGTGGACAGCGCCTCGAAGACACGGTCGCCCGGGCGCTTGACGCCCGCGCCGCCGCCGGTTGTGGTGGTATCGGTGGTGGCCGAATCCTGATCTTCGAGCACTGGGGTCCCGGTGGAGTTTTGGACAACCGGCTCGGTGCGAGTCGCCGGGCCTGCGCCGCGCTCGTCGTGTCCGGTGTTAGGCGATTGGTTGTCAGCCATATTCGCTAATCCTTTGCGTGAAAACGGTGTGAAGCAACGAAGAACTGGGCAGCTGACCCGCGTCTCCGCACAACGAGACCCCCCGAGCACAGAAGATGTCCGACTTGGGGGGTCTGGCGCCTTCCACCGCGCAGCCGACCGCGCCGTGGAAGACCTGTCAGTGAGTTACTGGATGGCGTTGATGGCCTCGCGCAGGCGCTCAGCGTGAGCACCCTTGACCGGGATGAAGCCCTCGTCAGCCAGCTCGGAGTCCTGGGAGTCCAGAGCGATGTTCAGGAAGTCCTTGACCATGTCGGAGGTCTGCTTGTCGTAGCCGGCGGAGCAGACGATCTCGTAGGTGGTCAGCACCAGCGGGTAAGCGCCGGCAGCGTTGGTCTTGAACAGCTTCTCGGAGTCGACGACCATGTTGTGGCCCTCGGTCTTGAACTCCATGTTGTCCAGGGCGGTGCCGACGGTGTCGTCGGTGAGCTCGACCGGGCCGTTGCCGAAGTCGATGTTGGCCTTCTTGTCAGCGAAGCCAGCCTCAACGTAGGTGATGGCGCCGTTGGTCGCGGAGACCTCCTGCGCAACACCGGAGGAGCCGTTGGCGCCGGTGCCCACAGCGTTCGGGAATGCCTTACCGGTGGACTCCCACTTACCGTCGGAAGCGGCAGCGAGGAACTTCTGGAAGTTGTCGGAGGTACCGGACTCGTCGGAGCGGTAGAAGACGTTGATCGGCTGGTCCGGCAGGGTTGCGCCCGGGTTGGCCTCAGCGATCTTCGGGTCGTTCCAGGTGGTGATCTCGCCCTGGAAGATCTCGACGATGTTGTCGACGGTCAGGTTGAGGTCGTCCACACCCTCGAGGTTGTAGGCGATAGCAACCGGGCCGATGACGAACGGCAGGTGCCAAGCCTCGTTGCCGCCGCAGCGGTCAGCGGCCTGCTGGACCTCGTCGTCCTTCAGAGCGGAGTCAGAGCCGGCGAACACAGCCTGGTTGGCGATGAAGTTCTTGATACCTGCACCGGAGCCGGACGGGGTGTAAGCGAGGGAAGCACCCGGAACCTCCTCGGCGTAGCGTGCGCCGAAGTAGTCCATAGCGTTCTGCTGGGAGGAAGCGCCCTCAGCAACGAGGTTGCCGGTCTGACCGGTCAGCTCGTAGTCCTTGCCAGCGGCAGCGGAGTCGGAGGCGGAGGCGGTCTCGGTGGAGACGTTGGTCTCGGTAGCGGTCTCAACCTCGGTGGAAGCCGCGTTGTCGTCGGAGTTGCTGCAAGCAACGAGGGAAGCGGAAGATGCTGCAACGACGCCGACGATTGCGGCGGTGCGCTTGAAGTTACGGATCACGGGATACCTTTCCGGTGCTGAACAGTTCTTTGTCGAGCAGCGACGCAACTGCGCCGATTACTCACCCTGGACAAGCTACGGCCCGCTGGTTAATCACTGGTAGCCGGTTAAGTGAATAATGGGTAAACTCCGAAATTTTTTCTCATAATCCCAGCTCACCAGCCATCAGCGATAGACGGTGTGCGACTCGTGTGTGACGAAGCCCATACGCCGGTACAGCTTCACCGCCGCCTCATTATCGGCCTCCACATAGAGGATGACCTGCGAAGAACCGGCCTCTTTGAGATGATCAAGCCCCGTTTGGAGCAGGGGTACCCCCAAACCCTCCCCCCGGTACCCAGAACCGAGCCCAACCACATACACCTCACCCGTCCCATCCGGGTGCTGCTTCGTCCAATGGAACCCCGCGAGCTCCTCGCCCGCGTACATGAGCTGCACGCCCTCCGGCCGGAACCAGTCCGCCTCGCGCGCGCGGTCCAGCTTCTCCTGGTCCCACCCGCCTTGCTCGGGGTGCCACGAAAAGGCGTCGTTGTTCACATCGAGCCATTGCTTATCGACGACCTCCGGCCCCCACCGCCCCGCCGCATCCGGGTACGCCAGGACTTCGTAACCCTCGGGCACCTTGATGTCCGTGCTGGCGTCCGTGAGGGTGTCCGTGCTGGTGCCCATGACCAGCAGCTCACGCGTCTTTTCCATCCTGAGCGCCTCCGCGAGTGCGCGGGCCGGCGGCAGGTCCCCGTGCGCCCAGAACGACGCCTCCGGGTGGCGCTCACGCACGTGCTTCACCAGCGCTGTGCCAAGCCCGGCGCGCCGCGCGGACGGGTCCACCACCAGTTCAACTGAGCCGTCCGGAGCGACAGCCGCAATGGCCGCTGCCGGGGCGTTTGGGTCCGGTTGGGAAAGGTAGTGGGTGTGGTTCACGCGGGCGTCGATAAGCCCACGCTCGAATGCCTCGCTCAGTGGTGCGACGCCGTCGTGCTCGGTCGCCGCCGTGATCAGGGGCTCGGCGAGGCCCTGCAGGTCGGGGCCGGGCTGGGGTGCGCTTACGATTGGACCAGTCATGGGTGACAGGCTAGACAACACCGGCGGGAGGCGGCATGGGGCGCAGAATGTGGGCGGCCGCGGGGCTGAGCGCAGCCCTTGTCCTCGGTGGCGTGGCCGTGGCGGACTCGGTGCTCGCCTCCCGCGTCGAGTCTGCGCTGGCGCGACCCGGCCAGCGCGCTGATGTCGCCGGCTTCCCCTACGCCGCCCACGCTGTGCTGGGCAAGCTTCTGCGCGTTTCGGTGGAGCAGCTGGACGCGGATCTTCCGGGCGGCGGCGTGGGCACGCTGGGGGTCGATGTGCTCGATTACGTCCCTGTTAATCCGGCGCAGTTACTCAGCGGCGACTTCGGCGCGGGCGAGGCGGGGCTGGCCCGGCGCAGGCTGCGGCTGGACCCGGTCGGCTTCGGCGAGCTGCTGGGCATGAGCGACCTGGATCTGGCCAACCCCTACGACATCTCCCCCGCCGGGCGCAGCGCCAGCGAGGCACAGCTGACCGCGACGGTGCCGGGGCTGGGCACGCGCGAGACAGCGGTTGTCACGCTCCGGTTGGATCAGGGCGTGTTCACTATGCGTCCGAGCGCCCTTATCGGTGTCTCTCCGGAGGACGAGGACGCAGTCGTGGAGGCCTTCACGCTCACGTTGGATACGCGCGAGTTGCCACTCGGCGGGCCGGCCGACAAAGTGCAGCTCGTCGGCGGCTCGATCGAGTTCTCGCACGACCGCATCAATACAGACGTCGACGCGGCGGACTTCGACCCCCGTGTCGGGTGAGGGTCTACCCTTGGTGGGTATGTCTGAGAATGAACAGGTGAATGACCAGGTAAACGAGCAAGCTCAGGGTGGGGCCGAAGGTGCGTCGTTAAGCGGTAGCGATGCCGTGAACCTCGCGGCGGAGCAGTCGAAGGCGACCGCGCACCGCAATCTGCCGGAGCTGGGTTTTGAGGATGTCCCGCTGGAAAACGACACGGCCAACCTCCGTTACGGGCCCAGCCTGCACGACGGGCTGCTGGCGCTGCTGCCGCTGGTTGGCGTCTGGCAGGGCTCGGGCCAGGCCAACGACCCCTCGGATCCGGATGGTGAGGAGTACTCCTTCGGCCAGCAGCTGATCGTTTCCCACGACGGGGAGAACTACCTGCGTTTTGAGTCACGTACGTGGCGCCTGGATTCCGAGGGCAATTCCACCGGCGCTGACCAGCGCGAGGTCGGCTTCTGGCGCATTTCGTTGAAGGACGAGATCGAGGTGACGCTGACGAACTCGCGCGGCCTGGTGGAGATCCTCTACGGCGAGCCGCTGAACGAGCGTGCCTGGCAGCTCACGAGCGCATCCACCATCGCTACGGAATCGGGCCCGGAGAACCACGGCCCCGGCAAGCGCCTCTACGGCCTGATGCCGAACAACAACCTCGGCTGGGTGGACGAGCGCGCCGTGGGCCAAGAGATGGTGCCCTACATGTCGGCCGAGCTCAAGCGCGTCGCGGGCTAGGACGTTCTACCCCAGCGCGCGGTCGATGAGGCGTTTCACCTCGGCCTCGTTGTCGGGGGCGGGCAGTTTGGTGCCGTCGAGGCGCTTGACGCGGGTGGCAATGCGGGTGGAGCTGACAAGCCAGACGGACTCTGCTTTCAATAGCTCACCGACGTAGATGTCCTTGGCCTTGCACTTCCACCCCTCGCGCTCTGCCAGCTCGAACACCGCCGCCTGGGTGGTGCCGGCGAGCACGCCCGGGCCCGGTGCCGGGGTACGCAGCCGACTTCCCTTTTTCACCATGAGCACGGAGCTGGTCGCACCTTCCAAGACACGCTCGGTTTCGGGGTCGATGTAGATGACGTCGTCGTAGCCCTCGCCGTTCGCCCAACGCAGCGCCGCCATCGTGGCCGCGTAGTTGAGCGTTTTTGCGCCCTGCTGCATCCACGGGACGTCGTGAAGCGTGAGGCCGCGCGGTGTCGTCACCACCGACACGCCGCGCTCCCGCTGCTCCAGCACCTGCTGCGGAATCGGGCGCACCGTCATCCACGCACTGGGCACCCCGGTTGTCTCGCGCCCGCGTGTGAGCGTCCAGGTGCACTTGGCCTCCCCCTGCTCGCCGCCGCGCTCGCGGCAATAATCCGCCACCGCCTCGGCCGTCGCGCGCGCCCAGTGATCGCGGCCCGGCTCCGGCAGGCCCATCAGCTGCGCCGAGCGGGCGAAGCGGTCGAGGTGTTTGTCCAGGTTCTTCGCCTCCCCGCCGCGTACCAAGACGGTCTCCATGATCCCGTCGCCGCGGGTGAGCGCCGCGTCGTCCCAGAACACGTGCGGCATGTTCGGGTTCTGCCGCCGCACAGAGCCCCCGAACGGTTCAACGAGGTAGATGACGGGCTCGGGCTGCAAGTGGGGCGTTTCCATAATCCCCCTATGATAGGCCCTCATGGGTTACGCATCTTCGCTGTTGTCGCTGCCCGGCGCCGTGGAGCTGGAGGAGCCATCGCTTCTCGACGCCTCCGGCATCCCCTTCCACTACGGCAACCCCCTCGGCGAACAACGCACGGCCGCTGAACGCACAGTGCTCGTTGACCGCTCGCACCGCCGCGTCATCGCGGTCTCCGGCCCCGATGCCGCGGCGTTTCTGAACAACCTGCTCTCGCAGAAGCTTCTGGGCGTGTCGGACGGCTTCGCCGCCTCCGCCCTCGACCTCGACGCCCAGGGCCACATCCTCCACCACGTCGACGTTGCAGTAGCCGGGAAGGTGTTCTACCTTGACATGCCCTCCTACCAGCACGAATCTCTTGTGGAGTTCTTGCGCAAGATGGTGTTCTGGTCCGACGTGACTATCGAGGACACCGATCTCGCCGTGTGCACCCTCATGGGCCCCGAGGTGGAGGCCCCCGACCTGGGGCAGGTGTTTAGCCGCCGGGTGTCGCCTTGGACCGACCTCGAGCGGGTGGACATCGCGGTCCCCCGAGAGCGCCTGCGTGAGGTGGCGGAAGCCTATCCCCTGGCAGGACTTATGGCCTTCACTGCCCAGCGCGTGCGCGCTGGTGAGCCCGAGCTGCGGGCCGATCTCGACGGCAAGTCCATCCCCCACGAGACACCGCGCCTGATCAACCGGGCCGGCAGCACAGGCGCCGTGCACCTGGACAAGGGCTGCTACAGGGGCCAGGAGACCGTGGCCCGGGTGGAGAACCTGGGCCGCTCCCCCCGTCTTTTGGTGATGCTGCAGCTCGACGGCTCCGCCCCGACCGAGCCCACGCCCGGCACCGCGATTACCGCCGGGGCGCGCACCGTTGGCCGGCTGGGCACCGTGGTGCACGACGCCGATTACGGGCCAATTGCGCTGGCCCTGGTGAAGCGCTCTGCGCTCGAGGCGCCGCTTAGCATCGGCGACGTGGCGGCTACGGTGGACCCGGATTCCTTACCGCGAGATGAGGGGGAAGGGTTGGGGCGCAGGGCCGTCGATAAGCTTCGGCGAGGGCCAGAGACTCCCCTATAAACGCAGCTCACACGCCGAAAGCGCAATTTCTCGGGCGGCAGGCTATAGTGTCCTACAGGAAAATACTGTGAAAATATGAGGCCGCCCGCACTCGGGCCGCCCGGAAACCACCTCAAGGGGGTCACGCCATGGGCCGCGGACGCGCAAAAGCAAAGCAGACCAAGGTTGCTCGCCAGCTGAAGTACAACACTCCTGACATGGATTTGGATTCTCTGCAGCGTGAGCTCGCAGGAAACAAGCCGCAGCGGGATTGGGATGCGGAAGACGAATACGAGGTGGACGACCAGTACGCGGACTACGCAGACTGGGACGACACAGACGGCGATGAGCCGCAGGCGGCAAACCGCTAAACAGGCACCACATTAAACCCCGATAACCTGGCCTTATCGGGGTTTTCGCACGTGGTCTACGGCTGGGGGTGGGAGCCGGCGAGCTCCGCGCGCGCCGCGTTGTCGGCCGCCTTCACCTCGCCGAGCACCCAGGCGTCCACGTGGCGCGCGGCCAGGATGGCAAGCGCGCGGTCACGGTCCTCCGGCGCCACGACGGCGACCATGCCCACGCCCATGTTGAAGGTCTTCTCCATCTCCTCCACCGGCACCTGGCCCACGGACTGGATGAGGCGGAAAATCGGCCCCGGGGTCCAGGTGGAGCGGTTCATCTGGGCACTTAAGCCCTCCGGGATGATGCGCTCCATGTTGCCTACCAGCCCGCCGCCAGTGACGTGGCAGAAGGTGCGCACCTCGCACTCCGCCGCCAACGCCAGGCAGTCGAGGGCGTAGATCCGGGTGGGCTCGAGCAGCTCCTCGCCGAGGGTGCGGTCGAGCTCCTCCATCTCCCCATCAAGGGGCAGCCCGGCGCGCTCCAGCAGCACGTGGCGGGCGAGGGAGTAGCCGTTCGAGTGCAGGCCGGACGATGCCATGCCGATGATCACGTCGCCCTCCTTCACCCGGTCCGGGCCGAGGAGTTGATCGGCCTCGACGACGCCGATGGCGGTGGCGGACACGTCGTACTCGTTAGGGTCCATCACGCCCGGGTGCTCTGCGGTCTCGCCGCCGAGCAGGGCACAGCCGGCGCGCACGCAGCCCTCAGCGATGCCGCCGACGATGTCCGCGACCTTCTCCGGCACGACCTTGCCAATAGCGATGTAGTCCTGCAGGAACAGCGGCTCCGCGCCGCAGACCACCAGGTCATCCACACACATGGCCACCAGGTCGATGCCGATGGTGTCGTGCTTATCCATGGCCTGCGCCACGGCGAGCTTGGTGCCCACACCGTCAGAGCCGGCCGCGAGCAAGGGCTCCTTGTACTTGCCCAGGGCGAACAGGCCGGCGAACCCGCCGAGGCCGCCGCGCACCTCCGGGCGCGTGGCGCGCTTTGCGTGGTCCTTGAACAGTTCGACGGCCTTGTCGCCGGCCTCGATGGACACGCCGGCGGCTTCGTAGGACACGGGGGTTTGCTCACTCATGCGGAGGGTGCACCTTTCTGGATGCGGCGGACAAGGTCGGCGTTCGGGTTACCGTCCGGCAACCCTAGCGGGTAGTGGCCGGAGAAGCAGGCGGTGCACAGGTTCTCCGGCGCCTGGGCGGACGCGGTGATCGTGTCATCCAGCGGCACGAATGCCAGGGAATCGGCCCCGATCATGGTGCGGATGGATTCGGAGATCGCCTCGTCCGAATCTGTGCGGCCGTGGTTGGCAATGAGCTCGCCGGGGCTTGCGAAGTCGATGCCGTAGAAGCACGGCCATTTCACCGGCGGGGACGCGATGCGCACGTGCACCTTCGCGGCACCAGCCTCGCGCAGCATGCGGATGAGCTTGCGCTGGGTGTTGCCGCGCACGATCGAGTCGTCCACGACGATGAGGTCCTTGCCCTCGATCACCTCGCGCACCGGGTTCAGCTTCAGGCGCAGACCCAGCTGGCGCAACGTGTCGGAGGGTTGGATGAAGGTGCGGCCCACGTAGGCATTCTTCATCAGCCCCTGCTTGAACGGGATGCCGGAGGCCTCGGCGTAACCGATCGCGGCCGGTGTGCCTGATTCGGGCACCGGCATGACCAGGTCCGCCTCGATGGGGCTGACACGGGACAGGCGGCGGCCGATTTCAATGCGCGACTCGTTCACGCTGCGGCCCTCGATCACAGAGTCGGGTCGCGCCACGTAGACGTACTCGAACACGCAGTGCGCGCGGGTGGACTCGGCGAAGCGCTCGGAGTGCACGCCCGTCTCATCGATCGCGACCATCTCCCCCGGCTCAATGTCGCGCACGAAGGAGGCGCCCACGATGTCCAGGGCTGCGGTTTCGGAGGCGACGACCCACCCGCCGTCGAGACGCCCAAGCGAAAGCGGGCGCACACCGTGCGGGTCGCGCGCGGCGTAGAGCGTGCGCCCGTCGGTGACCATGAAGCAGAACGCGCCCTGGATGCGCGGCAGCAGCTCGCGCGCGGCGTCGGCGAGCGTGCGCTCGTCTGTCATCCCGTCTGCTAGCAGCGCGGAGACCACCGCGGTGTCGGAGGAGGAGCCCTGGCCCTTCACCCCGTCGGCCGGGATGAGCTTTTTCGCAATCGCCTCGGCCTGCAGCTCCATGTAGTTGATCAGGTTGCCGTTGTGCGCCAGCGCGATGTCGATGCCGTTCGGCGACGTCCGAAACATCGGCTGCACGTTCTCCCACGAGTTCCCGCCCGCCGTGGAGTAGCGGGTGTGGCCGATGGCGACATTCCCCTGCAGCGCCTCGAGCACCGGTTCGTCGAAAACCTGGCTCACCAGACCCGTGTCCTTGAACACCACCAGGTTTTCCTCGGCCCCCACAGCCATCCCGGCGCCCTCCTGGCCTCGGTGCTGCAGCGCAAACAGGCCGAAATACGTCATCTTGGACACGTCTTCGCCGGGTGCCCAGATGCCGAAGACGCCGCATTCTTCGCGTGGTGAATCGCTGTTCATCTGCACGTCACACACTGTAACCGAGGCCCACTAGTTCAGGGCAATCACGGGAAGCCCCGCCGCGATCTCCCCCGCGCGCGACCCGGAGGCGTCCACCGCGCCACGTTCCAACTCTTCCTCGAACGTGGTCAGGCCCGTGGCCAGGCGCAACCACGTCTTGGGGCTCATCTCCACCACGTTGGGGGGTGTGCCGCGGGTGTGCCGGGGGCCGTCGACAAGCTGTACTGCGACAAACGGCGGCACTCTGAGCTCCACCGAGTGCCCGGGCAGTTCCTCGGCGAGCGTGCGCGCCGTTCTGCGGCACGCATTCGCCACCTCGCTTCTCGACGGCTCCGTGTCCCCCTCAAGCCACCCCCTCACCGCCTCGATCGCCTCGCGCGTGAGTAGCGGGTCCTGCTTCTGTGCCATAGGTGACCATGGTAGCGCCGCGCATATTAAGGTGTGACCATGCCGAACACACCCGTGCCCGCCGAGCGCTCACCCCGCGTCACCCTACGCTTCATGGCCGCCCCGACCGACGTCCTGCACCACGGTGCCCTCGGCGTCTCCGGCGGCCGCGTCCTCGAATGGATCGACAAAGCCGCCTACGCCTGTGCCGCCCAGTGGTCCGGCACCTACTGCGTCACTGCATACGTGGGCCACATTCACTTCACCCGGCCCATTCCCTCCGGCCACATTGTGGAGGTGCGCTCCCGCATCGCCATGACCGGCCGATCCTCCATGCACATTGTCAACGAGGTGTTGAGTGCGGACCCGCGCGAGGGCGTGTTCACCCGCGCCTGCGATTGCCTCGTCGTGTTCGTGGCGAAAAACCCCGACACCGGCCGCCCCATGGCCGTGCCCACCTTCGTCCCCGTCGACGACGAAGAGCGCCGCGTCGCCGAGGCCGCCGAATCCCGCATCGGCCTGCGCAAGGCCATCGAGGAGGAGATGACCCGGCAGACCTACACCGACGACTCCACCGCGCCGCGCCTTATCCACCGTTTCCTGGCAAAACCCACCGACGTGAACTGGGGCGGCAACGTCCACGGCGGCACCGCCATGGAATGGATCGATCAAGCCGGCATGGCGTGCACCATGGAATGGACCGGGGAGCGCACCGTCGCCGTCTACGCCGGCGGCATTCGCTTCTACCACCCGGTCCACATCGGCGACCTCATCGAGGTAGACGCGCGCATCACCAGGACCGATTCCCGTTCCATCCACACTTCAATCCACCTGCGCGCCGGTGACCCCCGCGGGGGCCGCGACGCCCTCGTCGACGCCATCCACGCCACCTTCACCTACATCGGCACCGACATCGACGGCAACCCCCTCCCAGCC
>ERZ1031260.74-NODE-74-length-15516-cov-38.431667_pt1 | contig 15516 bp, 12 predicted proteins | sample MGYA00517287_ERZ1031260 | MGnify/ENA primary metagenome ERZ1031260 (study PRJEB33718, sample SAMN03159811) | human skin metagenome | collected 2014-02-25 | study: EMG produced TPA metagenomics assembly of the PRJNA266117 data set (Human skin bacterial metagenome... | reverse complement strand
CGGTGGGGCCGAGGAAGAGGAAGGAGCCGATCGGGCGGTTCGGATCCGCCACACCCGCCCGCGCGCGGCGCACCGCATCCGATACGGCCACGACGGCGTCCTTCTGCCCGACAACTCGGTTGCCCAGCACGGACTCCATGGCGAGCAGCTTCTCGGTCTCACCTTGCAGCATCTTGCCGGCGGGAATACCGGTCCAGGAAGAGACCACGTCCGCGATCACGTCCGGGGTGACTTCCTCCTCCAGCATCGTCTTGTTGCTGGCCTGGGACTCGGCCTCCGCGACCTGCTTCTCCAGCTCAGGGATGCGGCCGTAGCGCAGCTCGGACACCTTGGCGTAGTCGCCCTCACGCTCCGCGATCTCAGACTCGTTGCGCAGCTTCTCCAGCTCCTCCTTCGCGGACTGGATGCGGTTGACCTCGCCCTTCTCGTTCTCCCAGCGCGCCTTCATCTCACCGAGCTTCTCGCGCTGGTCCGCCAGCTCCTCCTGCAGCGTTTCCAGGCGCTGACGGGAGGCCTCGTCGGACTCTTTCTGCAGAGCGATCTCCTCGATTTCCAGGCGGCGCACGATGCGCTCAAGCTCGTCGATCTCCTGCGGGGAGGAATCGATCTGCATGCGTAGGCGCGAACCGGCCTCGTCCACCAGGTCGATGGCCTTGTCCGGCAGGAAGCGGTTGGTGATGTAGCGGTTGGACAGCTCCGCAGCGCTCACCAGTGCCGAATCCTGGATACGCACGCCGTGGTGCACCTCGTAGCGCTCCTTCAGCCCGCGCAGGATGCCGATGGTGTCCTCCACCGTCGGCTCACCCACGTACACCTGCTGGAAGCGGCGCTCCAGCGCGGCATCCTTCTCGATGTACTGGCGGTACTCATCCAGCGTCGTCGCACCGACAAGGCGCAGCTCACCGCGGGCCAGCATCGGCTTGATCATGTTGCCCGCATCCATCGCGGAATCACCTGACGCGCCGGCGCCGACGATGGTGTGCAGCTCATCGATGAAGGTGATGATCTGGCCGTTCGACTCCTTGATCTCATCCAGCACGGCCTTCAGGCGTTCCTCGAACTCGCCGCGGAACTTCGCGCCCGCGACCATCGAGCCCAGGTCAAGGCTGATCAGCGTCTTGCCCTTCAGGCTTTCCGGCACGTCACCTGCGATGATGCGCCGAGCCAGGCCCTCAACGATCGCGGTTTTACCCACGCCAGGCTCACCGATCAGCACCGGATTGTTCTTCGTGCGGCGGCTCAAGACCTGCACCACGCGGCGGATCTCCGAATCGCGCCCGATGACCGGGTCGATCTTGCCCTCGCGCGCCCGCGCCGTCAGGTCGGTGGAGTACTTGGCCAGCGCCTGGAACTGGTCCTCCGGGTTCTCACTGGTCACCGTCTTTCCGCCACGGACCTGCGGGAACGCCTCCTTGATCGCGTCGAACGTGGCGCCGCGCTTGGTTAATAACTCCGCGGCGTCGTCGCCGCCGCGTGCAATGGCCGCCAGCAGCACATCCGCGGAGATAAACTCGTCCCCGAGCTCGCCCGCCAGATCCTGCGCATGCTGCAGCGCCGTCTGCAGATCCCGGTTGATTCCCGGGTTGGCCATGTTCTGGCCCTGCGCGCTCGGGTAGCCGTCGATAAGCTGAGCAGCTTGCTTTGCGACGGTCTCCGGGTCAACGCCCGTAGCCTTCAGCACCGGAGCGGCAATACCGTCCTCCTGCTTCAGCAGGGCCTCGAGCACGTGCGCGGGTCGCATCTCCGGGTTGCCCGCAGCCGACGCGCGCATCTGGGCCTGCTGCAGCGCCTCGCGCGTTTTGTTGGTGTGCTTGCTTGTCATTCGAGCACGATCCTTTCCTGTGGTTTTCGTTCTATTGTGCGTTTGCATTCTGTGTAACGCACGCGAAGTTGAGTCTGTTCCACTCAATTATTGGCGGGCGCGATGGCGCAGGTGTGGGGAGGGATAGGGTGCACATGACTTTGACGACAAATCTGTCAGTGTTTCCGGGTGACGCGCACCCCGCAGCACCGGTCAACTACGACAGATCTGTCGTAATTGCTTCTTGCACACATACGGTAAGCTCAGGGCTACTCAACGGGGGTTGGAACACAAGGGGGACCCATGACCCAACACACCAAACACACGCCGCCAATCCTGCGCGGGCTGAAAATCCTGACACTTCTGCAATGGGGGCGCCACTACACCGCGCTCGAGCTCGCCAGAGAGCTCGGTGTGGAAACCCGCACGATCAGCCGAGACGTGCGAGCGCTGCGTGCCGCGGGGTTCGACATCAAAAGCACCACCGGTCTCTACGGCAGTTTCTGGCTGGAGACCGGGGAAGTGATCCGCCCTGTGCTTTTCGACGACTCCGAGGCGCGCCTCACCCTCATGGCGCTGAAGACCTTGGCAGCCGCAACAGCGACCGCGGATCCGAACTTTCAGGAGATCTTCTACCTCTCTAAGAGGTTCGAGAAATTGTTGCCCGAGGCAGTTCGTGCGAGCGTGCACGAGGAATTCCACGAGGTGGAGAGGCGGGTGCTCATGGGCGCGGCGATGCTCAGTGCCCACGAGAAGAGGAAGCAGGACGCGGCCCGGCCGGTGACCGTCGATTAGCGCCCCGGCCCACCGGGATCCACTTCAACGCGAACGCCATCACCACCACGCCGACGGCGATGATGAAGGCGACCCACCCCAGCCCGGTGGTGAAGCCGGCGATGACGGCGATGGGCGCCAGGATGGTCATGCCGATTTCGAAGGGGGCGAACCCCACGTAAGCCACGCCGTATTCGTTCAGGGTGCCGGATTTGAGCTTCGGGTCCACCATCTTCAAAAGGGCGATGCCGGTGGCGACGGCGGCGGTGGCCCAACCCCAACCGAAGATTCCCCGTTCGAGCCAGTTTTCGCCGAAGAAGGTGGGGCCGGCCCACAGCATCCAGACGACGCAGTAGATGATGCCCAAGAGGAACATCACCAGAAGGGCCTGCCAGTACCCGGCGAGGGCCGCGGGCACGATGGAGGCGATGCCGAAGGCGATCATGTAGTCGGTCGCGGCACCGGAAATGGAGTTGATCGTGTCGCGGTCGAGGTAGTTGGGGCGTCCCGCGAGCTTGAGCAACAGGCGCCCGATGAGGCCGATGACGAAGGACATGGCGAACAGCGGGATGGACACGTTCGGCCACTGGGTTTTAATGAGCCCGTTCACGGTGTAGGCGATGAGCACGGTGAACACGATGAAACCGGCGTGCAGCGCCAACGGTTCGATGGAGCTCGGGTTGGTGGTGGCGCGGCCGATGGAGGGGCGCTCCGATTCGTTGACAATGTAGCCGGTACGCAGGTCCTCAGGTAGATCGCCGGCCAGCTGGGACGCCTTGCCGCGGCGGATGCCGATGTTGGCCATGATCACGCCGCCGGTAATGGCCACCAAGGTGCCCACGGTGGCGGAGGTGAAGCCCAAGGATGAGGCCTCGGCGATACCGATCTCTTCCAACGCCGACCCCACCGCGGCCGCAGTGCCGAAGCCGCCGACGAAGCCCACCGGCAGCATCATGCCGAACCACGGATCGGTGCCGAACACCGGTTGAAAGAGGTACAGCCCGAGCAGGATGAAGAGGCCCCACTGCCCCATGAACATGGCCGTGGAGTAGCCCCACATATTGCGCGCGCCGGATGCCACTGACCCGCCGAGCTCCATCGAATACGCCATCGACGCGAACACCACGGCAATGAGCAAGGTGGTGTAGGTGCCCACCTGGTTGGACCAGGTGATTGCGCCAAAGACCTCCTGGCCCAGCAGCAGGCCGAGCAACCCGGCCGTAATGGGCGCGGGCAGCAGCAGTTTCTGCAGGACAAGGAGGCGGTTGCGCAGGACGTTGCCAATGATCAGGAGGATAGAAATCCACCCGATATCCGTGAGCAGCGTGTAGGGCGTGAAGTCCATTCCGTCACAATATCCCACACCCCCGACAGCTACGCTGACAGTTATGGTTTCGCGCGATCTTGCTGGGCAATTGCTTGACGACGGCCTCCGGCTCCGCACCGAATGGTTCACCCTTCTCACCACCCAGTACCCGCAGGCGCGGGGGATGTTCCCGCCAGGGACAACGGCGATGCCGCAGTGGTTTCTCGATGCGGTCGTATGGACTGTGGATGGTGTGGGTTCGGGGGGTTGGGACGGAGTCGTCGATAAGCGATTGCGTGAGCTTGCGCTGGACTTGCGACGGACGGGGTTTCCCTCCCACGAGTACCCGGCTGCGGCGGCGCTGTTGGCGCAGGCGGTTGAGGGGGAGGCCGGTGAGGTGATTGCCCAGGCGGGCGAGGTGATGGCGGAGGCGGCTGGGGCCGCGGACCTCGAGGGGGTGCCTGCGGCGTCGGCGGTGCAGGTCACGCAGTGTGTCCGGCAGGGTGAGGTGACCGTCGTGCGGTGCGAGGCCGGGGCGAGTGTGAGCTACGAACCAGGACAGTCGTTGCCCGTGATGCAGGTCGGTCGGCAGGGGGTGTGGCGCGGGCTCACTCCGGCGATGCCGGCCAACGCGTTCGGGCAGCTGGAGTTCCACGTGGATGGGGAGCTGGACCCGACGGCGTTGGTGCCAGGCGAGTGGCTGACGCTGGGCGGTGCGCGCGGCGCGGCCCCGAAGCTCGGTGACGGCACGGTGCTGCTCGTGGCCGACGGCACGGGGTTGGCCGCGGCGAAGTGCCTGGTCTTCGACCTGCTGGAGCGCGCGGAGAAGCCTCAGGTGCACCTGGTGGTCGGCGCGAAGCGGCAGGCGGATGTGTACGACGTGGCCACGTTCGCGGCGCTGGCCGGGGCGCAGGAGTGGCTGGATGTGACGTGGGTGGTGGAAGCGGGCACGACCGACGATTGGCGGGCGGCAGGCCTGGCCCCGGTGCGCCACCTCTATGCCCCGTTGCCGCAGGCTGTGGCGGGTGCGGGGATGTGGTGGGGCCGGGAGATCGTGATTTGCGCGCACACGCCGCGCGCCTTGAAGATCGCCGACGCGATGCGTGCAAACGGGGCGCCGGAGCCGACGGTGCTCTCCCCCGACGCCGACTTCGACTGGTCCCTCTAGCGCTTGGCGGCTGCGACGACCGGCAGTTTGCGCTGCTCCTCGGCCACCTTGTCCACATCGATGTCGAGGACGATGATCTCCTCGCCGTAGCCCGCCTCGGCGAGCGTGCGCCCGTCCGGCGCGACGACGATCGAGTGCCCGAGGCCGGTGGGGCCGGACGGCTCCCCCGCCTTGTCCTCCCAATCCGGCCGCGCCTGCCCCGCCGCGGCGATGACCATGCCGGTGTCCAAGGCGCGGGCGGTGGCGAGTGCCCGCCATTGATCAAGCTTGTTCGGGCCATCTGCCCAGCTCGTGGGCACAACTACCACGCGGGCGCCGCGCCAGGCCAGTTCCTGAAACTGGTCGGGGAAGCGGATGTCGAAGCAGGTTGCCACGCCCACCACCGCACCCTCGTGCACGAAGGTGACCAGGTCGCGCCCGGGTTTGACGGTGTCCGACTCGCGGTAGCTGAACGCGTCGTACGTGTGAATCTTGTCGTAGCCCTTGTGCACCCCGTCGCCGGTGATCAGCGCGGTGTTGTACACCCGGTTGACCACCTTGGTCTTGCCGTCTTTGGTGGTGGTGACGGTGTCGGCGGGGCGGAACATGCCGGCGACGAGGGTGACACGGAGTTCGTCGGCAAGCTGGCGTAGCCCGGTGGCGAAGGGGCCGTCGAGTTCCTCGGCCTGGGTGTCCAGTCGGCCTTGCTCGAAGGCCTGGCTGGCGCCCTCCGGCAAGACGATGAGGGTGGCTCCGGAACGGGCCGCGTCGCGGATCAACGGCTCGAGTTTCGCCAGGTTATCCTGCTTGTTTGGCCCGGTGACGGTTTGGATCAGACCGATCTTCATGTGGATAACTTTAGGGTCGATGCGGGGGTTTATCCACAGTTTTAAAGGGGGCTATTGCCACGCCGATTTCGTTCGTGCAGGGTCATGGGCATGGTACTCGAACTCAGCACCCGCACCGCCGCCGTCGCCCGCTCCCGCGTCCATCCCGCGCCCACGCTGCCGCAGGCCACCCTCGGCCCCTCCCGCAGCGCGTCTGCCCTCGCCTCGCTGCAGCAACACGAGCATTCGCTTATCGACGCCACCTGGTCAACGCTCAGCGCCCACCTCACCTCCATTGCCACCTTCGCCCAGCGCGTGGTGGATGAGGACACGCTGCTATCCAGGCGGTTCGGCTCGTGACGGTGTCTTTTCCCACGTATTTACCGGCGCTCGACGCGAACGAGCTGGACGCCGCCGCGGTAGCCCTCCGCGCCGCCGCGAGCTCAGTGAACCAGATGGGCGCCGAGGCCCCGGCCGCGCGCGACGCCATCGCGGCCACCGGGTTCCGTGGCCCCGCCGCCGACGCCGCGTTCGACCGCTGCCTCGCCTACGGGGCGGACCTAGGGGCGCACGCGGACACCTTGGCGCAGGCCGCGGCCCTGGTCTCCGCGGCGGCGCAGGCCCAGCGGAGGTTGGACGAGGCCGCGATGGTGGCCAGCCGCTTCGCGCATTCGCGGACCATCATGTGGCTCAACGCGATGTCGTCGCTGCTTGATGCGCAGCTCGCGCAGGCCCTCGGGCGCCTCGCCGGCTACCAGCAGGACTACGACCCGCTGTTCGCCCACCCGGATGAGGATCTCGCCTCGCTCCACGCCCGCCACGCGTCTTCTCTCGCGCCGCAGACGCGCAACGTGGTGGAGGACGCGGGTGGCCTCATCTTGGAGGCCGGGCCCGCGAGCACCACCGTGATGGTGGGCACCGGCGACATCGCGCCCGAACGGGTGATCACCATGGTCGCCGGCGCCACCACCGGCAAGCCGGAGCAGCTGGCGGGCGAGCTGGCCAAGGCGCGAGCGCTACACCAGGCCACGGGCGCGCCGGTGATCGTGTGGCAGGGCTACGTCCCACCGCCTTCCGTGCCGCGGGCGCTGTCCACCGCCTCAGCCGCCGCCGGCGCCGACGACCTTTCCATGTTCCAGGCCGCGTTGGAGGAACGCTACCCCGACGCCCAAAAGACGGTCATCGCGCACAGCTACGGCACGGTCGTGGCCACCCGCGCCGCCACCGAGCACGGTTTGCTTGCCGACGACCTCTGGTTACTCGGCAGCCCCGGCGTCGCCAGCCAGCGGGCCTCTGACCTGGCGTTGGCCGGCCCCCACGCCACGGTGCACGTGGTGGATGCCCGGCGCGACCCTATCCTGCTCTTGCGCTCCGGACCCAACGCAGCACTGGGCGCGTCACCCTCCCACCCGAGCTGGGGCGCGGACTCCCACCTGTGGGTTCGCGGCTCGCACACGGACCACTTCAAAGACCCCGCCTTTGTGACGGCCGTTCAACAACGCAGCGTGCACGCTAGCCAAACTTAAGTACCATTGCGCCCGTTACCATAAATCCACATTTTGAGGAGCTGAATCCACGTGAATTTTGCCGAGCAAGTTGTTGCCCGCCTGGAGAAACTGGGGGTCAAACGCATTTACGGTTTGGTGGGTGACTCCCTGAACCCGCTGTCGGACGCGGTGCGCCAATCCGACATTGAATGGGTGCACGTGCGAAACGAGGAAGCCGCGGCGTTCGCCGCCGGCGCTGACTCGCTCGCTGCCGACGAGCTCGCTGTGTGCGGCGCTTCCTGCGGCCCGGGCAATACCCACTTTGTTCAGGGCCTGTTTGAGTCTCACCGCAACGGGTCGAAGGTGCTGGCCATCGCCTCGCATATCCCGACCATCGAGATCGGCTCTTCCTTCTTCCAGGAGACGCACCCGGAGCTGCTGTTCCAGGAGTGCTCCTCCTACTGCGAGGTGGTGCACAACGCGGACCAGGGCATGCGCGTCCTGCACAACGCGCTGCAGAACACGCTCGCAGGCAACGGTGTGTCCGTGATGGTCGTGCCTGGTGACGTGTTCGCCGAGGACACCGCGGACGGCCCGCACACCTCCGACAGCGTCTACGCCACCGGCGCCAACAAGCGTGTGTACCCGGATCCGACGGAGGCGGCGCGGCTTGTAGAGGCCATCAATAAGGCCGACAAGATCACCCTGTTCTGCGGCTACGGTGCCCGCGACGCGCGCGAGGAGGTCTTCGCGCTGGCGGAGAAGATCAAGTCCCCCATCGGCCACTCGTTCCGCGGCAAGATGTACTTCGAGTACGACAACCCGTTTGACGTGGGCATGTCCGGCCTGCTCGGCTACGGCGCGTGCGTGGAGGCAATGGAGGAGTCCGACCTGTTCATCATGGTGGGCACCGACTTCCCCTACACCGACTGGCTGCCCGACGAGAACGTCGCGCAGATCGACATCAACGGCGCCCACATCGGCCGTCGCACCACCGTGGAATACCCGGTCGTCGGTGACGTGAAGAGCGTCATCGAGAACATCCTCCCCCACATCGAGGAGAAGAAGGACCGCAAGTTCCTGGACAAGATGCTCAAGCGCCACTACGAGCTGCTCGAGCACGTGATCAAGCACTACACCCACAAGGCATCCGAGGCGAAGAAGCCGATCCACCCCGAGCTCGCCGCCTCCGTGCTGGACAAGCTTGCCGACGACGACGCGTACTTCACCGTCGACACCGGCATGTGCAACGTGTGGTCCTCGCGCTACCTCACCCCCAACGGCAAACGCGACGAGGCCGCGTCCTTCCTCCACGGCACCATGGCCAACGCACTGCCGATGGCCATTGGCGTGCAGGCCGCATTCCCGGAGCGCCAGGTCATCTCCTGGTCCGGCGACGGCGGCTTGGGCATGCTCATGGGCGAGCTGCTCACCATCAAGCTGCACCAGCTGCCGGTGAAGGTGATCTGCTTCAACAACTCCTCCCTGGGCATGGTGAAGCTGGAGATGATGGTCGCCGGCATGCCGTACTTCGGCACCGACCACGAGCAGGCGAACTACGCCGAGATTGCCAAGGGCGTGGGCATTCAGTCCTACCGCATCGAGGACCCGGATGACCTCGAGCCGGTGCTCAAAGAAGCCCTTGCGTTCGATGGCCCAGTACTCGTCGACATCGTCACCGACCCCGAGGCGCTGTCCCTGCCGCCGGGAATCACCTGGGACATGATGAAGGGCTTCACCAAGTCCGGCGTGCGCACCGCGTTCCTCGAAGGTGGTGTTGGCCGCCTGTTCAATCTGGCGAAATCCAACTTGCGCCACCTCGGCGGCGCCGCAGCCATCGAGTTCGGATAATCTCCGCGTACCGCCCCCGCAGCCGTTCGGTTGCGGGGCGTTTACTCATTGCCGGCCGATACCGATTCATTCGTAGATCGTTATACAACCGAAACCTGATGATCATACCTGTGCGGTATCGTGGCGCAGGTTGCCAAAAGTTGGCGAAAGACTTCAAGAAAGGGTCTACACTTTATGACTTCGCCGAACAACGGGCAGAACCGCCAGGTTCGCAAGACCACGACCACCACGCGTCGTACCGCTGCTCCCGCCACCACCTCGACTGCTGTGCACACCGAGAGCGTGGATGACCAGCACATCGGCCAGGAGGCTTGGATCGGCACCGACTCCACCGACGTGTCCAACGGCAACGTCTCCTGGGGCGCAATCTTCGCAGGTGTGGTGACCTTCCTGGCCATCATGATCCTGCTCGGCGTCGCCGCGGCAGCTATGGGCCTGCAGGGCTCCTCCGGCATGGCGACCGGCATCTTCGCCCTCATCTCCCTGGCCGTGGCCTTCGCCGCCGCTGGCTACGTCTCCGGCGCCCTTGGCGTCCGCGCTGGCCTGTTCCACGGCCTGGGCACCTGGGCCACCTCGCTGATCGCCTCCCTGGTGCTGGCCGGCTGGCTCGGTTCCTCCATCATCGGTGGCCTGGGCTCCGTGGCGGGCAACGTTGCTGGCACGGTTGCTGAAACCGCTGGTAACGCCGCGAACGTCACCCGCCAGGACGCTCAGGACGCATCCAACGCTGCGCAGGACAACGTTTCCCAGCAGGACATCGACAACGCCAAGGACCAGGCTCGCGACGCTGCGAACGATGCCGCTAACCAGGCTCGCGACGCGTACAACGAGTACTCCGACGAGGCTGCCGCTGGCACCTGGTGGACCTTCGCTGGTCTGCTGATCGGCGCCCTGATCTCCGCCCTCGCCGGCGCTGCTGGTGCACGCTCCGTGCTCAACCGCGACGAGAAGCAGGTTGTGACCACCCGCCGCTAGTCCGGGTTAAGGCTCACCCCGCCACTTCCTATCGGGAGGTGGCGGGGTTTTTCGTCTCGCCGGCTGCAACGATCGACATCGGCCCCTCCGCGACCTGGGGTTTCACCCAGGCACTCAGGGGAACATGTCGGTTTTCACTGGGGTGGGGCCGGCCTAGGAAGAGGCCCACCGACGCTACGCACCACTGCGCCGGCGGCGTCGGGAAGCAGCGGGCTCCCACGCCACGATCGCGGTCGAGCGCGGCACGTGGACCAACTCTCCGCCTCGGCGCGGGCCCGCGTCCAGGCGCCGCCGCAGCTCCTCGTTGTGGCCGCGCTGGGTTTCCAGCTCATCCTGAAGCTGCTCGATCTGCTGGGTCATCTCGATGATCGTCTTGATGCCCGCGAGGTTGACCCCCTCCTCCTGCGAGAGGTACTGGATGCGGCGCAACATGGTGATGTCGCGGCGCGAATACCTGCGCCCGCCGCCCTTGGTGCGCATCGGGGTGACCAGGCCCAGCCGGTCGTAGGTGCGCAGGGTTTGCGCGTGCATGCCGGTGAGCTCGGCGGCGGCGGAGATGACGAAATACTCCTTGTAGTCCTTGTCTTCGGCCATCTAAACCACCTCCCTCCCTACAGCCCCGCCCAGCCGGCGCGCGGGTCGAAGCCAGCATCCTTCTCCGCCTGGGCGTACGCCCGCAGTGCTGAGGTCGCCGACGGATCCAGGTCCTTCGGCACCTTCACCTCGATGGTGACCAGGAGGTCGCCGCTCGTCCCGGAACGCTTCGGCACACCGCGCCCCTTCACGCGCAGGGTGCGACCGTTCGGAGTACCCGCCGGAACCTTCACCTTCACCGGGTTGTCCAAGGTGGGCACGGTGATCGTGGAACCGAGCGCGGCTTCGGCGAACGTCACGGGAACGGTGACTTCGAGGTCGTCGCCGGTGCGGTTGAAGACGTCGTCGCTACGCACGTGCACGGTGACGAACAGGTCGCCGGCGGGAGTGCCGTTCGGGCCCGCCTCGCCTTGGCCCGCGAGGCGCACCTTTTGGCCGTCGACCACGCCTGCGGGGATGCGCACGGTGATGGAGCGGGTGCGTCGCACGGTGCCCGTACCGCCGCAGGTGGGGCACGGATCCTCGATCACCTGGCCGGTGCCGCCGCAGTTCGTACACGGGCGGGCCATGCCGAACGCGCCGGAGCTTTCGCGGATGTACCCAGAACCGGAGCACACCTGGCACGTGTGCGTCTTGCCGGATTTCGAACCGGAGCCATGGCAGGTGGTGCAGGGCGCGTCGCCAGTGAGCTCGACCGGGATGGTCGTGCCCTTGGCGGCCTCGCGGAAATCGAGCGTTATTTCGGTTTCGACGTCGGCCCCCCGCGACGGCCGAGCGTTCCTGCCAGCACCGCCGCGGCCGCCAAAGATGCCACCGAAGAGATCACTAAAGCTGCTGTCTCCAGCCGCTCCCCCATCGCCGAAGATGTCCCCGAGGTCGAACTCCGTTTCCGTGGTGCGAAACCCACCCGGGAAACCCGAGCCTCCTCCCCGGCCGAAGCGACCGAAGCCGCCCGACCCGATCATGGACTTGAGCTGGTCGTATTCCTTGCGTTTTTCCTCGTCGCCAATGACGTCGTACGCCTCCGCGACGCGCTTGAACTTCTCCTCCGCCTGCTTATTGCCGGGGTTGGAGTCAGGGTGGTTCTCGCGCGCCAGCTTGCGGTAGGCCTTCTTAATGTCGCCTTGGCTTGCCGACGAGCTCACGCCCAAGTCGCCGTAGTAGTCCTTATCAGCCCATTCCTGTTGCATGGCCATTGCGCACCCCTCCTTTCCTGAGGTCGTGGTGATGTAGTTGCTAAATAACGTTTGTTCTAAATCAGTATTGCAAGAAAACGGGGCCGGGGATTCAACCCCGGCCCCTGGTCACCCGCTAGTTGGCGGGATCGGCGATGATCACCATCGCGTTGCGCACCAGGCGCTCACCCACGGTGTAGCCCTTGCGCAGCACCGTACCGACAACCTTGCGGTCACCCTCGGACAGGTCCTGCACAGCCTCGTGGATCTCCGGGTTGAAGTCCTCACCTTCCTCGCCGAAGGCCTTCACGCCCTGGCCTTCCAGGATGGTGCGGAACTTGTCGGAGAAGGCCTTGAGAGGGCCGTCCTCCAGGTCGCCGTGCTGTTTGGCCAGGTCGAGGTCGTCGAGAAGCGGCAGCAGCTGGGTGGCAAACTTGGCCTTCGCCTGCTCCGCCGATGCCCCGCGCTCCCGCTCCGTGCGGCGGCGGTAGTTCGCGTACTCGGCGCTGACGCGCTGGAGCGACTCGGTGCGTTCCGCGAGCTGCAGCTCCACATCGGAGACGATACCGTCGCCGTCCGCGTCCGGGTTCACCTCGCCGGTGATGTCACCGAGTTCGTCTTCGAGGCCTTCCAGCTCCGCCTCGGCCGCTAGGAGGGGGTCCTCGTCGGCGGCGAGCGCCTCGGACTCCGCGGCCTCGTCCGCGAGGGACTCGGCCTGGTCCGGGGAGACGTACTGCTCGTCCGTCGCTTCCGGGGCACCCGGGTTATCCGGCATTGCCTGATCGAACGCCTCGTTCGGGTTCGTCGGGTCAGTCGGGTTGGTCGGGTTCGTCATGAACCTTCGCCTCCTTTACTTACTTGGTGTCCTCGCCGGCGGAGCCGTCGGTCTCGTCGTCCTCAACAACCTCAGCGTCCACGACGTCGTTGTCGCCGGCCGGAGCGTCACCCTGGGTGGCACCCTCGTTGGCCTGCGCCTCGTAGAGCGCGGTACCCATGGCCTGGGACTCCGTGGTCAGCTTCTCCACTGCGGACTTGATCGCGTCCAGGTCGTCGCCCTTCAGCGCCTCATCCACAGCGTCAGCGGCCTCGGTCACGCGGCCCTTAACGTCCTCAGGCAGCTTGTCCGCGTTCTCGTCCATGAACTTGCGGGTCTGGTACGCCATGTTCTCCGCGTTGTTGCGGGTCTCCTGCTCCTCGCGGCGCTTCTTGTCCTCGTCCGCGTGAGCCTCGGCGTCCTTGATCATGCGATCGATCTCTTCATCGGAAAGACCGGAGCCTTCCTGGATCTTGATCGTGTTCTCCTTGCCGGTGGCCTTGTCCTTCGCGGAGACGGACACGATGCCGTTGGCGTCGATGTCGAAGGTGACCTCGATCTGCGGAACGCCACGCGGGGCCGGTGCGATGCCTGCCAGCTCAAAGGAGCCGAGCAGCTTGTTCGCGGACGCGATCTCGCGCTCGCCCTGGAACACCTGGATCTGCACGGACGGCTGGTTGTCCTCAGCCGTGGTGAAAGTCTCGGACCGCTTCGTCGGGATGGTGGTGTTGCGCTCGATCAGCTTCGTCATCACACCGCCCTTGGTCTCGATGCCGAGGGAGAGCGGGGTGACGTCGAGAAGCAGCACGTCCTTGACGTCGCCGCGCAGCACGCCGGCCTGGAGTGCGGCGCCGAGTGCCACGACCTCGTCCGGGTTCACGGACTTGTTCGGCTCCTTGCCGGTGAGCTCCTTAACCAGGTCGGTCACGGCCGGCATGCGGGTGGAGCCACCCACGAGCACGACGTGGTCGATCTCGCCGACGGACAGGCCGGCGTCCTTCACCACCTGGTTAAACGGGGCCTTGGTGCGCTCCAGCAGATCAGAGGTGATCTTCTGGAATTCGGTGCGCGTCAGCGTCTCGTCCAGGAACAGCGGGTTCTTCTCGGAATCCACCGTGATGTACGGCAGGTTGATGGAAGCCTGCTGCGCGGACGACAGCTCGATCTTCGCCTTCTCAGCGGCCTCGCGCAGACGCTGCATAGCCATCTTGTCCTTGGACAGGTCCACACCGTTCTGCGACTTGAACTTGTCCACGAGCCACTCGACAACGCGGTTATCCCAGTCGTCACCGCCCAACTCGTTGTCACCGGCGGTGGCGAGCACCTCGACCACACCGTCGCCGATCTCCAGCAGGGACACGTCGAAGGTGCCGCCACCGAGGTCGAAGACCAGGATGGTCTGCTCCTTCTCACCCTTGTCCAGGCCGTAAGCCAGCGCTGCGGCGGTCGGCTCGTTCACGATACGCAGAACGTTCAAGCCTGCGATCTGGCCGGCCTCCTTGGTGGCCTGACGCTGTGCGTCCTCGAAGTACGCCGGAACCGTAATAACAGCCTCGGTGACCTCCTCACCCAAGTACGCCTCAGCGTCGCGCTTCAGCTTCTGCAGTGTACGGGCCGAGATCTCCTGCGGCGTGTACTTCTTACCGTCGATGTCAACGGTCCAGTCATCGCCCATGTGGCGCTTGACGGAGCGGATCGTACGGTCAACGTTGGTCACCGCCTGGTTCTTTGCGGACTGGCCAACGAGCACCTCGCCGTTCTTCGCGAATGCGACTACCGACGGGGTGGTGCGAGCGCCCTCTGCGTTCGCAATAACGACCGGCTCGCCGCCCTCAAGGACGGACACAACCGAGTTCGTGGTGCCGAGGTCAATACCAACTGCACGTGCCATGAGTTCTTCTTCCTCCTGTAGGAAAGTGGTTTATCAGTAAGTTGATGCGCTTGGACTCAACTTCCGGCGACCACTGTACCAGCGGTGCCGACACCGTGTGAATCACCTTGAGTCTGCCGCACTCAATCTATGTAACTTGAGTCCCCTCGGCTCTATTCCCGGCCCCCGAAAGTTTCTTCCGTCATAAGCCATTAGCCAAGTCGTTTTCTCTCTGAATGAAGTCGGCAAACCCCGGGGCCGTGAACTCTACGTAACCGTGCCTGGAGGCATCGATAAGCCCTTTATCAAGAAGTGCGCGCCGAGCCATACTGATGTCATTGGACTGCTTTCCCATCGATTCGGCAATCACGGCGCGCCGGACTGGCGTTTCACCCTGTTATACCGTTTTATGACTCTTTATGAATCGCTAAATCATAAAGAGTCATAAAACAGACCAGAAGACCAGCTGCTGCCGGGGCAAGGGAACAGGGGATCGTCGACAAGCAAAAGTGCATAGAATTCTATGCTGGCATTTATAAGGCTGCGCACAGGCGATACATTGCTTCCCGTTAGTTTCAGACCTGAAAGCATTCGGAGGAAACGCGGAATCACGTGCGAAAGTGCCGTTACGCTCGGTCATCGCAGCAGTTGCCGCTGCGGGGCTGCTACTCGGTGGCGCAGGGGCGGCAACACCGGCGCAAGCGATGAGCTCTTCGGAATCGAGTTGCGGCTTGCTGTGCCAGCTTTCAGGGGGTGGCAGCTCAGACGGCTCCAGCGACCCGGTGGCCGAACCCAACCCAACCTCCCGCGCAACCACACCGAAGACATCGCCCTCGACCGTGACGGGCGTTTCTTTTCGGTACCGGTAGGGCGGTATCGGGTACCGGGGTGTTGG
>ERZ1031260.73-NODE-73-length-15767-cov-47.033923_pt1 | contig 15767 bp, 15 predicted proteins | sample MGYA00517287_ERZ1031260 | MGnify/ENA primary metagenome ERZ1031260 (study PRJEB33718, sample SAMN03159811) | human skin metagenome | collected 2014-02-25 | study: EMG produced TPA metagenomics assembly of the PRJNA266117 data set (Human skin bacterial metagenome... | reverse complement strand
CCACTACCCCCGCTTTTTACCCCCGTTCACCGAGAGCTCCCCCAAGCGGCCCCCAAGCAGTCCACCAAGGAGCTTCACCAAAAGAGTCAGGACGCGTCGAGCACGGCCTCCGCCAGCAGGAGGTCGAGGGGGGTCGTGATCTTGAATGCCATGGGGTCACCTGGGACGGTGGTGACGGGGACACCGTGCCACTCCATAAGGGAGGCATCATCGGTGGCTACGAAATCTTGGGCGCCGGAAAAATAGGCCGCGTTGGCTTCGCGCAGCTGACGCAGGTCGAAACCCTGCGGGGTTTGGGCGGCGCGAAGCAGGGACCGATCGAGGGTGGATTCCACCTCCGCCCCACGCACCTGCTTGACCGTATCCGCCACCGGCACGACCGGCACGACCGCCGGGGCCCCCGCGTGCAACGCGTGCACCACCCGGGCGATCATGCCCGGTGGTGTGAGGGCGCGTGCGGCATCGTGGATGAGGACGGAGCCGTCGATAAGCGAAAGTGCTTTGAGGGCGGCGAAGATGGAGTCCGCGCGCTCTGCGCCGCCGTGGACGAAGGCGACGTCGTGGCCGGCGAGGCAGTCGCGGGCCACGGGCTCCATGGAGGGGCTGACGACCACCATGACCTGGTCGATGACCCCGGAGGCCTCCATCGCGGCGACGGAGCGTTCAAGAAGGGTGCGCCCGTCCAGTGGAACGTAGGCCTTCGGCACGTCGGCGCCCAAGCGGGTGCCCTGCCCCGCGGCAGCGACGACGGCGACTACTGGGCGGGACAATTAAATATCGTCGTCCTCGTCGTCGAAGCTGAGGTCGTCGAGGTCCACGTCGTCTTCCGGGTCGATCTCGCCCGGGTCCGCGACGATGCCGGCCTTGACCTGCTCTTCGATGATGGCGGCGATCTTCGTCTCCATCTCGTCGACCTTCTTCTCGTCCACAGGCTCCGCCAGCGCGAGCTCGCCCACGAGGATCTGGCGCGCCTTGCCCAGCATGCGCTTCTCGCCGGCAGACAGGCCCTTGCCCTGGTCGCGGCGCCAGAGATCGCGCACCACCTCGGCGACCTTATTAATGTCGCCGGACGCAAGCCGCTCCTGGTTGGCCTTGTAGCGGCGCGACCAGTTGCCGGCTTCCTCTACGTCGGTCTCACGCAGGACGGAGAAGACCTTCTGCAGGCCATCCTCGTTGACCACATCGCGCACGCCGACCAGCTCGGAGTTCTTCACGGGCACGCGCACTTCAAGGTCAGAGTGGAGGATCTGGAGCACCAGGTAGTCGAGGGTTTCACCCTTCATTTCACGCTGCTCAATGTCCGCGATACGCGCCGCACCATGATGCGGGTATACGACTACGTCTCCGACCTTGAAATCCACTGCCGCTCCTGAAATCGTCGCCCCAAGTCTTGACCCGGCAATGCTACCAGAGCCAATGCTTATCGACGCACCTTCGGCCGCCCACCACACAGCCCACCAACAGGCGCACCGTTAAGGGGGAGAAAATGGGAAAAGTCTGCTCCCAAGCGCTAAAGTGAAGCGGAGATAACCCTCAAGATCCCTCGATGATGGAGGACCCTTTCGTGAAGTCCCTGAAGCAGGCTGCCGCTCTCATTGTCGCCGGTTGCGCCGCCGTGGCGCTCACCGGCTGCTCCGCCGGCCAGATCACCCAGACCTCTGACCAGGTTGCGGCCGTTGACGGCGCAAGCGCTGCCACGGAGGACGGCGCAGTGGCCGTGCAGGACGTCACCGTGATCCTCGCCGAGGACGGCCAGGCATCCCTCAAGTTCACCGCCACGAACCAGGACACCTCGCTGAAGGACCACACCCTGCAGTCCGTGACCGTGGACGGCCAGCAGGTCAACCTGTCGGGCGTTGACGCCTTGAAGTACAACTGCGTCCTGGTGGCTGACTCGCAAGAGGGCCTGGAGCGCATGCCGCAGGACGAGGGCGACTGCATCACGTACGTGACCTCTTCCCTGCCCAACGACGACTTTGCCTACGGCGGGAATCTCCCGGTGTCCTTCAAGTTTGACACCGGCACCATCGACGTGACCGCCACCGTCTCGGCCCCGACGCTGGCATCCGGCCAGGTCGACCGCGAGGTGGGCGCGGGCGCGGGCCACTAAGCCCCCGAACCCCGAAACCGCTGGCGTGACCAGCGGTTTTTTCGTGTTCGAAGGTTATGTCCGGGCGGTGCTATACGGTGTCGGGCATGGCGAAGAAACCACGCGTGATCCACACCTGCTCCGAGTGCGGCTACTCCTCCCCTAAGTGGCTGGGCCGCTGCCCGGAATGCGGCTCGTGGGGCACGCTGCAGGATGAGACCCCGCTCGCGGCGGCGTCCGCGTCGGCGAAGGGCGCGCCGTTGGCCACCGCGCTGGCGCCGTCCTCGCCCGCCACCCCGATCACCAAGATTGATGCGGCCGCCACCCACACCATCCGTTCCGGCATCGGCGAGCTCGACCGCGTCCTCGGCTCGGGCGTCGTCCCGGGTTCGGTGGTGCTCATGGCCGGCGAGCCGGGCGTGGGCAAATCCACCCTCCTGTTGGAGGTGGCCTCCAGGTGGGCCGCACTCGACCGCACCGCGCTTTACATCACCGCCGAAGAATCCGCGGGGCAGGTGCGGGCGCGGGCGGAACGAACTGGGGCGTTGAAGGACTCGCTCTACCTCGCGGCCGAGTCGAACCTTGACGTGGTGTTTGGGCACGTGGAGCAGCTGAAGCCCTCGCTCATCATCGTGGATTCGGTGCAGACGATGCACGCCGCCGGCGTCGAGGGCGTCGCAGGCGGCGTCGCCCAATCCAGGGCGGTCACGGCGGCTCTGACCACCCTTGCCAAAACGACGAACATCCCGGTGCTGCTCGTGGGCCACGTCACTAAAGACGGCAACGTGGCGGGCCCGCGCGTGCTGGAGCACCTGGTGGATGTGGTGTTGAACTTTGAGGGGGACCGGCAGTCGTCGCTACGCATGCTGCGAGGCATCAAGAACCGCTTCGGCGCCACGGACGAGGTGGGGTGCTTCGAGCAAACTGCCGACGGCATCCGCGAGGTGCCGGACCCTTCCGGGCTGTTCCTCTCCCACCGCGGGGTGACACCGGACGGGTCCGCGGTCACGGTCGCGATGGACGGGGTGCGCCCCATCCTTGCGGAAGTGCAGGCGCTCACCGTGGACCCCGTGAACAAAAGCCCCCGGCGCGTGGTCACCGGCCTCGATTTCAATAGGGTGCCGATGGTGCTCGCGGTGCTGCAGGCCCGCTGCGGGGAGCGCACGAACGATAAAGACGCGTACGTGGCCACCGTCGGCGGGATGAAGATTACGGAGACAGCCACTGACCTCGCTGTCGCGCTGGCCACGTGGTCGAGCCTGCACGAGCAGCCGCTCCCGCCGAAAACGGTCGTGATCGGCGAGGTGGGCCTGGCCGGCGAGCTGCGCCGCGTCCCCAACCTGGGCCGCCGGCTGCAGGAGGCCGCGCGCCTGGGTTACGAGCGCGCCATCGTGCCCGCCGGCGAGCAGCTGCGTATCGACGGCCTCACGGTCCACCCCGCCTCCACCGTCGCCGAGGCCATCGCCGTACTGCGCGGCTAGGTGATGTTGAACGGGGCGGCGTCCGAGGCGTTGTCCCCGATCACCGCGTGCAGGTAGTAGGAGCCGGGGCCCACCGCCGGGCGGTTCGAGCACTGGCCGGGCTTGGACGCGGTCGTGGACCAACGGGCCTGGTACCCGCGCGTCTCCCCCGGCGCGTACCTCTCGGTGCCGGTGACCACCGACGGGTAGCAGTCGGTGTCGGCCCAGATGCGGTCGTTGGTGGCCATGTCGTAGACCTCGAAGCGCAGCAGGTGATCGTTCAGGTCAATTGCGCACTCGGTGTCGGTGGGGTTTTCCACCTCCATGTAGAACACCGGCTGCACCCCGGCCTTGTAGGAGGGCTGGTTCGGGGTCGCCCTGACGATCAGGTCCTTCAGCTCGCACGCGCCCACGCGCGCCGGTGCCGCGACCGTGCTCTCCTCGGGCTCGGTTTCGCGCTCGGTCTCGGACGCGCTCACTTGGGTGGTCACGGTGGCGGTGCTCTCCCCCGGCGCGGGCACTGTCGGCTCGGTCGTGGGAGCGGAGGAGGTGGAGGTAGTGGACGTGGGAGACTCAGTGGTTTCCGCAGACGTCGTCTCCTGCGCCGCGTTTTCCTCCTGCCCGCTGCGTGCCCACGCGGAAAGCCCCCACACCATCAGCGCCACGACCACCAAGACGATGAGCAGGGCCGCAACCCTGCGGCGCATGTAGATCTCCGGGGGAAGTGGGCGCTGGTTCGACATGCCTATAACTTAATCACCGAAGTTTTCGTAGGTGGTCTCGACACGGCCGTCGGAAAGGCGGTAGCGGGCGCCGACAACACCTACGTCGCCGGCCCGCAGGGCGCTCGCCACCGCGGGGATGCGCGCCGCCAGGTGCTCCGCACCGTTGCGGGCGTGCGCCTGTTCCACCTGCTCACCGCGCGTTTTCGCCTCCGCTACGGACGGGGCGATCTTTTCCACGAACAGCCGCGTCAACCCGGCCGGGATCTCACCGGAGTCGAGGGCCTGCACCGCAGCACCAACGGCGCCGCACGCCTCGTGGGCAAGGAAGAGCACGAGGTCCACCCCGAGCACACCCACGGCAAACTCCACGGACGCCGCCACCGCGGAATCGACGCAGCCGCCGGCGGTGCGGATGACGAAGATGTCGCCGAAGCCGGCGTCGAAAAGCAGCTCAACCGGCACGCGCGAGTCGGAGCAGCCAACCACGCACACTGCGGGGTTTTGGCCCGAAGTCAGCTGCTTCCGGGTCTCTTCGTCGCGGCGGGGGTCGGCGGTGTTGCCGGTGGCGAAACGCTCGTTGCCCGCGCGGAGGCGCTCCCACACCTCGCGCGGGGTTTCGGCGGCGGTCAGATCGGTGTCGGTGGAAGTCGTCATGCGGTCTATTGTTGCAGATACTGTGCCTACACCTGCCGAGAATCCTGCCGAAAATCTCGCCCCGAATCTCGCCCCGAACGAGATCATCGCCTGGTACCGCGCCAACGCCCGGGACCTACCCTGGCGCGAGCCGGGGACGACCCCGTGGGGCGTGCTTCTCAGCGAGGTCATGAGCCACCAAACCCAGGTCGAACGCGTCGCCCCGATTTGGCGGGAGTGGATTCAGCGCTGGCCCACCCCTTGCGCCTTCGCAAGCGCCCCCACCGATGAGGTGCTGCGGGCCTGGGGCAACTTGGGGTACCCGCGGCGTGCGCTGCGGTTGCAGGAGTGCGGGCGCGAGATCGTCGAGAAGCATGGCGGCGAGGTGCCGTCGGAGGTGGATGCGCTGCTAGCCCTGCCGGGCATCGGCGACTACACGGCGCGGGCGGTGGCGTGCTTCGCTTTCGGACGCAACGTGGCGGTGGTGGACACCAACGTGCGCCGCGTGGTGGCGAGGGCGGTAAACGGGCGGCCGCTCGCCCAGCCACGCAAGTCGGAGATCGCCGAAGTCACCGCGCTTTTGCCTGCGGAAGACGGGCCGGAATTCTCGGTCGGGCTGATGGAACTGGGGGCGCTCGTGTGCACCGCCCGCGCCCCCGAATGCGCGCGCTGCCCCGTCACCCGCTGCGCGTGGGTGGCCGCTGGCAGGCCCGAACCCACGCGCGAGGAGGCCGGCGCGCGCCGCACTCAGCGCTTCGCGGGCACCGACCGCCAGGTCCGCGGTCTCATCATGCGGGCACTGCGCGAATCCGCGAGCCCCATCGAGCAATCGCGTATCGACGGCCTCTGGCCCAACGCCGCCCAGCGCTCCCGCGCGCTATATTCACTGCTTGACGACGGCCTCGCGGTCCAAAACGAAGAAGGTCACTTCCACCTGCCCCGGTAGTGCAGCCCGCCGGGAAGCTTGACGTAGTAGCCGCCGCGCGAGTTCACGGTGACGGGGCCGATGCGCTTCGAGGCGGAGACGCCGGATTTGGAGTAGTTGAGCCAACTATCGTCACCGAGCTTTTCGCGTTTGCGGTACTGGAATCCCATGCGCGACAGCCTACACTCGGGGGTTATGCGAAAGATTGCCCTCGGTGTGGCTGCCGCGCTTGCTGTTTCCGTCACCCCTCCGGCCGCCGCCGAGGATCTGAGCGCGGAATCGCTCTCCTCCCTATCCTCCGTCGGATCTTCCACCCTTGAGCTGCTGGACGAGGCCTCCTCCCTTTCCTCCGTTCGCGAGCTGTCCTCGGCCCCGCTTGCCGGCGACGCCGGGCCGCGTGCCGGGTGCCTCGACGCCACGCAGAGGGTTGCTGGCAGCGACGGCGTGCGCATCCGCTACACCTCCACCAACGAAGCCGGCGAGCTCGTCCCAGTCACCGGCGCCTTTTACAAGGTCAGGCGCGCCAAGGGGCTGGTCGCCCTCGCCCCCGGCACTCGCGGCTTGGGCGACCAATGTGCGCCGTCCGCAGCCCACTCCATGCTCAGCTCCGTGGGCCGCGAACCCACCGTGAACCTGAACTACGAGGCACCGATGGTGCAAATGCTCACCGACGCCGGCTACTCCGTCGTCGTCACCGACTACATCGGCCTTGGTACCGACGGCCTGCACACCTACCTCAACAGGATCGATCAGGGCCACGCGCTTATCGACGCCGCCCGCGCCACCGCCAAACCCAACCAGAAAATCGCCTTCTGGGGCTACTCCCAGGGAGGCGGCGCCGCGGCCGCAGCCGCCGAGGTGGTGTCAGATTACGCTCCGGAGCTCAACGTCGTGGGCACCTTCGCCGGCGCTCCGCCCGCGGACCCGTTCGCCGTCCTCGAGCAGGGAAACCCCTGGTTAATGGCCCCGGTGTCCGGCTTCGCCGCCGCCAGCTACGCAGAGACCTACCCCGAATTCGACGAGGCGCTGAAGCAGTACCTCACCCCCGGCGGAAAACGGTGGCTCGACTATCTAAAAACCGCCTGCATCATCGAGGCCTCGAACGCCCCGATCGGCGACTACGCCCCCTTCTTCACCGAGGGCCGCACGCTCGCCGACATCGCCCGCGACGACGAGCGCATCCGCAAGTATCTGGACCACAACAAGCTCGGCGTGAACCCCGTGACCAGCCCGATTCTGGTGCTGACCAACGCCGACGACGACCTCGTCCCCGAACCCCAGGCCACCCAGCTCGCCGCTGACTACTGCGCGCTGGGTTCGCCGGTGGAGTACCGGCGGGTAGTCATTCCCGGCTCCCCCACGCAGCCACTCTCTTCCGGTTCCTCCAAGCACTCCTCCGTACTCACCGCGAAGGTCCCCACCTCCGGCCATGGTGCCCCGCTCGTGCTGGAAACCGGCCACGTGATCGAGTGGCTGGACGCAAGAATGGCCAGCACACCCATGAAACAGGTGTGTCCGGCCGACTACCCGCAATACCAGGTAGTTGAGGGGCTTAATGCCGTGGAGGTGGCGGCGGTAGTCGTCGCTACGCTTGCGGGACTCGGGCTGCTCGTGGCAGCTGCGGCCCCGCACCTTCTGCCCTACCTCTAGGCGGGCTCGGGCTCGCCGCCCTCGCTGCCCTCCTCCGGGTTGTCCGGGCGCTGGGGGTCAGTGTCGCGCTCGTCCGGGAACTCTGAGGCCTCCGTCTCCGTCTCGCGGTTATCCGGTTCGATGTCGCGCACGGCCTCGTCCAGCTCGATCTCCTCCTCGCTAAAGGTGTCGGCCGGCAGCGGCTTCGGACGCGGGGTGAAGGTGAAGGTCGCCCCCTCGGCAGCCTTGCCACGCTCCTTGCGAGCCGTCTCGACGTCGCCGTCCCAGCCCTCGACATCAACGGTGATGATCTCGCCGGCACCGATCTCGCCGAACAGGATCTTCTCCGACAGCACGTCCTCGATCTCGCGCTGGATCGTGCGACGCAGCGGGCGCGCGCCCAGCACTGGGTCGAAACCGCGCACGGCGAGCAGGTTCTTGGCGTTGTCGGTGAGCTCGATGCCCATGTCCTGCGCCGCGAGGTTCTTGTCCACGCGGGCGATCAGCAGGTCCACCATCTGGACAATCTCGTCCTGGCTGAGCTGCTTGAACACCACAATCTCATCGATACGGTTCAAGAACTCGGGGCGGAAGTGCTTCTTCAGCTCGTCGTTGACCTTGCCCTTCATGCGCTCGTACTGCGCCTCGGAGTCCACCGCCGTGTCGCCCGAGAACCCGAGACCGACCGGCTTGGAAATGTCGCTGGTACCAAGGTTCGACGTGAAGATGAGCACGGTGTTCTTGAAGTCCACCAGGCGGCCCTGGCCGTCGGTGACGTGGCCTTCTTCGAGCACCTGAAGCAGCGTGTTGTAGATCTCCTTGTGCGCCTTCTCGATCTCGTCGAAAAGCACCACGCTGAACGGCTTGCGGCGCACCTTCTCGGTGAGCTGGCCGCCTTCCTCGTAGCCCACGTACCCCGGAGGAGCACCGAACAGGCGCGACGCGGTGAAGCGGTCGTGGAACTCACCCATATCGACCTGGATGAGCGAGTCGTCGTCGCCGAAGAGGAACTCTGCGAGCGCCTTCGACAGCTCCGTCTTACCAACACCCGACGGGCCGGCGAAGATGAACGAACCGGACGGGCGGTTCGGGTCCTTCAGGCCCGCGCGGGTACGGCGGATAGAGCGCGAGACTGCCTTGACAGCCTCGTCCTGGCCGATGATGCGCTTGTGCAGCTCGCCCTCCATGTTCAGGAGGCGAGAAGACTCGGACTCGGTGAGCTTGAACACCGGGATGCCGGTCCAGTTCGCGAGCACGTCCGCGATCTGGTCTTCCCCGACCTCGGCGATTTCTTCCAGGTCGTCGGAACGCCACTTCTTCTCGCGCTCCGCACGCTCCTCGCCCAGCTTGCGCTCGGTGTCGCGCAGGCCGGCGGCCTTTTCGAAGTCCTGGGCGTCAATCGCCGCTTCCTTCTCCTTGCGCACCTCGGCGATGCGGTCATCGACCTCGCGCAGCTCCTCCGGTGCCGTCATGCGCTTGATACGCATGCGCGCACCGGCTTCGTCGAGAAGGTCAACTGCCTTATCCGGCAGGAAGCGGTCGTTGACGTAGCGATCCGACAGGTTCGCGGCAGCCTTGAGCGCATCGTCGGTGTAGGAGACGCGGTGGTGCGCCTCGTAGCGGTCGCGCAGGCCCTTCAGAATCTGAATGGTGTCCTCAACGCTCGGCTCGTCCACCTGCACTGGCTGGAAGCGGCGCTCAAGCGCGGCGTCCTTCTCAATGTGCTTGCGGTACTCATCGAGCGTGGTAGCACCGATGGTCTGGAGCTCACCGCGAGCAAGCTTCGGCTTCAGAAGGCTCGCGGCGTCGATCGCACCCTCCGCTGCACCAGCGCCGACGAGCGTGTGGATCTCGTCGATGAACAAGATAATGTCGCCGCGCTGGTTAATCTCCTTGAGCACCTTCTTCAGGCGCTCCTCGAAGTCACCGCGGTAGCGCGAACCCGCCACCAGGGAACCCAGGTCGAGGGAGTACACCTGCTTATCGCGCAGGGTCTCGGGCACCTTACCGTTAGCAATGTCGAGCGCGAGACCCTCCACCACCGCCGTCTTACCCACACCAGGCTCACCGATGAGCACCGGGTTGTTCTTGGTTCGGCGAGACAGCACCTGCATCACGCGCTCGATCTCCTTGTCGCGGCCGACCACGGGATCGAGCTTGCCTTCCTTCGCCGCAGCAGTGAGGTTGCGACCGAACTGGTCAAGCACCAGGGAGTTAGAGCGCTCACCCTGCTGCGGGCCGCGCTGCCCACCTGCGCCACCCGGCGCTGCGCCGGCACCCGCAAAACCTTGCTGCTGCTGAGGAGCCTCCGGGTTCTGGCCCTCGCCACCCTCGTAGCCCGAGAGCAGCTGGATAACCTGCTGGCGCACACGCGGAAGGTCCGCACCGAGCTTGATCAGCACCTGCGCGGCGACACCCTCGCCCTCACGGATGAGGCCGAGGAGCAGGAACTCCGTGCCGATGTACTTGTGGCCCATCTGCAGCCCCTCACGCAAGGACAGCTCCAGAACCTTCTTCGCACGGGGAGTGAACGGAATGTGCCCGGTCACCGGCTGGGTACCGTGCCCAATGATGTCGATAACCTCTCGGCGCACGTCCTCCAGGTTGATGCCCATGGACTCCAGGGCCTTGGCGGCGACGCCTTCGCCTTCCTTAATGAGGCCAAGCAGAATGTGCTCGGTACCCATGTAGTTGTGGTTGAGCTCGCGCGCCTCTTCCTGCGCCAACACGATGACGCGGCGTGCCCTGTCCGTAAACCGCTCGAACATGGTTGTGGGACCCCTTCCTAAACCTCACTTTTGTTGTCCCCCACCATAACGCCGGGGTTTCCCGTCTCTTCCCGCGTTTTCTTTCGTTTTCGCGGGAATTCATGGTTTCCCCAGTTCAAAAGGGATGTTCACCGGTAGCGAACACCACTTTCCGCCTTTGTTGCCGCTCGGGGCTTTACTCCGCATTGCGGACAACTGGGTCCACACCAACTAATTGACCAAACCCGACGAGACCCAAATGCCGATACCCCGACGGCACTGAAGGGTGGTAGCATGCCCACTTCACTTCCAACAATCCGAGAAGAAGAGTCCCCCACACCAAGCGACACCACGACCGATAGTCAGCCGAATCCCAGTCAGGCAACACAGGGAACCGAGGTTCCAGAATGAGATCAAGCGCAACGGATGTCGTGGCCACCCCCTAAAGAATTCAGAGAGAAACATGATCTATGTGGTTTTGGGTGCTGTAGTCGCGCTATTCATCTCCTTATGCATCATGGCAATGGGGTACCTAGTCCACCTTTCAGCTAAGCGGAAGGTGCTTTCTCCATACCGTTTCTTAGTCGTGATGGTTTTACTAGCACCCGTTTTTCTGATCTACGACATACTCAGCGATGAGATGTGTAGCGGCCTTTTCAATTATGCGGTCAGCGGTTACCTAATTACCGCAGTCATCATAAGTTTTCTGTGGCGCAGTATTGCGGATGGCCCCAGCGAAGCGCGGGAGTAGGAGCGGTCGTTAGGAGAAGGTGTTTATCCTGCGCTTCCCGCGAGGTATTTATACAAGGTGGTCCGCCTGATCCCGAGCCGACGGGCCACCTCTGCCTTGGGCACGCCATCGACCACCCACCCTCGGGCCTAAGCGACCAACCGCGTCCCTTATCTGACTTGGGCCAGGTTGAAGCGTCCTGGGTTTGGTTCCGATCGATTCTAGAGAAGGACTGGGATCATGCCAAGGAAGTACAGTGATGAGTTCAAGGCCAAGGCGGTGCGTCTGGCTGAGGAACTTGTTGAGCTCGAAGGGTGCTCGAAGTGGGGTGCGGCGGTTGAGATCGGTGACAAGCTCGGCGTCTCCGCGCACACGCTTAATAATTGGTTGAAGCCTTCAGGGCCGTCACACGGCGTCGAGGTCAGCTCCGGCGAGTCGGTTGACGATGAACTGAAGCGTCTGCGGCAGGAGAACAAAGAGCTGCGCAGGGCGAACGAGATCTTGAAGACCGCGTCAGCTTTTTTCGCAGCGGAACTCGACCGTCCCACCAGAAGATGATCGAATACATCGATACGTATCGCGATCGCTTCGGGGTGTTTAGACCACGTAAATGGTAGCGGTGTGGTGGCTTTCCGGTAGCGCCCGCGTGGGTTTGTGGTAACGGTGCCCCCGCGGGATGTTGGTCTATTGGTTGGGGGTCAGTCGCAAGGTTTCCCCTTCGATGGTGATGATTTCGGCGCCGGCGCAGGTTGCGTCCTACCTGGAGGAATCCCTCGACGAGGTGCTGGCGTTTACCGCAGCGCCGAAACCGGTCTGGACGAAGGTGTGGTCGAACAACCCCACCGAGCGGTTAAACCGGGAGATCCGCCGGCGCACCGACGTCGTGGGTATCTTCCCGAACCGCGAATCGATCATCCGGCTTGTTGGCGCCGTCCTTGCCGAGCAGCACGACGATTGGATCCAGCTAAAACGCTACATGTCACTATCTGCACTCGAGCAGACCAAACGACTCATGCACTGCGCAGGAGACGACCATGGTGGCCAGCACCAGCTAAGCGCCTAACCAAACACCGAACTTCACACCGAGCCGAAAGCACCAACGGCTACACCACTACACGGGACTTGACCGACCCCGCATTGCGGACAACTGGGTCCACACCAACTAAATGGTCGAGCGTGGTTGCTCGCCAGCCAAACACCGAGTCCAGGATGCCGAGTTGGCGCCCAAAAACGAACCAACTCGGCATCCTGATATCGGCATCTGCGCTGTTATCGACATTTGCAGACCACCACGACCCCGCATTGCGGACAACTGGGTCCACACCAACTAAATGGCCGAACTCGACGCGACCCAACTGTCACATCTCCGCATTGCGGACAAGTGGGTCCACACCAACTAATTGACTAAGCCCGACGAGACCCAAATGCCGATACCCCGACGCCGAGTTGATGACCAATATCCAACCAACCCGGCATCCTGATATCGGCATCTGTGCTGCTATCGGCATTTAGACGCAGAATGAACTCCGCATTGCGGACAACTGGGGGCACACCAACTAATTGGCTAAGCCCGACGGGACCCAGGCGAACCAGCGGGCTGAGACAGCCGGGGAACTAGGCCAGATCCTTCAGCACCGGGTCGGCGATGGCCAGCACGGCCTCGCGGGCAGAAGCCGCGATCGGAGTGCCAGTGCACGCACCGCCCATCGTTGTCGACCCCTACGCCGTAGATGTGCACCGAAACTTACTGCTTCTGCAGAAGCGCGTAGCGGAAACCCACCGACACGTCGAGCACTACGCCGTCGATATCTTTACCAGTCACTACGGTTTGACGCCCCTGCAGCAGCGGAACCGTTGGGAGCTCGTCGGCGAGCTGCTCCTGCACGGTGACCAATTCTTCAACACGCGCCGCCTCGTCTTGCTCGTGCGCCGACTTCCTCAGCTCGTCCGTGATGGCGGCGTTTTCGAAGTGGTTGTCCAGGAAGTTGTTGCCCGGCGCGAACAGCGGCGTGAGGTAGTTGTCCGGGTCCGGGAAGTCCGCGAACCAACCGAGTTGGTAGAGCGGATAAGCATCAGCAACGCGGTTCTTCTGGTACTGCACCCACTCGGTGGACTGAAGATCCACGTTGAATAGGCCGGTCCCCTCAAGTTGCGCCTTGATCGCGGCGTATTCGTCACCGGACGACGGGCCGTAGTGGTCCGGGTTGTACTGGAGGTTCAGCGCAACGGGCGTGGTCACCCCCGCCTCCTCGAGGATTTCGCGTGCCTTCTCCACGTCTGGCTTCCCATCGGCGGTGAGGTAGAGATCCTTCACCGGCTCCGCGGCACCGAGCAGGCCGTCCGCGACATGCGAGTACAGCGGCGAGTAAGTGTCGCGGTAAACATCCTTGGCAAGCGCGCTGCGGTCGATCGACGCCGCAACCGCCTGCCGCACCGCCTTGGCTTTCTGTTCGTCCGACTCAGGCGTGGCGGCGCCGTATGGCTGCGTGTTCAGGTTGAAAGTGATGTAGCGGATTTCACCACCCTGCCCTTCAACCACCTTCACGTTGTCGTCACCCCGGAGGTCGTCGATGTCGGTCGCGGTGAGGGAACGGTGCGCGACGTCGATGTTGTTCTGCTGAATGTCCAGCTTCAGGTTCGTTGCGTCTGCGTAGTACGTCACGTCTACCGCGTCGTTACGCGCCTCTCCCAGCACGCCCTTGTACTCGGGGTTCTTGGCGTAGGACACTTGTTCGTTTTCCCTGTACGTCTCCAGCACGTACGGGCCAGCGAAGGCGCCGGACTCCGCTACCTCCTGGCTATCCAGCACTGCGTCGGCCGGGAAAACCTCCTCGTCCACAATCGGTGCCGCGGGCGAGCTGAGGACGGAGCTGAAGGTCTGGTCGTTCGGGTCGCTGAGATTGAACACCACCGTGAGCTCGTCCGGCGTCTCCACCGATTCCAAGTTCACCAGCAAGGTGGCCGGCCCGTTCGGGTCATTGATCGCCTTCTGCCGGTCGAAGGTGAACTTCACGTCAGATGACGTCAACTCATTCCCGTTAGCGAACTTGAGGCCCGGCTTGAGTTTTACGGTGTACTGATCCGGCGATGTAAACTCCGCAGATTCCGCGAGCGAGGGTGTAATCGAGGTGTCATCCGCACCGGGCTCGACCAGGAAGCCGTACACCTGACGCATGACGTCGAACGAACCCTTGTCGTAGGCACCAGCCGGGTCGATTCGGGTGATCTTGTCGGTGGTGCCAATCGAAATATGGTTGGCCCCTTGCTCTGCACCCTCCCTGCCAGCGCCTTCAGGGGTGTTATCACTTTCAGTCGTGGCACAGGCTGCAAGAGACACGGTGGTGGCTACCGCGAGAACAGGTGCAAGTATCGCGTGTGTGCGGCGTTTCATGATGATCAGCTCGATTCCAGTGGATCTGAGGGATTCTTTGGTCATCTCAAACTATCCCGAAACGCCGCACTGACGGGCGTTTCTTTTCGGTACCGGTAGGGCGGTATCGGGTACCGGGGTGTTGGTGGTTGCCGGTACCCGGTTTTTACCCCCGGTTACGGCTTTTGGGGTTGACGTAGCCGTGTGGGTGTCGTAGGGGCCATCCTTTCTTGTTTGATGTCGTCGCGGGTTCGCATGTCTTCTCCTGTCAGGGTGAGTTTCGAGCCGTGGTTGGCGAGTCTGGACATGACTGCGTCTGCCAGTGCTGCCTCGGAGAACACGTCGTACCAGTAATCGGGTTCGTGTTGGCTGGCGATAACGGTAGAGGCATGCTCACGCCCGACGAGCAGGTTGAATACCTGGTTCAATGCGTGCGCTGAGACATCGGTGGCGAGAAAGTCATCGATGACGACAAGTGCCGGGGCTTGCAGGTCGGCGAGGAGTTGTTTGCGGGCCTGGGGATGCTCAGCCGCAGCGTCGAAGTCGTTGGCCAGGTCGTTGAGCCGGAAGTAACGGGCGGTGAGCTTTTTGCGGCACGCCGCGACGGCTAGGGCTTGAGCGAGAAAACTTTTACCGGTGCCGGTAGCTCCCACGATGATGAGGTCTTTGCCGTAGTCGATCCATTCGCAGGTTGCGAGCCGGTCGATGCGGTCTTGGGTTACCCCGCGGCCGGGATAGGCATCGAAGCGCTCGAGTGCGGCGGTTGAGCCAAGGAGTTTCGCTTCACGCAACCTTGTCTGGATGACCTTGTTGTCGCGGGCTGTGAGCTGGGCTTCGAGGGCTTCTTTGATCTTGTCTTCGAAGGAATCGTTATCGCGCGAGGGGTCGTTGACGATCTCCTGGATCGTCGCGGCGAACACGCGCATCCCGCGCAGCGAGCCGAGCTTGTCGAAATCTTCATCGGTTAACGCCATGATGCTTCTACGCCTCCTCACCGAATTCAAGCTCACCGAATTCAAGCTCACTGAACTCGAACGCTGCTTTGCCCCGAACGTGCGACACCTGGGCTGGTGGTGCGGGACGAGTCACCGGCCTGGTCGACGCGGCAGATGATGTAGGTGATTGCGCACCACCTGTGGCGGTGGCGGTGGCGGTGGTGGTGCGGGTTGCGAGGTCTTTGATGGTGTCGTGGACTTTGCGCACCGACGGGACCATGTGGGAGTCGAGGACGTCTTGGCAGGCTTGTTCAAGCAGGCTGCGGGAGTACTTCTTCGACAGGCTCAGCACGCCAAGGGCGCTATTGTAGGCTTGGGCTTCAACTTGGCGGGCGTGAAACATCTGGCGGATGAGTTCGTAGGTTGCGGCCCCAATACTTTGAGCCCATGACTCAATCCGGCCCCGATCCCACTTCGTGGCCAAGTCCTGGTGCTTTGCCGGCACATGCTCTTTATCTGTGGAG
>ERZ1031260.72-NODE-72-length-15876-cov-9.353834_pt1 | contig 15876 bp, 16 predicted proteins | sample MGYA00517287_ERZ1031260 | MGnify/ENA primary metagenome ERZ1031260 (study PRJEB33718, sample SAMN03159811) | human skin metagenome | collected 2014-02-25 | study: EMG produced TPA metagenomics assembly of the PRJNA266117 data set (Human skin bacterial metagenome and... | reverse complement strand
GGCTCCTGCACCAACGCCCGCATCGAGGACCTTCGTGCCGCCGCCGAGGTGGTCAAGGGCAAGCACATTGCCGACGGCACCCGGATGCTGGTCGTCCCATCCTCAACCATGGTGAAACAGCAGGCGGAAGAAGAAGGCCTGGACAAGGTCTTCACCGACTTCGGCGCCGAGTGGCGCACTGCAGGCTGCTCCATGTGCCTTGGTATGAACCCGGACCAGCTGGCGCCAGGGGAGCGTTCGGCGTCCACCAGTAACCGCAACTTCGAAGGCCGCCAGGGCCCGGGTGGGCGCACCCACCTGGTTTCCCCGCTGGTCGCCGCCGCGACCGCAATCACCGGCCACCTCGCAAGCCCCGCCGACCTCTAAAGGAGCAACCATGGAGAAGTTCACCACCCACACTGGTGTCGGCGTGCCGCTGACCCGTACGAACGTGGACACCGACCAGATCATCCCCGCGCGCTACCTGAAGCGCGTCTCCCGCACCGGCTTCGAGGACGGCCTGTTCTCCAACTGGCGCGAGACCGAACCCGGCTTCGTGCTGAACCAGGATGCCTTCAAGAACGGCTCGGTGCTGTTCGCTGGCACCGACTTCGGCACCGGATCCTCGCGCGAGCACGCGGTATGGGCGCTCATGGATTACGGCTTCCGCGCCGTGTTCAGCCCCCGCTTCGCCGACATCTTCCGCGGTAACTCCGGCAAGGCTGGTCTGCTGGCCGGAATCATGGAGGAAGTCGACATCGAACTGATCTGGAAGCTGCTTGAGCAGGAACCGGGCCAGGAAGTCACTGTCTCGCTCGAGGACCGCACCGTGCGGGTGGGGGAGAACGTCTTCACTTTCGACATCGACGACTACACCCGCTGGCGGCTCATGGAAGGTTTGGACGACATCGGGCTGACGCTTCGCGACGAGGGCGCGATCACCGAGTTCGAGGCGCAGAGGCCTGCGTTCAAGCCAGCTGTCTCCTAGACGCTTAGCATTACGGTATGGCTGAAGACCCGCGCGTCGCGAGGCTCGAGGAGCAATTACTTCTCGAGCGCGTCCGCCACCACGAGGCGATGAACCGTGCGCAGGCGGAAATCCAGCGCCTTGAGGGGGAGGTGCGGGATTATCGCATCGAAGCCAACAATGCGACGCGCGAGTTGACCGAGGCGCGGCGCGAATTGCTCGAGCTGCGCAATCAGCCCTCGATCCGCAACGCCCAACTGGAGCGCGAGGAACTCGAGTCGAAACTCAAGAACGAGCGCATAGCCGCGGAAAACGCTCGCGACGAAGCGAGACGGTTCCGTGAGGCGAATCGCCTCCTGGAGAACGAACTCCTTCTGCTTGCCACCGATCCGGACGCCGCCCGAGATTCCGGGCAAGAGACCTTCATCGCAGAGCCGGGTGCTGGCCGGGAGAACACCATCCACCGGGTCGGGATGATCGACCGGGAATCGGCGCAAGCGCTCACCGGCGCCCCGATCGCAGGCCAAGGCCCGTACCCCGTGCTCGCTCATGTGCTCAACGGGCAAGCGATTCGCCTGCTGGTGGACATGACACACGGAATCGAAGGCGTCACCGTACCCGTGGATAAGTTTGCAAAGCTCAGCAAACTTGAGGAGTCACGCAAGGTCGACGAACGGGTGCGAACGCAATCAGTTCGAGGACTCGTGGCAGCACTCCAAGAGGCCACCGAGCGGCTTCGGCGCTACGAAAACGCCGAAGTGGCACACACGATCACCGAGGGAGTGCCGGAGGCGAACCCCGATGAGAAGAACCCAGATGGGTTCTACCGAATTGGCGCGGTCGGTACCGATGTCGAGGTGATCATCAGCGATACCGCGGAGATCCCGACGCTTAACACGGTCGAACACACCGGCAAAGGCGGGTTCGTGGACACCAACTACGGCATGACCATCACCGGAATCGATGGTGGCATCCACCCGATCTACGGCGAGTTCAAGGACGGCTTCTTGTTCCGCGTGCTGATTGACCTCACCGAGGACTTCCGCCGCGACGGCCTACTCAGCGATTAACCGAGCTCCTGGTCGATCTGTTGCAGGACCTCGGGGGCGAACTCGCCGAGGAAATCGCGCGACGCGTTCACCACGCCCTCGATGCCGGAGCTGATGTGCGCCTCGAACTGCTCGTCCGAGTAATCCCAGCTGCGTGGGAGTGAGTAATTCACGCCGAGGATGGCGCGGTTGAACTCCGGATCCTCCAGCGCGGTAGCACTGGGGTACGCGTTGAAGTTGTTGTAGCTCTCCACCCATAGCAGGAGATCGTCGAAGCGGTCGAGACCCACGGAATCTATCGCCACGGTGCTCACGATCACCAGCGCGGGTTTAAACGTCCGGATCTGCATGCCGATGCCGGAAAACCCGGTGGCCAGCGTTTTGCCGCCGTCGAGGATGCTGTAGCGCCATCCGTGCTTGTCAAAGAGTTCCTGCACACGCTCGATGGAAAGTGGTTTCAGTTCTGGGGTGATCATGGGTTACGCCTCCAACTCGTCCACAATGTGCGGCAGGTGCCCACGCATTTGCTCAGCGACGTGGTGGATGCCGGAGAAGTAGAAGTTGAGCATCTGGCGCAACTGCTGATCGGTCACCCCGACAGTGGTGAAAAACGGTGCCTCGATCAGCAGCACCGCGGTGCCGTCTGCGCGAACAACCGGGTGAAGCCTAATCCGCATCATCATCTGGTTCAGGGTGTTGGACTCAAGGCGCAACGTCTGAATGTCCTCAGCGCTGCGCGCGGTGGCCAGCCAGCGGGTGGAAACCTTGAATCCGAAGTCCTCGATCTGGAAGAACACCACAAGGCCCGGAAACGCGGTGCGCGTCGTACCGTCTTCACCGCGGAAGTGCTTCAGGTCGAACTCATCTAACACCGTCTCGATGCGTTCTTGGTCGACTGGGGCAAAAGTTTGGGTCATCGTCGGTCCTTTCGTCGTCAAGCGAAAAAGCTCTCTTGCTCGGCTACTGAACGGGCAGCGCTGTGGGGATGTAGTCCGCGCCGGTGAGCTGGCCCTCGCGGAAGTGCAGCACCCACACCGAGCCCTTCTTGGCGTTGATATCGGTGTCGATCGGGAGCGTCCCCTGCGAGGACAGCCACGCGACCATGTGTGGGATGATGTCGCCCTGCGCGCAGATGACGCTGACCCCGCCGAGAGCGACCACATCCATGAACGCCTGCTGGGCCTCGACCATGTTTTCCAACCAGGCGTGATCGCCGAAGCGGGCATCGACGGTCACATCCAGGTTCAGCTCGTCCGCAAGCGGGGCGACCGTGGCCTGGCAGCGGTCCGGCTCAGCCGAGAAGATGCGCGTTGGCGCGAAGGGAGCGAGCATCGGCACGAGCATCTCGGACTGGCGCAGGCCCTTTTTGTCCAGCGGGCGCAGGTTGTCGTCCCCGGTCCACTTCTCGCGGTCGTGCGCGCGGGCGTGGCGCACGTAGAGCACCCGCGCGTCCGCCGGAGTGTTGAAGCGCTTCTGCGCCTTCGCCAGCACCTCGCGGTCCAGGTCGTAGCTGAGCAGCTCCTTGGCCTCGTCGATGGCAAGCCAGCGGATTTCGTCTACCTCGTCATTGGGGGTGAACTCGCCGCCGGTGACCTCGCCCGTCCAGTAGTAGACCACCTTCGTGGTGTTCTTCACCGGGTACACCGTCTTGCCAATTAGCTTGCCCAGGCGGATTGTGTAGCCGGTTTCCTCTGCAATCTCGCGCACGGCTGCCACCACGAGGGACTCGCCCGGATCGAGCTTGCCCTTGGCCAGCGACCAGTCGTCGTAATGCGGGCGGTGGATGACCGCCACCTCGAGCGACTCCGGAGCGCTCAGGTCACCGCGCCACAGCACCGCACCTGCGGCGAGAGTCGTACGCGGGAACTCATTCTGAGGCTTGACGGGCACTTCCTGGTGCCGGCCGGTGACGAACATCTCGCCGGACGTGTCTTTGTCTTGCTCGTGGAGCTCGGAAGTAGCCATGGGTTCCATTGTGTCGTAGAGCTTCGCGCACTGCATCCTCCCACGCGCCAGGAGGAGCCAGATGTTAGCGTTGTCGCATGGTTAACGTGGCAGTCATGGGTGCCGGTTCGTGGGGCACCACCTTGGCAAAGGTCTTCGCCGACGGCGGCAACGCAGTGCAACTGTGGGCCCGCCGCCAGGAGCTGGCAGACACCATGGCCACCACGCGAGAAAACCCGGACTACCTGGAAGGCATCAAGCTGCCGGAGGCGATCACCCCGACATCGGACGCCGAACAAGCGCTCACAGCAGCAGACATCGCCATCTTCGCTGTGCCCAGCCAGACGATGCGCGAAAACCTCACCCACTGGACGCCGCTGCTGCGCTCGGACACCACGCTGCTCTCCATCTCCAAAGGCATCGAGACCGGCACCCACATGCGCATGAGCGAGATCATCGCCGAAGTCACCGGCGCCGACCCCAGCCGCATCGCCGTGCTTTCCGGCCCCAACCTCTCGCGCGAAATCGCCGAGGAGCAGCCGGCAGCTACGGTAATCGCCTGCGAGGACGAAAACCGCGCGAAGCTGGTTCAGGCCGCCTGCGCAACGAACTACCTGCGCCCCTACACCAACACCGACGTCATCGGTTGCGAGATCGGCGGCGCCACCAAGAACGTCATCGCGCTCGCCTGCGGCATGGCGGCCGGCCAGGGCCTGGGCGAGAACACCATCGCCACCCTGATCACGCGCGGCCTCGCCGAGATCACCCGCCTGGGCCTCTCCCTCGGCGCCGATGCGCGCACCTTCGCCGGCCTCGCAGGCATGGGTGACCTGGTCGCCACCTGCTCCTCGCCGCTCTCGCGCAACCGCACGTTCGGCTCGGCCCTCGGCGCGGGCGCCACCATGGACGAGGCGAAAGCCGCCACCAAGGGCCAGGTCGCCGAGGGCGTCATCTCCTCGCGCAGCATCTTCCAGCTCGCGGAATCCCAGGGCGTCGACATGCCGATCACAGCGGCCGTCCACGCCGTATGCCACGGAGATTTCAAGGTCAGCGACACCGTCGCCGCGCTCATGGGCCGTTCCAAGAAGGCTGAGTAGCCCCGGGTACGCTCGACGTGTGATTCGCATTGCCGTGATTTACGGTGGCCAGTCCACCGAACATTCGATTTCCTGCATCTCCGCCGGCGCCATCATCGCCGAGCTCCCCAAAGACACCTACCAGGTCTATCCGGTCGGCATCACCCGCGACGGCACCTGGGTCGAAGGCTCACTCGACCCAGTCGGGGGTGCAGCTTTGCCCGAGGTCGCCGCAGGCAGAGCCATTAGCTTATCGACGGCACCTTCAACCCGCGGCACCTTCACCGACGCCGCAACCGGCGAGGCGGTTGCAGAAGTGGACGTGATCTTTCCCGTGCTGCACGGCAAGTACGGCGAGGACGGCACAATCCAGGGCATGTTCGAGCTCTCCGGGATCCCGTATGTCGGCCCCGGCGTGCTCGCTTCCGCGTGCGGAATGGACAAGGAGTACACGAAGAAACTCGTCGCCGCAGAGGGCATCGCAGTGGCTCGGTGCGCCATTGTGCGCGAGCCCGGCGCCACAGTCAGCGACGCGGACAAGCAGCGCCTCGGGCTGCCGGCGTTCGTGAAGCCGGCCAACGGTGGCTCCTCCATCGGCGTTTCCAAGGTCGAGCGCTGGGAGGATTTGGATGCCGCACTCGAGCTCGCCTTCGAGCAGGACGGGAAGGTGCTTGTCGAGGGCGCGCTGATCGGCGACGAAGTCGAACTCGGCGTCCTCGAACACCCCGACGGCAGGCTCGAGGCGTCCCTACCCGCCAAGCTCAACGGCACCGAGGATTCAGACGAGGGCTTCTACGGGTTCGAAACGAAGTACCTCGACAACCACGTCACCGCCACCATCCCCGCGCCGTATGACGACGCAACGGTGTCGACCCTGCAGTCCATGGCCATCACCGCGTTTCAGGCGCTGGACTGCAAGTCGCTCGCACGCGTGGACTTCTTCATGACGGATGCCGGGCCGGTGCTCAACGAGATCAACACCATGCCCGGCTTCACCCCGATCTCGATGTACCCGCAGGTCTGGCTCGCCAGCGGGGTTTCCTACGGCGAGCTGCTCGACGTGCTCGTTACCGCCGCTATTGCGCGGGCACAGCCTCAGCGATGAAGTCGGAGAGGTTGGTGATGATCTCGTTCGACCCGGTGATCGGGAACGTCGCCGCCACGTCCGTGGCTCGTCCCAGGGCGTAGTACACCCCTGCTTCCTCGTCCTGGAACCAGGGGATCTCGTTGACCTGGGTCAGCGCGGCACCAGCTTCGTAGCCGGGAGGAGGTGCGACACCGCAGCGCAGGACGACCGGCTCGTAGCCCGGCTTAATCCACACCAGGGTGTCCTCGCGGTCAACGTGGACGTTTACGAAACCGTCAGCGATCTCCACCGGCGCGGCCTGCTCCAGGTCGCCGCACACGGCGGTGTCGCCCTCGGCAAGCGTGGACGTTGGTGCCGGCGCCGGCTGCGCGTCGCTTTGCGGCAGCGAGGCCGCGTCAATCTCCATCACCGGCGGCTCGTCGATAAGCTCAGTGTCCGCGGTGACGGCCAGAACAGGGGAGCGGTCGACCGTGAACCACGTGGACATCGTGGAAACCGGATCGTTGACCTGCAGCCATTTCACCCCGTCAAGCTCCATGATCATGAATTCCTCGGCGTACTCGTTGTACTGCAACGGCAGGTCGACGCCGCAACGCAGGGTGACGCGCTCGGTCGAAGACTTCTGCCACGCGGCGGCCCCGGGCGGAGCCGGTTCCGCCAGCTCTGCTCGGGGATAGGTGGCGATCTTGGACGGGAGGCCGTCGACAAGCTGAGTGCACTCCGGCGAATCAGCCATGGGTGCGGGGACTGGGGCCATGGCTACCGGCTGCAGCGCGACCTTGTTGAAGAAGTACCGAGAGCCGAACAGGACTCCGACGACCAACGCGAGGGCGAGCCCCAGGATGATGTAGATGGGTGTCCGGTTAATCTTGTTCGTGTCCTGCGCTGTGGAGCTCATAGCGGTTCAGTCTATTTGAAAGGCCCTGTCACATCGTGATTCACACCGGATTCCCGGAAACCGGGCCGTCCTTGGGGGAGGTGGGGGAAGCCGGCGTGATTCAGGCGATCGTTACCGCCGCGCCCTCCACCATTAACGGCGACGACGCTGCGGTGCTGACCCCGTCCACGCCGAACTCGCGCGTGGTAGCCAGTACGGACATGCTGGTGGATGGCCGCCACTTCAGCGCCGACTACACCACGCCGTACCTCGTCGGGCGCAAGGCAGTCGTGCAGAACTACGCCGACATCGAAGCGATGGGGGCGCGCCCGCTAGCTGCGCTGCTGGCCATCTCTGCGCCGCCGGAAACCCCGGTCGCCGTGGTGGAGGAGCTCGCGCGCGGCCTCGGCTCGATGACGCAGGAGTGGGCCTCCGAGCTAGTCGGCGGCGATGTGACCTCGGGCGAGAAGCTCGTGATCTCCGTGACCGCGATCGGCTCGCTCGGCGGCAACCTCGACGCGCTGCGCTTGGACCGCGCACGGCCGGGGCAGCGGGTGGTGGCGCACGGCCACCTGGGATACTCCGCCGCAGGACTCGCACTGCTGGAATCGGGGATGCGCATTCCGGCTTCGCTTGAACCGTTGGTGCAAGCCCACCAAGTACCGGAGATCATCCCGGGCCGAGGCGTGGTGGCGCGCTCTGCGGGAGCGACCGCCATGACCGACAACTCGGACGGCCTGATCCGCGACCTGTCCACAATGGCGCGCATGTCCGGTGTTGGCATCGACCTCTCTTCCGTCGCCATCAACCCGGACCGGCTGTTGGAAGACGCGGGGCTGCTTTTGGGCATCGACCCCTGGAAGTGGGTGCTCACCGGCGGGGAGGACCATGCGCTCATCGGCACCTGCGACGGCTCGGCGCCGGTCGGTTTCCGCTCCATCGGCACAGTGAGCCGCCAGCAAGGCGTGCGGATTGACGGCAAGGAGCCGGCGTACACCGGCGGATGGGAGAGCTTCGCATGAGCCTGCCGGTGCACGAATCCTGGATGGGCGCGCTCGGGCCCGTCGAAAAGCAAATCCACGACATGGGTGACTTCCTGCGAGCGCAAGACGCGTACCTTCCGCGGGGCAACGACATCCTGCGCGCGTTCCAGCAACCCTTCGACGAGGTGCGCGTGCTCATCGTGGGCCAAGACCCGTACCCCACGCCGGGACACCCCATGGGGCTGGCATTTTCGACGCAGCCAGGGGTTGCGCCGCCGCGCTCGTTGGTCAATATTTACAAAGAGCTTTACGACGACCTGGGCATCCCGCCCCGGCAAGACGGCGACCTGTCGGCTTGGTCGAACCAGGGGATTCTGCTGCTGAACCGCGTGCTTACGGTGCGTCCCGGCACACCGGGTTCACACCGCGGCAAAGGATGGGAGGCCGTGACCGAGGCCGCGATCCGGGCGCTCGCGGAACGGGAGGCACCGCTGGTGGCGATCCTGTGGGGCCGCGACGCGCAGACCGCCAAGGCGTTCTTGGGGAAGACTCCGGTGATCACCTCGCCGCACCCCTCGCCGCTGTCGGCATCTCGAGGGTTCTTCGGCTCGCGCCCGTTCTCGCAGGCGAATGAGGCGCTGATCGCCCAAGGGGCAGAAGCTGTGGACTGGTCGTTGTAAACTACACCCTCATGGCCACACCTTCCGCTTTCGATGGTGCGCAGCTCATGGCGTGGGCGCGTCGCGCAGCCGGCGAGCTGAACCGTCGGCGGATGGAAATCAACAGGCTCAACGTCTTTCCGGTTCCGGATGCGGACACTGGATCGAACATGGCGCACACCATGGCGGCAGCTGTAGAAGAAGCGGAGCAACTCGGCAGCGACGCGGATGTGCGTCAGGTGGCGGAGGCTCTTGCCGTCGGCGCTGTCAAAGGTGCCCGCGGCAACTCCGGCGTCGTGTTGTCGCAGGTCATGCGCGGTATTGCTCAAACCGTTTCTGAGGACACCCCCGGCGGCGCGGTGATTGCGGATTCGCTCGCTGCGGCCGTGACCTTCGTCGACCGCGCAATCGCTGACCCCGTCGAGGGCACCGTGATCACGGTACTGCGGGCAGCCTCGGTCGCAGCTGCTGAGGCGGTAGCTTCCGCAGCCGATCCAGCTAATCCAGGTATCGACGAGGTGGCCCAGGCCGTCGCCGAAGCCGCCCGCGTGGCGCTGGCAAACACGCCCTCCCAGCTCGAAGTGCTGCGTGAAGCAGGGGTGGTCGACGCTGGCGGCACCGGCCTCGTGGTCTTGCTCGAAGCATTGCTTGACGACGCCACCGTGCAACCAACCGAACCCCTCGACATCGAACCGGACGCGTCGGTTGCCCACGGCACTAATGGCAACCTCGAAGTGATGTTCATGTTCGCCGGCGACATTGACGTTTTGGAGCGCGAGCTCAGCGGGATGGGGGACAGCCTGGTTATCGCGCGCCTCGATGGCTCCGCGAAGGTCCACATCCACTCCCACGACGCTGGCGCGGTGATCGAGCGTGCCTACGTCCTCGGCGAGGTCAGCGAACTGCGACTGGAGATCCTGCCGGCAGATCCCACCACCCACGCCCCCGAGCGCATCATCGTCGCTGTCACACCTCCCGGTGCGCTGACCAGGCTCTACGAACTTGCCGGCGCGGTCGCGGTGCAGCCAGGCGAGGACGTGGTCGCGCGGATTCTGGCCACCATCCGTCGCTCCGGGGCCAGCGAGGTCATCCTTTTACCGAACGGGTTGCTGAACCGCCGCAACCTCGCGGCCGTCGAGAAGGCAGCGCGCGCCTTCGAGCAGACCGTGACGCTGCTGCCCACCGTGCGCCTCGTCTCCGGCATCGCGGCGCTGACGGTTCACGACCCATCCCAGCCGCTCGCTACCGCCGCATTCACCATGTCCGAGGCTGCCGGCGAGATGCGCACCGCCGTCGCCCACCGCGCTCCCCGCGCTGGTCTGATTCAGGGCGGGCCGGTGGCAAAAGGCGACGTTGTAGTCACTTCCCACGGCGAGACCGTGCTGATCGCGGACGACCCGATCACTGCCGTCGAGCGCACTTGCTCGCGCTTCCTCGCCCACGGCGGCGAGCAAGTAGCCATACTCTTCGATCCGGAGGAGTTTGACCGCGCCGAGCTCGACGCGCTCGAAGACACCCTTGGGGTGGCGATCATGTCCTACCCAGCGGACAACTTGGGCGCGATCGCTGAGATCGGGGTGGAGTAGGCCGATGCTCGGGTTCGATGACACGCGCCCGCTCAACCTCGTGGTGCCGCTAAAACAGGCCAGGGCGATCTCGAAGCACCTGGAAATCGACACCTGCGGCGAACTCCTGCGGTACTACCCGCGCCGCTACCTGCACTACGGCACCGGCGAAGACCTCACCGGGCTCAAAGACGGCGACACCGTCACCGTCATGGGCACCGTCACCGGCTCGCGGAGCATCCCAAACCGGAAGCAACCAAAACGACCCATCTACAAGGTCGACATCTTCGACGGCCGCACCACCTTCACCGCCACCTTTTTCGGCTCCGCGTACGCGTCGCGCGTGCTCAAAGAGGGTCGCCGCGCCATGTTCACCGGTAAGGTCTCGTGGTTCAACGGTGCGGCCCAGCTCCAGCACCCGGACTTTGTGCTTGTCGACGGCCCCACCGACGCGACCGGCTCGCTCCGCCAACTCTCACACTTCGGCGACCTGGAGGAAATTCTTTCCGGACGCGAATGGCTGCCCATCTATCCCGCCACCAAAATGGTGAGCACCTGGACCATCATGGGCGCCGTGCACGCGGTGTTGAAGTCACTGCCGCAAATCGAAGAACCACTCGGATTCACACCGATCGGCTTCCTTCCGCTCAACGCCGCAGTGCGCCAAATCCACGAACCCGGCCCGAAGGGCCCGGAGGCCGCACTTGAGCGCCTGAAGTACGACGAGGCGCTCTCGGTCGCGCTCGCCATGGGGGTCCGCCGCGCGGACGCCGCGCACCACAGCGCCCCGGCGCTGCGACGGGTTGAGGGACGCGACCAGGACACCCTCCTGCGCCACCTGCCGTTCCCGCTGACCAAAGGCCAGAACGAGGTGCTCACAGAAATCAGCGCCGACATGAGTTCCACGCAGCCGATGAGCCGGTTGCTCCAGGGCGAGGTCGGCTCCGGGAAGACGATTGTTGCGCTGCTCGCCATGCTGCAAGCGGTGGACAACGGCGCGCAGTGCGCCTTCCTCGCGCCTACCGAGGTGTTGGTGATGCAGCACGCGCGCTCGCTGACCAACACGCTCTTGCGCGCCGGTGTGCCGGTGCGTGTGGTGGCTCTGACCGGGTCCATGGGGGCCGTCGCAAAGCAAGAAGCCCTGTTGAAGATTGTCTCGGGTGAGGCGGACATTGTGGTGGGTACCCATGCCCTGATTCAGGAAGGAGTGGAGTTCTTCCGTCTCGGCATGGTGGTGGTCGACGAGCAGCACCGGTTCGGCGTGGAGCAGCGCGACCAGCTTCGCGCGAAAGCGGGGGAGACCACGCCGCACCTGCTGGTGATGACGGCGACGCCGATCCCGCGCACCATCGCGATCACCGTCTTCGGCGATCTTTCCGTATCCACTCTGAAAGAGCTGCCGGGAGGCCGCAAGCCCATCCAGTCTTCGGTCGTGCCGGAGTTCAAGCCGAAGTGGGTGGCGCGCGCTTGGGAGAAGATCCGCGAAGAGGTCGGCGCTGGTCATCAGGTCTACATCGTGTGCCCGCGCATCGACGGCGACGGGGGAGTCACTGATACCGCAGCCGCCCTGGCGCAGGGCGAGCTCCAAGGCCTTGAGATCGCCGTCCTCCACGGACGCATGAAGGGCGAGGAGAAAGACGAAGTGATGGGTGCTTTCGCCGCTGGCGCCGCCGACGTGCTCATCTCCACGACCGTCATCGAGGTCGGTGTCGACGTCCCGAACGCGACGGTGATGATGGTGCGCGAGTCCGAGCACTTCGGCATCTCCCAGCTGCACCAGCTGCGCGGGCGCGTCGGCCGCGGCGGCAACCAGTCGCTGTGCCTGTTCCACACCTTCGCCGAAGAGGGCACGCCCGCCTTCGAGCGCGTGAGCCAGGTCGCCGCCACACTCGACGGCTTTGCGCTGGCGGAACTCGACCTACTCAACCGCCGCGAAGGCGACGTGCTGGGCAAGGAGCAATCCGGCATTGGCCGCACGCTGCGCCTAGTCAACCTGGTCGACGATTACGCGATAGTGAAGCGCGCCTACGACGACGCGGCGAATATTGTTGCCAATAACCTCGAGTTCGCCCGCGCCGCGACGGCCAACTTCGCGCCGGAGGACTTCGAATACCTGGACAAGAGCTAGATAGGACTGGGACCGACATGTCACTGACCCGCATCATCGCCGGCGAGGCCCGGGGCCGAAAGATCAAGGTCCCGCCAGAGGGCACCCGCCCCACCTCCGACCGCGCCCGCGAAGGACTCTTTTCCTCGCTCCAGGTGCGTTTCGGTTTCGCTGGCCAGCGGGTCCTGGACCTCTTCGCCGGTTCGGGCGCGCTCGGTCTCGAGGCCGCCTCCCGCGGCGCGGAAGAAATCGTCCTCGTGGAAAACGACCCGAAAGCCGTCCAGATCATCGAGCACAACGCCTCCGTCGTCGGCCACCCGAACGTGCGCATTGAGCCGGTCAAGGCCTCCGCCTACGTCGCCCGCGCCCCGCGCAAGCACTTTTCCATGGTGCTCGCCGACCCACCCTACGACCTCGCGGACGAGGCAGTCGCGGAAATGGTCGAAGCACTCAAGCCATTGCTTGTCGACGGCGCCGTGGTCGTTGTCGAACGCCATCGCGAGAGCCCCGAAACCGCTTGGCCCCCGGAGTTCACCCCAACCGGCCAGAAGTTGAAGAAGCGGCTGTACGGTATCGCCAGGATGGATATGGCCGTCTACTCGGATCCGGATGAAGGAGATGACTAAGTGACTACCGCAGTGTGCCCCGGTTCGTTCGATCCGATCACGAACGGCCACCTTGACATCGTCACCCGCGCCACCCGCCACTTCGACGAGGTCATCGTGCTGGTCACCGGCAATCCCACCAAAACCTCGGGGCTTTTCACTATCGACGAGCGCGTGGACCTGATCCGCGAAGTCACCGCCGACAACCCCAAGGTTCGAGTTGACCATTGGGGCGGCCTGCTCGTCGATTACACCACAGCGCACCACATCACCGCGCTGGTCAAGGGGCTGCGGTCCTCGTTGGACTACGAGTACGAGCTTCCGATGGCGCAGATGAACCGCCGCCTCAGTGGCGTGGACACGTACTTCCTGCTTACGGACGAGAAGTACGGCTACATTTCGTCCTCGCTCACCAAAGAGGTAGCGAAGTACGGCGGGGACATCACGGGGCTGGTTCCCGACATCGTTCGCGAGGCGATTGCGAAGAAGTTCGGGTGAGCTTGACCCTTGCCGGTGTCGGCGCATCGGTCGCGCTCGGCGCCGCACTGCAACGCATCTCCGGCATGGGCATGGGGCTCATCGCCGCGCCCATCCTCGCGCTCCTACTCGGGCCTATTGACGGAGTGTTGGTGGTCAACGTCATCGCCGTCATCAACGCTGCTCTGAACACCCGCAGCATGCGTGCGGACATCGACTGGAAGAAGTTCGCACCGATCGCAGCAGCTTTGATCCTCGGCGTGATTCCGGGCACCTGGGTGATCCCACGTGTGTCCACCGACGCACTCCAGGTGCTCATCGGTGTACTTCTGATCATCGCGCTCAGCGTTGTCACCCTTGGCAAACGCAAAGTGCCCAACGTCGAGGGCGTGGTGCCCGCGGCGATCGCCGGCGCGGTCGGGGGTTTCATGAACACGCTGTCCGGCGTGGCCGGGCCCGCGATCACCGTCTACGCCCAGGCCGCGCGGTGGGATCAACGCATGTACGCGGCGACGCTGCAGCCGATCTTCTTGGTCGCCGGGTCGCTGTCTTTCGCCGGCAAGGAAATCTCCGGCGCCGCCGATATCGGTACTATCGACCCCGCCATCTGGGTCGGTACCCTCGCTGGCCTTGTGGTTGGCGTAATCGTCGGCAAGCAATTGGCTCCGAGGGTGCCGAAAGAGCGAGCCCGCCGGATCGCGCTCAGCTTGGCGTTCCTCGGCGGGCTTACCGCGCTGGTGCGCGGCGTCATCGGGCTGGCTAGCTAGTTAGAACAGGGTCGAGAGGAACGCCTGCGTGCGCTCGTGCTGCGGGTTGTCCAGCACCTCGGCGGGGGCGCCCTGCTCGGCGATGTGGCCGTCCGCCATGAACACCACGTGGTCCGCCACCTCGTGGGCGAACGCCATCTCGTGGGTGACCACCAACATGGTCATGCCCTGAGCTGCGAGGTCCTTCATCACTCGCAGAACTTCCCCGACAAGCTCGGGGTCGAGGGCGGACGTGGGTTCGTCGAAAAGCATGAGCTTCGGGTCCATGGCAACCGCACGAGCGATTGCCACGCGCTGCTGCTGACCGCCTGAAAGCTGGATCGGGTACGCATCCGCCTTCGACTCGAGTCCGACCATGGCCAGCAACTCCATCGCGCGCTGCTTGGCCTGCGCCACCGGCTGTCCCTTGACGTGCACGGGGGCTTCGATGATGTTCTCCAGCACCGTGCGATGGCCAAACAGGTTGAAATTCTGGAACACCATGCCAATGTCGCGGCGCTGCTTGGCGGCATCCTTCTCACTGATCTCGTGGAGGATGCCGCCGCGCTCGTGATAACCGATGAGCTCGCCGTCGACGTAGAGGCGACCGGCAGTGACCTTCTCGAGGTGATTGACGCAGCGCAATAACGTGGACTTACCGGAACCGGACGGGCCGATGATGCAGGTCACTGTGCCGGGCATGACCTCGAGGTCGATGCCCTTGAGCACGTCGAGATTGCCGAAGGATTTCCAGACGTCGACCGCCTGAACCATGGGAGTGTGCTTCACGGTCATGTTCCTAGCGTCCTTTCTGCTGGGGCTCATCGACAATCTGCACGTTCTGGGGGATCGTGCCTTCCGCGTCCGCGAGGCTGGCCAGCTGGCGCCTGGTGAGCTGGCGAGTCGCGCCCTTTTCAAAGTGCTGTTCTAGGTAGTGCTGGCCCACCATCAGGAGCGAGGTGATGGCCAGGTACCAGGTCGCGGCGACCAGCAACATCGGCACCGGCTCGAAGAGTGCGGCGGCGATGTCCATGGAGCGGCCGTACAGCTCCAGGGAGTATGGCACGGCGACGACAAGCGATGAGGTCTTCAGCAGCGAGATGAACTCGTTGCCGGTGGGCGGGATGATGATGCGCATCGCCTGTGGAAGCACCGTGCGGCGCATGGTCTGGGACCAGCTCATGCCCAGTGCCTTCGACGCCTCTACCTGGCCTTCCGGCACCGACGAGATGCCCGAGCGCACGATCTCGGCCATGTACGCCGCCTCGTTCAGGCCGAGGCCCACAACGGCGAGCATGAACGCCGACGACGTGAACGGCTCGAGCGAAACTTCGGCGAAACCCAGGTTGATCGAGTCGTAGATCGCGCCGAGCAGACCCCAGAACATCAGCTGCACGTACACCGGTGTGCCGCGGAAGACCCAGAGGAAGATCCACGCAATGGATTTGAACACCGGGTTCGGGCTCATCCGCATGACAGCCAAGATCACGCCGCCGATCACACCAATGATCATCGCGAGAACGGTGATTGCGATCGTGTGGCCGGCGGCCGTTGCGATGCGGGTGTCAAACAGGTACTGGAAATAGGTGTCCCACCCGTATGCCTCATTTCGGGCGGCGCCGATGACGAACCAGACTGCTAGCGCGATCAGGACCGCCGCAAGGATCCAGCGTCCGGGGTGGCGCAGCGGTTTAGCCTCGATGCGCTCGGGGCGTGTGCGGGTACTCATTGCGTTGCCTCCCTGTACGGCTGCTC
>ERZ1031260.71-NODE-71-length-16106-cov-35.331880_pt1 | contig 16106 bp, 16 predicted proteins | sample MGYA00517287_ERZ1031260 | MGnify/ENA primary metagenome ERZ1031260 (study PRJEB33718, sample SAMN03159811) | human skin metagenome | collected 2014-02-25 | study: EMG produced TPA metagenomics assembly of the PRJNA266117 data set (Human skin bacterial metagenome... | reverse complement strand
AGCTGCAGCGCATGCGCCCCTCCGACGACGAGGAGGCCTACAACGCGCTGTTTTCCGACCTCGTCGCCCTCGAGCAGGCCCGCCGCGAACTCAACGACCGCGCCTTCCGCGGCCGCTAGCTGGGTGTGTCGCCCAGTCGTCGCTCTGACGAAACCCGAATTCATGGCCCCAAGTTTGGCCCCTGTTCGGCGTTGCCCCAGGACGAGCCGCGCTCGAATTTGGGTTTCACCCGAGCGACAGCTGTGCGACCTATCCACCCCAGCGCCACAAGGGAGCTACTGCGCCGCCGCGAACTTCCGCACGGCCCACTCGACGGCGTCCAGCGGCAGCGAAGCGTCAACGGCATCGCGGCCTTCGTGCAGGGCGGAGAGGTAGGAGGAGTACTCCTCGGCGGACCAATCGGACTCCGTCGATAAGCCAGCGATGCGCGCGCGGTTCGAGCAAATTATCACGGGCTTCGAGGACTCGCCCTCGGCCTGCTCGCCGGCCAGGAAGTAAGCCAGGGCGGAGGCGTATTTCGCGGGCAGGCCGGTGTCGACCAGCGAAGCGTAGGCATCCACGGCGCCGACCCCCTCGAGCTTGCGCACGGCGGCGAGGAGCTGCGCCGCGTTGCCCTTGTTGCGCAGGAAGGCCTGCAGCTTCATCACGTCGTTGGATTGGCCGGCCATGTAGCCAAAGCAGGCGCCGAGAAAATCGATGATCTGTTCGCGGGCGAACCCGGATTCGCGCACGTCCGCGGCGAAGTCGAAGACCTCGCGGCGCGAGATGGAGGCGGTGGCGTCGTCGCGGAACGGCGGGACGCGGCGCAGGTGGTGCGGCCAGCCGGTCTTCCAACGCAGGGGCGAGAAGGTGACGGTGTCCGCGAGGACGTCCTCAGTGGTCGGCTTGATCGATTCGAGGGCTTCGACGAGTTGATTCATGCGCCCATCATCCCAAATCGGCGGCCGCGCCATACACTTGCCCACCATGAACACATCCGACCCGATCCGCGAGGCGCAGCGCATCATGCACGCCGCCCGCACCCGCGGACAGTGGGAACAAGGCATGACGCACGAAAGCCTCATCCCGTTCCTCGAGGAGGAAACGGCCGAGGTCATCGACGCCATCCGCTCCGGCGCGCCCGACGCCGAGCTCAAAAAAGAACTCGCGGACCTGTTCTTGCAAATCCTGTTCCATTGCGAAATCGCCAGTGAGCGCGGGGCATTTTCGCTTGACGACGTCGCTTCCGCCTTCAACGCCAAAATGCGCTCACGAGCGCCCTATTTGTTCGATGGGTCGGAGGGTGTCGTCGATAAGCAACTGCAGGACCGGCTCTGGGCGGAGGGGAAGGCGCGCGAGCGCTAGTTTTCGCGGTTAGCGCGCCGGGATGAAGGTGCGGATGTCCGGCAGGCCGCGCTGGGACGACATCTGGGAGCTCATCTTGATCAGCTCGTCGAAGGGCGTGACCGGGTCCGGTTTGACGATGCCGCACTCGAGAGCGCGGTCGCCAAGCGCGTTCACCGTCGGGCCCGTGACCAGGCGCAGCGCCGGCTCCGCGCCGACGGCCTTGTTCACGTTGTTCACCAGCTGGGAGCGGGTGGTGTTGTCGTTGGCCAGGCCGGTGCCGCGCAGGGTGACGCGCAGGACGTCGCAGTTTGCGGTGGCGACGTTGCCGTTCAGAATCTTGATCAGGTCCAGGCCAGTCTGTGCCTGAGCGGGGGCGGCGGTGGTGCCCGCTACGACAGCGGCGGCAGTGCAGGCGGTGAGGATGGCGGCTTTGATGCGGCGCATGGGGTCTCCTTTGACGTTGGTGAAAGGTCGATTTCGCAGCATACCTGTTACTCCTGTGGCAGGTGTGAAGAAAAGTGATTCTGGGAGTGGGTGGGAGCTGTGTCAACGGGAACGCTAAGCCGAAACCCAAACTCGTAGACCAGTTGCGGGCGCACTCTTGCGAGCCCACCTGGGTGTTTCCCGGCTTCCAACTCAAACGAATTTGGGTTTCGTCCGACTAACTCCGAAGACACACCTTCACCCCCACACACCGGCGACCCGGGGCCCGAAAGAGGGCGCGCGGCTGAGTAGGATCGACGCCCATGACTCGCACCCTGCCGCCCGCGCACGCCCCCAAAGGGGGAACCAGGCGGTGGCTCGGATGCGGGTGCTCGGCGATCCTGCTGGTCGCGGCGCTGCTGTTCGTACTCGGTGCGGGCGTTGTGTGGCTGCTCGAATCGTCGCGGACGGGGGAGGAGAGGCCGACGAGGCAGCTCGCGCCCGTCGATATGCCGCCCGCGGCTGCGCAGGCCCCGCCGCCAATCGATGTGCACGCGCCGGGGAGGACGTCGGATGCGTTGTTTGACTGGTCGCAACCGATCGGCAATGGGATCGGCGTGAGTGGGCAGGCGGTGCGCGCGTACGCGAACGCGGCGCTGATCGCCCGCGACGCGTGGCCCGAGTGCCACCTGGAGTGGAACACGCTCGCCGGGATCGGGTGGGTGGAAACCCGGCATGGGACGTACTCGGGGAGATTTGAGGCGTCGAAGCTGGATGAAAACGGCTACCCGCAGCCGCCGATCGTCGGGCCCGCGCTCGACGGCAAGCAATTCGCGCTGATCAAGGACACCGACGGCGGCGCCTACGACCACGACACCGAGTTCGACCGGGCGGTGGGGCCGATGCAGTTCATCCCGGAGTCCTGGCAACGCTACGGCCGGGACGCGAACGGGGACGGGGTCGCCGACCCGCAGCAGATCGACGACGCGGCGCTGGGAGCGGCGAACTTGCTGTGCAACAGCGGGGGCGCGGTGCGGGACCTGAGCACGGAGGAGGGGTGGCGCAGCGCCATCTATTCCTACAACCACTCCAACGATTACGTGGCCAGGGTGCGCGACGCGGCGGCGAACTACGCGCTGAACCAGCCCGCGCACCGCTAATCGGCCGTACACTTGGTGCGGAAACTGAACCGCTCACATGCAAGGAGTTGACCCCAGCAATGGCTGACATCATGCACATTTTTGCCCGCGAGATCCTGGATTCGCGCGGTAACCCGACTGTCGAGGTCGAGGCGCTCCTTTCCGACGGCGCCCACGGCCAGGCCGGTGTTCCCTCCGGCGCGTCCACGGGTGAGCACGAGGCGCACGAGCTTCGCGATGGCGACGAGCGCTACGGCGGCAAAGGCGTGCGCAAGGCCGTCGAGAACGTCAACGAGACCATCGCGGATGCGCTGATCGCGTTCGAGGCGGATGACCAGCGGTTGATCGATACCACGATGATCGAGCTCGACGGCACCGACAACAAGTCCAACCTGGGCGCGAATGCGATGCTGGGCGTTTCTATGGCCGTCGCTAAGGCTGCTGCGGAATCTGCTGGACTGCCGCTGTTCCGCTACATCGGTGGCCCGAACGCGCACATCCTGCCGGTGCCGATGATGAACATCCTCAACGGCGGCGCGCATGCGGATTCGGGCGTGGACGTGCAGGAGTTCATGATCGCCCCGATCGGCGCTGAGACGTTTGAGGAGGCGCTGCGCATTGGTGCGGAGGTCTACCACGCGCTGAAGTCCGTGATTAAGTCGAAGGGCCTGTCCACGGGCCTTGGCGACGAGGGCGGCTTCGCCCCGTCCGTCGAGTCCACGAAGGCCGCGCTGGACCTCATCGTGGAGGCGATTGAGAAGGCCGGCTTCACCCCGGGCGAGGAGATCGCGCTGGCGCTGGACGTGGCCTCGAGCGAGTTCTTCGAGGACGGCACCTACAACTTCGAGGGCGGCCAGCACTCCGCGGACGAGATGATCCAGGTCTACGCGGATCTGGTGGAGAACTACCCGATCGTGTCCATCGAGGACCCGCTGGATGAGAACGACTGGGACGGCTACGTCACGCTCACCAAGCAAATCGGCGACAAGGTGCAGATTGTGGGCGACGACTTCTTCGTCACCAACCCGAAGCGCCTGGCTCAGGGCATTGAGAAGGGCGCGGCGAACGCGCTTCTGGTGAAGGTGAACCAGATCGGCACCCTGACCGAGACCTTCGACGCCGTGGATCTCGCGCACCGCAACGGGTACCGCACCATGATGTCGCACCGCTCCGGTGAGACCGAGGACACCACGATCGCGGACCTCGCCGTGGCGCTTGGCTGCGGCCAGATCAAGACCGGCGCGCCCGCGCGCTCGGAGCGCGTGGCCAAGTACAACCAGCTGCTGCGCATCGAACAAGAGCTTGGCGACGCCGCCGTGTACGCCGGCCGCGACGCCTTCCCGCGCTTCAAGAAGTAGCTTCGAGGTTCTCGACGCAGGAACTCAACAGGCCCCGCTGTTGTTGCAGCGGGGTCTTATTGCACTCTGACCTGTTGTGTTACTGGATTGACTGCGCGCAACTGATTAAACTCTGCGGCGACCTGTTCGTAGAGGTTTGCCGTAGCGTGGGACCGAACGGTGACCACGAACGCGTACGGTATTGACTCTGGATCAGTGGCCCCACCGCCGTTCGAACGAGCGTTGTAGTGGATATCGAAAACCGGTCGTTTCAACGATCGTCCAAACATTCGATCTGAGCTATTTAAGGCCGTCTCCCACTTGTGGGCGTCCGTCCTAAGGGTAGCTTCGGTATCGAAGTCAGATTTTCTGAAGAAAGGGCGAGAAACTGGGTCCACCGCGTCATCTCTGAATCTTTCGCAGTGCGGACGAAAAACTATGTCGAGACCGGCTCGAGAATAATTTGAAGGGTCCTCTGGGTCCGTTTCTGTCGCAAATACTGCGGTGGCCTTTATTTCAACCTTTCCTTTCAATTCCTCCGGTGGCAGCGGGATCCTGGCTCTCAGATACTTGCCGGGCTCGAGTCGGCCTTGATAAATAACCCGGACTTCCCCATCGCCGCAAACCATTACAGAATCCATATCTGGGACTACGCGGCCCCAGCCTACCTCCGCACGCCTTTGGTCGCCTGGATCTGCTGTGTGCACGAGCAGAGCTTTAATTACTAGGGGCGATAAGTCTTCTCCGTAAGTAGCTCTAAGGCCAATGGCTCGCCTCAACAGGCAAGGTGCTGCAAACGATGTGCCCTGTGTAGCCGCTACACCGTCCAGTTGATTGACGTCGGTCACAAGGAATGGCTCAGTTGGGCTACCGCCGAAGTCAAGGAGATCCGGCTTAACCAGTCCTGGTGCTCGTCCTGGCCCGACTGCGCTATAGGGAGCCCTTCCCCAACCCGCCTTAGTGGAATCAGCTGCTCCAACTGCAAGGGCGTTCACACAGTCTGAGGGGACCTGGACTCGTCTGTCACATTCGTCCGGCACATCACCGTTATTTCCTGCAGCGATGGTGAGTAGCGTCTGGCCATTCGAAAGTAGGCTATCCAATACTGCTGTCCACGGGTGGATATCTTCGTCTTCGATACACACTGCGGGGCCGATGCTTAAATTGATAAAATCATAATGATTCTGAGACAGAATTGCCTTGATCCTGCCTAAAACGTCATACAGCTCGAACGGATCTTTACCATCCTGCTCATCTAACACCCGGTAGTGGTCGACTAGCGAAAACGTGTTATGTCCATGAGGTTCTTGGGCACGGAGTCCGATGACTTATTGGGCATGGAGTCGATGGACTTTTTGGACGTGCCTAGTCGATCATGGTTGCGGCCTGCGTTTTGGCCGGGGCTTGGATAGGTTCGGTTTGAGCTGTGGCGGTTGGCGGTGCTTCATCCCATCGACGAGATTGATGTTGATCTGCCCGCCGGGTGGCCTGTGGCTCAGCGTGATCGGCAGTGGCACGCTGAAGAGGAATTCGCCGTCGTGGGCTGTGAAGAACTCTGCGACGTTGTCGTCGGTGACCGTGGTGTAGAGCAGGCGGTTTTTGAATCTCAGGCCAATGTAGAGGCCGTGTCCGCATACGCGGACGACTCCGTCTTTGCTCACACGCAGTTCGTCTGGGATGCCCCAACTGTTTGTTGATTGTGTCGTCAGCATCGTTAGTGTGGGGGTATCGGTGGGAGGTAGGCCTTGCTGAGCTGCCATGTCATCGGTGCTGGCCTCGGGTGAAGTTGCCGCTTCCCCGGGGCCGTTTGTCGCTGTGGGTGCTGCGTGGGGGTTATGTGCCTGGTTGAAGGCGACCACGCGGGCCCAAATGTTCTCCGGATCAAGCGGCTGTGTGGGCGGTGTTGCCTTCGGGAATGTGTCGAAAGCTTGGCGCGGGGTGATATGCATCTTGCCCACCAGCAGCGATTGGTGGCGTCGTCGCTCGTTGTAGACGTGCCGATATTCAGCGAGATACGTGTTGACCTCAGCAAGGCTTACCGGGTGGCGCACGTCTAAGAACTGGGTCAGTGTGCGGTGGGATCGCTCGTCTTTTCCTTGAGTTGTGGCGGCGAACCCAGCGATAGCCAAGACGCCTTCACTGGCGAGCCACAACTCGGTAGCGGAGAGGTGTCCACGGTGGTAGGTGGCGAACGCCTCGCCGTTATCGGAGAGGATCTCTTGAGGTTTGCCGTAGGTTGCGAACGCTTCGGCCAGCACGACGCGTGCGTCGGTTCCGTTTTCCGGCAAAGCGAACGCTTTGGTGCCGACGTCGAATCTGCTGGCGTCGTCGATGATCTGGTAGATCGTCACCTGCGTGTGCGCATGGTCGAACAGGCGGTAGACCAGCCCATCAATCTGCCACAGCTCACCGACGAAATCGCGGGCGAAGCGCTTATAGGAGCTGCGCGGTCGTTTACGGGCGTTGGCGTCGACGAAACCGAGCTCATGAAGCCACGACGCGATGGTCGAACGCGACGGGGTGCGCTCAGGACCGATCGAATCGAACAGGTAGTAGTAGATCGACCATGGGCCGTAATCCAGCCCTTGTTCCATCAAATGTTGTCTCGCGTTGACGACCGCGACCTTGTCTGTGTCGTCGAATTTTCGAGCTGGGTTCTTCGGTGCGGTCGAATCGGGCACAATGCCAGATCGGCCCTTCTGCGCTACCCGGTTTTTGATGTTGATGTACGTCTGCCGCGAGATGTCGAGTTCTTTGCAAAACTGTGTGATCGTTTTACCGTCGCGGACCGGGTCAAAATCTACGACCTTTCTGCGCTTGTGCAATGGAATAGCCATCCGGCTATTCCACCGCCACGAACGCCCAAAAAGTCGCTAGACATCACGTCCAAAAACCCCCTGGACTCCATGTCCAAAAAGTTCCCAGACATCACACGACTAGCGAAAACGGCGGTGGTACTTGTCTACCTGGGGCAAGCGGGCCGAAGAGCACAGCCGAAGTGACATCATGGCCGTGATCTTGAAGGGCTGGACTGGGCACGGTCAAGTTGCCCGGCTCGCTACTCGTCACCCACCGACTGAACTTGTTCTGGGGTCGCAGTCCACCATCGAAGACCGCGACCTTTAGCGAATCATCCACCGCGTTTGAGTTTGGGAGAGGGGTGTCTTGCAGATATGTTAGTGAGACCGATCGGGGGATTGACGGCAGATCTCTCATCTGAGAGAGAGGCCTCGCGACTCGTAAGAACGAGAACTTCGCAAGATGGCCCAGTTTTTCTTTTTGCACCATCGCTGGGATAAAGCACAAACCCCCGGCAAATAGGCGACGCTCGAACTCTAAATTCACTTCTAGTGAAGATGCCCAATCCTCGAGACCGTCCAAGATGTAGTTCCGATCGGGCGACGCATGGATGAGGAGCTCGATGAGCAGCTCGTCATTAACTGCACTAGCGCTATCCAAGTGGCGCAAACGATCTTCGGGCTCCACCGCGCGGACGCATTCTAGGCGTCGAATGTCATCATGAATGGATTCAGGCGCGAGACGGAAGTCCGTTGCCCAGTTGTGAAAGTCTGCCTTGGTTCCAGCGATGTAAAGTTCGGTTGAAGGGCTCCGCTGTGGCTCACCCGCCTTCGTCCACTTTCCCGGAGTTACCTCTATCGCTCTGGACCCGATCTGCCTTAAGTTGTAGCTGTCGAGAAGGCGTTTAGGGTGGTAGGACTTGGCGAGGGCTTGGGGATGGAGCGTCAACGATGCAACAACTTCATCTCGGGGACAGGCTGGTTCAGGGAGCTCAGCAAGCGTTGTTGCGGTTTCAGCGACCATCGGTCCGATTCGCGATAGCGCTTCATCAAAGGTGTAGGCGGGATCACTGCCCGGACCCCGGGGTGGTGGCGACGTCCAGCCTGTTAAAACCTCGCCGTTTCCAAAGATATAACGTGGCGTGTTCATTTTGTGGGATTCCTGTCAAGCAAGTGCTTACGTATAGTGTCGCGGCTTACACCAGAAGCGTCGTGGAGAGTTCGCTGACTCATGTTTGAGTTTCGCAAAAGCGACGCAGCCAGAGGCCCGCGTTCTTTCGGAGCAATTTCAGAGAACCGATTTCGATTCTGTCGAACGAGAACTTCAATGGGGTCCTCGCCAGCTAACAACGCTCGACGTCGCGCACGGTAAATATCATTTTCCAGGCTGCTTAGCGATGCTCCTGAGTATAGGTGGGCGAGGGCTTCAGCTAATTCCGGATTCATCTGAGGATCGTCAAAGAAGCGTTGAATCGCGATTCTGCGGGCGGTTAGATCGGGGAGGGGAAACTGAACGATTGCTTCGAATCTTCGCCAGATGGCGGAATCCAACAACTGCGGATGATTGGTCGCCCCGATCAACAGCAAACCTTCAGGCCAGGCATCAATCTCTTGAAGCAAAACCGTGACCAATCGCTTGAGCTCGCCAATCTCCGAGGAATCATCGCGATGTTTGGCGATTGAATCTAGCTCGTCGAGTAGTAGAACCACGCGAGTCCGCCGAGCGAACTCAAAGACACGATGCACATTAGTTCCCGTACGGCCGAGGAAGCTGCTCATTACAGAGGCTAGATCTAAAATCGCAAGAGGAAGATTCAGCTCGTGCGCGATCCACCTGGCAGAAAGAGTTTTCCCTACGCCTGGTTCCCCGACGAAAAGTGCAGTCCTAGTCGGAGCCAGTCCGGCCTGTAAAAGCAGTGAGCTCTCCCTGTGTTCTTGAACAAGTTGCTCGAGAGCTAGTGTCAGGTCCCGTGGCCAGATCGGGACGGTAGGCAGTATGACAGGATTTTCGAACTGGAGCAGCGACGTTTTTGTCTCTTCGTCAAGCGGTTGATCGATTGAGAGATCAGTTTTTGCACTGCGAATGTTCTGGCCTCTTAGTTGCCGCACAATTGCCGAATGCAACTCGGGGTAGTCGGTCCTGTATCTGCGCGCCATGCGCCTCAATGACCCGTTTGAACCGGGAACGGTTGAGGTGCTAGCCAACTCCACGAGGTGGACTAAGTCCTCGTTTAGTAGTGGTGATTGCGAATCGGGTCGTGCAGGCATAGAGATCAGGATAGCAAAAAGAGGTGGACTAAAAAGCTCCGCATGCCCTGCATGTCGTCCACGTTAAACTATCTTGCCTAAGGTATTCGACGGAGCTAATTCTATGGATGCAAGCCATCTAGGGGTGCGCCGGTTGTACATTTTCTCTAATTGCTCCTCGGTGAATCCCGAGTGTCGGTTTGAAAGGAGGTGGAGGATGAAGCGCGCAGGGGTGCTGGAGACGCTGGAGTTGTTGGCGTCAGACCAGAGGGGGATTATCACCACGGCGCAGGCGCAGCGGGAGGATATTTCGCGGCTCCACCTCTCACGCCTGGCTGACCAAGGGGTTATCCGTCGGGCACGCCGAGGGGTGTACTTGCTGCCTTCGCATGCGGAAAGTTCTAGCTCAGACATTCAGGCGGCCTGGCTTTCTTCGGGACCGCAGCTATTCGCCGGTGAGCGATGGGAGGCCGACAACCCCTGCGTTGTCTCGCATCAGTCCGCCGCAGAGATTCACGGCATTGGAGGGCTGATCCCTTCCAAGCACACGTTCTCCACGGCAGGGAAAAAGCGCGCGGTTCAGGAGTATGTTGAAATTCTTGCTGAGCGCCCACTCGAGACGGACGACGTGGTGAGTGTCGGCGGGTTGCCGGTCACCTCCATCGTGCGAACTATTGGCGACCTGGCGGAAGCGCAGATGAAACGGCAAGATCTCGCGGAACTTGTGGCTGATGGCCTAGTTCTTGGGGGTAACCGATTCATCGAAATGGCTGCCAAGGCTGGAGCCGTTCGCGCAAAACTACCAGGCTAATACGGGCGCGAACTTGGTTAAAGCACTGAGCGGCGAAGCAGCCACCACAGAATCCCGCAGAAAGCATCTGGAGCAGCTCCGGGACCTGGTTGAATTGGCCGATGCGTCCGAAATGTTTGCCGCTTACGATAGCGCCGACGACGAGACGTTCAAGTTCCTAGCGGAAGAAGTCTTTAATAGCTTGAGCGCGTTTCTCGCGAAAAGACACCGCTATATCCCGGCACGAACCCCACCGCCAACATCACACCACAACAACCTCCCCGATTCAGAAGCGGCTGGGTAAGCTGACGCCAGTGGATTCGGACACGGACAAGGCCTTTCGCTATACGGCGGGTGAGCGCACCCCGAAGTTGGGAAACATGTTTAACCTGACCGAGGATTATGTTGCAGAGCGCACGGACCACGCGAGCTTTGACCGCGGCCAGAAGATCGAGTCCGATCGCGTAACCATCACTGAGCGCGGGGAAACGGTGGTGCGCGCCACCGTCACGGCCCCCCACGAGTACGAGGTGTCGCTTCAGCTCCAGGGCACCGACATTGTCGCGGAGTGCACATGCACGATTCAGCACGAGTGGTGCCGCCACGCGGTGGCGACGGCGCTGAAGCTGATCCGCCAGGACGGGGAGATCTTCGACACCGAGGTGCGCGAGGCGGCGGCGCGGGATGCGGTGACGCAGGACCCGATCGACGACTACATCTCCAGCATCTCCCATGAGGAACTGGTGCAGCTGGTGCGCGACCTGCGCATTGCGCAACCCCGGATTGACCTGCCTCTCGAGTTGGGGGCGGCGTTGCACGGGGGTGGGCCGGAGGCCGTCGGTAAGCAGATTGCGCAGCGGGTGGGCCGTTTGGCGCGCAAGAACCCGGGCTGGTCCGCGCGGCTGACGGCGGAGGTGGCGCAGGAGTGGTTCGGGCTGCTGGATGCGTGCTCGGTGGCGATCGACCGCGGCTGGGGCGAGCACTTGGTGCAGCCGCTGGAGCTGGCGACACAGGGGATCGGGCAGATGCTGCTGCGTACCGACGACGCCTACGGCACCCTGGCGGATGCGTACCGCACCGCGATCATCCTGCACCTGGCCGCGTACCGGCAGGCGCCGCCGACGCCGATGGAGGCCGTCGAGTGGATTGGCTCCCTGGTGTTCGAGGAGTCCGGTTTCGGCGATCCTGACCTGCAGGATTACGCGGATTGGCTGGACGTGGAGGCCATCGATGAGCTGGAGCGGCGCGTGGAGAAGCACGTGTCCAACGGCTACGGCGACGGGCTCGAGCTGATTTGCGAGGGCATCGCAAGGCTGCGTGGCGACGACATCGCGCTGGAGGAAATGCTCTCCGGCGACGAACTCCTCGAGTTCTACGAGGAGCGCACGCGTGACGACGACGCCCGCGAGCTACTCACCGCCGCGGCCACCGAGCGCGTGTCCAAGAAGCGCCTGGGCCTGGGCGGCACGGGTGTGACCATGGACGCGCTGACGGAGCGTCTGGACCGCTACTGGGGCCCCGGCACGCTGCTCGAGTTCCGCACCGCGTTTGCCAAGGCGCACCCGGGCCGCGGCTTCCGCGAGCTGCTGGCCACCGAGGGCGTGACGGCCGAGCAGTCGATCGAGGTCATCGAGGCCGCGCCGAGCTGGGTGCGCGCAAACCTGCAGCTGTTGCACGCCATGCATTTCGACGACTTCGAGCTGGGCTACCTCGTGGCCACCGAGCACCCCCGCAGGGAGGAGCTGGATCCGGAGCTGGTGAGCGAGATGGGCACCGTCATCGGCGTGAACGTCAACCGCGCGAAGGGCACGGAGCTGATGTTCACCCTTGTGGAGCACTTCGCAGACGCCGGCGACCTGCCGAGCTACAAGCGGATGGAAAGCGAGTTGCGGGACATCCGCAAGTTCGTTTCCGACGACGCCGACGCCCTCGAGCGGTATGAGGAGCTCGTCCGGGACCTGCGCACCCGCTACTCCAACCGCGCCGCGATCCGCGAGATCATCGAGCGCGTGTAACCTCATACCCCATGAAGCGCCGCAATACCGTCCCCGTGGTCAACCGTGACCGCGAGGCAGCCAAGCGCGCCGACGCCCCCCGCTCCCGCACCGCGAAGCGGGGGGCCATCGCGTTTCCGAAGCAGGACATGGTGTCCGTGGTCGTGCTCATCGCCGTGGTCATCCTGGTCCTGCTGGCTATCGCCGCGCCGCTTCGCAACTACTACGAGGGCCGCGCCGAAATCGCCCGCGCGCAGGACTCTATCGCGCAGCTTGAGGCGCGCAAGGAGGCGCTGGAAGCCGACATCGCCATGTACGACGACCCGGCCTTCGCCGCCCAGGAGGCCCGCCGCCGCCTGGGGCTGATGGATGAGGGCGAGACCGCCTGGCGCATCATCGATCCGCGCATGACCGCCCCCGACACCATCACCACCGCGCTTGAGGACATCCCCGACGCCCGCTCCTGGCCCCAGGTGCTGTGGGATTCGCTGCGCCCCGCCGAGGACACCCCACCCGCGCCCCCGCTTATCGACGGACCTCCGGCCGCCCCCGCGCCGTAAATTCCGCGTCAGATTCCAATAATCTGTTCAGTAATTCATGCAATCAGCATTCCAATAATGGCCGCTTTTCCCTAGAATTAACTGGGACTAGGCGTGGCTTGCTTAGAACCAACTGTGAAGGGTGGAGGGGCTGAGATGACGCTGCGGGTGCCCATCGCGCCGAAGGTTCTCAAATGGGCGGTAGAAAGAACCGGTCTATCCGTGGAGGAATTGGCAAAGCGTTCGCAAACCAAGGCTGTGCAGCAATGGCTGGAGGCAAGCGCGCAACCCACCCTGAATCAGGCAGAAGAGCTGGCTCGCCTTGCGGGTATCCCCTTCGGCTACTTGCTCTTGGAGGAGCCTACGGATGACACGCTAGAGATCGCCGATTTCCGTACCCCTGAGAGTAAACCGCTTCGAAGTGTGAGTCCTGAACTGGAAGAGCTGCTCATTCAGTGCAAGAGCCGTCTTAGTTTCTACACGGAGTACTCCGTTTCCCAAGCGATTGCTGCCCCGTCCTTTGTTGGAAAGTTCTCCCTTAATCAATCGGCTGGTCAGGCAGCCCGGAGCGTCAGCGAAATGATTGACTGGTGGCCTGGGAAAAAGGAAGTCAATCGCGAGCGAGTGCTCACGTTGGCGGACGCAATTGAGGCGGCCGGCGTTTTAGTTATGCGCAGCTCTGTGGTGGGCAACAACACCAACCGGAAATTGGACGTAAGCGAGTTCCGAGGCTTCACGCTCATTGACCATCAGTTCGCGTTAATTTTCGTCAATGGCGCAGACGCAAAGGTCGGGCAACTCTTCAGTCTGGGTCACGAGCTCGGTCACGTCTTACTTGGGCAGCCTGGACTATCCGGTGAGCGAAACATCCATAGAGACGTAGAACGTTGGTGCAACAGCTTCGCGGCAGGGTTACTCGTATCTACACCTGATTTACGAGCTCAGTTCGAAAATGGTAGGGACTTAGGGGAAACAGCCAAGTGGGCTTACGACCGCTACGGCGTGAGTAAAGACGTTGTTGCGTGGGCTCTTGTCGACACCGGGGCGATAAATCGAAGCACCGCCCAGAATTTCCTGCTTGCACCCAATGATTTCCAGCCGCCTATTCCAGAGTCCTCGGGAGGATCTTTCTGGAATAACCTACGGGTGCGACTGGGAGGACGCTTTTTGGATACCGTTGCCGGAGCCGTAGCAGACGGCGATATCTCTCTCCGAGAGGCGTCGCACCAGCTCGGAATAGACAAGGCCGAGACCTTAGACACACTCGTCGCTCGCTTCCAAGGGGTTGCGTAATGCAATTTCTTGTGGATACGAACGTCATCCTGAACGCATTCAACGTATACCCCTTCAATGTGTTTCCCAGTCTCTGGGCCGATTTCACCAGTTATTTAACCAATGGCACGCTGTTGGTTCACACCCGGGTGCGGGATGAAATTCTGGTGAGGAAGGACGCAAAAGCACTGTGGCTTTCTGGCCTACTCCCTTCAATCAGTTTGGTGCAGACCGATCAAGCCGAGCTCAGATCGTATCGAGCCGTCACCGATTGGGTGCGGCACAAAAAATCCCTCCTTACGAAGTGCACGCGGCACGCGATTTTCTGCGAACAACGAATGCGGATCCGTGGTTGATTGCGGCTGCTCACTCACGCGGGCTGGGAATTGTCACGAACGAGAAACCCAACCCGAACAAGGTGACTGTGGTGAAGATGCCCGACGTGGCAGCCGCGTGTTCCGTACCGTGCATGTCCTATCTGGATTTCCTGCAGGCGAGACAAGTAGCTTTCTAGTTCACCTGGGTTTCCCTTGAGTCAAATTTCCCAGAAAACACGAGAAAGCACCCGTAGTGTCGTGTGGGACAATGGCCATCATGCAGCCAACCGAAGCACAGCTCGCCGTAGTCGCAGAACAACTCGGCCGCACCCCGCGCGGTGTCCTCGAGGTCTCCTACACCACCCCCGACGGCCAACCGGCGGTGATCAAAACCGCGCCCAAGCTTGACGACGGCACCCCGTTCCCCACCCTCTACTACCTCACCGACCCCCGCCTGACGGCCGAGGCGTCGCGCCTCGAGGTGGCGCAGGTGATGAAGTGGATGGAGGCCCGCCTGGGCGCGGATTCCGGAGAGGGCGAGCAGCTGCGGGCGGACTACCGCCGGGCCCACGAGCATTACCTGGCAAAACGCAACGCCATCGAGGATCTCGGCACCGACTTTTCCGGCGGCGGCATGCCCGACCGCGTCAAGTGCCTCCACGTGCTCATCGCCTACGCCCTCGCGGAGGGCCCCGGCCACGTCCGCTTCGGGGACGAGGCGGTAGCCCTCGCCGCCGAGCACGGCAACCTGCGCGGCACCGCGATCCCGGCGGACTGGCCGACGCTCGCCGAGCTTGGCATCACCCTCGATGAGGCGGGGGAGGACCTCGCGTGAGCGTTCATGAATCCACCTTTGCTACCCGGCCGCACCGCGTCGCGGCCATCGACTGCGGCACGAACTCGATCCGCCTGCTGATCTCCGAGATTGACCCGTCCACCGCTGCGGTGTCCGAGGTCTCTCGCCGCAACACCATCGTCCGTCTCGGCGAAGGTGTGGACGAGGCGGGCAGGTTCCAAGCCGAGGCTATCCAGCGAGCGCGCGCGGCGCTGGAGGACTACGTCTCCGAGATGGGGCGCGAGGGTGTGACCCGGCTCCGCATGGTGGCTACGTCGGCCACGCGCGACGCGGCCAACCGCGAGGACTTCTTCGCCATGACGCGGGAGGTGCTGGGGCGGATCCAGCCAGGCGCACAGGCGGAGGTGATCTCGGGAGACGAGGAAGCAGCCCTGTCCTACGCCGGCGCCACCGCGGACCTCGAGCCTGGGCGCGGGCCCGCGTGCGTGATCGACCTCGGCGGCGGGTCCACCGAGTTTGTGATGCGCCTTGACGGCCAGGTGCGGGCGCTGTCCACGCAGATGGGGTGCGTGCGGGTGACCGAGCGGTTCATGCGGACCGACCCGCCCACCGACAGCGAGACCGAGGACGCCCGCGCCTACATCCGGGAGCGCATCGCCGAAGCTGCGGCGGACGTGCCGTTCGAGCGTGCCCGCACGTTCGTTGGGTGCGCCGGCACCTTCACCACGCTCTCGGCGCTGGCGCAAGGTTTGCCCTCCGACGACCCGGCCCGCATCCACATGTCGGAGATCCCGTTCACCCGTATGCGTGAGGTGACCGCGGAACTGCGCGGGAAAACGGTGGCGCAGCGGCTGGAGGATCCAGTGATCCACCCGGGCCGCGCCGACGTCATCGCCTCCGGCGCAACCGTGGTGGAGGAGATGATGGACGCGTTCGAGTTCGCCGCGAATGCCATCAGCTTCGTCATCAGCGAGAAGGACATCCTCGACGGCATCGTGGCCGGCCTGGCATCCGGGGACTAGTCCACGTCGGGCTCGAGGATCTGGTCTCCGGTCGCCTTGCCCTTGCGGCCCAGGCGCTTGCGACCCTGGTTCGCGTCCTTGACCTCGCGCATGCGCGGCTCAGGGT
>ERZ1031260.70-NODE-70-length-16272-cov-32.603318_pt1 | contig 16272 bp, 15 predicted proteins | sample MGYA00517287_ERZ1031260 | MGnify/ENA primary metagenome ERZ1031260 (study PRJEB33718, sample SAMN03159811) | human skin metagenome | collected 2014-02-25 | study: EMG produced TPA metagenomics assembly of the PRJNA266117 data set (Human skin bacterial metagenome... | reverse complement strand
TACGAGATTTCTGCCTGTCTCGTGGGCTCGGAGATGTGTATAAGAGACAGCCCGTATCCCCCATCCCCCGGACCCCCTACTTCGGCGCTTCTACACGTAAGTCACGTCACGTCCAACATCTATGCGCCTCTGCCCTAAAAGAGCTGGCCCGGAAAGTGACCAAAACCCCCTTTTCAAATGGCCCGCAATGGACTAAAGTGGTGGCTAGCCTTCCGGGTATCGCCAGCGCGGTTCCGTCCTCGAAATAAGTGGGTCAACGATTTAGAACCGGACATGAAATAGCTCCTAAGCACAACTGTGCAGGCTGGGGCGAATTTTCCATGTCTGGAGAGTTAATCGTGAGTACTCGTGAAGACGTCCTCCATCTGTCCGTGAAGCCTACGGCCGCCGCTGAGATGCTTGGTCTTTCGCGTGGCACCCTTGCTAATTGGCGTGCCGAGGGCCGCGGCCCTCGTTATATCAAATCTGGCAAACAGATCCTCTACCGTGTCAGCGATCTCGAAGCCTGGCTCGACGCGCAGCCCTCGGCTGGAGGTGCGGCGTAATGAACCAGAAAGAAAGCGCCCCCACCACTGCTGACGAGGGCACCACGACCGATACCGATATTACTTCTGTTGATGCTGAAACGTCAACGTCAAGTAAAGGTTCGGGGCTAGGGGCTGCTCTGTCGGATGAGCACCTGGCTGAGCTGCGCGCCTCCGGTATCTCCGATGAGGTCATTGCCAGCTGCGGTGCATACACAGCATATTCCGCCGAGGATCTACCTGAGCCACTGCGGTGGATCGGACGGTTCAAAGACGCACTTCCAGCACTAATCTATGAGCTTCCCGAAGCTGGTAAAGGAACAACCTGGCAGGTCAAACCGCAGGTTGATTCTGTGGTACTGGCAAACGGCAGGGCGCCTAAGTACATCGGCCCCTCGAAGGACTCTGGCTATCCCGTGCCCTCGCTTATAGAACGGCGCACAGTCCATGCTGGCACCCGTCGGGTGCTTCTGGTTGAGGGTATAAAACAAGCCTTGGCCGTTATGTCAATTACTGACGACGACACTGCCGTATATAGCCTGCCTGGCATTTCATCCTGGCAGGGCGGCGATGCAGGCCCCTCCACTGCATTTCAACTCGTCGGCGGCTTGCCCACCTTCATCATCGCAGATGCCGATGCCGCGAAGAACCGCATGGTCTATGACGGTGCCCAGGGACTTGGCACACTGTGCCGTCAGTGGGGAGCAACCCCTGTGCGGTTTGTGAATGTGCCCGGTGGCGGCAAACAGGGGATCGACGATGTGCTTGCACATATCCCTGCGGATCGTCGAGAGGCAATGCTTGAGCTGTGGATCAAGCAGGCCGGCGACAAACCGTGTCAGAAGCGTCCCCCGATGGCGCAGGTTCCCTCACAGACTGCATCAACCCCGCAGGTGGTGAGCAACAAGCCGTCTGTCAACGCTGAGCTTGAGCCAGAGATCTTCTACGACACTGTGGCTCAGGCTGTCTACGACAAGTACGCGGGCACGAGGCTGTTTCGCTCCAACGAAAAGCTCGTGGCTTTGGATAGTAGGGACGGCCGCAAACACCTTGACGCCGTTGATGTTCCTTATTCCATTGATATCGCTGCCCAGGCCATCCGGGTCGAGCAGCACATGGCCAAGAAAGTAGTGGTAAGGCCGCTCGGCAAGACAGAAGCCTCCGTGATCTTCAACAAGAATCGCGTATCGAAATACCCTTCCATCGAGGGCATCGTAGAGACCCCTATTCTCTCCGAGAGTGGAAATATTATCTGCGAGCCTGGTTACAACGCTGAGACACGTCGGTATGTAGACCTTTCAGAAGACCTTGAAGGATTCCACGTACCCGACGCTCCTACTTCCGACGATGCCCAGGAAGCGCTTGAGACGTTGTTGGAACCGTTCTGTGACTTCCCTTTTGCCTCGGAGGCTGATCGCACCCGTGGTGTAAGTGTCGTGCTAACTCTGCTTACCCGGGCTGTTTGTGACACGGTACCCCTGAGTCTTGATTCGGCAAATAAGCAGGGTACGGGCAAAAACAAGCTGGTCGATGTCGCCAGCATCATCGTAACGGGTCGCGCCGCCCCGCCACAAAGGATTCCCTTCAGTGACGAAGAGATGGACAAGGTGATCTTCTCAGCGCTTTTGGCGGGCCGTACCCTGTTGATCTTTGACGAGGCTAGTAGTGGTTTGGAGAGTGAGGCATTGGCCTCCATGATCTCTGCCGTGGACTACGCTGGCCGTACTCTGGGTAAATCGGAGCATAGGTCTGTGCCGAATGGTGCCTGTGTCATCGCTATCGGCAAGAACGTCGCATCGCGCAAAGACATGTCGCGTCGTACGAATCCCATTAAACTGCATACGGATTTGGTCAACCCTGAGGCAAGGGATGATTTTAAGTACCCAAGGCTTCTGGATTGGGTACGCCAGAACCGTAAAAAGCTCCTCGAAGCAGCGCATACATTGATCCGCGCGTGGATTGTTGCTGGCAAGCCCGCACCTCCTACCGGCTATGACACCGGTGGCTTCGAAGAGTGGTATTTCACTGTCGGCGGTATCTTGGCCTTTGCAGGCCGCAGCGATCTGATGGAGGGCGTACGCGAGTGGCGTAAGGCCTCCGACGAGAGCGAGTTAGAGGATCTTGCTCATGTAGCGTGGCTACACAGCGTCTTCGGCGACAAGCCGTTCCTCGCCTTCGAAGCGCAGAGGGCCATTGAAAAGCAAAGCCTCTCCGGTGGATTTGTACCCCTGCCCTCGGATCTCTGGGCGGTGGAGAACGCGAAGGCCCAGCGCCTTGGTCGTCTGTACACCCGTTTTCAGGACCGGCCCTTCGACGGCTATGTGCTACGAAGCGCCGGAACGGTCAACCACACGAAGCGATTCCAGGTTGTATGTGTCGATCCTGACGATGATGATGGGGCTGACGGCAGTGGTGGTGACGGCGGAAACGGTGGTGGACCTCCCCAGACCCCGCAAACGCCACCACCTGCAGAAACAGTCGATGAGCCTGCAGCACCGGCTGACAGCACCATCGTCGTGTTTGACACTGAGACTGACAGCGCAGATGACCAGCACGTCACCGATGATCCTGGCTTCGTGCGTCTTGCCGCCTACTCTGTCAACGGTGCCGAGCCTGTCACCACCACCGACATTGCTGGTGAACTTATCCCGCTGCTAGAGAGTGCAGACACTATCGTCGGCCACAACATCGTGCAGTATGATCTGCCCGTTCTGCAGCGCCTCTACGGCCTCGACGTCGGTGCGCTGATCAAGGCCGGCAAGGTGCGCGACACCCTTGTCATGTCCCGCCTGGCTGCTGGCGGTGATCGTAACCTCAAGTACAACCTCGATGCTGTTGCCCGCAGGTGTGGCGTCGACGGCAAACTGCTGGCAGGTAGCGAGTCTGCTCTCAAGGTGCTGGCGAAGCAGCACGGCGGGTTCGACAAGATTCCGGTGGACAACCCCGAGTACGTCGAATACGCGCTGCAGGACGTGCGTGCCAACGTAGCGGTCTACGAGAAGCTTGTGCCTGCCACGATCGAGGCTGTTGGCGAGGACTACCTGCGCCGTGAGCACGAGAAAATACACGCGCTAAGCGTTGTCGAGTCGCACGGTGTGCGCGTCGATACAGCCAAGGTCGACGAGTTTCTCGCAGAGGAAGCAGCCGTTGTGTCTGAGATCCGCGCCTGGCTCGTGAGCACTGTTGGTATCCCTGATAAGGGGAAAAAGCCCTGGATGACCGATAAGGGCAAACAAGCTATCGCCGACTACCTCGACAGGTTCGGCGTTGCTGTTCCGCTCACTGCTAAGGGCGCGATCAGCATCAGTGCGCCAGCGTTCAAACAGGTCGCGGCGGACCACGCTGACGTGTCTGAGGTTGTCGAGCTGGCCGAGAAGCTGATAACAGTGCTGCAGTCCTCCACCCCAGCGGCAACGATTAAGAAATATCTGCGCGGTGAGCGGGTGTATCCACACATCACGTCGAGTCAGGCCACGGGCCGGTTGAGCACAACGAACCCCGGCATGACGGTGTTCGGTTCGCGTGATGAGCGGCTCATCCGCCAGCGCGAGATGATCGTGGCCGATAGCGCCGACGAGGAGCTGATCTCGGTGGATCTGTCGCAGATCGACGCGCGCTGCATGGCAGCGGGTAGCGGAGATGCTGCCTACGCTGCACTCTTCGCCCCTGGCCGTGACGCGCACACGGAGATGGCTATTCGCGTCTTCGGCGATGCGTCTCGCAGGTCCGACGCGAAGGCGCTCGGCCACGCCGCGAACTACGGCATGGGGCCAAAGAGTTTTGCATCCCACGCTGGCATCTCCGAGGTCGAGGCGAAGGAGCAGCTGGACCGTTTGCACTTCGAGTTCCCGCAACTCGAAGCGTTCAAAGATCACTTGCGCAAGCACGCCGAGGCTCTCGGCTGGATCGCCACGGGCTTCGGTCGCCGGGTGACTGTCGGACGCGACACGGCGTACACCCAAGCACCTGCCGCATACGGCCAAGGCACGGCCCGAGACGTCTTCCTCGAAGGCGTGCTGAACTTGCCTCAAGAGGTGCTGGAGATGGTGCGCATCTTCGTCCACGACGAGATTGTGCTCTCAGTGCCACGCGACCGCGCAGAGGACATCAAACGCACCGTGATGGATGCGTTCAAGGCTGTGGTACTGCCCTGCAAGGGCGGTGTTGAAGTGCCCGTCTTGTCTGACTCAGCTGGCCCTGCTGCGTCCTGGGCTGGATGCAAGGACTGATGCGAGGTGAGCGTTCTACAACCCACACGTGGTCCGCCGCGTGTGGGTGATCCAGCCGAACACAAAGACCCAACCAAGGAGAAGATCACATGTCGTTTCAAGACGACTACGAGGCCGCGAAGCTCGAAGAGCAGCGGGCCAAAGATGCCGTGAATGAAGCCCGCCGTGCACACAAGGCGGCGAAGGAACGGCTAGCAAAGATGCACGGGTATGCCAAAGAGTTCGAGACGATACTCAACGGCAACAAGCCTGCATCCACCGACGACGACAAGGCGGCGAAACCAAAAGACGGTGCTCCGTCGCCGAGCAGCAACGAGGGCGACGACGGTCCTGACCGTCCGCCCGAGGACGTACAGAACTAGCCGTCAGGCTGTACACGCAGTCACCGCTTACGTGTACAGCCGAAGGGTGCCACGGTGTACTGCCGTGGCTCGTATCGAGAGCACAAACCCCGCTCGCAAGGGTGGGGTTTTCGTGTGTGAGCAGCCATCGTCGTGCCCTTGGCCGTGCCTGGGCAACGACGGGTCTACAGATCGTCGCAGCGTGATATATCGCGCGATATGAAAATGGGTCACTCGAAGACCGGTTGCGGACAAAAAGCGGTGGGTCGAAGACCGCCATTTGGGTCCCTGACCTGCAGCGAAGGCGTGCTTTGTGTGTCAGGGTCGAAAATCGACGCTGAAAACCAAAACCAGTATAAGGGGGTGCGACGCCGGGACTTTTTCCAAAAGCCCTGTTTTCACTGCGCGAGCAGGGAAAATGTCGCGCACCATGTGCGACGGACAAAATTGGCCGCGAATAGCGTGCCACTCGAAGACCGCCACAAAATTATTGTGTCGGTTATATAGCCTCGAAAGCGCAGCGAACGAGGCTATCGGCAGGGGCTAAAGCGGGGCGCCAGCGCCGCGTAGCCCACTGCACTGCTGCGGGGCCAAGGAGATCGCCACAGCGATCTTCGCAGGTCACGCAGTGTTTCTCGAAAGGGCGAAGCGGAAAAAGCCGACCGAATAGGGAGGGTTTTTCCGCGAGCGATTGCCCGCTGCAGGCGCCCCCTCAAGACCTCAGTTCTCCGAGCTTGCGAGGTGGCTAGACTGAGGTCTTTAGGGAGCTACTAAAGAACTTGAGTTTGTTGGGGTAGAATGTTTTGGAGGGGCGAAGCAGAGGCTCCAGAACATTCGCGGAGTCCCCAGGAAACTCAAGTTCGTCATGTGCGCGGGTACATGGAGGGGTCGAAGACAGAGGCTCCGTGTACGCGCACACCTCAACACAAGGAACGCAGATATGTCGAAGACATCTACAGCGCAGAAGGGACGCGCAGCGTTCAATCTGCGCCATCTCCGCCGTGACAACTGCGGCGGAGACACACGTGGAGATCGCAAGCGACTCCTCAAGGAGGCGATGCGAGAATTAGATCCGCAGGATCTCGCGCATCAGGCCGCGATGAACTCAAACATCGTGGTGGCCGATGCACATTTGAACGTTCCGTTCGTCAACGACGGCAACGGCACGTTCCGACGCGCTGCGTCCGTCGAGGAAGTCTTGGCGTACCAAGACGCCCGGATGGACGGCGTGCGCGTGCAGAAGAACAGTTTTGAAACGTCGTTGTTCGTCGTGCATCTACCGAAGTCGATGTGTAAAGAAATCCCGGACTATTACACAAGTGAGGTAGACGGTCGCGAAGTGAAACGGCCTCGGCTGGTAGCACGCGACTACGAAGCAGCGAAGCAGTATCTCGAAGAGTCGATGCGTTGGCTCGCCGAGAACTTCATCCCCGGCGGCATCGATGCCGTAGCCGGTGGGGATATGAACTTCGACGAATCAACGCCACACATCCAGTTCCAGGCTGATACGTTCTCGCCGAAGCCGGATGATCCCGACAAGCTCCGCTGCCGGCCCGGCATCGCGTACAACACTGATGAGTCGGTGCGGTACATATCTGGCCCGAAGAAGGGCAAACAAATCTCCGGGAACCAGAAGTTCATCGACGCGCAGCGTGGACTTCGAGAGCACATGTACGCGTTGGGTTACCCGGTAGAGCTAGATGTGTCTGAACGTCACAATGAGTCGCTGAATCTTGACCGTTACGTCGAACAGCAGGACCGGGAGCGCGACCTTGCGAACCGTGAGGACGAGGTGGAACGGAAGCACAGCTCCGTACAGCGAGATGTCGATGTTGCAGCGAAAGACCGCAAGCAAGCTGCAGAAGAACTCGAACGGGCGCAGCAGGCCCGTGAAGAAGCCCAGCGTGTGCAGGAAAATGCTGAACAGCAGGCTCGCGAGGTTGCCGAGCGCGTACTCAAAGAAGCACGCGAGAAGGCCGAGCAGGACGCCGAAAAGATTCGTGGTGATGCACAGAAGGATGCTGAACAGGAGTTGGGTCTTGCCGAGGCACAGGCGGAAGAGTTGCTGGACCGTGCCAAGGAGGTTGAGAGCGCCGCCGAAGCCAAGCTCAAGCGTGTAGAGCAGGAAGCTGAACAGCTCCGCAGCGAAGCACGCGAAAAGGCCGAGCAAGAAGCCGAGCAGATCCGCAGTGACGCACGCAAAGAAGCTGAGCAGACGCTGGGTCTCGCTGAAGCTCAGGCAGATGAGCTGCTTGACCTTGCCGAAGAATTCGGCAGTGAAGAACATGATGAGGCCACACGTGACGCTGCAGTAACGCGCGAGGAAGCAGAGCAGGAAGCGAAGATCATCATCGAGGAAGCAACGCAGTCGTTGCAGGAGATTTCGCATGTTGATCAGGACTTTTTGCGGGTCGAGATTGACAGCAACCCAGAGATGAAGCAACGGTACCGCGAGATCGTCATCGACCGTACTCAGGAGGAAAGCGCTGCAGTACTGCGTCGCGCGCTGGAACGCATCGCTAAGCGCCGCCAGCAGGAGCAACAGCGCGACCACGACGGTGACAAGGAGTCCCCCGACGGTGGCAAGGAGTCTCCCGACGGTGACAAGGAGTCCCCCGACGGCGGCAAGCCGTAGATGGGGGTCTCCCCTGCCCTGTATGGCCCTGTAGCGGCCTAACAGGATGTCGCCAGGGTCAGTGTCCAGCGACAGCGCTAAAACCGCTCTAATTCAGCGAAAATCGAAGAATTAGAGCGGTGTTTTTTGAAGCGTCCTGGGTTCAGATTCAGGTAACTCAAGGATGAGTGTGAATCCGGGGTTTGTGTCTTTGAGAAGGCCCTTTAGAAGCCTTCAAGTACTTCGTAGAGGGCGGTGGCTAGGGTTAGTCGCCGTCGCTAGCTGTGCTTGGCTGTTAATGTCATGTCGACCAACTGCAGGAAGCGTATAACGTAGTCTTTGACAAAGCCTGCGGTGCCTTCATTGAGATGGCCGGAGTCTTCGAAGAGGGTGGGGGATTGGCCAAGGAATACCTCGGGCTGACCAGGAAGCGGCATATCGAAGTAGGACAGGGCGAGCCGGAGGTTCTTCTGTGAACTGTAGCCGCCCATGCGGCCTACAGAGTGACTGATGATACCTGCGGGAAGGTTCTTCCAAGCCACATCCGAGTTGGGCTTGGAACCGATGTCCACTGCATTCTTGAGACAGGCAGGGATAGTACGGTTATTTTCCGGGGTAACAAAGAGGACGCCGCTCGAGTTCTTGATGGTGTCGCGGAAAGTGGTGTACTCAGCTGGAATGGGCTTGTCCGTGACCGAGGGGTCATCGTAGTCGAAGTCATAGAGCGGCAAGTCACGGATTTCAACGATGTCTGCCTGGTAGTTTTCAGGGATCATTGTGAGCACTTCGTGTGCAATCTTGCGCGCAAATGAGCCGCGGCGCAGGCTGCCGACGATAACACTAATGCGTGGGGTGGTCATAGGAAGTCCTTTCTTCTTAGTTGGGCGTAGGTACGTGCGATCAAGGGAGAAAAGGCTTGCAGCCAAAGGCAGGCGGTGGCCCGGCGGCGTGGGCGGCAGTAAGAAAGTTATCCACTTTGTCTTCTTCATGGCGGAAGTACAGTTCGATGAGTCCTAACAGTCCCCCGAGGACGGCCTCCCGTGCGGCGGACGTATCCAAAAGCCGCATGGCTGCTGGTTGGTTTCCTTCGCGGATGGCTTCAAACAGCGCGATGGTCTCAAGCCAGCTTCCTTGGTCTGGTCGTGGAAACGGTTTAGAAATCCCAGTCATCATCACTCGTTTCTTCAGCGGTGCCAATGACATAGGAGGAACCGGAGCCGGAGAAGAAGTCATGGTTTTCATCTGCTCCAGGTGCTAGGGCAGCGAGGATTTCCGGGTTCACTTCCGTTTCTTCAGGTGGGAAGTAGTCCGGGTAGCCCAAATTCATGAGCGCCTTATTGGCGTTATAGCGAACGAATACAGCTACATCATCCATGAGCCCCAACGGCTCATATAGCTCGCCGGAATAATCCAGCTCTAGGGCATAAAGCTCTTCGAGCAAGGAAATAGTGAAATCATGCATCTCCTGTTGCCGTTGTGGAGCAGACGTTTCCAGTCCGCGCTGGTACTTGTAGCCTGAGTAGTAACCGTGCACTGCCTTGTCACGCAGAATGAGGCGAATCATGTCTGCCGTATTTGTCAGGGTGGCGTGGACGGAAAAATGCAGGGGAAGATAGAAACCCGCGTAGAGAAGCAGCGAGGAAAGCAGCGTCGATGACACTTTGCGCTTGAGTGGATCGGGTCCAAAATAATGAGTGAGCACTTTTTTGGCGCGTGCCTGGAGAAGGTCATTATTCACCGCCCAGCGGTATGCCTCATCAATTTCTTTCGTACTGCTCAAAGTAGAAAACACTGAAGAGTAAGAACGGGCATGGACTGATTGCATGAAGGCGATGTTGGTATACACGGCCTCCTCGTGCTCGGTGCGGGCATCTTGGATCTGACAGATTTCGCCCACAGTGGCCTGGACGGTGTCCAGGGTGGTGAGTCCCGTGAACACCCGCATGGTGAGGTTGCGTTCCTCCGGTGTCATCCTCTGCCACGCCGGGAGATCGTTTGAAAGTGGAACCTTTTCTGGCAACCAAAAGTTGGCGGTGAGGCGGTTCCACACTTCAAGATCCTTCTCATCGCTCACCCGATTCCAATTGATGGCGCGGATGCGGGCTGAAGGGTCATGCCGGTAACTTGGCGGCGTAACTGAGATGCTGGTTAGCTCAGCAGTGTTTGATGTTGAAGACATAGCTTCTTTCTTTCTTGATGGATGGTTGTGAATGAAGGAAGGACCGTGTTCCTACAGAGCACAGGAAACGCAGCCTTCGACCTCGGTTCCCTGGAGTGCAGGTTGGCGTAAACGGATGTAGTACAAGGTCTTGATTCCGGCTTTCCAGGCATAGATTTGTGCCTTGTTGATGTCCCGCGTAGTGGTGTCAGCGGTGAAGAACAAAGTCAGGGAAAGCCCTTGGTCCACGTGTTGGGTGGCCATAGCGTAGGTGTCGATGATTTTTTTGTACCCCACGGTGTAGGAGTCATCGAAATACTCCAAGTTGTCGTTGGTCATTTCCGGTGCGGGGTAGTACACGCGCCCCAAGCGGCCTTCCTTGCGTATTTCAATCTTGGAGGCAATCGGGTGTATGGACGCGGTGGAGTCATTGATGTAGGAAATTGATCCAGTGGGTGGAACTGCCTGCAAGTAGGCGTTGTAGATGCCGTCTTGCATCACTTGGTTCTTGAGCCATAGCCAATCCTCGCGTTGAGGAATCTGCACGCCAGCCTCATGGAATAGCTGTTTTACGTGGTCAGTGGCCGGCGCCCAGTCTTGGTCGATGTACTTGTCGAAGTAGACGCCAGTGGCATAGGTGGATTCTTCAAAGCCAGTGAATCGTTGACCTTTCTCAACCGCTAGCGCATGGGATGCACGGAGCGCATGATAGGTCACGGTCAGGAAATAGATATTTGTAAAGTCCAGTGCTTCGGCGCAGCCATAAGGAATACGCTTGGAAGCCAGGAAACCGTGGAGATTCATTTGGCCCAACCCGATGGCATGCATGGATGCATTACCGTGAGCGATGGAAGGAACAGCTTCGATATTTGTTAGGTCTGAGACCTTCGTGAGAGCGCGCACCGCGGTTTCAACAGTTTCCCCAAAGTCCGGTGATTCAAAAGCTTTAGCGATGTTGAGCGACCCTAGATTGCAGGAAATGTCCTGGCCAACGGTGGTGTAGTTACCTGAGGCGCCGTAGGTGGATGGCGTGTTGACCTGGAGGATCTCACTACACAGATTGGACATATTGATATGTCCTTTGAGGGGATTAGCGCGGTTGACCGTATCCTCAAAGAGTATGTAGGGGTATCCAGATTCAAACTGAAGCTCAGCCAGCGTGGTGAAAAACTCGCGGGCCTTGATAGTCGTATGAGAAATTCGCGGATTGGAAACCAGCTCGTCGTAATACTCGGTGATAGACATGTCAGACATGGCTACGCCGTACTCGCGAGCGATGTCATACGGGCTAAAAAGATGCATATCCTTGTTCTCTTTGGCCAGCTGGAAGGTTATATCTGGAATAACAACTCCCAGCGAAAGAGTCTTAATGCGGACTTTCTCATCGGCATTTTCCCGCTTGGTATCCAGGAAACGAAGAATATCTGGATGGTGCGCATGTAGGTAGACGGCTCCAGCGCCCTGTCGAGCGCCCAATTGGTTGGCATAGCTGAAGCTATCTTCCAGAATTTTCATGACTGGGACTACGCCGGAAGCTTGGTTCTCAATCTTTTTGATTGGGGCTCCGGATTCGCGCAGATTGCTCAGTAACAAGGCCACACCACCGCCGCGTTTTGAAAGCTGCAGTGCAGAGTTCACGCTGCGGCCAATGCTTTCCAAATTGTCTTCGATGCGAAGGAGGAAGCAGGAGACCATTTCGCCACGCTGGGCTTTTCCTGCGTTGAGAAAAGTAGGGGTGGCGGGCTGGAAGCGTCCGGTCATGATGTCATCCACCAGCTTCTCCGCAAGCTCTTCATCGCCCTGTGCAAGGTACAAAGCTGTGGTGGCGACGCGTTCTTCGTAGCCTTCCAGAAATCGCGAGCCATCAAAGGTTTTCAGTGCGTATGAAGTAAAGAACTTAAATGCGCCGAGGAAAGTGCGGAACTGATGCTTGGCTCGGTGGGCTCTGTCGTACATAGTGCACAGAAAATCGTCATCATAAAGCTCAAGGAATTCCCGCTCGTAGTATTCGTTATCAACCAACCACTCCAAGCGCTGCTTGGTGGATTCAAACTGATGCATGCGGGGAGTGACATGGTGCGCTAAAAAGTCTTGTGTTGCCTCAATGTCCTTGTCGAACTGGATTCTTCCCGAATCGTCGAATAGGTTCAGCTGCGCGTTGAGTGCATGGTAGCTCTTGCGCTTACCGACACCGCCGGCATCGTCTGCTGAAGCGGTGCGGGGCGTAGGGCCAATGGGCTGTGTGGGGGTGGCCTTAAGTGGCGGCATTGTGGTTTCCAATCTGTGTGTTGCGGATGTGGTCTTCATTTTGTGGGAAATCAATGGGGTGTAATTGTTAGTTGCTTTGCTGCTCCCAAAACTTGTGAAGGCCCTGCTTTACAGCGGCAACGTCCTTCTGCGTGCCGAGTAGCTCGAAGTGATACAGCTCTGGAACGTGGCACTTAGCGGAAATGATGCGGCCGGCGACGCAGTAAGCGCTTCCGAAGTTGGTATTGCCTGAGGTAATCACGCCCCGGATAAAGGAACGGTTGATTGGGTCATTGAGGAAGTCGATGACCTGTTTGGGGACTGCGCGTTTGAGCGAGCCACCGCCGTAGGTTGGAACGATGAGTACGTACGGGTGTGAAACCTGGATCATTCCGGTTTTCTTGGGCCGCAGTGGAATGCGCACTGCGGGTCTATCTAAGCGTTCGACGAATCTTTTTGTGTTTTCAGAAACGCTAGAAAAGTACACCAAATCTGGTGAGTCTGACATGACAATCCTGCTCATCCTGGCCTTAGCCATAAGTGGGATAGGTGATGATCGAAAAGATTAACTACGTACTACCGTAGTTGCAAACTACGCCGCACCGTAGTTTTTAAAAGGGCAGGTAGGGACAGGATTAATGAGAAAGGGAAAGACTACAGGCTGTGGTGTGCTACAAACACTGCGTCCGTAGCTGGGCGCCCAAGTACTACCCACTGAGTACTGTCGGCTACCTGTACTTCGAGCGATTCTGAAAAGGGCGTTCCTTCGCGCGTGGTAAGAACAGCCCCAATGACGATGCCTTGCTCTTTGAGGAAGGCCAGCAGTTGTGGGTCGGAATCAGAAATGCGTTCCACGGTCACCTGCGGTTGTGCGCCGCTGTCGGTGAGACGGTGCGCACTGGGGATAGTGACCTGTCCATCAACCGTAGGGATAGGGTCGCCGTGTGGATCCCTAGTGGGGTAATTGAGGAACTTATCCACGCGATCTATGAGCATGTCAGACACCGCGTGTTCAAGATTTTCGGCTTCATCATGGACCTCGTCCCACGTATAATCCAATGCTTGAACCAAAAAAGACTCAAGCAATCGGTGGCGGCGCACCATGACCAATGCGTACTGCCTGCCAAGTTCGGTTAACTCCACAGAGCCATAGGGCGTGTGTGACACGAGCCCTTGCTTCGACATTTTGCGCACTGCATCGGAGACCGAGGAGAGCTTGAGTCCCAGCTGTTTCGCTATAAGTGTGGCGGTAACGGGCTCGGATGACCATTCCTTTAGCCCCCAGATAGCTTTCAAATAGTTCTGGGTACTGGTGGACAGCTCAGAAACAGACATGAGTAAATGTTAACCCAGCTTCCGTATGCGCCTTAGGCGCTGTGCCCCAACGCTCATAGCGAACAGAGGCCAAGTTTGAGAGGAATGCCGGTAAGGTGGGGCCAGTTAAAGCATTCTTCACTTGAAGGAGAACCACTAATGTCTGAGAAGATTTCAATGAACTTGAAGTGCGCCAGCGTAGTGCGTAATGGAATGGCTAGTACACAGTGCAGTAAAACAGCGCATGTAATGGCTCATGTAATGCACTGTGTAGAGACAGAGCGTCTGGAGCAGGAGTATCAGCGCTCCCGTACTGGACGGCGACGGCGTTATGCGTGGTCTGTGCTGAAAAAATAACCCCGCAGGTTTCCCTGCGGGGTGTAGTTGCAACTAGAACGGCACTTCTTCAGAGTCATTAGCAGCAGCGTTATCTGCGCTGTTCTCGCGGCGTGCTGCTCGTGCCTCAGACTCCTTCTTGGAGTCGATCAGCTGCACAGTGTCGATGCGCGCTACCAGCGGATAGTGCTTGTTGCCGTCCTTATCGGTGTAGTTGTCAGTCTTCAGCGAGTAGCTCACTGCAACGCGATCACCAGCGCCGATGCATCCGAAGACGCCGAGGTTCTTGGCGTCAGCCACGTAGCCAGTGAGTTCGACAATCTCGGACTCGACCTTGCCGGTGGTCTTGTTCTTGAAGGTGTTGCGCGCATAGACGCTGAGCTTCACCGTCGCACCGCCGTTTGCGTGCTCGAACAGCTTCGGTGCGCGAGCTGCGTTGCCGACGATGGTGCCGTTGTTGAAGGGGTTGGACATGATGGTTCTCCTTACGTGAGTGGGTGTGATTTGCCGTGCAATTTGGGTACTTAAGCAGCGGCTTTGCCGCTGCGGGGGTTGAGCTGTCGTTACAGCACTGCCCAGGGCAGCGGTGTGCCTGCCGCCTCTAGGTCGCGCAGTTCTTGTGCTGCGCCCGGATCGGCGTCCTCGCCGTCGATGCCGTCGGCGAGCTGGTAGAGCAGTTCCAGGTCGGTGTGGATGAAGTCGCGCATCAGGTGCCTCCTTGTTCGGATTGGTGGTCAATCCGTCTGTTGGAGACAGCTCTGCTGTCTAGGGGTCGCTCCCTTGCCTCGTTGAGGTGTCTGTCGTCGCAAGCCACGGCCGACGAGAAATAGAAACCCCGTTGCATCGCTGCAACGGGGTGTGTGGGATTACTCGGCGAACAAGATCGTTCGGGTCTTCTCAGCGCCCTCGCGAACGAGTTCAACCATCCGCTCGCCTTGGCCGATGTCGGTCAGCTTGGCCACCAGAGACGGGAAGTTCTCGTCTGGCCCGATCTCGGTGGCTCGCTGCGCAGCCACGCCAGCCAGCCCCGGCTGGCCTGTGGCGTGCGCGAGCACGGCAACAGTGGCCGTGAGCTGCGAGCGCATCCCTGGCCAGCTGGTCGGGACGGCACGCATAACCTTCTCTATAAACGCAAGGCCCGCCTGCGGGTCATCGAGCAGCGCTGCAAGCAGCGTGTCTCGCAAGCGCGGCGTGGTGAAGCATTTCAGCGCGGATCGAACAGCGCGAGTGCTCGGCTGGGTCATCCCTGCCGCCGCCTGCTCGTACTCACGCTGCAGCACGTCGGAGAACATGGGCGGGATATACGCCAGCGCGTCTTCGATGATGTCGGCGTGCTCGGCAGCGTCGATGCCGTGATCGGTGCTGTTCAACCGTGCCTCGATGTCGTCTTTGCTCGGCTCCGGCAGCTCGCCGGTGTGCTCTAGCATCTGCTTAAGCGCCGCCGATGCGGCGACCTCGCCGACAACGCCGTGGCGCGGCTCGTCGATGAGCGGATGCTGGTACACAGACCACCACGCAGCCCCGGTGACGATCTCAGGCACCTGCACCACCCCGAGCAGCGGCGGTAGGTGCACTGCCCCGCTGGTGAGATACGTTGCCGTCTCCTCGAAGACCGGCTGCGCAATGTCATCGCTGATCATGTACGCGATAACAGCGTCGAGTTCGAGGTGGTGGACCCACGCTGCGAACCGCTCGCGGCTCTCGGTGAGCTTCTCCACAGCTTCATCCAGGTCGAACCGCGCGACCGGGCCGAGGCGGACGGTGTCGACGCCCTCGTCGTCGACGAAGAACGCGAGGATCAGCGAGTTGTTCGGGTAGAACCCGAGGATGCCGGGGAGGTTCGCGAGGATCTCGCCGTGGGATGCAAGCGTGTGGGAATGAGTGGACATGGCAGTGCTCCTTTGCACGAATACGGGGTGTACGTGGTCAATCCCGTATTCGGCCCGGCTCTGCCGGTCGCAGGCGTATCCCAGCAGTGCAGCACTCATGTGTGCCGAGCGTCGCTAGCGCAGCCTGATGCCTTCTCGCCGGGTGCGAGCGCTAGCGACGCAGCCTGTGCCTAAGCGTCGGCTTCGATGCGCTTGAGAGCGCGATAGATCGTCGGCCGCGAGACGTTGAGTGTCCTGGCTACTGCGCTGACGGACTTGCCGCCCTCAATAAGCTTTCTCCCGAACGCCACGGTTGAGCAGTCTCACCCCCGAGATAGGCAGACCCCCCGAACTGCCGGCTCCCGTGGCGTTCCTTCGTTGCCGCCGACCTCGCAATCACTAAGCAATGCCCCGAAAACCTGCGCCGCTTCGTTGGAGCGTCGCAGTTCCGTTTGGTGCAGGATTTTGACCCTAGTGCACCAGCTAGTGCACCAAATGGTGATCCGCTCACAAAATGAAGAAGGCCCCTACCAGCATTTGCACTGGTAGGGGCCTTATCTTAGTAGCGGGGGCTGGATTCGAACCAACGACCTCTGGGTTATGAGCCCAGCGAGCTACCGAGCTGCTCCACCCCGCGACGG
>ERZ1031260.69-NODE-69-length-16366-cov-11.518607_pt1 | contig 16366 bp, 14 predicted proteins | sample MGYA00517287_ERZ1031260 | MGnify/ENA primary metagenome ERZ1031260 (study PRJEB33718, sample SAMN03159811) | human skin metagenome | collected 2014-02-25 | study: EMG produced TPA metagenomics assembly of the PRJNA266117 data set (Human skin bacterial metagenome... | reverse complement strand
TTCTGCCTGTCTCGTGGGCTCGGAGATGTGTATAAGAGACAGACGTCAGTTCGCGCGAGACGGAGAGGTAGTTCTCCGCCAGCTCGAAGAGCCGCGGCAGGAGCGAACCGCCCGCGATGAACAGCGAACTTTCGTAGTTCAGCGAGAAGGAACGAATGTCCATGTTGGAGGATCCGACGACGCCCACTGCGGCGTCGGAACCCGGATCTGCCAGTGCGAACTTGGTGTGCAGCACGTACGGCGCCGGGAATTCCCAGATGTGAACGCCCGCCTGCAACAACTGCTGGTAATACGCCGACTGGGCGTGCTGCACCATGAACTGGTCCGCCTTCTCGCCAACCAACAGATCCACCCGCACGCCGCGGTAGCAGGCAGAGGTAATGGCCTCCAACAGCGAGTCTTCCGGCACGAAGTACGGCGAGCACAGCACCAAGTGGTCGCGGGTGTGGTGGATCATGGCGTTGAACATCCGCAGGTTCGGCTCGGTTAAGAATCCGGGCCCAGATGGGACGAGCTGGACGACGTTGACGTCCAAAGCACTAGCGTCGTCAATCTGCTCCGGCGGCGTGAGCTCCATGACCTCGCCGGATTCCGTGAACCAGTCGACGGCGAACATGGACTCGATCGAGGTGACCACCGGCCCGGAGAGCTCGACGAACGCGTCGACCCACTGGCGCCCGTGGCGCACGTGGCCGGGCATGAGGTAGCTGCGGTCGATGAGGTTGAACGAGCCGATCATCGCGACCTCACCGTCGAACACGATCACTTTGCGGTGATTGCGCAGGTCAGGGCGGCGCCATCGGCCGCGCAGCGGATCCAGCGGCAGCATCATGTGCCAGTCCACGCCGATCTCGGTCAAGCGCCGCTTCAAACGCCGGAACCCGGGGTACTTCTGCGACCCAATGTGGTCAAAGAGCAACCGCACGTGCACCCCGCGCGCCACCGCCCGCTCCATCGCCTCGAACACCGGCGCCGTAGTGTCGTCCCAGGCCACGGCGTAGATTTCGAGGTCGACGCTGCTGACGGAGCCGTCGATAAGCTGTGCAATCCTGCGCATGGTGAGGTCGTAGTCTGTCCACAGGTACGGCGCGTGCGCGTAGAGCGCGGGGTAGCCGGTGAGTGTCCGGTTGAGCCGCACCAGCGACGCCGTCTCCGCGGGAAGTTCGGCGGGGTAGTCGCTGATATCGCCGTGGACGTTGTCCATCGCGGCGTTGGCTTGATTTTGGATGCGGTGGCGCCGCCGCGAGATCAGCTTTGACCCCATGAGCAGGTACAACGGCAGCCCCACGATGGGTAGCAGCAGAATCAGCAGCAGCCACGCGTTCGCCTCGGACGGTTTGCGGTTGCCCGGCACGATGCCGATCATGACGAATTTGATGGCGTAATCGACCACCATCAGCGCCAGCTGCCACCACGACAGGTCCAGGGTCAGGGTCATCGGACTTGGTCGAGCTCCAGCGTCCGCGTGTCAAAATCGGCGATCACCGGCGCGTGGTCGGAGGCGCCTTTGCCTTGGCGTTCTTCCACGTCCACCCAGGCGTCGATAAGCTTTGTGTGCATCGGCTCTGTGGCCAGCAGAAAGTCGATGAGCATGCCCTGATTCTTCTGGAACCGCATGGATTTGTAGTCCCAGAAGCTGAAGCGGTCATCGTGCGTGACCTCGGTCAGCCCGGCCTCGAGCAGCATTTGCCACGCCGCGCGCTCCGGTTCGGTCACGTGCGTTTTGCCCTCGAACCAGCCGATGTCCCACACATCCTCATCGCGCGGGGCAATGTTGAAGTCGCCGCACAGGAGCATGCTTGTCGACGCCTCGACCACACCGCACAGGCTGTACAAGAACTGCAATTTGTAGTCGTAGTGCGGGTCGCCGATCTCCCGGCCATTGGGCACGTACAGGCTCCAAATGTTCACGCCGCCGCAGGTCGCACCCACCGCGCGCGCCTCGCGGACCGGGTCGCCGCTTTTGCTAAACGACGGCTGGCGCGCGAACTCTTCACGCACATCCTCGAGCCCCACCCGCGATGCAATGGCGACGCCGTTCCACTGGTTGGTTCCCACATGCGCGACCTCGTAGCCGGCGGCTTCGAAAGTGGCGTAGGGGAATTTCGCGTCGGCCACCTTGGTTTCCTGCATGCACAGCACGTCGATGTCAGTGCGCTCCAGGAACGCGGCGATGCGCTCGGCGCGCGTGCGCACCGAGTTGACGTTCCAAGTGGCAACTCGCATGGTGAACAGACTAGCCGAAACGTCTTTAGCGCAAGCGTGCGTAGCGGTGGCGGTGGTGTTCGACGAAGCCGAGCTTCTCGTACAGCCCGATGCCGGCGGCGTTCGAGGCACGCACCTGCAGGTACGCGGAGTCCGCGCCCTGCTGCGCGCCCCAGGCCAGCACAGCTTTGCCCAGGCGCGTGCCCAATCCTTGGCGACGGTACTCGGCTGCGACCTCCACCGCCGAGTAGCCGAGCCAGTTGCGGCCGTCGTCGGAGGCGGTGATGGTCGCGCGCGTGACGGCGACGGTGCGGCCGTCGAGCGTGAGGCGCGCGAAGCCGATCTGGCCGTCGATGCGTTGCGCGAGGTCCCGCACCGCGCCCTCGGGCAGTGCCTGGCCGCGGTAGTGGTACATGGCCAGCCAGTCCGCGTCAGGCTCTGTGTCGACGCGGACGCCGGGGTCTGGCACGCCGCCGCCTGCGCCGCCGCTTTCGCCTGCGCCCATCTCACCCAGCTCCGCGCTCATCACCACGATCTCCTCGCCGAGCTCCCAGCGCTCGGGGGCGGCTTCGATCAGTCGCAGCGCCGGCTTGCCGATGCGCTCCGGTACCAGCAGCTGCACCGGCATGTCGTGCTCGCGGTAAAACGCCTCGATCGCGTCGAGCGGCACAACACCGAATCCTGCGGAGTGGCCGATCGGGGTCGCGCTATTGGAGCGTTCGGCGATTTCGGCGCCGGCGCGGAGCAGCCATCCGTCGATAAGCAATTGCTCTTGACCTGGGAACGCGCGGGCGGTGGCGGCTTCGATCGCGCGGATGTCGGAGTTGCGGACGGTGCGGGGCGAGAGGCGCTTCATCACGTGGTATTCGCCGATGTCGACCAGCTCGTCGCCGCGGCGCACGAGAAGCGGGGAGACGGATTCGACGATGCCGATGACGTCACTGGCCAGCTCGCCTCGCACGCGACGCACGACGACGCGGTCGCCGACAGAAACCGGGTCGGAGCGGAAAATCCGCGACATGCTGCGCGGGGCCCTAGTGTCCGAACGGGTCCGGGTCCGTGCCCGGCAGCCAGGTGTTGCCGGCCTCGGTCCAGCCGTTATCGCGGATCGCGCGCTTGGCTTCCTTCTTGTAGCGGCCCGTGAGCACGTCGGTGTAGACGTAGCCGTCGAGGTGGCCGACCTCATGCTGCAGGCAGCGCGCGAAGAAACCAGTGCCCTCGATCTCGATCTGCTTGCCGTTCTCGTCCAACCCGGTGACCTTCGCCCAGTCCGCGCGGCCGGTGGGCCAACCCTCGCCCGGGACCGAGAGGCAACCCTCGTCGTTCTCGCCGTCGTCGCGCGGCATGGTCTTCGGGATCTCGCTGGTCTCCAGCACGGGATTGATCACGGTGCCGCGGCGCATCTCCTCGCCGTCCGGGCAGTGGTAGACGAACAGCCGCAGCGGGACGCCGACTTGGTTCGCGGCAAGGCCAACGCCGTGTGCGGCGTCCATGGTCTCGTGCATGTCGGCGATGAGCTCTTGTAGCTCCGCAACCGACTGCGTCACTTCCTTTGTGGGCGCGTGCAGGACGGGGTCGCCGTAAATCACGATTGGTCTAATGGTCATGCTGTATATATTAGGCATGCTTTCCCAGACCGATATCGCCGTCCTCGACTTCGCCGCCCACGCTCCGCGTTCGCTCGGCGCGCGGGAGGAAGCGATTCAGCGGGAACTTGGGATCACCCCCGTGCGCTACTACCAGCGGCTCAACGCCCTGCTCGACTCACCCGATGCGCTCGAGTCAAGCCCCCAGTTGGTTCGCCGTTTGCAAAGGCTTCGCGACGCCTCGTTCAACGGCGCGTCGTAAACCCTCAACTGTGACTTGAGACTAATGTCTCGCGTGTGACTACTAAGTACAACTTCGGCAACCCCGGCGACCGCGGTGACCACGGGGATGATGGCCGCCTCGAGCCGCACGACGCCTACCCGGTCGACGCCGATGAAGCCGATCAGTTCGATGACGCGGCCGACTACGTCGAGTTCGAAGATGTCGACGACTACCGTGGCGCCCACCGTCGCGACGCCGACGAGGAGTACGAAGACTACGGCGAATACGACGAGTACGCCGATGGTTACGGTGAATACGCTGACGACGACAACACCTCCGTTATCCCCGCTGCCGCTGGTGCGGCGGCAGCTGGTGCCGCGGGCACCGCAGCTGCGACGCGAGGTAAGCGTGGGGATGGAGAAGTGCGTGGAAAGGGGCGTCGACAAGCGAAAAGCTCTACTGGCTCGAGCGCCGTTGCTGCTGATGGGGTGCCCAAGCGCGGGCTTGCGATGATCCTGATCGCGGTGGCGGCGTTGCTGCTGCTGTGGGGCATTTACGCGATGACGCAGAACCGCGGTGCGGACAACGACGCGGCGCCGGCGAGCACCGAGGCCACGACCGCGGCGACTGAGACGGTTGCCAACACCGGCGCGCCGGGGGCGGGTTCAAATTCGGGTGCGGATGCTGGTGCGGGGGCTGGCCAGACCGGCGCGCAGGATCCGAACGCGACCGCGGCTGACGGCGCGAACCCGCAAGATCCGAACGCACCGCGCGCAGACGACCCGAACGCGCCAGCACCGGCTCCCGCCCCGGCGGCAGGCGGCACCGCGCTGACCGCAGCGAACGCTGAGGTGTTCGTGTTCAACAACTCCGGAGTGCCGAATGCGGCTTCCGATACCGCAGCGCGTCTGGACTCGCAGTTCAACGTGGCCAACAACTCGCCCGACCCAGCGACGATGAACATGCCGGAGCAGCAATACGGTGTGTTCCCGGAGACCACCGTGTTCTTCGACCCGCAGGTTCCGGGTGCGGAGCAGGTTGCGGCAGACATCGCGCAGCAAGTCGGTGGCGTCCCGCGCGCGAACAACGATCTCCCGCAGGGCGCGACCGGGCTGCCGGAGCCGGCGGCCGGAAACCGGAACGCGATCACCGTCGTCCTCACCAGGTAGCGCCTGGCGCACCGCCGTCGCCGGAATACAAATCCGGTGCGAGACCTACGCCGCGGACCCCAGCCAATACACTTACCCACCATGGCAATGGATCCGTTCCGCGATTTCGCCCGCTCTACCGACAACACCCTCGGCGTGGAGTGGGAGGTCGGCGTCCTTGACCCGGAAACGCTCGACCTCGTGCCCAGGGCGGCAGACGTGATCGACGAAGTCGTAGCAAAGCATCCCGACACGCACCTCGAGCGCGAGTTCCTCCAGAACACCATCGAGCTGGTGACCCCGGTGAGCGCGAACACCCGCGAGGCCGTCGACGCGCTGCAGCGCGACCTGACGCGGATCCAAGACGTCGCAAAGCGCCAAAACCTGCTGCTTTGGGCCGGTGGCGGCCACCCGTTCACCGACTTCCGCGAGCAGGCGCTGAGCCCGAAGATCACCTACGAGGAGATCATCAACCGCACCCAGTACTGGGGCAAACAAATGCTCTTGTGGGGCATTCACTGCCACATCGGCATCAGCCACGAGGATAAAGTCTGGCCGATCATCAACGCGATCATGACGAAGTACCCGCACCTGCTCGCCCTTTCCGCATCCAGCCCCGGCTGGGAGGGCCTGGACACCGGCTACGCGTCCAACCGCACCATGCTCTACCAGCAACTTCCCACCGCGGGTATGCCGTACCAGTTCCAAAACTGGGACGAGTGGGTCGGCTTTATGCACGACCAACAAACCTCCGGCGTGATCAACCACACCGGCTCGATGCACTTCGACGTCCGCCCCGCCGCGAAATGGGGCACGATCGAGGTCCGCATCTCCGACGCTACCTCCAACCTGCGCGAACTCGCCGCCATCGTCGCGCTCACCCACTGCCTGGTCGTGCACTACGACCGCATGCTCGAAGCCGGCGAGCCGCTCCCCACCCTCCAGCCGTGGCACGTCGCGGAAAACAAGTGGCGCGGCGCGCGCTACGGCCTCGAAGCAGTCGTCATCACCAGCAGGGCCACAGACGAGCGGTGGGTGTCGGAAGAGCTTTCATTGCTTGTCGACGAGCTCTTGCCCATCGCCCAGGACCTCGACTGCGTCGAGGAACTGCGGCTGGTTGAGGACATCCTGGAGCGCGGCGCGGGATACCAGCGGCAGCGCCGCATCTATCAGGAGACCGGGGACTGGCGCGCCGTCGTCAAGAGCTCTGTGCAAGAGATGACTGAGCTGACTTGGTAACTAACCGGGTAAATAACCGGGTAACTAAACATCCTTGCCGGACTTGCCTGCCTTCTGGGTCTTGGTGGCATCGCTGGTGGGGTTGACGCGGCCTGGGTGGTAGGTGGCTGGGCGCTCGTTGACCGTGAGGTCTTCCTCCGGGCCGTAGAGGCCCTCCATGCGGGCGACGCGGCCGAGGCGCTGCGCGGTGACCGGGTTGGTCATCAGCGCGAAGATGACCAACAGGACCATCATGCCGATGTCGCCGCGTTCGTAGACGCTGAAATCCGGTGCGCCGACGAGGCGGATCATGGTGCCGGTGATCATGAGCAGCAGACCGGTGGTCTGCGGCTTTGTGATCGCGTGGACCCGTGCGAGGGTGGACTTGAAGCGCACGGTGCCCACCGCCGCGGAGAAGACCATGAACGCGCCGGGGAGGATGAAGATGAGCGAGATGATGTCGGTGATCACAGCGAACCATCCCGCTTCCTGAAACGCGCGACGGAGAGCGAAGAGATGAATCCGAGCAGTGCGATCACGATCATCACGTTGACCACGGTGGTGTCCAGTGTCCAACAGATGTAGAGCGCGAGCGCGCATTGCAGGGAGGCCGTGATGGCGTCGTTGCCCAGTACGCGGTCCATGGAATCCGGTCCGACTATCACGCGCCAGGCGAGTATGACGAACCCCACGGCAATCAGCACGGCCGCGACGCCGAGGAAGATGTTGTACACGGTGGCGTCCATCGCTTACCTCCTACCTTCGAAAATCTCGATCATCTGGCGCTCCAGTGTCTGCACGTTGCGGATTTCTTTTTGCACCGCGGCCTCGTCGCGCGCGTCGAGGATGTGGATGGTCCACTCACGGTTGGCGATGTCGATGTCGGTGACAGACCCGCCCGGCTGCAGGTTGTACGCACAGGTGGCCAGGTAGAGGACCAGTTCCGACGACACGCGCATCGGCACCCGGACGATGGCGTTCGGCGGCGGCTCCTGACGACGCAGCGCGAGCCACGCCACCTTCGCCGATGCGACCAACAGGTCTCGGACCCAGATGAAGATAAAGGCGACGAGTTTGCCCCAGTGCACTTTCGTATCCTGGCGCGGCACTTCCGGCAGTGGCAGCAGCACCACGAGGAGGACCGCGAGTGCGAGGCCAGCCGCGAGGTTTCCCCAGCTCAGCTCGCCCATCAGCAGAATCCACATCAGCGTGAGCCAAACGACGAACGGCCCGCGAAAGCGATTCTTGAATCCGTGCAGCATCACTGGTCACCGCCTTCGTCGTGGACTGGGACCGGCACCTGTTCGGTGGTCACACCGGTGGTTTGCGGTGCCTGCTCCTCGCCGAGTGTCTTGCGCTGCTCCAGCGAGTCGTAGCCACCGGCACCGGTTGACGGTTTAGCGAACTCCTCCGGCCGCCGGGTCGGGTTGTCCAGGTCACCGTCGAGCACCGCGTCGCGGTAGATCGCTTGGTCCTGGGTGGACTGTGCGGCGCGGTCGGTAATGTCCGAGATCGGGCCAGCGAGCACGGTCATGGATAGCGACGTGGTCACCAGCAGCGCGGTGGACATGATCATGCCCACCGGGATGCGGCCCGGGTCTTGGCGCTCGGCGACGGTGGTCGTGGCGTAGCGGTCCGCCAAGGTGGATGGTCGCGCCATGGCGACATCGCCTTCGGGGGCGTCGTTGCGGTCGCGCAGGAACGCCTTCGACCAGACCAGGATCATCGCGTAGAGCGTGAGCAGAGAGGTGACCACGGCGCCGATAATGAGTACCCACGCCAGCCAGGAGCCGTCCTCCGCACCTGCCTGGATGAGCATGATCTTGCCCAGGAATCCGGAGAACGGCGGGATGCCGCCGAGGTTTAGCGCCGGGATGATGTAGAGGATCGCGATCAAGGGTGCGGTGTACATCAGCGAGCCCAAGCGGCGCAGCTGCGCCGAGCCAGCCTGGCGCTCCACCAGGCCGACCACGAGGAAAAGCGAGGTTTGCACCAAAATGTGGTGCACTGCGTAGAAAATCGCGCCGGACAGCCCGGCGACGGAGCCGAGCGCGATGCCGAAGATCATGTAGCCGATGTGGCTGACCAGGGTGAACGACAGCAAACGTTTGATGTCATTTTGGGCGAGCGCGCCCATCACGCCGACGATCATGGTGAGCAACGCAACCCACATCAAAAGCGTATCCAGCGAGCCATCGGTGAACACGGTGGAGCGCATTCGGATGATGGCGTACACGCCGACCTTGGTCAACAGGCCCGCGAAGACGGCCGTCACCAGTGAGGCCGCGGTGGGGTAGCTGTCCGGCAGCCAGGCATCGAGCGGGAAGATCGCCGCCTTGATGCCGAACGCTACGAGCAAGGTGGCAAAGATCGCAGCCCGGGTGCCCTGCGGGATCTCCTCCATCCGGATGCCTACCTGCGCCATGTTCACCGTGCCTACCGCGGAGTAGATCATCGCAAGGGCGAAGATGAACACCATCGAGGATGCGATGGAAACCATCACGTACCCGATGCCGGCGCGCACGCGGCCGGGGGAGGCGCCCATGGTCAGCAGCACATAGGAGGCGACGAGGAAGACCTCGAAGCCGACGTAGAGGTTGAACAGGTCGCCTGCGAGGAAGGACAGGTTCACGCCCATGCACAGCAGCATGTAGATCGGCAGGAACACAGCGACGGGGTCATCCTCATCGCCGTCGCGAACACCTTGGGAAATGCCGTACCACATCACTGCGAACAGGACGATGGATGAGACGAACAGCATGATCGTCGACAAGCGATCGCTCACAAGCGTGATGCCGATGGGAGCGTCCCAACCGCCCATCTGCACGGTCTGGATGCCGTGGATGTCCACGGCGATGATCATCGTGGCGGAGATGACCGCGAGCGCGAACAGGGTGAACAGCGCAATGGTGCGCTGAGTGCGCAGGTGGCGCCCGGAGATCAAGATGAGACCGGCAGCCGCAGCAGGCAGGATCAGCGGCATGACCGTGAGGTACGGCATCGCGACTAGCGCGGTGTCCGCAAACTGCTGGAGGCTAACGTTCACCGTCGGCCTCCCTTACCGGGTTCTCGAAGAAGTGCGGGCCGAAGGCGTCGCCCGAAGACGACAAGCGCCCGGTCTCCGGGTCGTCGGAAGCGTCGTGATCCGGTGCGGCCGACGGGGTGGTCGGGCGCGTGGCCACTGCGCGGTCCTCTTCATCGCGCTCGATGATGTCGTCCGTGCGGTAGCGGTACTGGCGGTAGGCCAGCGACAACATGAAGCCCGCGAGCGCCATCGAGATCACAATCGCGGTGAGGATCATCGCCTGCGCGAGCGGGTCCGCCATCTCCGCGGCAACCTCGGAGGAGCGCCCGAGGATCGGCGGGGAGCCCGCCTGACCGCCGGCCTGCAGCAGCAGCAGGTTGCCGCCGTTGCCGATCAACAGCACGCCCATGATCATCCTGGTCAGCGCGCGGTCCAGCATGAGGTACACCCCGCACGTGATCAGCACGCCGGAGCCGATGAGGAGGAACAGGTTCGCTTCCATCTAGTCGTTGTCCTCCCTCTTGGTGTCGACCTTGGCGTCGAGCTTGGTGTCGACTGCGGTTGAACCGGCCGTCGCAAAGTCAACTCTTTCCTCTTGCCGAGCCTGCCGTACTTTTGCCTGCTTGTTGCGCCGCTTCTGGTTTTTCTCCTGCAGCTCTCGCGCGCGGTCGCGGGCGCGCTCCTTGCGCAGGTCCTCCTCGCGGTCGAGGTAGGCGCCCATGGAGGTGAGGACGTGCATGATCAGGCCAATGACGATGACGTACACGCCGGCGTCGAAGACTAGCGCGCTCGGCACGTCGAACTCGCCGATCAGCGGCAGCTCCAAGGTGACGTAATTACTCATCAGCGGCGGGTAGCCGAAGAACAGCGGGGTGACCACCGCGAGGAACGAAATCATGATGCCGGCACCCAGCAGTTTCGCCGGGTCGATGGGCAGCGCCTCCTCGATCTCCTCGCGCCCGCCCGCGAGGTAGCGCAGCGAGAACGCAAGCGCCGCAACAAGTCCGCCGGCGAAACCGCCGCCCGGCGCGTTGTGGCCGGAGAAGAAGAAGTACACGGACAGCAGCATCATTGACGGGAACAGAATGCGCGTGACCACATCGACCATGATGGAGCGGTTCTGCTCCGTCTCGCTGGCCACGCCGGCGGCGAGCCAACGCGCCTTCGTGGTGGACAGCGTCGGTCGGCGCGACGCGCGGCCGAACTTGCCGGTGCCAAAGATCAGGCTGGCCACGCCGGTCGCCGCGATGACTAGCACAATGATCTCGCCGAACGTATCGGCCGCGCGCAGGTCCACCAGCAGCACGTTCACGGTGTTGCGGCCGTGGCCGATCTCGTACGCCAGATCCGGCATGTGCTGCGAAATCGGATCCGCCACCCGCGCGGACATCGCGGTCATGGCCACGGTGGTCACGCTGAGTCCCACGCCGATAGACAGCCACGCGCGCAGGCGGTTGTCGTCAGTGCGCGGCTCAACCTCGGTGGGCATCTTGCGCAGCACCAGCATGAAAATCACCATCACGATGGTCTCCACCAGTGCCTGCGTCAGCGCCAGGTCAGGAGCGCCGTGGAGTGCGAAAATCATCGCCAGGCTGTAGCCGGTCAGCCCCACCATCACCAGCGCAGACAGGCGGTTGTTCTGCAGTGTGGCAAACACCGCCATGGCCACCATGATGATGACCACGATGCCCTGCCACGCACTGTCCCACAGGATCATGCGGATGCTGTTGCTCTCGCCGATGATCAGGTACGCCAGCGGCACCACCATCAGCGTCGCAAAAATCATCGCCAGGTTGATGGTCAGCGAGCCGCGCTGCGTCGACGCCGTCAGGCGCAGCGAGATGGTCCGCAGGGCACTGAGCAGGTTATCCCATACTGCGTCGGCATCACCCAGCGCCGGGCGCTCCGGCTGTGCGCGCCGCACCAGGTCACGCTGCCAGAACATCACCGCACCAGCAGCAACAATCACCACAGTCAGGATCAGCGGCACAGTCACCCCATGCCACAGTTTGAGCTCTTGCTTATCGACGGCCGGGAAGCGCACTCCCAAATAATCGTTAAAGGCCCCCGAGAACCACGCCGGGAACATGCCGAAGACCACCGTGCAGATGGTCAGCACGAGCGGGGAGAGCCACATGGTGGGCACGATGTCGTGCATCTCGCGCACGACCGGGGAGTAGCCCTTTTCGTCGACGTCTTCGACATCACCCTTGGTGGCGAACGCCCCGTGCAGGAAGTACAACGAGTACGCCATGGTGAGGATGGAGCCGACGACCAGCACCACGAGCGTGATCTTGCCCGGCATACCGGTGAGCAGCTCCTCGTGCAGCACCGCTTCGAGCGCGGCTTCCTTGGCCACGAAGCCGAACAGCGGCGGGATGCCCGCCATCGAGGCCGCCGACACGATGGCCAGGATGGCAATGATCGGCTCCTTTTTGCCCAAGCCCGAGAGCTTGCGGATGTCGCGCGTCCCGGTGGCGTGGTCGATTGCGCCGACCACCATGAACAGCGTCGCCTTGAACAACGAGTGTCCGAACGTAAGCGCCAGGCCAGCCATGGTGGCTTCGCGCGAACCGATGCCAATCACCGCGGTGATGAATCCCAGCTGCGAAACGGTGCCGTAGGCGAGGATGAGCTTGAGGTCGCGCTGTTTCAGCGCCATCCAGCCGCCGAGCAGCATGGTCGCGCAGCCGGTGGTGAGGACGACGAGGTGCCAGGTCTGCACCGCGGCGAGGTCCGGCGCCAAGCGCGCGACCAGATAGATGCCCGCCTTCACCATGGCAGCGGAGTGCAGGTACGCCGAGACCGGGGTCGGTGCCGCCATCGCACCGGGCAGCCAGAAGTGCCACGGGGCCTGCGCCGACTTGGTCAGCGCGCCAAGCATGATGAGCACGATCGCGACCGAGATACCGGTGGTGGCCTCGAGGTCGGCGAATTGGGAGATCTCGGAGAGCTTCCAGATGCCGGTCTGCGCGCCGAGCAGGTTGATGCCCACAAGCATCGCGAGGCCGCCGAACGACGTGATCAGCAGAGCCTGGATGGCTGCGCGCCGGGACGAGGCACGCTCGCCGTAGTAGGAGACCAACAGGTACGACAGCACCGAGGTCAGCTCCCAGAACACGTACATCAGTAGGAAGTTGTCCGAGATCACCAACCCGTACATGACGGTGGCAAACATGGTCAGCTCGGCGGCGAACTTGGCCAGGCGGCGCGGGTTCTGGTCGAAGTAGCCCCAGCAGTAAAACAGCACCAGCGCGCCGACACCCAGGATGATGAGGCTGAACAGCGCCGCGAGGGCGTCAAGCCGGAATTCCAGATTGAGGTGCGTCGACGGCATCCATTGAAACGCTGCAACGATCTCGCCGCCGTCGCGGAACACGCCACGATTGAACAGGCTGACCATCCAACCGAAGCCAACGGCCGGGACGATTGCGAGGATGCCGAACGCCGGGCGCCCAATCACTCGCAGAAGAACCGGTGCTGCAACCGTCGTGGCGAATAGCGCGATGAGCAGCGTCAGCACGTCCTACGGCCCTCCTCGGTGCGTAGCAGTTTGGGGTGGCGGGGCCGCGACCGTTGAAAACTCTTCGAACTCAGTTTGGAAACGTCGTAAGAAACGTTGTGAGAAACACCGTATTTAACTTGCACAAAGTGGCGACAAGATAAAAGGCGCGTCAGGGTTACATGGCGCGGCCAACGCTTGGCATTTTACATAAGCCGAGCGCAATCGACACGCGACACCCTCCGAGCAGTGAAAACGCCCGGCTTTCAGACCGGGCGCCGGGGTTGCCGTTGACGGTTCAACTATCGGCCGATACTTAGAGGTTGCCGTGGATGCGCTGTGCGCCGGCAGACATTGCGGCGGCCGCGGACGCTTCCGGGGTGCCGCCGAAACCAATGACCCATGCCTTGCGGTGATCGCGCTCGGAGTGACAGACCTTCAGGCAGGTCGCGGTCGCCTCAAAGATCTCGATCTGGTGGAATGCGAGGATCTCGACGTAGCGGCGGTGGCGGTCGAGGAGCTGGCTGATCGCGCGAACTGGGCCGGTAGCCTCGATCGTCTCGTGGAAATTCCGCGAGGCGGAAGCCTTCGGGCTGGCGTAAACGTCGAAGGAGTACTCGGACTTCATCCAATCCTTCTGCTTGCACGCAGTGAGCGTGACTTTCAGCGTCGGCTCCGGCGCGTAGGTGGCTATGAATAGACCCCAGTCCATGTCGCGTGCTTCGTGGCGAAGCTCGCGGGGGAGGTTGGCGTCGATTTCGTAGCGCGCCTTGAGTGGGTCGGGCTCGATGTGCTGCTCAGCCGGTTCAGCGTGAGGCGCGTGCTGCGGGTGACCCTCGAGGTGCAGTGCGCCGTGGAGCGAGTGGGCACGATCGGTGTGGGTAGCGGCGGTGCTGGTGGCGGTGGCGGTGAACATGGGCGGTACTCCTTGAGGTAGCTGGGGCCTTGCTGGGGTCTGACCCTGGTAGTGGGGTGCTAACGACTACTTCCGCGCGCCGCGGGGTCTATTTACGCGGCGGGGTCCGTAGCCCCGGCTACTCGGAGTACAAGGAGAGTTCTTTGTGTCACGCAGATCACAGTAGCCGATACCACAGTGATCTGCAACACAACTATCAACTCACGCACATGATCCGTCTATTTTCCGTAGGTGAGCAGGAATGTTGCCTCTGCGATGGCGACGTGCTCGATTTCCGTCGGGTCGACGGATTCATCAATGCCGTGGATGTTCGCGGCCGGATCCGCAACACCGTACAGCGCGAACTCTGCGTCGGGAAAGTGCTTCTGCAGGGTCACGGTGAGCGGGATGGAACCGCCGGTGCCAACCACGGTGAGGCGCTCAGCGCCGTAGGCGTCCTGCATGCACTTGCCAAAGTGCTGCACCGCCGGACCGTTTGGGTCCGTGGAAAACGGCTCGTTCACACCCGTGACGCTCACCTCAACCTTTGCGCCCCACGGCGCGCGTGCGTAGATCTGCTCCTCCACCTTCTTCGCCACTTCGTCAGCAGACTGGGGTGCGGGCACGCGCAGGTTGAACTGGGCCTCGGCGGTCGAGTTCACGATGTTCGTTGCGTCTTTTACCGGCACCGAAGTAAAGCCGATGACGGTGATGGCGGGGCGTGCCCACACCATGTCTGCCGGCTCGTCGTCGACGGTGCCGAGCAGCTGCACGCCGTCGAGCACGCGGGCGTCTTTGCGGAAGGTCTCGCGGTCGTACGGATCGCCCTCCCACTTCGCGGTGGTGTCCACGCCCTCAATGGTGGTGCGGCCGTGCTCGTCAAAGAAGGAGTCGATGATGCGAATCAGCGCATGCGCCGCATCCGGTGCCGCGCCGCCCCAACCACCGGAGTGGACTGGCCCTTCGAGGGTGTCCACCTTGATGCGCAGCTGCGCGCCACCGCGTAGGTGGGTGGTCAAGGTCGGGATGCCGACGGCCACGTTGCCACCGTCGCCAATGAAAATGACATCTGCCGTAAACAAGTCGGGATTGGCGTCGATGAGCTTGCCCAGGCCGTCCTCGCCGCCGAGCTCCTCCGAACCTTCCACGACCACCTTGATGCCGAGGTCGGTGCCGCCGTTCTCCTGGACCATGCGCAGAGCTTCGATGTGCATGATGACGTTGCCCTTGCAGTCCGCGGCGCCGCGGCCGTACCAGCGGCCGCCCCGCTCGTCGAGCTCGAGTGGGTCGTTCGTCCACACGGCCGGGTTCTGGGCGGGCACGACATCGTAGTGGGAGTAGAGGAGGACGGTAGGGGCATCGCCCACCGGCTCCTTCACGCCGATGATGGTGTCCGCATCATCCACGGTTGGGTGCCGGGTGACGTCAAGACCGAGCTCCTCGAGCTTGGTGGTCACCCACTTTGCGGCTTCCTCGTGGGTCGCGGCGTGCTCCGGCATAGAGTGCGGGGAGTAATGGGAGATCAGCTCCGAGAGATCCTGGAAGATGCGCTCTCGGTTCGGCGAGAAGGTGAAATCGGTGCTGGTCGCTGCGCTGTTTACTGCGTTGTCGTTACTCATATCCCCACGCTACCACCGCGTTTTCGGACTGGATTCGCGTTTGAAAGGGCCGTCGATAAGCGAAAAGAGCCTGGGTGCGGGGCTGGTGCCTTTACCCCAACTCTTTAGGACCAACTTGGGGCTTTCCCGGCGCTTAAGCACCAACTTGGCGCTATGAAGTTGGGGTGGAAGGAGTGGGCGGGAAGTGGGCCGATTGAGCCGTGTCCTGATCTTGCACTCGACCTGTGCGAGTGCTAAAAATGGGTGCTGGCACTTGAACAATGCGAGTGCTAAATGAACCTTCGAGTAGGTGAGGCTGAACCACTCATCAGCCGTGCCGTCGCGGGCGCCTGCTTGGAACCGACGAATTGAGTGCTCGTTCCCATATATATAAGGAGCAACAAACTCACATGGCAAAGATGATTGCATTCGACGAGGAAGCACGCCGCAGCCTCGAAAACGGACTGAACACCCTGGCGGACGCAGTGCGCGTCACCCTTGGCCCAAAGGGCCGCAACGTGGTGCTGGAGAAAAGCTGGGGCGCGCCGACGATTACCAATGACGGTGTGACCATCGCCAAGGAAATCGACCTCGAGGACCCGTACGAGAAGATCGGCGCCGAGCTGGTCAAGGAAGTTGCGAAGAAGACTGACGACGTCGCCGGCGACGGCACCACCACCGCAACCGTCCTCGCCCAGGCGCTCGTGCGCGAGGGCCTGCGCAACGTCGCGGCCGGTTCCAACCCGATGGGCATCAAGCGCGGCATTCAGGCCGCCACCGAGAAGGTCTCCCAGGCGCTGCTGAACTCCGCCAAGGAGGTCGAGACCCAGGAGGAGATCGCCTCCACCGCAGGCATTTCCGCCGGCGACCCGGAGATCGGCAAGAAGATCGCCGAGGCGATGTACGCCGTGGGCAACGGCTCCGTGAACAAGGAGTCCGTGATTACCGTCGAGGAGTCCAACACCT
>ERZ1031260.68-NODE-68-length-16413-cov-36.326079_pt1 | contig 16413 bp, 15 predicted proteins | sample MGYA00517287_ERZ1031260 | MGnify/ENA primary metagenome ERZ1031260 (study PRJEB33718, sample SAMN03159811) | human skin metagenome | collected 2014-02-25 | study: EMG produced TPA metagenomics assembly of the PRJNA266117 data set (Human skin bacterial metagenome... | reverse complement strand
GTCGGCGACCTTCAGACGCGATTCTTGCTGAATCACAGTTGGTCTCCTGACCTGGGTCAATGTGCGCCAGATTTCCGTCCTGCACGCACGTGGTCAATGTTTGCTTGGAGCCTATTGCTTATCGACGAACCTCCGGTTGCCCGGTGTCGAAGGGTCTCGGCCGCGCCACTCGGAAACGCGCGTCACGGCCGACCAGCAGTAGACAACTGGGGTATTAAAGCACGACCTGGGCCGATTGCCCAAATCGCTCCCGCATATTTAGCAGTACATACGGTAGGACGCCGAATTCGGGGTGCTACATGTGGAGGTGCGGATCCATCCGCTGATGGAGGATGCGAACAATAATGACGTCTCCCTCATGCTGGGTGTAGAACACCAGGTGCCTCCCCACTGCGAAAGAACGTATGCCGTTGGCAAGATCTGGTCGGGACTTCCCCACCCCCGGATCATGATCGATGGACTCAAAGCCGCCCCGAAGTTTGCCCACATAAACGTAAGCCTGATCAGCTCCCCAGGTCTCCAGTGTGTAGTCCCGGATCTCGTCCAGGTCCCGTTTCGCCTGAACGGTGAATTTATACACCGGAGGCCTTGATATCCGCCATGTACTGGTCCATGTCAAATGGCTCAGCTATGCCACTATCCAACCCCTGTCGCAGAGCTCCCCGCAACAGTTCGAGCTGCTCTTCGCGCTCCTCCAGAAGCCTGAGACCCGCGCGGAGCACCTCGCTGGCCGACGCATAGCGGTCGGTCGCTAATTGCGCCGCCACGAACCGGTCGAAGTGATCGCCAAGCGTTACGGAGGTGTTCCTAGCCATGCGGCAAGAGTACCGCTTTTGGGTATTCAGCCGCGCTGTCCAACCCCGCCGAGCGCAACCCCACCCACTGCCGTACATTCACAGCAGTGAGCTTCCACGAGTCAGCCCCAAAGTCAATCCAGAACAAACTCGACCTCTTCAACCAAGAGCCCGTGCGGTTCGCGGTGAGGGCGATGCTCGCTGGAGTGTTCCTGGGCATCATGACGGCGTTTGCCGCCAACACCGCAACGGTGGCCGAGTCGATCGTGCCCGGGTTGGGCAGGTACGCGTTCGCCTCCATCTTCGCCTCAACCCTGTACGTCATTGTGGTGCTGCAGGGAGAGCTTGCCACCGGCGACATGATGTTCATGACGTATGGGGCGATTCACAAAAAGAACACCCTGTTCAAGGGCTTCGCCATCGTCTGCTTCGTCACCCTGTTCAACCTCATCGGCGGCGTGCTGGTGACCTCTATGATCGCCTCCACCACGATTGGGGAGGCGGTGACGACGGATAGCTTCATCTACCAGTTGATGGTGGCCAAGCTTGAAAAGCCCAGCGGGAAGCTATTCATCGAGGCGATCTTGGCCAACATAGTGGTCAACATCGCGTTCATGCTGACAACGCAGGCTGACAAGGACTACACGGCCAAGCTGCTTGGCGTCATCGTGATCGTCCCGGCGTTCGCAGCGATGAGCTACGAGCACTCCATCGCCAACTTCATCCTGACATCGCTGACCGGCTTCGAGTTCGGACCGGACAATATCCCCGGCTACACGTGGGGCAACATCCTGCGCCACTGGTCCATTGTGTGGTTGGGCAACTTCGTCGGAGGCGGCCTCATCATGGGCGGCATCTACGGCTGGCTCAACCTAACCAAGACCAACTACAAGGACTAAGCCGCAGGGCGTGTGAGCGGCCGATAATGTGTCGGCGGTCTATGCCAGAATGTGACAGGTGAACTCCCCTTTACCTGATGCCCTCGATGTCATCGGCTCAGTGCGCGATGTGCGCAACGCCGTCGCCGATACGTCGCTGCCCGTGGCCGTGGCCCCCGAGGCGCGCGCCGTGGTCAACCAGTTCGACGACTACATCCTGCCGCGCCTGGCCAACCTCGACGCTCCCCTGTTGGCCGTCATCGGCGGCTCCACCGGCTCCGGCAAATCGACGCTGGTGAACGCCATTTTGCGTGAGAAGGTCTCCAACCCCGGTGTCATCCGCCCCACCACCCGCCAGCCGGTCCTGGTAGCCAACCCGGCGGACGCCGACTGGTTTAACTCGCCCGAGGTCCTGCCGGGCCTCACCCGCTCGCACGGCGCGGGCAACGAGCAGTCCACCACCTTGCGCGTTGTGGATACGGACAGCATCCCTGAGGGCCTCGCGCTTCTCGACGCCCCTGATTTCGACTCCATCGACGACCGCAACCGCGCCCTGGCTTCCCAGCTTCTGGCGGCGGCGGACCTTTGGATCTTCGTCACCACCCCAGCGCGCTACGCGGATCAGCTTGTCTGGAACTTCTTGCACGATGCTGCGGGTCGCGGGATCGAGGTCGTGGTGGTGCTGAACCGGTTGGACGCGAAGGCTGCGGAGACGGTGCCGCAGGACCTGAGGCGGATGATGAACGAGGCCGGGCTTGAGGGAGCAACGGTGTTCGAGGTGCCGTTCGTGGCGGATCTAGGTGCCACCCCCGAAGCGGACGAGTTCCTCCCCGAGCAGCTCGTCGCGCCGGTGAGGCAGTACCTGAACACACTGGCCGCAGACTCTGCGGCCAGGCGCGACGTCGCAGGCAAAACGGTGGCAGGCGCGGTGGAGGGAGCGCTGGAGAGGGTTGACGCGCTCGTCGATAGGCGGGAGCGCCAAGAAGCGTTCGCCCGGGACATCGACGAGGTGATCACGGAACACTACCGCGGGGCGAACCGCCACGTCATCGACGCCACGAGCGACGGCAAACTGCTGCGCAGCGAGGTGATGGATCGGTGGCAAGACGTGGTGGGCACCTCCGACGTTTTCCGCGGCTTCGAGCGCTGGTTCTCCCAGGCAGTAGATAAGGTGGGCAGCTTCTTCACCGGCGAGCCGGCGCCACTGCGCGAGGTGGAGACGGAAATCGAGCACGGCCTGCACGCCGTGATTGTGGACGCCGCCGATACGGCCGCGGCCCGCTCCTGGTCGCACCTGGGCGCTTCGGCTCCGGAGTTGCGCGAGGATGCGGACGCGGCGCTCGCCCGGGCCAGCGCCGACATCAGCGAGAAGGCGTCGAAGCTGGTTCGCGACTGGCAGCAGTCCCTGATCGAGCACATCCAGGCTACCGCGGGCGAGAAGCGCCAGCGCGCCCGCATCATGTCCCTGGGGTTGAACGTGGTCACGGTGGCGCTCATTCTCGTGGTGTTTTCCACGACAGCGGGCATCACCGGTGGCGAGGTCGCCATCGCGGGTGGTTCCGCGGTCGTGGGCCAGAAGCTGCTGGAGACGATCTTCGGCGAGGACACCGTGCGCCGCATGGCCGCGGACGCGCGCAAGGACCTCAACGACCGGCTCACCGAGCTGTTCGACGCCGAGCGCGCCCGCTACTTCACCATCACCGATCCGCTGCTCGAAGGCGCGACCGCCGAGGACATGCGCACCGCCTCCAACCGCGCCCGCGCGCTGGTGAACGAGCGCTTCCTAGGTATCCGTCCCACCACCAACTCGCCGGCACGGGTGGAGGACGACGTGCAAGAGAGTTTTGAGTCCGGCACCTTGCGCGGGCTCTTTGACCAGCTGAGGGGAACGTTCGGCAGTGGCAATCTTTAAGCGCAAACCCACCCTCACTGACCGGCTCACCGCGCTCGAGGACGCCGCGTCGATCGGCCGGCCCTACCTGCGCGCGGAGCAGCTTGACCGGTTGGAGCGCGTCGCCCGCGCCGGCAACGAGCGTCGCGCGCTGTCTGCCGAACACACCGTCGTGGGCTTCTTTGGCGCCACCGGTTCCGGCAAGACTTCCCTGTTCAACGCGGTTGTCGGTGAGGACCTGGGCAAGGCCGCGGCGCGGCGCCCCACCACCTCCTCCCCTCTCGCCGCGATCTGGGAGCCAGCGGGGTCGGAGGAGCTTTTGGGCTGGCTCGGTGTGGAGGACCGCCGCGAGCGCCCCGGCGAATTCGCCCCGAACGCCGGCCCGCTCATCCTGCTTGACCTGCCCGATTTCGATTCGGTGGAGCTGTCAAACCGTGAAATCGCGACACGCCTCGCGGGCCAGGTCGACGTCCTCGTCTGGGTTTCGGACCCCGAGAAGTACGCCGACAGCGTCATCCACGACCAATTCATCCGCCCCCACGCCACCCACTCCGAGGTCACCCTCGCAGTGCTGAACAAGGCGGACCTCCTCTCCCCCGGCGACGTCCCCACCGTCTCCCGCAGCTTCGAGGGGCTTTTGCTTGACGACGGCCTCCGGAACGTCACCGTTATCCCCACCTCCACCCTTACCGGCCAAGGAATCGACGAGCTCAAGGCCGCCATTTCGAAGGTCGCCCGCGCACACACAGCCCAGACGGCTCGGATCGAGGCGGATATTCGGGCCGTGACGCAGCCGTTTGACGTGGGAAGGGGGCCGGAGGTCGTCGACAAGCAATCGAAGAAGCGTCTCGATGATGTGCTCGCCCAAGCCGCGGGGGCCGAGCGGATCGCGGACACTACGGCCGCGGCGTACCGCAAGCGCCTCCACGAACGCACGGGGTGGCTGGTGACCAGCTGGATCTCCCGCTTCCGGCCGGACCCGCTGCGCAGGCTGGGGCTCAAGGAGTCGGCCGACGTCACCGGGGTGCATCGTTCCTCTATGCCCGAGCTCGACGCTGCGTCGAAGGCCGTGGCCAACCGAGGCCTGCGCGACTACGCGGCCGCCGCGGCTGGGGGCTTGCCGCCGGAGTTCGCCTCCGCGGTGGCGGACCGCGCTGACGCTATTTCGACGCAGCTGCCCGCCGAACTCGACCGCGCGGTGGCCCGGACCCAGCTGCCCGCGGAGCCGTCGAAGGGGTGGTCGCTCATGACCGTGCTGCAATGGCTCTTCCTGCTTGCTGCGCTGGTGGGCGTGCTCTGGTACATCCTGGTGGCGTTCGTGCCCGGGATTCTCACGCCGCTCCTGGGCGACAGCCTGGTCCCCCAGGTCGAGGGGTGGCCGATTCCGACACTTTTGATCTTGGCGGGGCTCCTCGGCGGGCTGGTCATTGGGCTCGTTACCGCGGTGTTCGGCGGGGTGATCGGCTCCGGGGTGAAGCGGCGAACCCGCCAGGCCCTGATAAAAGAGGTCGCTGCCACATCGCAATCCGTGGTCGTGGAACCACTCGCGCAGGTGCGGGAGGACTACGCCCGGTTCACGGAGCGCCTCGCCGTCGCGGCGGGGTAGGACGAAAAACGCCCGCACCGAAACGGTGCGGGCAAAAAAGCACTCCCGGTTAGCTGAGGGCAACAGCGGTGATCGCACCGGTCAGCGTAAGAATCGTAAGGATCCAGCCGACAGACGACAGCGCAGCGGGAACGAGGAGCAGGTTCGGGGCCTGAGGGCCGCCGAGACTGCGCATTTCGTTCATAACCTGGTTCAGTGGCTCGGGGTAGGTCTGAGCTTCAGCAACCGGAGCAACGGTGCCGACAGCGAGGGCAGAAGCGACAGCGACAGCTGCAATGCGACGGGACTTCATGGTGTGACTCCTAATATGTGGATCCGTTGGGAAGATGACGATTACTTCGCGGCGCCGACGATGGACTGCAGGATAGCGACCACGAAGTTGAGGGACGACAGTGCGGCGGGCAGCAGAATGATGTTCTGAGCCTCCCAGCCAGCGACGTTGCGGATCTCACGGAGCACGGACTCGAGCGGCTCCGGAGCAGGTTGGGCCTGGGCAGCGACTGGGGAGGCGACAACTACGGTTGCGGCGATGGCGGTGGCCGCGATCATACGACGAAGTTTCATGGGAATCTCCAAATTTCCAATTGCCAAGACGGGTGCGGCCACTCGGAAGAGACCGTACACCTGAGAAGTTACTCCTGATTCGCGCAAAGAAAGACGCAATTGTGGATTTTCATTCGGAACTTCCTTGGAAAGCCCTGTTTTACAGCCCCCATTTGCCCGCGTTAGATCATGCGCGTCGGCCGCCTTCGGTATCACCATGTGGGCTCCCACCGACGCCACCGCCTCTCCCCATCCGGTACGGTCGATCAACGACACGGGGTGCCCAATAAAGGGGCTGAGATCACACCCGTTGAACTTGCTCGAATTCGTATTCGCGAAAGGATGTCGCCATGCAGGCGCGCGTACCCAACATTTTGTCCATTGCAGGCACTGACCCGACGGGCGGCGCCGGGATCCAAGCGGACCTGAAGTCGATCGGGGCGGCAGGCGGCTACGGCATGTGCGTGGTCACCTCGTTGGTGGCGCAGAACACGCAGGGTGTGCGCGAGATCCACACCCCTCCCCAGGAGTTTCTGAAGGCGCAGCTTGACGCAGTCTTTGACGATGTCAAGGTGGACGCGGTGAAGATCGGCATGCTCGGCGACACCGCAACCACCAAGACCGTTTCGGACTACCTGGCCGGCCAGCAGGTGCCCGTGGTGGTCGTTGACCCTGTGATGGTGGCCACCTCGGGGGATCGCCTCCTCACCGCGGACGCGGAGGAGGCCCTGCGCCAGTTTGTGAAAGACCACGCGACCGTAGTCACCCCCAACATTCCAGAACTCGCCGTCCTCGCAGGCACCGAACCCGCCACCACGTTCGACGAGGCGCTCGAGCAAGGCAAGGCCTATGCCCGCGAGGCCAACGTCGCGGTGCTGGTTAAGGGCGGCCACCTTGAAAGCGGCGCTGCATCCAACGCACTCGTCCAGCCGGACGGCACCACCCACACCGCGTACGTGCCGCGCGTGGACACCAAAAACACCCACGGAACGGGGTGCTCGCTATCTTCGGCGCTCGCTACTCGCATTTCGCTTGACGACGACCCAAGGGCCGCCACCACTTGGGTTTCCTCTTGGCTGTACGAGGCAATCGCGCACGCCGACGACCTGAACGTAGGCGAAGGCCACGGCCCGGTCCACCACTTCCACCGTTTGTACCGCCTCGCCGCCAACGCCTCGACCCAGCCCTGGGACATCTCGGGTGAACCGGACCCGGGCACGACGCCGCTTGACCCGAAGATTCCGGCAGCGGGCCCGCGCACCCAGGAACTTTGGGACCGCGCGGCGGCGAAGGTGTGGCCCGATACCCTCAACCTGCCGTTCATCCAGGCGCTGCGCTCCGGCGACCTTGCGGAGGAAGACTTCGCCTTCTACCTGCTGCAAGACGCCGAGTACCTGAGGGAGTACGCGAGGGCCTTGGCGTCGGTAAGCGTGAAAGCCCCGACACCGGAGACCCAGCTGTGGTGGGCGGTGTCGGCGGAAAACGCGATCCACGGCGAAAGCGGCCTGCACCGCAACTGGTTCGCGCAGCACGGTTTGGACGAATCCTCCACCGAGATCTCCCCGGTGACCAACGCCTATGTGAACCACCTCAAGGCGCAGGGCGCCATCGCGGAGTACCCGGTGGCGGCCGCCGCCATGCTCCCCTGCTTCTGGCTCTACGCCGAGGTGGGGCTGCACCTAGCCGAAGCGAACCACCCCGAGCACCCCTACCACGACTGGCTGTCCATGTACGGCGGTGAGGACTTCGTCGGCGGCGTCGAGCGCTGCCTTGCGGTGGTCGAGGAGGCCCTGGAGGCTGCGACGGACGCCGACCGCGAGCGCGCCGCCGAAGCCTTCATGCTCGCCTGCTACCACGAGCGCGAGTTCTTCGACCAGGCGATGCGCCGCGAGGGGTTTTAAGATAGACCCCATGATTGATCCCCTGGTTGATCCACGCAGCGAAGACCAGAAGGTCGCAGCCGTCGATGCCTCGATGATCATGGCGGGGCAACCCGGGGATAGCCCTCGTGCAGCGGAGCTCCGTCGGCGTATTGCCGGCACAGCATGATGCAATTCCGGAGAGCACACCCCGGGCAGCTGTGGAGGCCGTAGGCTCGCACCCATGAGCACACAGAACAAGGTTGCGGTGGTCACCGGCGGCTCCGCCGGCATCGGTGAGGCGACGGCGCGGGCACTGGCAAATGACGGATACACCGTGGTGGTGGCCGCCCGCCGACTCGAGCGCTGCGAGGACGTCGCGCGCGAAATCGACGGCGTAGCGGTGCGGTTGGACGTGGGGGACCAGGGGTCCGTCGACAAGCTGAGAGCGAAGGTTGATGAGCTCGGGCGTTGCGACGTCTTAGTGAACAACGCCGGCGGCGCCAAAGGCCTCGACGACTTCAAAGATGCCAACCTGGACGACTGGGCGTGGATGTACGAGGTCAACGTGCTGGGCACGGTGCGGGTGACGAACGCGTTATATCCACAGCTTGTGGCTTCGGAAGGGCTGATTGTCAACATCGGGTCGGTGGCCGCGTGGGAGGCGTACCCGGGCGGGGCGGGGTACAACGCCGCGAAGTTCGGCCTGCGCGCCGCCACCCGCGCGATGCGCAGGGAGGAAGCGGGCAACCCCATCCGCATCACCGAAATCGACCCGGGGCGGGTGGAAACGGACTTTTCCATCAACCGCTTCAAGGGCGACGAAGCCCGCGCGACGCAGGTCTACGAGGGCAAAATGAACCTCACCGCAGCCGACGTCGCGGAGGCGGTGAGGTGGGTGGCGTCGCTGCCGAAGCACGTGAACATCGACACCCTGAACATCATGCCGCGCGCCCAGGCCGAGGGCGGGCAGGCGCGGCAGGTGTAGTTAGAACCGCAGCTCCGCCCAGTCGTTGCCACCCGGCGCGAAGACGGCGGAGGAAAAGGCGACCTCTCCCCCGCCTGCGGTGAGCTCGACGGCGCACCCGTCGGCCACGAACACTAACTCGCCCTCCGCGCACTCGGCCCAGCGCACGAGCCCATCCACGGACAGCGACAGGGTGCCGCGGCCCGCGAAGTCCGGCTGCCAGTGCACGCTCGCGCCGACGTTGCCTGCGACGTCGACGAGCTCCGCGTTGAACTCCGCCCCGCCGAGGACAACCCGTTCGACCACCATGTCCGGTTCGGTGGGGATGATCAGGGAGGCGGTGACGGAGCCGTCGATAAGCGAGAGCTCCCGGACGAGCGTGAGCGAGTGTGCCCAGCCCTCTGCTTCGAGCGAGGGGACCGCGTCGCGGCCGGGCAGACCCATCCAGGCGATCGCGAGCGCGCCGCCGCCGTAGGGGATGAGGTGCGGGGCGAAGAATTCGTGGCCGTAGTCGAGCGGGGTGAAATCGCGCGTGACCTCGAAACGGGCGCCCTCCAGGCGTCCGACGACGTAGCCGCACTCGTCCGAATCCGGGAACTGAGGGCAAAAGACCAGCACGTCGAGGATTTCTCCCGTCGCCAGATCCGACATGCGCACGAGGTTTGGGCGCTCCCACATGTGGGCCGAGGCCGTGTTGTAATTCAGCCCGTCGAACGCAATTTCTCCCGCGAGTTCCCACCGCTGCAAGTCGGTGGAGGTGTACAGCACCACCGCACCGGTGTGGTTGGCGCGCTGCGCCCCCACAACCATCCGCCACTGGCCGTCCGCGCCGCGAGAGACGTGCGGGTTACGGGCGATGCCCTCCTCAGGCACCTCGACGACAGGGTCATCCTCTCGGCGCTTGTAGATGCCGCCCATCGGGCCATCGACCGCGGTTGCGTCCATGACGTGCTGGCCGGTGCCGTCGCGTGAGTAAAACAACCGCGTCTGCCCCTCGCGGGTGATGACGCTGCCCAGGGACGCGCCCAGTGCATCCTCTGGGTACAGCGCAGGCGGCAGGTGGTGCCAGGTGCCCGAGCCGAGCCGTGTCGCCGTATGCCCCCACCCGTCGCGCTGCGGCTCGCGCGGGAACGACGGGTCGTGCTGGAAGAAGACGTGCAACGTCTCACCCATGAGCGCGATCCCGCACGGGTCGCTGACGCGCCCCTGAGGCGCGGTGAGGTGGTACTTCGGCCGGTAACCCATGTGTTTTAGTCTACGTTTCATGATCACCGTGTACGGCGAAGCGCTCGTCGATTTGGTCCCCGACTCGCCCGAGCCGCTTGCCCCGCTGCGGCCCGCGCTCGGTGGCGGCCCGTTCAACGTCGCCCGTGCGCTCGGCCGCCTGGGCTCGACCGTGGCCTTTCAATCGCGGCTCTCCCGCGACAAGTTCGGACGCGCACTCGAGCAATCGCTTATCGACGCCTCCGTCGACCTCACCCACTGCACCTTCGGCCCCGAGCCCACTTCACTGGCGGTGGCATCTTTGGGCGAGGACGGTTCAGCCGCCTACACCTTCTACGTAGACGGCACCGCCGACCGCCTCGCCGAGCCCAAACCGGTTTCGGAAGGTTACGCGGTGTTCGGCACCCTCTCCCTGGCGCTCGAACCGGCGTCGCTGCGCTACGCGGAAGCTGCCCGCGCCTCAGCCGCGGCGGGTGCGGTGGTGTGCCTCGACCCGAACATCCGCCCCGCATTCGTCTCCGAGAAGCACCGCATGTTCCTGCGCGGGATGCTCGACCACGTCACGGTGCTGAAGGTCTCGGATGAGGAGGTTGACTTCATCGGCGACACCTCGCACGTGCCCGTCGTGGTCACCACCCTCGGTGGAAGCGGCATCGGCGTACGCGCACCGTTCGGCGCGGTTCAGGTTGCTTCCCCGAAAGTTGAGGTGGCGGACACCATCGGCGCCGGCGACACGGTCATGGCGGCCCTGGTGCACCAGTTTGACCGCCGCGGGTTGGACCGCGACGGGCTGCTCGCCCTGGGTAAGGCCGATTGGCGCGACATCCTCGCGTTCGCTGCGCGTGCCGCGGCGATCACCGTCTCACGCCCCGGCGCGGACACCCCCTACGCCCACGAGTTGTAGCGCGCTTCCTACTCGACGGTGACGGACTTGGCCAGGTTGCGCGGCTGGTCCACGTTCAGGCCGCGGGCTTCCGCCACCGCGCAGGCGAAGATTTGCAGCGGGATCGTAGACAGCAGCGGCTGCATCAGCCCCGCCGACTCCGGGATGCGGATGATGTGGTCCGCGTACGGCACGACATCCTCGTCGCCCTCCTCCGCAATGACCACTGTCACGGCGCCGCGTGCGCGGACCTCCTGGATGTTGGACACCACCTTGGCGTGCAGGTTGTTGCGCGACTTCTTCGACGGCACGATGACGAACACCGGCTGGCCTTCCTCCACCAGCGCGATGGGTCCGTGCTTCAGCTCGCCAGCGGCGAAGCCCTCCGAGTGCAGGTAGGCGACCTCTTTCAGCTTCAGCGCGCCCTCGAGGGCGACCGGGAAACCGACGTGGCGGCCGAGGAAGAGCACCGACTTGGCCTGAGCGAAGTCGTTGCCCAGCTGCCTGATGTCCTCTGCGCCGTCGAGCAGGTGCTGGATCTTCTCCGGCATGGCCTGCAGCTCGTCGATAATCGCCCGGATCTCGTCGGCGTACTTGTCGCCACGCACCTGCGCCAGGTACAGAGCCAGCAGGTAAGCCGCCACGATCTGGGAAATGAAGGCCTTGGTGGACGCCACCGCGATCTCCGGGCCCGCGTAGGTGTAAAGCACCGCGTCCGCCTCGCGCGGGATGGAGGCGCCGACGGTGTTGCAAATCGCGATCACCTTCGCGCCCTGCTCCCGGGCGTGGCGCACCGCCATCAGCGTGTCCATCGTCTCGCCCGACTGGGACACGGCGACGACGAGCGTGCGCTCATTGACAATCGGGTCGCGGTAACGGAACTCGTGCGCCAGCTCCACCTCGGTGGGGATCCGGCACCAGTGCTCGATGGCGTAGCGCGCCACCTGACCCGCGTAGGCCGCAGTACCGCACGCGACGATGATGATCTTGTTCACGGAACGCAGCAGCGATTCGTCGATACGCAGTTCGTCGAGGGTGAGCTTGCCGTCCTCGTCGAAACGGCCGCGCAGCGTGTCGCGCACCGCAGCCGGCTGGTCGTGGATCTCCTTTTCCATGAAGGAGTTGTAACCACCCTTCTCCGCGGCCGTGATGTCCCACTCCACGCGGAAGGTGTTCGGGGTCGCGGCCTCGCCGGCGAAAGTGATCACGTCGTAACCGTCGGCCGTCAGCGTGACAATCTGCCCGTTGTCCATCTCCACCGCGTCGCGGGTGAACTCGATGAAGCCCGAGACATCGGAGGACAGGAAGTTCTCCCCCTCCCCCACGCCAATGACCAGCGGGGAGTTCCACCGCGCCGCGACGATGCGGTCCGGGCACTCCGACTCGATCGCCAGCAGCGTGAACGCGCCCTCAAGGCGGTTCGCGGTCAGCTGCATCGCCTTGGTCAGGTCGCGGTTCGCTTCCGACACGTAGACGTCGAAAAGCAATGTGCCCGCGACCTCAGTGTCGGTGTCGGACTTGAACGTGTACCCCTTGTCCGCCAGCTCCGCCTTGAGCTGCGCGAAGTTTTCGATGATGCCGTTGTGGACCACGGCCATCGACCCGTCACCCACCACGTGCGGGTGCGCGTTCGCATCAGTCGGCCCGCCGTGGGTGGCCCACCGGGTGTGGCCAATGCCCAGGGTGGAGGGCTTGAGCGGGTTGTCCGCGATCTCTGCCTCGAGGTCAGCGACCTTACCCGCCTTCTTCCGGCATGCCACCGCCCCATCCTGGGCCACGGCCACGCCCGCCGAGTCGTACCCACGGTACTCCAGGCGGCGAAGCCCCTCGATGATGACGCTTTTCGCGTCGCGCTCCTCGGCGTTGTTGCCGACATATCCAACGATTCCACACATGGGAAAAAATTTTACCGCTGCCTCCCCCAGACAGCAGAAAACCCCGCCGCATACCGCACGAGGCGGTGGGGCGGGGCGCGTTCAGCACGCTCAGGCGGTTATGCCTTTTCCATACCGATCTTCTGGCCGTCGGTGCGGAACACCTGAGCCACAGCCGGGCGCGGCACGGAGTTGCCACCGTCCGGCCAGTGGGAAGCCGGGTTCTCGAACGTCGCGTCGTCGGTCTCGCCCGGGTGCTGGACGTTGACCATCACGAGCTCGTCGGTCACGATCGGGCCACAGGTCTCGGCGGCGTACGGCACGGTGAGGAAGCAGAGCACCTGGCCGCGGTTTTCACCCTCCAGGCCGACGGCGTAAAGGCCGTCGTTGGAGCCGAGCGCGTTTCCGTCGGTGGAGATCCACAGGTTGCCGTGGGAGTCGAACGCCAGGTTGTCCGGGCAGGAAATCGGGGAAACCTGGTCCTTCGGGAAGCCGCCGAAGTAGGTGGAGGCAGCCTGCGGGTCACCGCAGACCAGCAGCAGGTTCCACTTGAAGTCGGTGCCGGTGTGGTCGTCCTCGATCTCCATCACGAGACCGTTCTTGTTCTCGCGGATCGGAGCGTACTCGGTGACGTCCTCCTGGCTCTTCTTCGCGTTCTCGCCGGATGCACCGCGGTACTTGTTGTTGGTCAGCGCGACGTAGAGCTTGCCGGTGGTCGGGTGGACCTCGAAGTCCTCCGGGCGGTCCATCTTGGTGGCGCCAGCCTTGTCGGCAGCGAGGCGGGTGAAGATCGCGACCTCCTCGCCAGTGAAGCCGTCCACGTGGGACTCAACGCCGTCAGCGGTGGCGGTGAGCAGCGGGATCCACTTACCGGTGCCGTCGAACTCGCCGTCCTCCGGCAGCTTGCCGTCGCCAGTGATCTGGCTTGCCGGGGAGTTGCCCTCGAGGTTGGCCACGTACAGCGTGCCCTCGTCGAGGATGGTCATGTTGTGCTCGACGTCGCCTTCCTTGATCTTCTTGGAGGAGACGAACTTGTAGATGTACTCGAAGCGAGCGTCATCGCCCGAGTAGCACACGACGGTGCCATCCTTATCGACGAACACGTTGCCGGCCTCGTGCTTGAAGCGGCCCAGCGCGGTGTGCTTGACCGGGATGGACTCCGGGTCGTACGGGTTGATCTCAACCAGGTAGCCGAAGCGATTGAACTCGTTCGGCTCCTTGGCCAGGTCGAAGCGGTCGTGCAGGCGCTCCCACTTACGCTCGGAAGCCTCCTCCGGCACGCCGAAGCGCTTCACGTCCTCGGCAGCACGCTCGTCGGTCACCGCCGCGGCGTTGGCCCAGTACTGGTCGATGTTCTCCTCGCCGGAGAGGAAGGTGCCCCACGGGGTCACGCCACCGGAGCAGTTGTTGAAGGTGCCGTAGACCTTGGTACCGGTCGGGTCGGCGGAGGTCTTCAGCAGCTCGTGGCCGGCGGCCGGGCCAACGATCTTGAACTCGGTCTCACCGGTGATGCGGCGGTTCAGCGGGCCGAACTCGCGCTTGAGCTCGCCGGTCTTCTTGTCGCGGGAGACCTCGAGGATGGTGTGGCCGTGGCTCACGATGCCGATGTTGATCTCCTCGTCCGTCGGGTTCTCCGGATCGTAGTTCGGCAGCATGTGCGGCTCGGTGGAGTACTCGTGGGAGCAGACGTAGACCATGCGATCCTTGTCCGTCGGGTGCTCCATCAGACCAGCGAAGTCGTTGTTGAAGCCGAACTGGCGCGCAGCCGCAGCAGCGGTCTGGTTGTTCGGATCGAACTCGGGAGCATCCTCGTACACCGGGTCGCCCCAGGCGATGAGGACGCTGGTGGCGTAACCGGCGGGGACGACAACCTCGTCCTTCTCGTTCGGCTCAACGCCCTCGAAGCGCATGCCCTTTGCCGGGGTGATCTTCGCGGCAGCGGTCTCGGTGACGGTGTTGGTGGAGGTCAGGGTGGCAGACTCGGTGGACTGCGCAGCCTTCTCGTCGACACCGCAGGCTGCGAGCACTGCGCCGCCACCGACGGTGACAGCGCCGGCGCCGAACGCCTTCAGCACACCGCGGCGCGACATCAGGTCGCCGAAGTACGGGTTATCGGAGGTGTTGGTGCACTCGCCTGCACAGGCGTTACCGCACTTGTAGGTACAGGTCAGGCTGGAGCGCTTGGACTGGAAAAGCAGGTTCAAACCGCGGATAGACATGGATTCTCCCAGGGAAAGGACGGATCACGGGCAACGGGGAGCTTATTGACACATGGTGAAGACACCGCGACTTCCACGAAAACATTTCGTGAAATCCTGTCCACGAAACGCGAAACACCCGCCCGGGAGGCCGGACGGGTGTCGTCGATAAGCGAAGAAAGCTCTAGCGTGCCTTCTCGATGATCTCGACCAGACGGAAGTGCTTGTCCTTGGACAGCGGACGGCACTCCTCGATGCGAACGAGATCGCCGATGCCAGCGGTGTTCTGCTCATCGTGAGCCTTCACACGCTTGGTGGTACGCACGATCTTGCCGTACAGCGGGTGGGACTTGCGGTCCTCCACCTCGACCACGATCGTCTTGTCCATCTTGTCGGACACGACGTAGCCGCGGCGGCGCTTCTGCAGGCCCTTTTCCTTCGGCTTGCGCTCGGTGTGCTTCGGGCCCTTGCCCGCAGTATTCTCAGCGGTGTTCTCAGTTGTTTCAGTCACGTTTGCCTCACTCATGGTTTAAGCCTCCGCTCCTTCGGCAACTTCCTGGCCCGGAACAACGGACAGGCCGAGCTCGCGCTCGCGCAGCACCGTGTAGATGCGGGCGATGTCGCGCTTCACGGCGCCGATGCGGCGGTTGTTGGTCAGCTGGCCGGTGGCGAGCTGGAAGCGCAGGTTGAACAGCTCTTCCTTGGCCTCGGAGAGGCGGACCTTCAGCTCGTCGTCGCTCAACTCGCGGAACTCAGATGCAGGGGTACCAATTGCCATCAGAACTGATCCTCCTTCCTGATAATGCGGGTCTTGCACGGCAGCTTCGCACCGGCGCGGCGCAGAGCTTCCATGGCGACCTCCTCGTTCGGGTACGACATCTCGAACATGATGCGACCCGGCTTCACGTTGGCCACCCACTTCTCCACCGGGCCCTTACCGGAACCCATACGCACGCCGAGCGGCTTCTGGGTCAAGGGGCGATCCGGGAAGATGTTGATCCAGACCTTGCCACCACGCTTGACGTGGCGGTTGATGGCAATACGAGCGGACTCGATCTGGCGGTTGGTGATGTAGGCCGGCTCAAGAGCCTGCAGGCCGTAGTCACCGAACGTGACCTTGTTGCCACCCTTGGACACGCCGGAACGGGTCGGGCGGTGCTGGCGGCGGTACTTCACGCGCTTAGGAATAAGCATCGTTTAGCCCTCCTTCTTCTGCTCAGCGCGCTGACGGCGCTGGCCGCCACGGCGCGGGCGACGGTCGCGGTCACCGCGGCCGCCGCGCTCGTTCTTCGGAGCGTTCAGCTCGGACTCACGGACGCCGCCCACGACGTCGCCCTTGTAAATCCACACCTTGACGCCGATGACGCCGAAGGTGGTGTGTGCCTCAGCCGTGCCGTAGTCGATCTCTGCGCGCAGGGTGTGCAGCGGCACGCGACCCTCGTGGTAGCGCTCGACGCGCGACATCTCGGCGCCGCCGAGACGACCGGAGGTCATGACCTTGATGCCCTTGACCTGCGGGTTGCGCATCGCAGACTGGATCGCCTTACGCATGGCACGACGGAACGCGACGCGGTTGACCAGCTGCTCGGCGATGGACTGCGCGACCAGGGTCGCGTCAGCGTCGATGTTCTTGACCTCGAGGATGTTCAGCGCGACCATCTTGCCGGTGAGCTTCTCCAGCTCACGGCGGATGCGG
>ERZ1031260.67-NODE-67-length-16415-cov-34.046455_pt1 | contig 16415 bp, 13 predicted proteins | sample MGYA00517287_ERZ1031260 | MGnify/ENA primary metagenome ERZ1031260 (study PRJEB33718, sample SAMN03159811) | human skin metagenome | collected 2014-02-25 | study: EMG produced TPA metagenomics assembly of the PRJNA266117 data set (Human skin bacterial metagenome... | reverse complement strand
AGGTCGCCCTCGGCAACCTTGTACTGCTTGCCGCCGGTCTTGACGATCGCGTACATAGAGGGTTACCCCTTATCTCTACTCGCCCGCCCCTGGCATGCACAGGGGCGGAATGGAACAGTTTGAGCGCTTCGGGGCCGGTAACGAGCCAGCCGTGCCCGCATGCGTAGGCAACGAGGCGGCACGCCCCGAAACAGCGACTGCCAAAGACTACACCGGGCCGCGCCGCAACTCCAAACCGCGGCCCGGCTTAGCCTTCGCTGCTCTTTCGCGTCGCGCGCCGACGGCCCCGCCTCGGCGAAGCGGACTGGCGCGAGGCGGTCTGACGCGAGGAGCTCTGGCGCGAGGCGGTCTGACGCGAGGAGCTCTGGCGCGAAGACGAGCGTTCCGTCTTCGGCTGCTCCTGCGAGGAAGCGGCCGCCGCACCAGCCTGGCTGGGGCGGGTCATCTTTCGGGTGGCCCTGCGGCGCCCGCGCGGTCCGGTGGACGTTTCCACCTTTACGCGAGCAGGTGCCGAGGAGGTTTCCTCCCGAGACTCTTCCTTATCCTGAGCGAAGTCCTCGCGGCGGGGGCGGTGGTCGGAGCGCGAGTTGCCGCGGGTGCGGCGCTTCCTGCGCGGCGAGGTTTCAAACTCCTCGACGGCCTGCTCGAAGGTCTTCTCCTCCGACTGCTTCTCCGGCTCCGCGTCAGCGGGTTCGCTGGTCCGGGGTTCACGCGTCCGAGTTTCGTCGGACTCCGTCTGGTCACTCTCGCGGGTTTCGACCTCGGCGCGCCCACGCCCACGTGAGCCGCCGCGGCGGCCACGTCGGCGCTGCGAGCGGCGCCTACCACCCTCGCGGTCGTCCGCCTGCGAGTCATCAGCATCCGATTCACGGACGGATTCGGAGTCGGCGGAGTCGGCGGGATCGGTGTCGGCCTCCGGTTCGGTGACGATGGAATCGATGAGGTTGTCAAGGGACCCGTCGTCAAGCTGCTGCTTCTTGTTGCGGCGGCTGCGGCTGCGCTCGGCTGCGAACTCGGCGGGACGATCGGCCTCGATCGGGTCCTCCGAGAGGACGACGCCGCGGCCATCGCAGCACTCGCACGGCGTGGAGAAGGTTTCGAGCAAACCGGTGCCCAGGCGCTTGCGCGTCATTTGGACGAGGCCGAGCGAGGTCACCTCGGAAACCTGGTGGCGCGTGCGGTCGCGGCCGAGGGCCTCCTTCAGGCGACGGAGCACGAGCTCCTGGTTCTCGGGCAGGATCATGTCGATGAAGTCGATGATGATCATGCCGCCGATGTCGCGCAGGCGGATCTGACGCACGATCTCCTCGGCGGCCTCGAGGTTATTGGAAGTCACCGTCTCTTCGAGCGAGCCGCCGGAGCCGGTGAACTTGCCGGTGTTGACGTCGATGACCGTCATGGCCTCCGTGCGGTCGATGACCAGCGTGCCACCCGACGGCAGCCAGACCATGCGCGAGAGCGCCTTGGAAATCTGCTCGTCCACACGATGCACCTCAAAGGCGTCCTTGCGTTCGTGGGCACCCCGGTCGAACTTCTCCACCCGGTCGAGCAGGTCCGGGGCCACGGACTGCACGTAGGCGTGGACGGTGTTCCAGGCCTTGTTGCCGTCGACGATGAGGGAGGTGAAGTCCTCGTTGAACAGGTCGCGCACGACCTTGACCAGCAGATTCGGCTCCTCGTACAGGGTCACCGGCTTCGCACCCTTGGCGCGCTTGGCCTTTTCCGCCTGCTCCTGGATCGCTTCCCACTGCGTGTGGAGGCGGTTGACGTCAGCCGCGATCGCCTCCTCCGGAACCCCTTCGGCCGCGGTGCGGATAATCGCCCCGCCCTTGCCCGGGACCACGTTGTTCAGAATGTCCTTCAGGCGCTTGCGCTCCGGCGCAGGCAGCTTGCGCGAAATACCGGCGCTGCGGCCGCCCGGCACGTACACCAGGTAGCGCCCGGCAAGCGAGATCTGGGTGGACAGGCGCGCACCCTTGTGGCCGACGGGATCCTTGGTCACCTGCACGAGCACCTGATCGCCGGACTTCAACGCGTGCTCGATGCGTCGGGAGCGCCCACCCAGGCCGGCAGACTTCCAATCAACCTCACTGGCGTAGAGCACGCCGTTGCGTCCCTGTCCGATGTCGATGAACGCGGCCTCCATGCTCGGCAGGACGTTCTGCACGCGGCCGAGGTAGATGTTGCCGATCATGGATGCCTGCGCATCCGAGGTCACGAAGTGCTCGACCAAAAGGCCGTCCTCGAGGACACCGACCTGGGTGATCCGGCCGCGGCCGTCGTGGCGGTCGCGCTCGCGCACAACCATGAGCCGCTCGACGGATTCGCGGCGCGCCAGAAACTCCGCCTGGCTGACGATGCGGGAGCGCTTGCGATCTTCTTCCCGCTTCTCGCTGCGACGGCGACGCTGCGCCTCCAGGCGCGAGGATCCCTTGATGGCCTTCGGCTCCTCGATCACCTCGATCTCGTCGGCCTCTTCGGTCTCGTCGGCCTCGACCGGTGCGTCCTCGAAGATGCGGTCCAGCTCGGCATCGAAGTCGATGTCAGTGTCAGCTTCCTTAGCCGCGTTCGCCTTGGCCGCGCTCACCTTGGCCGGAGCTTCCTCAGCCGGTGCTTCATCAGCGCTGCTGGCGGAGCTGCGGGTGGCACGCCGGCGCTTGGAGCGCGACGGCGCCTTGAACAGGGGCGTGCGCGTGGAGGCGTCTTCTTCCTCCGGCGCCGGGGCGACATCCGGCTCGACGTCGGTGAGCAACTCTTCGGCGTGCAGCTCCGCGTCAACCTTCTGCTCAATCTGGTGGATTTCGTTCTCCACGTCTTTACGCACACGCTTGCGGATCTTCTGGTCCGCGTCATCGGCTTGCGCGTCGGCTGCGCCCTCGCCCGCACCGTCGTCTGCTGAATTTTTCTTGGTGTTTTTCTTCGCGGAGGACGACGCCGGGGCGGCTGCGAGAGCGTCGAGAAGCTGCTCGCTCTCTGCCCGCGTGAGCGTGGATTGCGCAACCTTGACTATGCCCAGGTCCGCGAGCGCGACCACCAGCTCCTTCGACGGCACGCCCAGCGCCTTCGCCAGGGTGAACACGCGGGTCTTGTCCGCCAGCTGGGTGCGGTCGAAGTCCGCGTAGGGGTTCGGCTCAGCCTTCTTGCGCCTCGTGGTGCGCTTGGTGCCGCGCTTGCGCGCGGACTTCTCCTTGCCAGCTGCCTTGCTGGACTCGGCCGCCTGGCCGGAATCAGGGTTATTCGGTTCTTCTGCGTGTGCGGATGATTTCGCCACCGGGCACTCTCCAATTTTTGCGTCGCCGCAAGCGCTGTGTTCTACCGGGCGCTATCGGGAATGAACCGAAGCCGCCGCACGGCGAAAGACGCGCACTTGCGAAAGTGTGAAAGTTTCCACGCGCCACCACCGGGCGGCGCGACGCCCACTATTGTGGCACAGCTTGTCGCTTCCCGGCTTGTCGCTTCCCGGCTTGTCACTTCTCAGCGAGACGCAAAAGGTCCGCCACCGCCATGGCGGGCGCGTGCTCCGTCCGGGCCGTCACCGCGGCACCGACCACGAGCTGCAGCACGCGATCCGGGCTGAGGTTTTCCACCCCGCCCTTGCGCAACATGGTGGAGATGTAGCCACGCAGGGTATCCGCCACGGTGTCGAGGATGGCGCCGACCTCCCCGCCCTCGCGTTGGCCTTCAATGAACGCCTCCGCAATCACGCGTGCACGCTGCGGCTGGCCACACGCGATGACCTCCACGAATGCCTCCGCCAGGTTCACCGGGTCCGTCAGGTCGGTGCCCCCGCCGGTGAGGCGCTCATACGCCTCCCGCTGCTGCGACGCTAGGTGTTCAAAGCAGGTTGCCAGAAGCTTCTCCCGGGTGGTGTAGTAGTAGCCGATTGAGCCAACCGGTACCCCAGCCTTTGCCGCAACGTGGCGGTGCGTGACACCCTTCGGCCCTTCCGACAGCAGCAGCTCGAGAGACGAATCCAAAATCGCGGTGCGCTTCTCAACCGCACGAGCTTGCGCCGAACGTGTTGTCAACGGCTTAGACCCTCCTACCAAACCTCAAGTATGCAACTCCATTTATACATCGGAGTTTCGCACTGCCCCAAACGGGGTCCGGGACACAAAACGGCGCCGCCACCCACTCGGGTGCGGCGCCGGAAGAATGTCGGAGGCGTTACAGGTTCGGGAACCAGATCGCGATCTCGCGCTCAGCAGACTCCGGGGAGTCCGAACCGTGCACGACGTTCTCGCCGACGGTCAGCGCGAAGTCGCCGCGGATCGTACCCGGGGTCGCCTTCTCCACCGGGTGGGTTCCACCGGCCAGCTGGCGCCACGCGGCGATCGCGGACTCACCCTCGACAATGCCCGCAACCAGCGGCGCGGAGGTGATGAAGTCCACCAGCTCACCGAAGAACGGCTTGTCCTTGTGCTCCTCGTAGTGCTTCTCCGCGGTAGCGCGGTCAGCGGTGCGCAGGTCCATCTCCACCAGCTTGAGGCCCTTGCGCTCAATGCGGGTGATGATTTCGCCGACGTGGCCGTTGGCAACGCCGTCCGGCTTGATCAGAATCAGGGTGCGTTCAGTCATGGTGAAAAATCTTACCTACCGATCAGGCCTCACGCACCACACGCGCCGCATCCTCGGGCGACGCACCCCGCTTCCACATCTGTACCTGCCTCACCGCCAGCTGGAAGTTGCCCTCGTCCTTCATCCGCCGAATCGTTTCCCGCTCCTCCTCATCGAGTTTAAGCGAGGGCTCTTCGCGCCGCTTGTACATCTCGTAGAAGCCAAGGACCAAGAAGATGCCCCCGAGCAGCAGCGACGTACCCCCAATCCAGGCGGGTGCGGAATCGACGGAATTCGCGGCCACGACCGCCACTGCTGAGAACACGGCGGCGAGGAGGAAATAGACGAAGCGCATGGTGACGTTTATAACCCATGCCGTACGGTTGTGCCCATGCTTCACAGCAGCCCGCTGCCGGACATCGACCTGCCAGAGACGACGCTTTACGGCGCCGTCTTCGGTAACACGGCCGGCTTGGACCTGCCCGCGATCACCGAACTGGACACCGGGCGCAGCGTCACCTACGCCGAGCTGCAGGCGCGCACCTTGGCCGCGGCCGCCTCGCTCGCGCAACGCGGCGTGGGCCCGGGCAGCGTCGTCGTCCTGCGCCAACCGAACTCCATCGACTTCGCAGTGGGCCTTCTCGGCGCCTCCGCCACCGGAGCCGCGGTCTGCCTGATCGGGCCGACCCTCGTGGATGCGGAGGCGCGGCACCTCGCCTCCCTCGCCGGTGCCACCGACACCGTGCGCGCGAGCGACACGAGCGACATCAGTGCGGACACCACGGCACACCCCCTCCAACCCGCCGGCACACCCGATGACGTCGCCGCCATTCCCTTTTCCTCCGGCACCACCGGCCACCAAAAGGGCGTCCTGCTCACCCACCGCGCAATCACGGCGAACGCCTTCCAGTTCAACGCGGCTCTTGCCGCCAGCGGCATCGGCGAGGGCACCCGCGTCGCAGCTCCCCTGCCGTTTTCCCACATTTACGGTCTCAACACCCTTCTGCTGTCCTCGCTCGTCGCCCGCCGCCACGTGTTCACCGCCGCCCGCTTCAACCTGACCCAGTTCGCCGCGGCCCACCGCGAGCACGACATTGAGCTGAGCTTCATCGCCCCGCCGCTCGCCCTCGCCCTGGCAAAGACCCCGGACCTCGACGCCGGCGCGTTCGCCGCCTGCCGCCACATGGTCTGCGGCGCCGCCCCCCTCGATGGCGAGCTCGCCGCCACGGTCGAACGCCGCCTTGCCACCACGATCCTCCAGGGCTACGGCACGACGGAATCCTCGCCCGTCACCCACGTCGGCATCGCGGGCCGCTCGCGCCCCAGCACCATCGGCTTCGCGGTGCCCAACACACAATTTCGTGTGGTGGACCTCGACTCCGGCCGCGCGCTGCCCGACGGTACCGCGGGCGAACTCCAGGTCCGCGGCCCGCAACTCATGCGCGGCTACGTCCGCGACCCGGAGGCCACGCGCACTTCGCTTATCGACGGCTGGCTACGCACCGGCGACGTCGCCCGCGTCGAGGAGGACGGCACCGTCACCATCGTCGACCGGGCCAAAGACATCATGAAATACCACGGCTTCCAGGTCGCCCCGGCGGAGCTCGAGGCGCTGCTTCGTACCCACCCCGGCATCGAAGACGCCGCGGTCGCCGCCTACACCCGCGGGGTTGGCGGGGAGGCGGAGGAAGTCCCGCGCGCGTTCGTCGTGAAGCGGAATGCGTCGCTGAGTGCCGCGGAGGTTATGGAGTGGGTCGCGGCGCGTGTGACCGCGTACAAAAAAGTGCGCGAGGTGACGTTCGTGGACGCCATCCCGCGCAACGCTGCCGGCAAGATCCTGCGGCGCAAATTGCAGGAACTGCCGCTGTAATTAATCCTCGGCGGTGCCCAGGTGCTGGGTGACCAGGTAGCCGTGGCGCATGCGCTGGATGATGTCGGAGCGCATCTTCACCACGAAAAACCACAGGACGCCGAAGATGATGCCCACCGCCGTGACGGACCAGTGGACGAAGAAACCGAAGATCAGCGGGACCTGGAGCGCCAGGTCGAGCCAGAGCGCCCACGGCTTTTTCTGCACGAATGCCGCCACCAGGTGCAAGACGCCGATGACGGTGACGTACACCCAGTTGAAGGTGGTCCAGTACGCGCCGTCGTCGATCTTCAAAATCACGGTGAGCACGAGGAAGATCGTGATCGCCTCCATGACCAGGGTGCCCGACAGCACGCTGGTCAGACCCTGGAGGGGGTCTTTCACCGGCGTCTTGCCGGGGCCTAGGGGGCTCATCTCAGGCTCGCGCCTGCGGAAGCTGCCGAAACGGGTACTCACTGCGGGTCCTTTCCAAACATCGCGCGGGCCTCGCCCGCTGTCACCACGGAGCCGGTGATGATGACACCGGAGCCGGATTGCACCCCAACCTCCGCGAGCGCCTCCTCCGCCAGCTCAACCGCGAGAGCGTAGGCGGAGGGGAGGTGTTCTTCCACGTGCACGCGCTCGTCGCCGAAGATTTCGCGGGCGGTGTCCGCCAGCTCGTAGGCGTCGGTGGCGCGCGGGGAGGTGTTTTGGGTGATCACGACCTCGGTGAGCACCGGCTCAAGTGCCTCCATGATGCCGCGCGCGTCCTTGTCGCCCAGGATGCCCAGCACGCCGATGAGGCGGGTGAAGTCGAAGTCCCGCTCGAGCGCGGCCGCGAGCGCCTGCGCGCCGTGGGGGTTGTGGGTGGCGTCGATGAACGTGGTCGGCGTGGCGCGCACGCGCTCCAACCTGCCCGGGGAGGTGGCGGCCGCAAAGCCCGTACGCACGGTGTCCGCATCCAGTGGGCGCTCGGACGATGCCCCGTAGAACGCCTCCACCGCAGCCAGCGCCACGGACGCGTTGCGCGCCTGGTGCGGGCCCGACAGCGGCAGGAAGATCTCGTCGTAGGTCCCGGACAGCCCCTGCAGCGCAATCACCTGGCCGCCGACGGCGATCTCGGAGGACGCCACGGTGAACTCCCGGCCCAGGCGGGCGACCGGCGCCCCGACCTCGACGGTGCGCTCGAGAATCACGCGCATCGCGTCCGGGTCCTGGTCCGCGATCACGACCACGGCATCCGCCGAGCGCACAATGCCCGCCTTCTCGCCCGCGACCTCCGCGATGGTCTCCCCCAGGTAGTCCGTGTGGTCCAGGCCGACGGGCATGATCACGTCCACGTCCGCGTCCACCACGTTGGTGGCGTCCCAGCGACCGCCCATGCCCACTTCCACCACGGCCACGTCCACCGGCGCGTCCGCGAACGCGGCGTAGGCGATGCCCACCATGACCTCGAAGTAGCTCATGGGGGTGCCCGTGCGCTCGTCCACCATCTCGATGTACGGCTGGATCTCGCGGTAGATGCGCACAAAGTCAGCCGGGTGGATCGGCTCGCCGTCGATGCCCACGCGCTCCGTGACCGACTGCAGGTGCGGGCTCGTCGTGCGCCCCACGCGGTGGCCGAAGGCGCGCAGCAGCGACTCGATCATCCGCACCGTCGAGGTTTTCCCGTTCGTGCCGGCGACGTGGATGACCTTGAACGCCTTCTGCGGCTCGCCGAGGAGGTCCATGAGCAGCTCGATGCGCTCAAGCGAGGGGTCGATGATCGTCTCCGGCCAGCGCGCCTTGAGCTCTTCTTCCACCTGCGCGAGCGCCGCGAGGTCCTCCTCGCTCACACCGCGCGGCGCGAAGTCCTCCTCGTGCGCGGCCTCGCCCGGCGCACCCAGGTTGAGGGTGAGCCCGCTGTCGTCTTGGGTGATGTCGTATTCGTCGGCCACCTACGCTCCAGCCTCCGGCAGTTGCTCCAGGCGCGCTCGCACGCGGTCGAACTCCTCCTGTGCCACCTGCTGGCGCGCCTTGATCTTGTCCACCACAGCCTCCGGCGCGTTGGCCAGGAACTGCTCGTTGCCCAGCTTCTTGCCGGTGGTCTCGAGTTCCTTTTCCGCCGCCGCCAGCTCCTTTTCCAGTCGCTTGCGCTCGGCGGCCACGTCGACAGTGCCCGAGGTATCCAGCGCCACATCGAGGTTCGCGCGGCTCAAGCGCATTTCAATGCTTGCCGACGAGGTAAAGCCCTCCCCCGGCTCCTCCACCTTCGCAATCTGGCGCACCAGCGACTCCTGGTCCGCGAGGTCCGCCGAAGCGAAATCGATCTGCGCCGGCACCTTCTGGGATGGCTTCACGCCCTGGTCGGAGCGGAAGCGGCGAAGCTCCGTGATCAGCTTGATCGCGTCTTCCATGCGGCGGCGCGCGTCGGCGTCGGTCTCGGCACCGCCGTTGGTGTCCTCCTGACTCGGCCACGCGGCCAGCGTGATCGTCTCTTTCCCGGTGAGCGCTTGCCAGAGCACCTCGGTGATAAACGGCATGGTCGGGTGCAACAGTCGCAGCACCACGTCGAGGACCCGGCCCAGCACGATCTGGGTGTTGCGGCCTCGCGCGCGAGCTTCCTCCGCATCGTCGGCACCATTGTCGGCGTCGTCGCGGGGGATCTGGGTCTTGGCAATCTCCAGGTACCAGTCGCACAGCTCGTCCCAGGCGAAGTGGTAGAGCGCCTCATTGGCTTTGGCGAACTGGTAATCGTCCAGGTACGCGTCCACCTTCGCGCGGACTTCCTCGCAGCGGTCGAGGATCCACCGGTCGGCGTCGCTCAGCTCGCTACGCTCCGGCAGCTCACCGACGGCGGCGCCGTTCATAAGCGCGAACTTGGTGGCGTTGAACAGCTTGGTGGCGAAGTTGCGGGCGGCGGTGGCGTTGTCATCGCCGATCGGCAGGTCGATGCCGGGGTTCGCGCCGCGAGCGAGCGCGAAGCGCAGCGCGTCGGCGCCGAAGCGCTCCACCCAGTCCATCGGGTCGATGCCGTTGCCCAGGGACTTCGACATCTTGCGGCCCTTCTCGTCCCGCACAAGGCCGTGGAGGTAGAGGTGCTCGAACGGGATCTGCGGGCGGCCGTCCGTCCCGGCGCCAAGGACGTCGGGGGTTTGGGTGGCGGCGAAGGTGCCGAACATCATCATGCGCGCCACCCAGAAGAACAAGATGTCGTAGGCGGTGACCAGCACGGTCGTGGGGTAGAACTTCTCCAGGTCCGGGGTCTTCTCCGGCCAGCCCATGGTGGAAAACGGCCACAGGGCAGAGGAGAACCAGGTGTCCAAGACGTCCGGGTCCTGCTCGTAGCCGGCCGGCGGCTCCTCGTCCGGGCCGCAGCACACCACGTCGCGGTTGCCGTTTTCATCCTCCGGGCCGTACCAGATCGGGATGCGGTGGCCCCACCACAGCTGGCGCGAGATGGTCCAGTCGTGCATGTTGTCCACCCAGTCGAAGTAGCGCTTCTCCATCGCCTCTGGGTGGATCACCGTGTCACCTTCGCGCACGGCCTCGGCCGACATGCGGGCGAGCTCCTCGACCTTGACAAACCACTGCAGGGAAAGACGCGGCTCGATCGGCTCGCCGGAGCGCTCCGAGTGCCCCACGGAGTGGACGTACGGGCGCACCTCTTTCACAATTCGGCCCTGCTCCGCCAGCGCCTCGCGCACCTTCACGCGTGCTTCGAAGCGGTCGAGTCCGTCGAACTGGGTGCCGGTGCCGGCGATGCGACCCTGCTCATCCATGATGATCGGCATGTCCAGGTCATGGCGCAGGCCCATCTCGTAGTCGTTCGGGTCGTGGGCCGGGGTGATCTTCACAGCACCCGTGCCCAGTTCCATATCCACGTAGTCGTCGGCGATGACCTTGATCTTGAGGTCGGAGCGGAACGGGTGGTCGAATTCCTGGCCCACCAGGTGCGCGTAGCGCTCGTCGTCCGGGTGGACGGCGATGGCGACGTCGCCCAGCATGGTTTCCACACGCGTGGTGGCCACAACCAAGTGCGGCTCGTCGTCGTTCAAGGAGCCGTAGCGGATCGAGACGAACTCCCCGTCGACGTCCTTGTACACGACCTCGATGTCGGACACCGCGGTCTCCAACACCGGCGACCAGTTCACCAGGCGGTAGTCCTGGTAAATCATGCCGGCGTCGTAGAGCTGCTTGAAAATGGTGACCACTGCGCGGTTGAGCCCTTCATCCAGCGTGAAGCGCTCGCGCGACCAGTCCACGGAGTCGCCGATCGCCCGCATCTGCGAGGTAATCGTGCCGCCGTACTGTTTCTTCCACTCCCAGACGCGGTCGATGAACTCCTCGCGGCCGTAGTCGTAGCGGTCCTTGCCCTCCTCCGCCTTGAGCTTCGCCTCCACTTTGGTCTGGGTGGCAATGCCGGCGTGGTCCATGCCGGGCAGCCACAGCACCTCATAGCCCTGCATGCGCTTGCGGCGCACCAGGGAATCCATGAGCGTGTGGTCGAGCGCGTGACCCATGTGCAGTTGGCCCGTCACGTTCGGCGGGGGCAGCACGATGGAGTAGGCAGGCTTGTCGGACGACGCGTCGGCGGTGAAGTACCCGGCGTTCACCCAGCCGTCGTAAAGCGTCTGCTCATGCTCGGACGGCTCCCACGACTTCGGGAGTGCATCCGCGCGGTTGACACCAATCAGCTCATTCGGTTCAGTCACACCGCGTATGTTAGTCGCCCGCGCTATTGGAACAGCCGGTCGGCCACCTCGCGCTCCTGGTTCAGCGCCTCGACGTTCGCCGCAATGCGTTCGCGCTGGAAGTCCGTGAGCTCGAGGCCCTCGACCACCTTCCACTCGCCCGCCTCGCCGACGACCGGGAAGCCGAACACCAGGCCCTCCTCCACGCCGTACTGGCCCGTGGACGGCAGCGCCGCCGTGGTCCACGCGCCGCCCGTCCCGTTCACCCAGTCACGCATGTGGTCCACCGACGCCGACGCCGCTGACGCCGCCGAGGACTTCCCGCGCACCTCGATGATCTCCGCGCCGCGCTTGGCCACGCGCGGAATGAACTCCTCGGTGTACCAGTCGCGATCAACGTCGACGCCCGTGTACGTGATGTCCGGGAACTGCGTATCCGAGTGGTTGCCCCACACGCAGAGCTTTTCAATGCTTGTCGACGGCACCTCCAACCGCCCCGACAACACCGACACCGCCCGGTTGTGATCCAACCGCATCAAGGCATTGAAGCGGTCGTCCGGGATGTCGGTGGCCGCCTTCGCGGCGATGTAGGCGTTGGTGTTGGCCGGGTTGCCCACGACCAGGATCCGCGCGTCGGCACCGGCGCCCGCGTTAAGCGCCTCGCCCTGCTCCTTGAAAATCTTGCCGTTGGCCTCGAGCATGTCCGCGCGCGACTCCCCTTTGCCGCGCGGCTTCGCGCCCACGAGGAAGGCGGCGTCGACGCCGTCGAACGCAGCGCGGGCGTCGTCGGTGACGTTGATGGAGGCGACCAGCGGCATCGCGGAGTCACTGAGCTCCATCGCGGTGCCCTCGGCGGCGCGCACCGCATCGGGGATCTCGAGCAGCGTCAGGTTGACTGGCGTGTCCTGGCCGAACACGTCGCCATTGGCGATGCGCCACAGCAGGGAGTAAGCGATATTTCCGGCCGCGCCGGTGACAACAACATTCTTGGGAGCGTTCATGTCTCCCGAACCTACCCTTTTCACCCCCGGACGGGCCCCATTCCCACACAAACCCAACCCGGATGGGGCACGATTGACAGCAAACGCAGACGCAGGGAAGGAAGGAACGTGGCGGACGACTCCCCATGCATCGACGCTGTCGTTGCCGCCGCCTTGTCCTCCTTCGCTCGGCGCGGCTACTCGGAAACGAAGCTGGAAGCGCTGGCCAAAAACACCGGCATGACGAAGCGCATGATCCACTACCACTTCGGGGATAAGAAGGGCCTGTACGTGCGCGCGCTTGGTCTCGCGCTGCAGCAGGTCGCTCCTCCCGCGGATATCTTGAACCGCTCGCACGCGGTGCCGGTGGAGGGGATGCGCCGCTTCGTTGACGCCCTCTACTTCGCCTTCATGGACAACCCGGACGCGGTGCGCATGGTCATCCGCGACAACCTCGACCCCGTTCTCGGGGACGACGGGGTTGAGTTGGCCGCGGGCCTGCCCGGCGCCACCGACGTCACCCTCCACGTCGAGCGCCTCCTGCTGGCGGGACAGGACGCGGGCGCGTTTCGCCCCGGCATTAGCGCCCAGGACGTGCTGGTGCTCATCTCCTCACTGTGCTTCTTCCGCGTCGGCAACGCCGTTACCGCCCTCAACGTTGGGCACGTGGACGTGGAGCGCCAGCGCAACGTCGAGGGAATGCGCCGACTAGTCATCGACACCGTGCTCGCGTTTTTGACCTCGAACATCCCTGACTCGGGCTACGAGTCCTATCTGGAAACCACCGCGCTCCCCGACGCCCACGCCCCCGCGGACGAATTCTACGACCTCTACGGCGACGTCGGCGGCCTCGTCTAACTCCCCCTACGCCGAGCGCTTCTTCTCAGCCTCGACGAACTTCGGCTCGCCCTTGCCGCGGGCGACATCGCCATCCACGATCACCTCGGCCACATCGTCGCGGTCCGGCAGCTCGTACATGATGGGCACGAGCAGCTCCTCCATGATGGCGCGCAGCCCGCGGGCACCGGTCTTGCGCTCCGCCGCCTTGTCCGCGATCACACCCAGCGCGTCGTCGGTGACGGTCAGTTGCGCCCCGTCCATGGCAAAGAGGCGCTGGTACTGCTTCACCAGCGAGTTCTTCGGCTCCGTGAGAACCCGCTTCATCGATTCGCGGTCAAGGTCGTTGACGTGCGCGATGATCGGCAGACGCCCGATGAACTCCGGGATGAGGCCGAATTTGACCAGGTCACCTGGCTGGACCTGGGCCATGAGGTTCGCCTCATCGCGCTGGTCCTTCGAATCGATTTCTGCGCCGAAACCGATGCCCTTCTTACCCACGCGCTCCGCGACCACCTTGTCCAGGCCGGCGAACGCGCCCGCCACGATGAACAAGATGTTCGTGGTGTCCACCTGGATGAATTCCTGGTTCGGGTGCTTGCGCCCGCCCTGCGGCGGCACGGAGGCGACGGTGCCCTCGAGGATCTTCAACAGCGCCTGCTGCACGCCCTCGCCGGAAACATCTCGGGTGATCGACGGGTTTTCGCTCTTGCGCGAGATCTTGTCCACCTCGTCGACATAGATAATGCCGTGCTGTGCGCGGTTGACGTCGAAGTCCGCCGCCTGCAGCAGCTTGAGCAGGATGTTCTCCACATCCTCGCCCACGTATCCGGCCTCGGTGAGGCTGGTGGCGTCCGCGATGGCAAACGGCACGTTGAGCATCCGCGCGAGCGTCTGTGCAAGGTAGGTCTTGCCGGAGCCGGTGGGACCGAGCAGCAAGATGTTCGACTTCGCAATCTCCACCTCCTCGTCCCTGTTTCTGGAGGTGACGTTGGACGACTCCGCCTTGATGCGCTTGTAGTGGTTGTACACCGCCACCGCCAACGTCTTCTTGGCCGTGTCTTGGCCGATCACGTACTCGTCCAAAAACGCGGTGATCTCCGAAGGACGCGGCAGCCGGTCCTCCCCGCCCTGATTGTCTTGCTGGGCACCCGCGAGCTCTTCCTCGATGATCTCGTTGCACAGCTCGATGCACTCATCGCAGATGTAAACGCCGCCGCCGGCGATGAGCTTGCGCACCTGCTGCTGGCTCTTCCCGCAGAAAGAGCACTTCAACAAACTTGCGCTGTCGTGCGTGGTTGCCATAGGTGCCTATCTACTCCCAATCCCGGTCAAAACTTCCCCCCACTGTAGTTGGTGCGTCAAACCACCGTACTACGCAACTTCACACGCACAATGGGGGACATGACACACCTGCACACTGAAGAATTTGGAAACCCAGACGCGGCCCGCACCGTGGTGCTACTGAGCTCGATCGCCACCACCCACGAAGCGTGGAAGAAGCAGATCCCGGCCCTTGAACGCGACTACCGCATCATCACCGTCGACCACCGCGGCCACGGCGGGTCGGAGACTCCTGCGCGCTCGCCGGAGGGCGTCGATACGCTTGGGCGCGATGTGCTCGCCGCCCTCGACGAGGCGGGCGTCGACCACTTCTCCCTGGTCGGCCTCTCCCTCGGCGGCGCGATCGCGCAGTGGCTCGCCGCCAACTCCGAGCGCGTGGACAAGGCCGTCTTCTGCTCCACCGCCACCTTCCTCGGCGGCGCGGAAAAGTGGACAGAGAAAACACACACAGCGCGTAACGACGGCACCGTCGCCCTCGCCGGCGGCATGATGGAGAACTGGTTCACCGACACCTTCCGCCAAGCCCACGCCGACGAAGTGCGCTGGGTGCAGACCATGGTGGAGGGCGTGGACGACGAGGGCTACGCCCAGAACGGCGACGCCCTTGCAACCTGGGATTTCGAGGAGGAGCTGGGCAAGATCACCTGCCCCGTCCTCACGATTGCCGGCGCCTCAGACCCCAGCACCACGCCCGAGGAACTGGCGAAGATCGCGCGCGGCGTCAGCGGCGAGGTCGAATCCGTGGTCATTGATCCGGGCTCTCACCAGGTGGCCATCGAGAACCCCGAGGAGTTCAACCGGGCACTCACGCAGTTTCTGGCGAAGTAATCGGCTAGCCTAGACACGTTCAATTAACGCGAAAGGACCCTCCCCCGTGAATCGCAGCCGTGCCATCTCCGCCCTCGCCGCCGCCGCGCTGTCCGCGTCCCTGCTGGCAGGCTGCAGCAATTCCGAGGACGAGGTACGGATCGCCGAACCGGTGCTGGACTTCCCCCAGACCAGCACCACCGCCACCCCCACCCCGGAGGTGACCACGGAGGCGGAGGAGACGGAGGAAACCGAGACCACGACCTCGGAAACCGAAACGGAGGAATCGACCACCACGTCGACCTCGACGCGCACCTCCACCAGCTCCTCGCGCAGCCGCTCCGCCGTCACCCGCACCCGCACCTCCGGCGGCGGGTCCAACTCCGGCGGCAACGCGAACCGGGAACCTGCACCGGCCGCCGCGCCGGTCGAACCCGACCAGCCCGGCGCCGCCTGCGCGTGGCCAACCCAGGGCTCCCAGGACGCGGGCCAGGAATACAGCACCTTCTGCAACCGCGAATGGGCACGCACCGTCACGCCGAACAACAGCCAGGACTACTACTGGGTCGCCCGCGGCACCGGCTGGGTCTCCGTCGACCCTGCGGGTGCCAAGGACGGCGCACCCTGCTGGAACCGGATCGAGTTCGCCGACGCGCCGGAGGCCATCCGCAACGCCGTCACCTACTGCGAGGCGGAGGCGTCCAACACGGCGGCGGTCGAGTAACCCCCCGATAGAGCAACTCCCCAGCGGGTGCCCGCTGGGGAGTTTGGTTTTTACCGTGAGGCGTCGTTAAGCATTGAGCTTTCGGTAATCGAAGACCTGGTCAATGATGCCGTACTCGACCGCATCCTGGGCGGTGAGGATCTTGTCGCGGTCGGTATCAATGCGGACCTGCTCCGGCGTGCGACCCGAGTGGTGCGCCAGCGTCTCCTCCATCAGGCGGCGCATGCGCTCGATCTCGGCGGCCTGAATCTCCAGGTCCGAGACCTGGCCCTGCGTACCCTCGGTCGCCGGCTGGTGGATCAGGATGCGCGAGTTCGGAAGTGCTGCGCGCTTACCCGGCGCACCAGCAGCCAGGATCACGGCGGCGGCGGAGGCAGCCTGGCCCAGACACACCGTCTGCACGTCCGGGCGGACGTACTGCATCGTGTCGTAAATCGCCATCAGTGCCGTGAAGGAACCGCCCGGCGAATTGATGTACATCGTGATGTCACGATCCGGGTCCTGGGACTCCAGCACGAGCAGCTGCGCCATGATGTCGTTCGCCGACGTGTCATCGACCTGGGTGCCCAGGAACACGATGCGCTCCTCGAAGAGCTTGCCGTACGGGTCGATCTGCTTCGTGCCGAAGCTGGTTTCCTCCAAAA
>ERZ1031260.66-NODE-66-length-16424-cov-8.605840_pt1 | contig 16424 bp, 14 predicted proteins | sample MGYA00517287_ERZ1031260 | MGnify/ENA primary metagenome ERZ1031260 (study PRJEB33718, sample SAMN03159811) | human skin metagenome | collected 2014-02-25 | study: EMG produced TPA metagenomics assembly of the PRJNA266117 data set (Human skin bacterial metagenome and... | reverse complement strand
ACTTCCACCCGGAGCGCTCCGAATACCCGGACGACAAGACGGTGATTGTGAAGGAATATTCCCGCTTCGCCGAGGACAATGACGAGGTGTACTATCCGATCAATACACCGGAGGACCGCGAGAAGCTGCTGAAGTACCGCGAACTCGCGGCCGAGGAGTCCCGCGAGAACAAGGTGCTCTTCGGCGGACGCCTGGGCACCTACCAGTACCTGGACATGCACATGGCGATCGGTGCGGCGCTGTCGCTGTTCGACAACCACCTGCGCCCGTACTTCGAATCCGGCGAGCCGATTCACCAGGCCCGCGGCCACTAGGGGATTCGATGGCTACCGAGATCTTCGTTCATCCCCAGTGCCCCCACTGCGCCAGCGTTATCGAGCAGTTTGACGCCGCTGAGCTGACGGACATCACCGACATCCGCAACCTCAAGGCGTTCCTGGCGTACCGCGACTCGTTGGACGGGTACGCGGACATCCGGTCCCAAGGAAAGATCGGTGTGCCGTCGAAAGTGATCGACGGTGAGACCGTGGAGTTCTTTGATCAGGTGTAGTTGGAGCGGTGGCCGAGTCCAACGGAAAGACAGAGTGATAGCTGGTTCGGGGGGTTATATTGAAACCAGTTTGAGAACTGGGGAAACACTGCAAGTCGCCCGACGCTGCCGATCAGTCTCATCTGCAGAGAAAGTGGGTTTTTCGTGCGCAAGGATCTCGTTTCCGCAGGCGTCGAGAAAGTCATCGGAGCCATAGCAGACGGTATCTTCAAGGAAGGCGAAGCGCTCCCGTCGGAACAGGCCTTAGCGGATTATTTGGAGATTTCTCGTCCTACCATGCGGGAAGTCGTACGGACCCTAGCCGATCGTGGAGTGGTGGAAGTCGTGCACGGCAAGGGCACCTTTGTCAGGTTCCGTTCGGAGTGGCGAGACGTTGAGACGCTTGTGGAGGTGCTTCGCAAGCAGCTCCCTCAGGACGAGATGAATAAGCGGCTCACCGAGGTTAGGCGCATGATCGAAGTGGGATCGAGCGGTCATGCAGCAGAGAACCGCTCTGAAGAAGACATCAAGCAGATGGAGAGCTGCTTGCGTCGCTACGCCGCCGCCGATATCGAGGGCGATGTTGCGGGCGCGAACGCAGCCGACGTTGATTTCCACAATGCATTGCTGCGCGCCACAGGAAACCCATTTTTACTTGCGGTGATGCGGCCGCTTGAGGGTGCTCTTGCGGAATCGCGGGCCGCAACCACCTCAAACCCGGAGGTTCGCCGCAGGGCTAGCATGCATCATCGCACGATTCTGGATGCAGTAACCGCCGGCGACCCGGATGCGGCGAAGCAAGCGATGCGTGCCCACATGGATCAGACGTGGAGCGATCTTCAGGCTCTTGGGAACCGTGCCGGCCACGCCGGGGAGTGACTTACGAAACATAACTTTTCTTCTGTCGTAGAGGCCACTAGTCTGGGTATAACTCCTCAGAGGTCTGAGGAGAAAAACTAGAAAGCGAGCCGCCAATGGTTTCTTTGCAAACCCTCGTCGTGGACTATCCCGATCCGGTCCGCGTGCCTGCATCGAGCATCCCGACTACCGAGGTCACGTTGATAGTTCTCGACGACGACCCCACCGGTACCCAGTCCGTCTCCAACCTTCCAGTGCTCACCCGTTGGGAGGAGGACGACCTCGAATGGGCTTTCGGCCAGGAAGCTCCAGCAGTGTATGTAATGACTAATTCGCGGTCGCTTGCACCGGAAGACGCCCGCGCAATCAACTTGGATGTCGCACGCGCAGCGCTAACCGTTGCTAGTAAGCAGGGGAAAGAGATCGCATTCGTTTCGAGGTCCGACTCTACGCTGCGGGGACACTACCCGCTCGAGCCGGATACTCTTGCGCTGGTGTCCGATGAGAACGGCCGGCAGATTGATGGCTATGTGATCGTTCCCGCATTCGGTGATGCTGGCCGCATCACTGTGGGTGGAGTGCACTACGCGGGCAGCAAAGAAGAGGGATTTCAGAAGGTCGAAGACACGGAGTTCGCTCAAGACGCTACTTTCGGCTACAACCACTCCCGTATCGCTGATTGGGTTGAGGAGAAAACAGGCGGAGCAGTGTCCGCCGAACAGGTCATCGAAATTACCCTCGATGTACTACGCCAAGGTAAGGATGCAGTCGCTGCCAAGCTACTGGAAGCGGAGAACCGAACTCCGATCGCAGTTGACATCGTCACTGAAGATGACCTGCGCCTCCTTTCGCTCGGACTGATTGAAGCGGAGAACAGCGGAAAGAGGTTCATCTACCGGGTGGGCCCGCCGTTCGTCCGCGCAAGAATTGGCCAGGAAGTTGCTGAGCCCGTTACCTCTGAGCAGGTGGATGCGCTTCGCGTCAAGGCCGAGAACGTCGTCGGCGGATTGATTGTCATCGGTTCGCACGTTCCCACGACTACTCGCCAGCTAACTCATTTGAAGCAGGTCAACGACGCTCCAGTGATCGAAATGGATGTCCGTGAAGTGATCGGAGAGCGCCGAGAGGAGTACATCGCCGAACTCGCCGAGGCTATCGAACTCGAGCTTGTCGACGGCAATGTGATCTTCCATACCTCCCGTGAGCTGGTTCGCACCGACAATCCGGATGAATCGCTCGCGATTGCGCGAAGTGTCTCCGACGCGCTGGTGGCTGTTGTGAACCGGGTTGTCCACCGTGTCACCCCGGCGTTCGTACTCGCAAAGGGCGGGATCACTTCGTCTGACGTGGCGTCCAAAGGCCTTGAAATGACCAGGGCCACGGTGATCGGTCCGATGCAGCCCGGGATCATCTCGATGTGGCAGCTCATCGACGGCCCTGCTGCAGGTGTCCCATACATAGTTTTCGCCGGCAACGTCGGGACTGACCGGTCCTTGGCGGAGGTCGTTGAAGCCCTTTCCACCGAACAAGCGAAATAGAAGGAGCATTTCATGTCTGAACAATTAACGATCACGGTCGTTGGCGTCGGTGCCATGGGGTTGCCGATCGCGACCAATCTCAGTGACCACGGCTTCACCGTCCGGGGCGTCGACATCGCGGAAGCCCGCCTGCAACTGTGCCGCGAAGCTGGTTTGGAAGCCTACGACAACGCTGTTGAGGCGGTCGACGGGGCGGATGTCGTACTACTCGCTGTTCGTAACCACGCCCAGCTCACCGACGTACTGTTCGGGGAGCGTGGCATCGCTGAGCGAATGAAGGACGGTGCGGCCATCCTGCTGATCTCCACCGTCGGTGTCGCAGCCGTCGAGCAGACAGCTTCCATGCTGGGGGAGATGGGCATTTCATTTATCGACGCCCCCGTATCCGGTGGCCCTGTTCGAGCTGGTCAAGGCGATTTGCTTGTGACCGTTGGCGCGGACCCTGAAGTTCTTGAGCGCTACCGCGGCGTCCTGGAGGGCATGGCCGGGAACCTCGTAGTCGTCGGTGACAAGCCGGGCAAGGGTCAAGCTCTGAAGACAGTGAATCAGCTGCTCTGTGGTGTCCACATCGCAGCCGCCGGCGAAGCTCTGGCACTCGCTGGGGAACTCGGACTTGACCTGAAGAGTACTCTTGACGCGCTCATGAGCGGAGCGGCAGCGTCGTTCATGCTGGGCGATCGCGGCGAACGCATGCTCGATGCTCACACCGAGGAAGGTGCCGAGGTGAAGAGTCGCATCGACATCTTTGTCAAAGACATGGGCATCGTGACCGCTGCAGCGAAGACCGCTGGTATTGCTGTGCCTGTTGCAGCTGCTGCTGAGCAGCAATATCTCCAGGCACTGGCGCGCGGTATGGCGGCTATGGATGACTCCTCGATTATCACCATTGCCTCTCCGAATGGCCCGAAGGGAGATAACGCATGATCACCGGAACCGGTCTAATCTGGCTCGGTCTCGCGGCCGTCGCCGTATTGCTTGCACTAGTTATCTGGGTGCGAATGCCAGCCTTCGTAGCCCTCCTTCTGGTCTCTCTCGCAACCGCAGTTATCTCGGGAATTCCGCTTGCAGAGTCGGTCGGCGTAGTCACAGGCGGCGTAGGAAAAACTCTCGGCTCAGTTGCCGTAGTGGTCGGTCTCGGCGCGATGCTCGGCAAGATCATCGAGGAGTCCGGAGGCGCTACGGCTCTCGCTCAGTACTTCACTGGCAAGCTCGGCCGCAAACGTGTCGTCGTGGCGCTTGTAATCGCCGCATTCATCCTGGGTATTCCGGTGTTCTTTGATGTCGGTTTCATTATTCTTGCGCCGATCGTTTTTGGCTTCGCAGCCGTAGCCAAGATCGACCCGCTCCGCATCGGGCTTCCTGTCGCGGCAACCCTCCTTACGGTCCATGTTGTGCTGCCTCCGCACCCAGGCCCAGTTGCAGTTGCAGAGCTCTTGGGTGGCGATGCCGGTCTGCTCCTCACAGTTGGATTGCCCATCTCCGCTGTAACTGTCGCGCTCGGTTATCTTGCGGTCCGCCGCTTCAGTGTTGAAGGGATTGAACGCGCGCCGTCTCCGGTCGAGCATGCCGGCGTGAACGAGGTGGACAACCCGCCTTCTCCCTGGACAATCATTGGGCTCATTCTGCTGCCAATTGTGCTGATTATGATCGGTACCACCAGCGCAATGTTGATGGACGCGGATGCTCCAGGTCGCAGCGTTGCTGCTTTCATCGGTTCTTCCCCCGTTGCACTGTTGATTGCGGTGCTCGTGGCATGGGTCGTGTTGGGTTCTCAACGCGGATGGAACCGTCAAGAGTCTTCCGAGGTTCTGGACTCTGCGCTTCCTGCGGTTGCCGTCATTATCTTCGTGACCGGTGCAGGTGGTGCTTTTGCTAACGTTCTCGTTGAGTCGGGGATCGGCCAGGTGCTATCTGACCTGCTGGCGAATTCCGGCTTGCCATTGATCCTCACGGCCTTCCTGCTTACCGCGACTCTTCGAGCTGCCCAGGGATCTGCAACCGTTGCGCTTCTCACCACTGCAGGTTTGCTCGCTCAACCCATCGTTGACGCCGGACTATCCAGTTTGCAGACAACGCTGATTATGATCGCTATCGGGTTTGGCGGACTCGGGTTGAGCCACATCAACGATTCCGGATTCTGGATTGTCACCAAATATCTGGGGCTCAGCGTCAAGCAGGGCCTGAAGTATTGGACCACGGTGTCCACAATCTTCGGAGTGACTGGTTTTCTGGTCACCTGGGCGGTTTACGCTCTGGTTTAAGGAGCTCAACGTCGAGCCCCGCTCGACCGGGCGATGTTGCGCAAGCAGCGAGATATACCTCGCCACCATTCGGAGCCACTGCATTGTCACAGCCCTCAAGTCGGAGGCTATGCTCAGCCAGATGTAAGGAATGCCTCGGAGACTTTGCGGCGTTAGTTGCATACTGCATTAACCGGAAATGATCTCTGAATTCTGACGGCCTCGCTATCTCCTCTGCCTGGGCTGCGGGCCGTGCAACCGCTACTACACTGACCGCGTGACAGTCTTCCTCTCAATCATCGGCCTGCTGCTCGCTACCGTCTTCGTCGCTGAAATCGGTGAGCGCACCGGCCTGCCGTGGCCAGCGCTACTGACCGTCGCTGTCGCCCCGGTGCTCTTCATTCCAGGCATTGAGACGGTCAGCCTCGACACGGACCTCATCCTGCCGATCTTCATTCCACCGCTTTTGTGGTCCCTGGCCCGCCGCACGAGCTGGGGCATGATCCGCGCGCAAATGCACGTGGTGCTCGTCATGTCCGTGGCGCTGGTATTTCTCACCATTGCGGCGTTGACGGCAACGGCAATGTGGCTCATGCCGGGTATCGGTCTCGCAGCGGCGATGGTGCTTGCTGCGGCGATCGCCCCGCCGGACCCGGTGGCGGTCGATGCAGTCGCAGGACCCGCCGGCATTCCGAAGCGCATCACCGGAACGCTGCAAACCGAGGGCCTGTTCAACGATGCGGCGTCCATCGTCGCGTTCAACGTGGCGTTGGCCGCACTCGTCGCCGACGGGGAGGTCGACTTCAGCGAAGGCGCGCTGAACTTCCTATACTCCGCTGTCGTCGCGGTGATTATCGGCCTGATCGTTGGCCGTTTAGCGGCACTGTTCGTCAACTCGGTGCATGATTCTGTCACCCGTACTGCGTTCACCTGGGTCTTGCCTTTCGCGATCTTTGTCGCAGCGGAGGAAATCCACGCGTCGGGTGTCATCGCGATCGTGATCGCGGCCGTCGAAATGTCCTCACGCGCGTCGTTCACCGCCGAAGACCGCCTCTCCGGCCACTCGTTCTGGGAAACGGTTGAACTGCTGTTCACCGGACTCGCGTTCGGCCTGATTGGCATGAGCGTGCGCGAGGCGATCGATGATGCCGGGACCATGGTCCTGGAGGCAATTGGCATCGGACTTGTGCTCTCGGTTGTCGCGTTCGCGGTGCGTTTCGCCTGCATGTGGGTGCTTTACATGGTCAAGAAGCGGATGAACCGCACGGACGTGGCGCCGCTGCGCATGCAAGAAGTGCTGCTCATGACCTGGGCCGGCATGCGCGGCCTGGTCACCTTGGCACTCGTGCTTTCGATTCCAGCTGGTACGACTGATTACCACCACGAGTTCTCCGTCATCGCGCTGAGCGTGCTCATGTTCACTATGGTGATCCCGGGTCTGCTCTTGCCGTGGCTGGTTGGCAAGATGAACCTCGATGCCGGTCCCGATGCACGCGGCGACAAGGCCAACGCCGAGCTCAATGACCGTGCTTATGCGGCTGCGCGCCGGGCGGTGCAGGAGCACGGGCAGGAGCTTGCTCCCGAGTCTTACGCCATGATTCAGGATTGGCTGGCTACGCTCGCAGATCGGCGTACGGCTGATCCTGAGCGCACGAAAGAGCGTCGTGAAGCACTGGCTCGAGCTCGAACCGCGGCGGCTGAGATGCAGAAGATTGCGCTCGAAGCTGCCACCGCTGAGCTGCAAAAAGCTCGCACCGAGCGCCGCTACAACCCCGCCGATGTGGACGCGGTGCTGGATGACATCGACCGCATCGTGATTGGCAACGAACGGTCAGCGCTCGCCAGCCCCCGCCAGGTCATCGAAAGGAAAAGAGAAGCTTAACGACGCCCGCCTTCCACGCCATCCGCGTTCCCTTGCCCAAAGTTGCGTTGGTAGTGGGCGTCCCAGTCGTAGTCTTGGCTCATCTCGCCACCGTACTGTGCATCGAACTGCTCATTCAGTGAGTCGAGTTCGATCTGGCGCGGATCTTGCGGGGTGTCGTTGGCCTGGATGCCGCGCACGATGAACACCGCCCCCGCTACTGCTCCGAAGATGCCGATGAATACGGCCGTCGAACCGCTGAGGAAGGTGAACGAGGCCGCCGCCAGGAGGATGAGCAGCGTGCCGAGGATGTAATCCATTGCGGGAGATCGCATGGTTTCGGAGTCTAGCGGGCCTTAGAGGTCGCCGCGGATCGTCGCAACGCTATGGGCAACCATGTAGATGCCGACGATGGCTGCGATCCACAGAAGCGTCACCTTCGCCTCGTACTCGAGGCGGGGGATGAGGCGCTCGAGACGCGGGAAGAACTTTGGGCCGAAAAGCAGCGCCAAAGTGGCCAAGACGACCGTGGGCACGATCATGATGAGGCAGTAGATGCCCACGGCCCCGGCCTTTGCCACGGAGGGGATTTCCCAGCTGCCAATGATGCCCATGGCGGCGATGTACGGCAGCATGGTCGCCGCCTCGGTGAGGGAGGCGCCGAGGCCGAGGACCACCATGCTGGGCACGCTGCTTGTTGCTCCGGCTGCGCGTTTTGGTAACTGGCCGGACTCGGGCTTTGTGGGGTTGGGGCCGAAGATGCCGAAGATCGCAAGGACCGCGCCCAGCGTCAACGTGATCCACGGGAAAACATCGGCCCGCGTGACCCGTTCGGCGACCGAGCCCAGGCCGGCGAACCCGAGGAGTATTCCCAGCCCGAGGAGGAAGTACACCGCGGCAACGGTGAACAGGTACGCGGTCAGTGCCGGCACTCTAACGGCGCGCCAATGGACGATGAGTGCAAGGGGGATGACAAGGGTGCCCAGGCTCAGGCTGTCGAGCAGTGCCAAGCCAACAACGGGAATGGCCGAACTCATAGGCGCTCCGATTCTCTCGTACGAACGTATTATGACTTACGACCGTACGAGAAACTAGACTGGTGCGCAACCATGAATGACTTTTCCCTGGACCATCAGTTTTCGGAATCGGCCGCGACCATTGCCGACGCAACCATTCGCATCATTGCTTCGCGCGGCCTCGACGCTGTGAGTGTGCGGGAGGTGGCGAAAGAATCCGGGTTCGCCGCCGGTTCGGTGCAGTACCACGCCCCGAACAAGGACACCCTGCTGGCGCACGCGTTCATCCGCTCCATCCAGCGTCAGGGGGAGCGAGTAGCGGCAGTTCCTGAAGGGAGAGACGAGCTAGAGACCTGGGTGGCAAGACTTGCGGAGCTCCTCCCGATCGGCGGCGTGCGTTCCGAAGACGCCGCAATCTGGGTCACCTACGGCTCCGCCTCTGCCACCCGAGAGTGGATCGCGAAGCTCTACACCGAGGTGCTCGAGGACTTTCAGCACAGCGTGGTCGCAGCGCTCGGTGGCAGTGATGAAGCAAAGCCGAAAGCGCGCCTCGTCACCGCGTTGATCAACGGCCTTACCCTGGACAACCTGCAGGTTCCCGAATCTGAGGCCGACCGCATTCTGGCCGACCTCCGAGAAGGCCTGCGCCTCCTCTTCTCCGGTTAACCCCCACCCAACTGCGAGCCAGTCGAAGTTTCCGTGCCCGAACCGTTACGCTTATCCACGAATGTTTCAGGGCCGGACCGAAAGAGCCGGAAACGGAAAGTGAGACTTGTGGAAAAGACCACGAACGCCGCCCAGACTGATCGCGTGCTTGCGCGTGTGCTGATGCCGAAGAAGGGTGAGCCGCGCGACGTCCGGATGCTCTACCTCATCGAAGACGAGCACAACAAACAGCGCCTGAGCTGGTCAGACCGCACAAGCTTCACCATTCCCGCCGGCAACGAGGCCAGCTTCGAGACCTACTTCAACGCCTTTCCAGCGAGCTATTGGCGCCGCTGGTCGCAGCTCAGCTCCGTCCTCCTCGCGATGGACATCGAAGGCCGCGCCACCATCTCCGTCTACCGCTCGAAGCACGACGGCACCCGCATTTCCGTCATCAACGCCGAAGCCGCGGACGAGCACATCGAAATCCCGCTCGAGCTGCGCAACTTCGAAGACGGCGGCTGGCTCTGGTTCGACATCACAGCAGAAACCGATGCGCGGGTGCGCAATGCGGCCTGGGTCGCGCCCCAGGATCCCAAGGAGCAGGTGCTTGACGACGGCACCGTTGTCCCACCCCAGCCCAAGCAGGTGGCCGTAGGCATCCCCACTTTCAACCGCCCCCGAGATGCCGTCAATGCACTGCATGCATTGGCTGAAGACGCGTATGTCGAGGCGTCGATAAGCCATGTGCTCATGCCGGACCAGGGCAACCAGCACCCTGCCGATGAACCTGACTTTGTGGACGCGGAAAAGAATCTGGGCGGTAAACTGAGCATTTTCTCGCAGGGCAACCTCGGTGGTTCGGGCGGGTACTCGCGAATCATGTACGAGGCGCTGAACTCCACCGATGCGCCGTTCATTCTGTACATGGACGATGACATCGCGATCGAGCCGGACTCGATTGTGCGCGCGGTGCAGGCGGCGCGGTATGCCAACCAACCCATCCTGGTGGGCGGGCAGATGCTCAACCTGCAGGACCGCGCGCAGCTGCGCACCACCGGCGAGGCGGTGGACAAGGACATCTTCATGTTCCGCGCCGCGGAACATGCCGTCTACGACCACGACTTTTCCAAGTACCCGCTGGGCTACGTGGGCACCGAGCAGGAAGAGCTGGATCCGCGCAAGACCACGTCGCGGGCGCTGCACCGCCGCGTCGATGTGGACTACAACGGCTGGTGGATGAACCTGTTTCCCCGCGTGGTCGCGGAGCAGCTCGGGCTGCCGCTGCCGCTGTTCATCAAGTGGGACGACAACGAGTACGCCCTGCGCGCAAAGGAAGCCGGCTTCCCGACGGTCACCTGGCCTGGCGTCGCGATCTGGCACATGGCCTGGGCTGACAAGGACGACGCGATTGACTGGCAGGCGTACTTCCACATGCGCAACCGCCTCATTGTGGCCAGCATCTACGGCCCCGAAGACCCAACTGCGATGTTGAAGAACATGTCGAAGTCTACCTCCAAGCACTACATGTGCATGGAGTACTCGACGATCGCCATCCAGAACGAGGCGATGAAGGACTTCCTCGCCGGCCCGGAACAGCTCTTCGACATCCTGGAGTCTGCGCTGCCGCGAATCCAGGCGATCCGGAAGGACTTTGCCGACGCGCAGGTTGTCGAGTCGGCTGCGGACCTTCCGGCGCCCACGGGCGCGCCGGGCGTGCCCACCCGTACGATCGGCGGCCGCCTGGCCAAGGTCAAGAAACTCCCGTGGGCGGCGAAGGCGCTAATGCACCTGCGCAAGCCGGAGAACCGCGACCACTGGAACGCCCCGCAGCTCAACCTCACCACGGAAGAAGCACGCTGGTACACACTCGCCCGCTTGGATTCTGCGACGGTTTCCACGGCAGGTGGCACGGGCGTCGCCTTCCGCAAGCGGGACAAGAAGCTTGCCGACGACCTGGGTGCGCAGCAGAAGGAACTGCGCGCGGAGATCAGTAAACGCTGGCCGGAACTCAAGCACGCGTACCGCGATGCCCGTGGCGAGCTAACTAGCCACGAGAACTGGGGGAAGATTTTCGATGAGCAGTAAAGAAGCAGACTTCCTCGTCCAGCTGCAGGATGTCATCTACGCGCCGGCGACGGTCAAGACAGCCCGCACGCTTAGCCACTTCGGGGAACACGATTTGGGCTGGGTGGGCGTTGCTGCGGTGGGCGCAATCGTCGATAAGCAAAGGCGCAGGAAGTGGCTTGCCCTGGGGGCTGGGACCTTTGTGGCGCACGCGGCATCTGTGGTGCTGAAGCGTGTGGTGCGCCGACCCCGACCGGACGATGAGCGGATCACGGTTGGTGTGCGCACCCCGTCGAAGCTGAGTTTCCCTTCTTCGCACGCGACGAACACCGCGGCAGCGGCCGTCCACCTGCACGACATCACCGGGTCGAAGTGGCCCTACGCGCTCGTTCCGGTGATGATGGCCTCCCGTAACGTGCTCGGCGTGCACTACCCGACCGACACGCTTGCCGGTGCGGCGCTCGGCGCGGCTATTGCCAAGCTTGCGATTGAGGCGGAAAGGCGGATCTAGCATGACTCAGCCAGTTAATGAGCCAGTTAATGAGCCAGTTAATGAGCCAGTGAAAGAACCGCTGCTGCGTCCCGAGCCGCACACCGCCGGCGTCGACGTGGTGATGAAGAAGAACCCGCCGAAGAACCTGCCGGACGCGATGATCAAGGGCCTCCGCCCGAAGCAGTGGGTCAAAAACGTCCTGGTCCTCGCAGCGCCGCTGGCCGCGGGCCTGGAGGCGTTTACCAGCCGCACCGCGATTGACATCCTCATTGCGTTCGTCGTGTTCTGCTTCGGCGCGTCCTCGATCTACCTGATCAACGACGCCCGCGATGTGGAGTCGGACCGCCAGCACCCGACCAAGAAATTCCGCCCGATCGCCTCCGGCATGCTGCCGATCAACCTGGCGTACGCGATGGCGGTCATCCTCATCGTCGCCGCGATCGGCCTTTCGCTGCTGGCTACCGACGGCACCTCGTTGGCGCTGGTCATCGGCGTGTACATCGCGCTGCAGCTGGGATACTGCTTCGGTTGGAAACACATCCCGGTGATCGACATCGCGCTGGTGTCCTCCGGCTTCATGCTGCGGACGATGGCCGGCGGCGTCGCTGCGGGCATCGTGCTTTCGCAGTGGTTCCTGCTGGTCGCGGCATTCGGCTCGCTGTTCATGGCCTCGGGTAAGCGCTACGCGGAGCTGATCCTGGCGGAGCAGACCGGCGCGAAGATCCGTAAAGCGCTCGAGGGATACACGGGCACCTACCTGCGCTTTGTGTGGACGGTCTCCGCCACAGCCGTGGTGATCTTCTACGCACTTTGGGGCTTTGAGCTTTCCGACGCCGTGACTGGCAACGCCGCGATCTGGTACCAGATCTCCATGGTGCCGTTCGTCATCGCGATCCTGCGCTACGCCGCTGAGGTCGACGGCGGCCGCGGCGGCGCGCCGGATGAGATCGCGTTGGAAGACCGCGTCCTGCAACTTCTCGCCGTCGCGTGGCTGTTCTGCATCGCTATGGCCGTCTACATCGTTCCCGCCATTTCCGGGTAACTAGAATCCCACTGATGCACAGACATGCCCGCCTCTCACTGCTTGCTACAACGCTTGTGGCAGGCGTGTTCGCATTTTGGGGCGGGTGGACGCGACGTTGGATGTCCGACGACGGGCTGATCGTCCTGCGCACAGTGCGCAACCTGCTCGCCGGCAACGGCCCAGTGTTCAACGTCGGCGAGCGCGTCGAGGCAAACACCTCCACGCTGTGGCAGTACCTGATCACGGCAGTGGCCTGGGTGACGGATGCGCGCCTCGAAGACATTGCGACGTGGTTGGCGCTCACGTTCACGGTCGTCGCCGCGGCGCTGGCCACCCACGCCACGGGACGGTACTGGCAGCCGAGCGGCCAGCACACCATCGCGGTGATCCCGTTCGGCGTGATCATTTACCTTGCCCTGCCGCCGGCGCGCGACTTCGCCACCTCCGGCCTGGAGTGGGGCCTGGCGCTGTTCTGGTTCGCGGTCTGGTGGGCGCTTTTGGTTACTTGGGCGACTCCCGCGCGTCGCGCGATCCCTTCGGTGGGATACTTCCTCGCATTCTGGTGCGGCCTGTCGTGGCTCGTGCGCCCAGAGCTCGCGCTCTACGGCGGCGTGACCGGCATCGTGCTCATTACCACCAGTTTCCGCAAGACCCCCGGCATTCTGCTCGCAGCGCTCCCGGTCCCGGCGGCGTACCAAATCTTCCGTATGGGCTATTACGGCCTGATTACCCCGCACACCGCGGTGGCCAAGTCCGCTTCGGATTCGGAGTGGTCGCAAGGCCTCAGCTACCTCTGGAACTTCGCAGGCTTCTACTGGCTCTACCTCCCGGTGGCCGCAGCGCTGATCACGGGTGTGGTGCTCGTGGCGGGTGCGAGGGGGCGTCGATTAGCAATTGTTCTGCTGACCTCGGGATGCGCACTCGCCCATGTGCTGTACGTGTTGCGGGTGGGCGGCGACTTCATGCACGGCCGCATGCTCTTGCTGCCGCTGTTCGCGCTGCTGCTGCCGGTGATGGCGGTGCCGCTTACGCGCGTGACCGCGGTGATCGCCGCCGCGATTGTGGTGTGGGCGGGCGTGATTGTGGTGCGCTCAAACCCCACCGATGAGCACGCCTACCAGTACGAAGACCAAGAGCTGAACATTGTCGACGAGCGCGATTTCTGGACCACTGCGCTCGGCCGCGAACCTGGCGACGCGCCAATGTACGCCGAGGACTTCCTGGCCATGCCGATGATGCGTGGCTGGGACCAGGAGCTGCCGGAAGCGCGAAAAAATAGCGCCGCGCAGATTGCCATCGGCATCGACTACGACGACGGGGAGCAGTTCCGTTGGTACCCGCGCGAGCGCTTCGAGGGTCCCTCGGACCTGCAGGACCTGCCGCTCACGGCATACTGGATCAACTTGGGCATGACCAGCATGAACGCCCCGCTGGACGTGCGCATCCTGGACACCGTCGGACTGTCCACACCGCTTGCGGCGCGCATGCCGCGCATGGAAGACGGCCGTATCGGCCACGACAAGCAGCTCTCGCAGGAGTGGCAGGTCGCCGATTCCGCCGTTGACCTGGATGATCTCCCTGACTGGTTCGACATCGAAACCGCCAAAGAAGCCCGCGCTGCCCTGCGCAGCGAAGAGATTGCGGAGTTGCTCGCCACCTCCCGCGAGCCGATGAGCTGGGAGCGGTTCAAGGCAAACTTCAGGTACTCGCTGGGCAAAGGTCGCACACTTTCGCTTGACGACGACCCCTCTGTGTACCTCGACCCCGCCACCGTCAGGGAGATCCGCGATGGCCGTGACCCTGGGAAGGACCTTAGTCCGCGTATTGCCTGGCCTGTGGACTAACTGGCCCGACACGGTGGGGATTGGTAACGTTACGGTAACATCCGCCCGATAGGGCAGGTAAAGAAGGAGTTTCCGTATGCAGACAACCCACAAGCGCCGCGGCCTGATTGCCCTGCTCGTAGCGCTATTCACCATGATTGGCGGCATCGCGGCGGCACCCCAGGCGCAGGCAGCGAATCGCGACTGGCTGCGCCCCGACTCCACTGGCAGCTGTGAGTGGGACGGGGTTGGATTCTGGGTGCAGCGTTGCACGGTGTGGTCGCCTTCCATGGACCGCCACATCACCGTCCAGATTCAGCCGGCCCAGCGCGGCGGCAACGCGGGCCTGTACATGCTCGACGGCCTGCGTGCGACCGAGTGGTCAAACGCCTGGTTGGTGGACACCAATGCCGCCGCAACGTTCGTGGACAGCAACATCACCCTGGTGATGCCGGTGGGTGGCCAGTCCTCGTTCTACACCGACTGGAACGCGCCGGCGACGTACGACTTCAACCACCCGGTGACCTACAAGTGGGACACGTTCCTGTCCCAGGAGCTGCCGCCGTACTTGCAACAGCACTTCGGTGTCTCGCCGACGAACAACTCCATCCTCGGCATCTCCATGGGCGGCACCGCGGCGCTGAACCTCGCGGCGCTGCACCCGAACCAGTTCCGCCAGGTCCTGTCCTACTCCGGTTACCTCACCACCACGATTCCGGGCGGCCAGACCGCGTTGCGCCTCGCGCTGCTCGACGGTGGCCTGTACAACCTGAACGCGATGTGGGGTTCCGTCCTGAACCCGCGCCGCTACGAGAACGACCCGTTCCTGAACATGGGCAACCTGCGCGGCAAGGACGTCTACGTCTCCGCCGGTAGCGGCACCCCAGGCCCAGTGGATGAGCGCTACCTCCCGGAGCACCGCGCGGCCGGTATGGCGCTTGAAGTGATCTCCAACTTCACTACCCAGCTGTGGTCCGCGAAGGCGCGAGCATCTGGTGTTGAGCACACCGCCGTCACCACCCCGACTGGCCTGCACAACTTCAGCCAGTGGGATGCAGAGTTGCACCGCACCAAGTCGCGCATCCTTGACGTGATGAACGCCTGGTAAATTGCCACAACTTTCACATCTGACACGCCGGGTACAAATCACCTCAAAAATCACCGGCGTGTCAGGCGACTAAAGTCTCAAGCGAAACTTAACCTTTGGGCTGAATGCCCGCCCCTCCGATCAACTTCATGAAAAGGCTGATTGCAATGCGTGAATCCCGTAACCAGAAGCTGTTGTTGGCAGCCATCTCCTCAGTGACGGTCTTGGCCGCTGGCCTGGCACCGGCGCAGGTTGCCAATGCACAGTCGCCGGACCTGTCTAGCAACCTGAGCTCCAACCGCGGCTTCTCGGACGCGATCCGCCCTTCGGACCCGCCACAGCGCACCCCGATCGAGGTGGACCGCGATGTCGAAGTTCCGGGCCTGCCGGCCGGGGTTGAAGTTGACCGCATTGAGTGGCTGACTAACCGTCGCGTGGCGGTGTTTATCAAGTCCGCGGCGATGCCGCAGGAGCTCATCCAGGTGCAGATCTTGCTGGCTCGCGACTGGCACTCCAACCCGAACGCGAAATTCCCGGAGGTGTGGGCGCTTGACGGCCTGCGCGCCCGCGACGACGAGAACGGTTGGACTATCGAGACCAACATCGAGCAGTTCTACGCCGACAAAAACGTCAACGTCATCCTTCCGGTCGGCGGCGAGTCCTCTTTCTACGCTGACTGGCAGCGTCCGGACAACGGCAAGCACTACAAGTGGGAGACGTTCCTGACCAAGGAGCTGGTCCCAATCATGAGCAACGAGTTCCGCTCCAACGGCAAGCGCGCCGTCGTCGGCCTGTCCATGGGCGGTACCGCCGCGGTCAACCTGGCTGAGCGCAACCCGCACCTGTTCAACTTTGTCGGTTCCTTCTCCGGCTACCTGGATACCACGACCACCGGCATGCCGACCGCCATCAAGGCAGCGCAGCTGGACGCCGGCGGCTACAACTCTGACGCGATGTGGGGTCCGCCGGGCTCCCAGGGCTGGATCGACCACGACCCGAAGACCGGTATCGAGAACCTCGAGGGCATGACCGTGTATGTCTCCGCAGGTTCTGGCCGCGACGACTACGGCAACCCCGACTCCGTGGCCAAGGGCGCTGCGAACTACGCCGGCAAGGGTCTGGAGGTCATCTCCCGCATGTCCACCCAGACGTTCGTGGACTACGCAAGCCGCACCAACGTCAAGCCGGTCGTGCGCTTCCGCCCGTCTGGCGTGCACTCCTGGGAGTACTGGCAGTTCGAGAT
>ERZ1031260.65-NODE-65-length-16436-cov-8.116415_pt1 | contig 16436 bp, 9 predicted proteins | sample MGYA00517287_ERZ1031260 | MGnify/ENA primary metagenome ERZ1031260 (study PRJEB33718, sample SAMN03159811) | human skin metagenome | collected 2014-02-25 | study: EMG produced TPA metagenomics assembly of the PRJNA266117 data set (Human skin bacterial metagenome and... | reverse complement strand
CCGCCGCGATGCCAAACCGCGCGCCGAAGCCGGGCCCGCGCCCGGGTTCCGCGGATCAGCAGCAGACGACGCCCTCGCCGGTGCCCGCCGCTGCCCCGGCAGCCAAGGTGAAGTCGCAGGCCACGGATCCTTCCCAGTTCGGCCGCATCGATGACAACGGCACGGTATACGTCACCCGCGGCGGCGCCGAGCGTGAGATCGGTTCCTGGCAGGCCGGCACCCGGGAAGAGGGCCTGGCGCACTATGGGCAGCGTTTCGACGACATTGTGACCGAGGTCGAGCTGCTTGAGACCCGCCTGGCTGCGCACCCGGACGAGGCGACCAACCTGCGCACCAACGCCGAGGCGATCAAGGCGACCCTGGCGGAGGCAGTCGCCATCGGCGATTTCGACGCGCTAGAAGCCCGTTTGGACAAGGTCATCGCCGACACCGAGGAGGCAGGTGAGCGCGCAAAGGAAGCGAAAGCTGCACGCCGCGCGGAGGCCATCGCCCGCAAGGAAACGCTCGCTGCCGAAGCCGAGGATCTGGCAGAGAACTCCACCGAGTGGAAGGTCGCGGGTGACCGCATCCGCGAGATTCTGGAAGAGTGGCGCACTATCCGCGGCATTGACCGCAAGACCGATGACGCGCTGTGGAAGCGCTACTCCCGTGCCCGCGACAGCTTCAACCGCCGCCGCGGCTCGCACTTCGCGGAATTGGATCGCGGTCGCGCCGCCGCGAAGAAGGTCAAGGAAGACCTGGTTGCCCGCGCCGAGGCAATGAAGGATTCGACCGAGTGGAGCGACACCGCGCGCGCCTACCGCGACCTGATGAAGGAGTGGAAGGCCGCCGGCCGCGCCCCGCGCGAGGTGGATGACAAGCTCTGGGAGCAGTTCCGCGCCGCGCAGGACCACTTCTTCGACGCCCGCAACGCCGTCAACGCCGAGCGCGACAAGGAGTTCGAGGCCAACGCCGAGGCGAAGGACGCGCTGATCGCAGAGTACGACTCCCTCATTGATCCCGCCAAGGGCCTGGGTGCGGCAAAGGCGAAACTGCGCGAACTGCAGGACAAGTGGGAGGAGATCGGCTACGTCCCGCGCGGCAAGGTCCGCGAGTACGAGGACAAGATCGGCGCGATTGAAAAGCGCGTCGCCGATGCCGAGGATTCCCGCTGGCGCCAGTCGGATCCGGCTGCGCAGGACAAGGTCAACCAGTTCCAGTCCCGCGCGGACGACCTTGCCGCACAGGCCGATGCCGCCGAGGCGAAGGGCAACGCGAAGAAGGCTGCCGAGCTTCGCGAGCAGGCGAAGCAGTGGCAGGAGTTCGCTGACGTCGCGGCGAAGGCGGCAAGCGAGCGCTAGCGCTTCCCCGCCCTTCCCGCCTCACCCATGCTTACCGCACTGCAGTATGTGCCCCGGCCAGGCGCAACCCCGGACAATCCGGACGCCGCCGTCGGGGCCTACGCATTCTCGGCCACCCTGGCCATCCAAGACATCACTGGGCTTGCAACCTCGGGGATCACGACCGCGCACGTCGCCAAGCGACTCGAAAACTCCACCGAATCGCAGGCGTACCTGTTCGCGCTCACCACGCGCGAAGCGCTGCGCCCCGTCACCGACCTGGGCTACCCGGAGCCCACCGACGACGACCTGCTCGACATCGACGCCTGGGTGTTCACCTCCCTGCCGCTCCTCGAGGACCTGGGGGTCATCGAAGCCAACGTCATCCTCGACGCCTCGATCGCGCCGCTGCCCGGCGAGGAGGTCCCGCGGGAGCCGTGGGAGGGGGCATTCACGCTTATCGACGCCCTCTCCCACCGCCTCACCCGACCCACCCGCCACCTGTGGGTGACGCACGCGCCGGGCGAGTGGGAACTGCCCGGCGCGCGCGAGCAGGGCTTCACGCCCGCCTTCCGTGAGGACCAGGCGGTGTTTACCGCGGATGCTCCCGCGGCGCTGCCGGCTCTGCCTTCCGGCACGGCCGAAATCACCGTGGCGGAGGGCCCCGGCTTCGCCGGGTTTACCGCACCGGCCGACGCAGCCAGCGAAGACGCCATCCAGTTCGCCGCGCTGCTGACCGCGGCGTCCCGCGGCTACCCGCGCGGCGAACTCGCCCTGGAGCCAATCGAGTGGGACCTCGCGCGCATCACCGACGCCGGGGCGCGCCTGCGAGACCGCGGCGGCAACCAGCTCACCGGCGTTGCCCGGGTCGTCGCCGGGGACGGGAGCGGGGGTCGTCGCACGGTTGGGCTTTGCGAGGCGGTGCACTTCACCTCGGACTCCGATGCGGTGTGCGAACTCGGCCTGATCTACGTGCTGCCCGAGTTCCGCGGCCGCGGCATCGGCCAAGCGCTCATCCGCGAGACGGTGTCCGCGGCGCGGACAAAGTGGGAGGATCTGGAAACTGTCTACGTTTCCGCCCCCGCCGGTTCCGCGCCCGCCGACGCGATCTTGGGCGCACTCGGGGCGAAGGTGGTGTCCTCCACCACCGCGTGGCAGAAGGTATAGGTAGAAAGCATGACATCGAGCCTGCCAACTCCCGAAGTCGAATCGACTATCACGCTACCGCCGCTGGCCAGCATCAACCATGCGCTCGGCGCGAATCATGACATGGTGACTGGCCTCGATGAGCTCATCGATAACGCCATCGATGGCGGCGCAACCGAAGTTGCCATCGTATTCCACTCCGGGGATGTCCTCCTCGAGTCAATTGCCGTCCATGACAACGGCTCCGGCATGTCTCAGGCCAAGATGGAAGAAGTCCTGCGACTCGGCGGCCACGCTGCCCACTCCGAGAAAAACATCGGCCGTTACGGCATGGGCCTCAAGGAGGGATCATTCGCGAACGGAGACACTGCGGTGATCGTTTCCAAACGCAGCGACGGCGTTGGCGCAGGTTTTCGCCTCAGCAAGGCAACGTTTGACGCGGACCGTCTTAGCCAGAGATCCGTTGATGATTTCTGGAGGCTGCGTACGCACATCAACTTCGAATCTGGCAACGGCACGAGCGTGGTTTGGACGGATCTGACCCACACTTACAAGGGTGCGGATGCAGCCGAGGCGGCGGCGTTCCTAGGTTCGCTGATGGAACGGGTCCGCAAGCATATTGGTATTCGCTATCACCGCTTTCTCGGCGATTGGCGCATCAATATAGACCTCTTCGATGCGTATCCCGGAATAGCCCCGACCAAATCCGCTACGCCCCTGCCTATCAACCCGCTTGGCTACACGCGCTCTGGCCACAGCAAGTACCCACGCGAACTGACATATTTGGGTGTACCCGGGGCACACGGTGTGACCGCACATGTCTGGAACTACCGTTCGAAAAAGGAGGAGTTCATCCTCGAGGAGAAGGATGTAAACGGCCACCAGGGGTTCTACGTTTACGACGCAGACCGGCTGATTACCGCCGGCGGCTGGTTCACCATCCGCAGCCAAGCCAAAGAACTGCAGCTTTTGCGCATCGAGATCTCCGATCCGCGAGTGATCGAGGAGTTCGTCACCATCAGTCCTCAGAAGGGCTCGGTGATTTTCAAGGAAGGCTTCCACTCCTTCTTGCGCGAGTTGCGGGATCCAGACGATCCAACCGTAGACATCGAGCAGGTCTACCTTGACGCAGCTGCGGTGGTGAAGAATGGCAACCAGCGTTCCGGAAAGGCCAGTCCCCTCGCAGAGCCAGGGAAGGGCATCGCTAGCGCTATCCGACGTTCGATTGAAGACAACGCCGTGCTGAAACCAGGCGAACCCATCAACGTTGTCTGGCACAAGATGCGCACCGACGATTTCGTGTCTATTGATCCACGCAAGCGCACCGTCTATTTGAATGACGCGTACAGGAAGTATTTCAATGACGGGCGCAACAGGCGCAACGATGCCCCGCTAATAAGAACCCTGCTCTATTTACTGTTCAATGAGCAGCTTTCCTCAAGTCGATTCACCCAGACGGCTCAGTCCAATTCGAACCTCTGGATCACGGTGATCAATGCCGCGGCGCGCGAGATGGTAGTGCAGCTAGACGGAGGGGAGACCAGCTAGAATAGGACCTAACCGCAGGTAGATCAATTGAGAAAGGAGGGAACCATGGCCTACAACTCAAAACTGGCGTCCTACCTCAGTGGAGCCACGAAGTCGCAGCTAGATCGGTGGGCGGCGACGGGCGTGCTGCAGCCGGAGCTGTCCTCGAACCCGAGAGAGTACTCATTCCGCGACCTTGTGGCGCTTCGAACCATCGCTAAGCTACGCGCGCATGTTTCTCTCCAAAAGATTCGGCGAGCTTTGGATTCCCTCCGTGACCAAGAACTCACTGAACACTTGTCGGAGTATCGCTTCGCCACCGACGGCAAGTCGGTTAAAGTCTGGACCGAAGACGGCTTCATGGATTTGGTAGAGAATCCTGGTCAGTGGGAGCTGCGGACGCTGGAAGACATATACGCACCCTTCCAGAACTGGAAGAACCAGTTGGTCCCCCCGCTCCGGGAACCATCCAAGGGCATCGAGATCGACCCGCTGAAGCTACATGGCACTCCGGTGATTGTAGGAACGAGAGTGCCCTTCGACGCTGTGGTGAACCTCTGTACCGGTGAAGATGCCATGGATGCTGACGAGGTGACCGAAGCATACCCGACCCTTGGCTTCGAAGCTGTCACTGATGCGCTTGGGTTCCAGAACACTATCGATGAGTGGACCGCGTGATTTTCCTGGTTGATGAGAACTTTCCCGCAAACGGGTTGGCCTCGGTTGAGCGGCTAGTAAAGTCGCGCCACCAATTTCTCCGAGCGGGTCCGGATTATCAAAAGGGGATTTCGGATTTAGAGCTCTTCAACGTGGCTAGCAAACTCGGTGCGGAGGCGATTGTGACCGCCGATCTAAGACAGATTCAAGGCCAAGACCGGATCCACGAGCGCGACGCTTGCAGAAAGGCGGGCCTCCACTGGATAGGAGTTCCCAGGAATCCGCGAGTCTCAGGTAGACGCACCGCACACGGACAAGCCGCTCAGTTCATTCTGGCTCTCGAACCTCTCGTTCAGGAGATGGCCTCAGCTCCATGCCCTCAAGCGTTTTTGCTTCGGCCCGGATCCGAGAGAGTCCCGTACGTGCAGGGTTTTCCGCAGGCATTGTAAACAACCGTTCGAGTTATGCCTCTGGGCCGGAACCCGTCGCACTACTCTGATTCACAACGTCCCCCACCTCGATCACGGAGCAGCCAGATGAGTAACCGTTTCGCGCAAATCGCGGAGGAGATCCGCACTGTCCTCTCCCCTACATCGCCTCGACTGAATCGCACACTGCAGGACCGACTAGAGGTTGAAGATTTCGAGCTTTCCACGGATGAGCTCCGCTGCTACCTCAAAGAGGGGAGCGCGGAGGATGCCCAGCCACTCATCACCTTTTTCCTTTCGGCACTTGAAACCGACGGAGAGCTGCTCCGGCCCACGACCGACACTGCTGCAGGATCCTCTGAGCGATTTGACTGGATCGTCTCTCGACTAGGTCTAACAGATGTCCGTGAAGAGCTTCAGGCTCGGCTCCCGAAACCGGAGCCGATCGTGATCGTGGATCAAGAGTTCCGAAACTGGTACACACCGGAGCGCGAGTCGGAGCACTCAAACTACTGGAAGGACTACGTCAGCGTGCTGGAGCGCAACGGGTGGGATGCGCGCTCGATTAGCACCGTGGAGAACCAGGCCCGCGAGGTACTGCGACGTATCGAGGACCCGACTGCAGAACATTACGTTTCTTCACGAGGCTTGGTAGTCGGTTACGTGCAGAGTGGTAAAACCGCGAATTTCACGGCAGTAGCCGCTAAGGCTATCGATGCCGGTTACCGCCTCATCATTGTTCTCGCAGGCACGCTCGACAACCTCCGTAACCAAACCCAGCGCCGTCTCGACAAGGAGCTGTTCGGCCGCGAAGCTGTGCTCGCAGGCATCGACGAGGATGACATGACTGTTAAGCAGGAGCGCTCGGAGGCGTATTTCTCCGGCGAAGATGAGGAATGGGATCGCCACTGGAACAACCCGGGTAAGGAATCCGCATTCATTGAGCACGGCCCATTCCTGGGCGCTAAGGGCTTCCCGTGGATCAAGCGCTTAACCACCTCCGCCGATGACTACCGGGTGAGGACCGGTGCCAACCCACTCAATATCGAGATCCCCGACAAGAATCGGCCGATACACGACCCTGAAAACCTGTTCAACATGCCTTGCATGGTGGCGGTGATGAAAAAAAATGCCTCGGTGCTTCAGGGTTTCAACGCCGACCTGCGTCGTGCATTCAAGGTGAACTCCGCGTTGAAGGACCTTCCAGTGTTGGTGATCGACGACGAGGCAGACCAGGCCAGCATCAACACAAAAAACAACACGAAGAGGGATGCGGAGGAGGAGAAGAAGCGTACCGCGGTCAACGCTGAGATCACCAACCTCCTGAAGATTTGCCCGCGTGCTCAGTACATCGGTTACACAGCCACTCCGTTCGCCAACGTTTTCGTTGACCCCTCGGACCCAGAGGATCTCTACCCCCGACACTATGTGCTCATGTTGAATGAGCCGCCAGCGTATCGGGGCGCGAAATGGTTTCATGACCGGACGGATTTTATTGACAACCCGGACGAAGCCACACTCGAAACTTCACGAAGCGAGGCATTCATCCGGAACCTCGCCGAGGAGTCTGACATCTGCGAGGAGGATTTCGATGACGTTCGCATGAAAGAGCTACAAACCGCCCTTGACATGTTTGTCCTCACCGGCGCCATAAAACTCTACCGTCACGATCAAAACATGTCCTACCGGTTTAAGCACCATACTATGTTGGTCCACGAGCACACAGGTCAAGATACGCACGAGAATGCGAAGAAAATTCTCGAGGAGCTTTGGCGGTCTCGAGGCTATAATCTCGGTCGGCCAATCCCCGAACTAAAACAATTGTTCGATTCTGACCTTCTTCCCGTCATGCGGATTGAAGAATACAGCGCTGGTGCCCCGTACCCAGAGACCTACGAAGCGTTGCATCCGTACGTCGCAAAGGCTTACGCGGAGATGATGAAAGGGGTCGAACGCGGCAACGCACCCATCCTCCAAGTTGATTCGCGCGGAGGTGATGTCCCTGACTTCGAAGCTGGGCGGGTATGGAAAGTGATGGTCGGCGGCGCCAAACTGTCGCGCGGGTACACGGTCGAGGGCCTTACTGTAAGTTACTTCCGCCGTCGCACAGCTGGCGCGGACACGTTGATGCAGACGGGCCGCTGGTTCGGCTTTCGCAAGGGCTATCAAGATCTCGTCCGCCTGTACGCGCCCCCGACCTTGGTGGAGATGTTTGAGGCAGCAATGCACGACGAAGAGGTCTTCCGTGCAAATATCCGCGCCTACGAAGAACTGGAGGAGTTCGGAAACCCTCGACTCACCCCAATGAGGCTCGCTCCTCTTGTCCAACAGTCTCGGCCTGACTTGAAGCCAACGGCGAGAAACAAGATGTTCAATTCATATCTCGTTAAATCAGCCTCGGCCCCTGAGGTTGTGGACATGCTGACCATTCCTGATAGATCAGACCGAGTGCGACTCGCGGCGAACTTCTCCGAAGTGGCGCTGCCCTTGCTCCGCGTTCTGGGTTCCCACCCAGAAGAAATGGCATATGTGCGCATACGAAATCGCATGAGCGAACACTTCAAACTTGAACCGGGCACGCTTAACGCTTACCTCGGCATCATGCCGTCGCCTCAGTTCATCGGTCTGCTGGAGACCATGCGTTGGCACGAAGGCTCTGCCTACAAAGAAAACTTTATTAATCCGCGGCTACGCTACCTACGCGAGCTGGCCGGCACTGGCCGCCACTCTAATCACTCCAACAGCGACTTTGCAGATGTCGCGATCCTTCTCCCAGTCCCTAAGAAGCGGAACTGGAAAACCTCGAAGTTTATTAATGTGCCTGGCATCACTTTTCCCGTTCCCCTTGTTAGGCGCTCCCGCCGAGAGGGCCGCCACGACATCACAGCAACACCTCTGACTTATCGATACATTGCCCAAACGATTGCAGCTGGTGATCTTGTGTCAGACATTCATCCTGATGACGCAGCTGCCTTTGACCCAGAGGGTACTCTTGCCCCCAAGTTCGCTCACCTCCAAGAGCCGGAGGCCCTACTTACTGGAAATAACCGCGCACGGGGTTCAGTAGTGCTCACGCTTTTCGACGATCGAGAGCAGCACACCGTGAAAGCCATGGAGCTGGCTGGACACTACACACCGCCTTCCTTCGAAAAAGGAGAAGTTGGGGTCGCACTCGCCTTCAACTCTCCCCACTACCCGGTACTTACGAACCGAGGCGTGCTCGAATGGTCGGTGCGCCTCCCGAGTAAGGACGGCGAAGACCCAATCACAATTGACGCCAACGAAGTAAACAAGAAGCTGAGCTAACAACCACATGTCCCGACTCCACGAACTCATCGAACAGGCGAAGATCTCCAACCCCGAGCTCGGCAAAGCCCTTGCCGAGGAGGTGGCGCACTTAGAGAACCAGCCGACCTTCGGCCTGGTATTCGAGCGACACGCGCCAGAAGCGACCGAGTTGTACGGCCGGCCGGTTGCGCCCGGCGACAAGGTCCACGTCCTCAATGAGCGCGGCTCCACCGCGAAAGCTGATCCGACGCTATGGCGCGTCTCGCTTGTCGATGGCACCGGCATAGCCCACCTCATCGAGGACCTGCCGGGGAACCAGGAATGGAACGCGGGACTTATCGGTCGAGAGCCAAACACTAAAACAACCTCGCTCGAGGACCTGGTCGTGGTAGCGGAACACACGGATACGATCTATCCGGGTCTCGTGGAGACCGGTCGCGTCGATAATGGCCCTGAGGACGCACCAGCCCACACCGTCATTAACGCCGAGAATCTTCATGCACTGCAGGCGCTGACGTACACCCACCGACACTCGATCGATTGCATCTACATCGACCCGCCCTATAACACGGGTGCTCGGGACTGGAAGTACAACAACGACTACGTCGGAAAAGACGATGACTATCGTCATTCAAAGTGGCTGAGCTTTTTAGAGAAACGTTTACTGATCGCGAGTGAACTGTTGGATCCAAACTCGTCAGTCCTAATCGTCACCATTGACGAAAAAGAATACTTGCGACTTGGACTCCTCTTAGAACAGGTGTTTCCGTCAGCGCGCATTCAGATGGTCAGTTCGGTGATCAGTGCGAAAGGGTCAGCACGGTCGGGTGAGTTCTCTCGAGCAAATGAGTACATTTACTTCGTAATGCTGGGTGGAGCTCGGCCCATACCAACACACGACGACATGCTTTCCCCAGAGAAGTGTGACAACTGTGCTGATTCGCTTCATCTTCTCGATGCAGAATCCTCAACTGAAGTCGAATGGGCGAGGTTGAAGCGAAATGGCAAGAACGGTCGCCGTTCAAGGGCAAAGTCAGGCTTCTACCCAATTTTTCTTAACGCCGATTCTACTCTCCACTCCGTTGGGCGTCCGCTTGGTGCAGATGAGGATTGGCGGTTGGTATCTGCTCCCGAAGGCACGTTTGCGATTCTCCCAATTCAGGCGAAAGGTGATGAGCAGTCATGGGGAATTTCCGCAGACAAGATAGAGGAATACTACAGGAATGGGTTCATCAAGTTTGGGAAAATTTTCCCAAAGAAGCAATCCCAAAAGGCAATGGTCTACTACCTGACGGAGGGGCCCATAAAACAAGCCTTGTCTGGGGAGATTGTAAACAAAGGGACCAACTCGAATCCTCGATGGGTACATCAAATGCGGCCCGAGCGTAAACCATTTTCAGTTTGGAATCGAGATTCCCACGATGCCGGTTGGCAAGGAACCAGGCTCTTAGACCGGTTTCTTCCGAACCGCGACTTCGATTACGCGAAATCGCTTTATGCAGTTGAGGACACTCTTCGCTTCTTTGTGAGCCACAAGCCCAACGCGGTCATTCTCGACTTTTTCGCTGGCTCCGGAACTACTGCGCACGCAGTAATGCGACTTAATCGGCAAGATGGCGGAAATCGAAAGTCCATCATGATTACGAACAACGAAGTAAGCGCAGACGAGCAGAATGCGCTACGGGAGATTGGTCTGCGCCCTGGCGACGCGGAGTGGGAAGCGTTGGGCATCTCAGAATACATGACCAAGCCCCGCGTCACCGCAGCCATTACAGGAAAAACTCCTTCGGGAGAACCTATAAAAGGCGATTACAAGTTCACGGACGAATTCCCGATGTCCGATGGCTTCGAGGCGAACGCCCGTTTCTTCACTCTGGAGTATCTCAACCCGGTTATGGTCAGTTACGGCTACGCGTTTTCGCGCATCGCTCCCTTATTGTGGCTGCGAGCGGGTCAGGTAGGACCGATTATCACCGACCTGCCGGATCACGGGTGGGATGTCACCGACAGGTATGCCGTGATCGAGGACTGCGATGACGCGGAAGCCTTCACTGCCGCGGTCAAAGCTCGCCCTGGCCTCACGCACGTGTTCATCATCACAGATAACGCCAGCGTCTATAAACGTATCGCCCAAGGTCTCGACGAGAATATCGAAGCCATTCAGCTCTACGAGTCCTACCTCACCAACTTCGCCATCAATGCTTCAAGGGTGCTTCACTGATGCGCTACATTCTCAAGAACTACCAGGAAGCAGCCGTCGCAAAGCTCGCTGCCCAACTTGCGGAAGCTGGCGAACAGTACCGCGCGACGCGAAACGACGCACGGCCGCATCGCAGCGCCGTGTCACTCGCAGCAGTCACCGGCGCCGGCAAGACCGTCATGGCGGCTGCGACCATCGAGTCGGTGCTCGCCGGCACCCCGTCTACGCCCGCGGACCCGTCAGCGGTGTTCCTGTGGGTTTCGGACTCCCCGGACCTTAATAAGCAATCGAAACACCGCATCGAATCGGCGCTCGGTTACGGTTCGCGAATCCCCACAGTGACCATCGGGCCAGACTTCCGCGAGCAGAAGCTATCCCCAGGCTCGCTGTACTTCATCAATACGCAGCTGCTGACGCGCACCTCCACAATCGCGCGCCGCCACTACATGTCGGTCGAGGAAATTGAACGTCAGCGACACCTCAACCCCACACTCAACCTGCCCGTCCCCGATGCCGGCGGGTACGATTTCTTTCAGACACTGAAACGCACACTTGAGGATGATTCCGTCACTCTTTACCTCATCATTGATGAAGCGCACCGTGGTATGAAGCGCCAAACAAACGCAGTGGAACAGCGCCGGACGACGATCATCCAAAGTCTGATCCAAGGCAGCGGCGACGTCCCTCCGGTACCTGTGGTGTGGGGTATCTCTGCAACGCCGCAGCGATTCAACATGTTCGTCACCTCCTCGTCCGCCTTCTACCCGAAAGAAGAAGTCACGGTCGATTCACTGCAGGTTCAGGAGTCTGGCCTGCTCAAGGACACGATCCTGCTCTATATCCCAGAGGATGAGGGCAAGTTTGATCACGAACTGCTGGCCCAAGGCACCCGCAAGCTGCGCGAGATGGCCGCGGCGTGGGACGCGTACGTTTACGCCGAGGATCTTCCCGAGCCAGTGGTACCGCTGATGGTCGTGCAGGTGCCGGACAAGGCGAGCGACACGCTCATCGACGAATACATTACAACGATCCGCAAAGCCGATCCCTCCCTTCCGATCGAGGCGTTCGGCCATGTGTTCGGCGATGATCGCGACGTCAAGGCCGCAGGCACCGTGATTTCCAAGGTCCCTGCGGAGCGAGTGCAGGAGATGAAAGGGCTGCGCGTACTTTTTGCCAAAGAGGCCGTTTCGACAGGCTGGGACTGCCCGCGCGCCGAGGTACTCGTGTCTTTTCGCGCCGCACGAGATCACACCCACGTCACCCAGCTCATGGGGCGCATGGTGCGGACCCCGCTTGCCCGCCGCGTAGAAGGTAACGAGGTGCTGGGCTCTGTCTCCTGCATCTTGCCCAGATTCGACCGAGAAGTTGCTATGCACGTCGCCGATCAGCTCGCCAGAGGCGGTACTGGCGGCAGTGACACGACGAGCCTTACCGAACGCCGTGTGCTTATCGACGAAGAGATTGTCTTTCCCATCGAAGGGGAAGCTGGCGGCATCGAGGAGCAACTCTGGGAATGTTTTGAATCCCTCCCCAGCGAAGCAGTTCCCTCAGGCTACAACGACCCAATTAAGCGGCTCACAGATCTCGCAATTGAGCTGTCAAAGGACGGGCTCTACCCGGGTGCGGTGAAGAAGACCGACACTGCGATGTTCAAATCCATGGAAGCCGCGGCACTGGAGTACAGCGACGAGTTGGAACGCGCGATTGAGGATGTGGAGAACGTGAGCCTGCGCGAGATCCGTGCGAACCTCCACACGGGCCAGACTAAGGAAAGCGATAGCACCCGAATTCAAGCCTCCGAGCGATCCATCAACGTGGCAATGCAGGAGGCCGAGCGCATGTTCGGGCCGAACCTCGCCCGTGGCTACGTGCGTTGGCAGGCCGACGCTTCGGGTGCCGCGGCAGGGTCAATGCAGCAATTGTTCGATGTCCTCCACACCGCGCGGGTGAAAACAGCAGCACTCGCCCGCATCCCCGCCGCCATTGAACGGGTTTTTTCCCGCGCTGAGGAGCTCGCCCGCGAGCTTCTTGACACCTACCGTGTCCAGGCGCTGAGCATGCGCGACTCCCGGTCGGCCGTCTACAGGACAATTTATGAGCAGTCCGATGCCCCGGTGCGCATTCCGATGTTTAAGCCGTGGAACAGGATAATCCCATCGAAATCCGCCATGGAGAACCTCGCCGGCGAGGTTTTCAAACAAGCACCATTGCCACGCTACGACGACCACATGCTGGTGTGGCCCGTTGACCGCCTCTTCCCCGCCCAGCTCAACGAGTGGGAGCAGTACGTCCTCGACGTAGAGTCCCGCCGCCCGAACTTCCTCAAGTGGTTCCGGAATACCGGCTGTGCAGACTCGTCACTCAACATCGCCTACCCATTGGAGCCGATTGAGATCGCCAGCGGGCGGCACGCCCGCCAAGAGATCAGGTGGGGACGCCTGCGCCCCGACTTCATCTTCTTCCATGACGTGAACGGAGAGGTCTGCGGGTCCATCATCGACCCACACGGTATTCACCTCGCCGACGCGCTGCCGAAACTGCTGGGGCTTTGCCGCTTCGTGGAGGCGTATCCGGGTGAGTACCACCGTGTTGAATCCGTGGCGAAGGTGGGCGGGGCGTTTCGGGTTCTCGATATCACGGACGCTAATGTTCGCTCAGCGATCCGCGATGCTGCGCGCCCCGAAGCTCTCGACGTGTTCGGCGCTTCGAGTCCAGCTGAAGCTTTGTTTAGGAATGCGGCGGTAAGTAGGAAGTACTTGTAGAAGAAACTTCGCAGCTGATTCGTCTCTTCTACCCCTATTCAACCCGTTTACATTCTTCGATTTGCTTCCATTGATCCCCCGGGTCAAGGGAAAGCCCATAGGTGAAGTGAACGGGGAAAAGAGGATCGTAAATCCGCCGTTTAGAAAGCTCTTCTTCAGAGACACCCAGTATTTTCCCGATGGCGAGACGGATCAGATAGAGGCCAACCCCACTAGCTTGCATAACCTCAAAGTCTCCAGCTTGGTATTTCTTCTCGCTGTGCTTGTAATCGTTGTAGTTATCCGCAAAAAACCGGGCCCATCCGTGAGGTACCTCATCCGAACTAATACTTCTTGTGTACTTCAGTAGGCGACCGCAACACTGCGAAATACTCTGTGTCTTCTTTGGTTGGGTGTCAATCTCGGTCACGATGAAGTGGGCCAACGCCTCTATCGCTAAACCAACTAGCGTGAGTTTATGATACGCATCCGGACGGGATCGGAGAATTGTATTTAGGCGGGTAATTACCCTGCGAAAGCTCCGATTTGAATACAGATCTATCCACCTGCCCATTCCTGCTGGCTGAAGATCTTCAAATGGATACAGATGAGGATTCCTTGGCTCGGTTGATGCCCCACCTCCTATAGCGTCCCAGCCTTGCAGTACGCACCACTTTCGATCTCTCTCGTGTTCCAATGAATGACGGTGTAGATCGAACGTCACCTGGCACTCCACAATCTCTTCTGGAAACCACCTAGAGATGGACAAGAGATCGCGAATCATTTCATGAATGTGGAGATTCGGTCTCCAAAGATCAGGTTCGCACAACTCCACTTGTACTGTTCCGATGCTTCGCAACTGGACGGTAGGCCCCAGCGGCCCGAACCGCCTACTTGCGTAGCCCCACTTGGACTCAACGCTGACAGTGTGAGAGTCCGTTTTATGGAGAGCAGTCGCAGAATGATCTAGTGTCCGGAGCTCAACTCTTTCCACCCCACCGTCACCATCAAACGTTCGCGATGATTCGATCGCTGCCTCACCAACCCAGGAAAACAGCCCGGTGATCTCCGAACGCGTCGTCCCCGCTGATCCATGGCCTGGAAAATCAGTTTCCCCCACCACACAGAACTCGATAGCGAAGGTTAGAAAACGACCCGCTCTGTACCCTAACTCATCACGGATCAGCTGGCAACCATAGAGTAGCGCTCCCACACTCTGGCCCGAGAATACAAAGAATGCCGGTGAGGTAGCACAGACTTGCTGATGCCAGGGAGAATCCGCCGAACTGGAAGTCCCAGACCTAGGTTCGCTTTCTAGCAGCTCCAATTCCACCCGGCCATCGACCTTCAATTGAAGGGCCGCTGGGTAGGAGTTCTTGGGTTCAGACTGAGGGTCAAACGCTGTACCAAAATACCTCTCCCCGGGCACCAACTTCTCAATCACGATGCATCCTCTGCCTCACACACTGCAGGTCTTCCCACTCCCTCGCACGCCAAGCTCTATCTAGTTTGTCACCTCATCCTGTGTAGTCACGTTTCTCGCAAGGCCAAACCTGTCTTCGACCATGCCGAAGTACGGGCCCCACGGTGCCTTCTCGAACGGCATGGTGACGGTGCCGCCGTCGGCGGTGAGGGCTTCGACGATGTTGTCGCCCTCCACTTTTGAGCCCACCTCGACGGTGTAGCCGAAATCACCGCGTGCAATCTTACGGTCGTTGCCTTGCAAATCGTCGCTGCCGGAAATGGAAAGCAGGCCGGATAGTGCGGCGTGCGCGATGGCATCCCGGGGTGGGGCGAATGGGAATTCGGTGCCAGCGTCAAGTTGCTCTCCGTAACTGAGGATGTTCAGCTCACCTCCGGAAACCGAGTGGTAACAATCGAGGGCCGCACGGACGCTGCCGGGAAAGGAACTGTATACGGAAGTCATGGTCATGCCGGTCAGTATAAAGAAACCCCGGAACTAAGAATCCACCCACTTATGGCGTTCTGCGGCGCGGACGCGGCGGTCGTCGACAAGCAGCGGGTTGCCACCGGGGTGCGTCTGCTCGGTGGCGGCGCGCTGGAGGCGGGCGACCTGGTCGGTGCCCTGCGCGGCCGCGCGCTCGCGGGCGATCTCGCGCTGGTCCTCGCCGCGGCGGAAGATCGCTGGGATGTACGTGAACACTGCGACGAGCACCGCTGCGACCGCAAGGAACTTCCCCGCACCGTGGTTCACGCCGAGCCAGATCGCCATGAGGAAGAAGACCAGCGAGATCACCGTGATTACCCAGCCCGCCGCGGCGACGGCGTAGCGCTTCGACAGCACCGCCGCCGGCGCAAGGATGCCGACGCCGAGGAGGGAGAACCACGTGAAGAGGTACTCGGTGATCTTCACCTCCGCCTCGCGTGCCGCTGCGGTGGCGCCGAGGAGCTGCCAACCGTTGGCGCCGCTGGAGAACGGCAGGAACAACGCGAGCAGGTAGACCACGGCGCAGCCGAGGAGGACGTAGCGGTAGGGGCCGTCGGCAAGCTGCCCGCTGACCTTGCGCTCGGCCGCAGCGAGCGACTCGGGGCTGGGGTTGGATGGCGGTGTCGCAGTCACAACGACCACTGTAGTCGCCGCGCCGGGGCAGCCCCGTGCCCGCCTAGCCGCAGCAGGCCGCGTCGGAGGCGGGCTGCGGCGGGCGTCCGATGCCGGGCAGGCCGAGCCCCACGCCCACCGGCGCGGTGGTGGGCAGCTGGCCAGCCTCGGAGTTGTCGCCGGCCTTGGTGCGGCGATGGGTGATCACGCCAGCGTCGGCGATCAGGAAATGGGGCTTCGAGTCGGTGATGGTCACGGTGACCACGTCGCCGGGACGGATGGTCCCGTCCACCGCCCCGCCGTCGGCGGCAACGGGCGAAAAGTGGACCAAACGCCCGTCACGCGCGCGACCCGACAGACGCTGGGTCCGGTCATTCTTGCGCCCGCCCTCGGCCTGCACCAGCAGCTCCTGCTCGGTGCCGATGAGCTTCGCGTTCTCCTCCGCGCTGATCCGATCCTGCAACGCGACGAGGCGCTCAAAGCGTTCCTGCACAACGTGCTTCGGCACCTGCCCCTCCATCTCCGCGGCCGGGGTGCCCGGGCGAGGCGAGTACTGGAAGGTGTAAGCGG
>ERZ1031260.64-NODE-64-length-16459-cov-36.852902_pt1 | contig 16459 bp, 16 predicted proteins | sample MGYA00517287_ERZ1031260 | MGnify/ENA primary metagenome ERZ1031260 (study PRJEB33718, sample SAMN03159811) | human skin metagenome | collected 2014-02-25 | study: EMG produced TPA metagenomics assembly of the PRJNA266117 data set (Human skin bacterial metagenome... | reverse complement strand
TTCTGCCTGTCTCGTGGGCTCGGAGATGTGTATAAGAGACAGCTTTTTTGTTGCTCCCCCGAACCCCCTTTTTTGTTGATGCGCCGGGGCAGCACCGCGCCCGTCCCCCGATCAGTGGATGCTTCCCCGGCGCAAGTCGTGGTTTAGCCCCAGCTGTTGGCCGCCGCGTTGTTCACGGCGAGCATGGTGGAGTTGCCGTCCTCAACCGTGTTGGCAATCTGGTTCAGGATCTGGTTGAGCTCGTCCGCGGCCTGGTCCCACTTCGCCTGGTGGGCTTGGTAGGCGGTGGCGGCGGTACCTTCCCAGGTCTGCGCCATGGGCTGGAGCATCTGCTTCAGCTCGCCCAGGTCACCGTTGATGCGGGCTGCGGAGGCGCGCATGTCCTCGGCTGCGGTGGCGATTTGGGCGAAGTCGTATTTAATCTGCATGGTTTCTTCCCCTTAGAGTGCGAGCCCACCAGCGAGCTGGCGAAGGCTGTCGGTGTTGGTGGCGTCGGTGGACTCGTAGTTCTTCGCGTTGTCGCGGATGTTCTCGGCGATTGCTGCCAGCGCTTCGGACAGGCGACGTTGAGCGTCGTCGTAGCGCGTCATCAACTCGTCGAATCCGCGCTGGGCGTTACCGACCCAGTAGCTGCGGGTGGATTCGGCAACTTGCTGGATGCGGTCGATTTCGCGGTTGACGTCGGCGTTGGTGTCGTCGGTGCGATCTGCGGCGGCACGCATGACGTCCGCTTCGGTTGCGAACTGCTCCATGGTGGTTCCCCCTCGATGGTGTTGGTGTGTGGACTAGACAGCCGGAATGTTTTTGCTGTCCATTATTTGACGGTGAAAAGTGGGCTTCGGTTCCCTCGGATCCAAAAAATTTTTCAACTTTCCATTGCCGCCCCCTCCCCTGGGCCTGTGAACTGGGCGGATTCCATTGCCATGCGGCACGTCGCCCGCTGCACGGTGGTCGGTTCGAAGCGGGTGTGGCAGCCGACAAAGAGCTGTGTGCCGCCGACCGGCCACGTTTTCCAAAGCGATTGCGACCCATCTTTGGCCCGCTCGAGGTACGTCACGGCGTGCCCGTCCGTCTCCACGAGCTCGACTTCGGGGTCCGCCTCAATGTCGGCAAGCAGCTGCTCCGCCATCGTCTGCGCCGGCAGCCGGTAAAGGTGCTCGACGGCGATCTGCATCCTGAAGTTCGGGTCCGCGCCCACCGCGCGCCACATCTCGCCGTCCGCTTCAAGCGCGAAGCCCGCGGGAAGCTCGACAGAAAGCCCGTCGCGCTCCAGCGTCACCGTGGCAACGCTTTCATTGCTTATCGACGGCTCCGTTTCCCCCGCCGCCGGCACCTCTTGGCCAGACTCCACCTCCTGATGCACCACCTGATCCTCGGGACCCTGGCGCTGCGCAAGGCCGAGGACGGGCCGGAACACGGTGGTGAACACCACCACGGCGCAGAACGCGGCCACCACGAGCGCTACCGCGAGGACGATCCAACCCGACAGGTCGCGCTCGGGCTCATCGGGTGCGACGGCCGCCCACGTGTCTGTGGGTGGATCAGCGGGCGGATCAGCGGGCTGGTCAGCGGGCGCATCGGGCGGTGCCATCGCGGGGAGTTCTTCGCCGGTGAAGACGATGTCGTAGTCGGCGAGCGCGTAGGCGATCTCGCGCAGCCGCCCTGCATCTGCAGCCACGTGCACCCGCGCGCCGTCGGGGCAGGGCCCAAGCACGCTGCGTACGTAGGTGGCGATCTCGCGTGAGCTCGGCGCATCGAAGCGGTGCACGTTGGCGGCACCGGTGAAAACGGTCGAGGCGTCAGTGGCCGTGATGCGCAGCGCGGCCTCCGGTTGAGCAGTCGGATCGAGTGAGGTCACAGTGCAGCTCCTTCGGAGTAGGTGGCGGGCAGCTGGATGGTGCCCTTCGGCTCACCTCGCACGAGCGTGGCGCGTCCGGGTGGCAGGGGTCCGGGTCTGACGCCGAACAAGGCGCCTTCGTCGCGGGTGCCGTCCATGATGAGGGCATCGGGGTGGAGGTCTTTCAGCGCACTCAGGAAGCCGCCGAATAGCGCTCGGGAGACCCCGCCGAACTTGCGCGCAGCGATGATGTGTAGGCCGATGTCGGCGGCGTGCGGCATGAGGTCGTGTAGGGGGCGCAGCGGGTCCTCGCCCACGAGGTCGAGGTCGTCGATGACCAGGTAGAGCTCCGGCCCCTCCCACCAGGACCGGTTGGCCAGCTGCTCGGGGGTGACATCTTTGGGCAAGCGCGACGACAGCGTGGTGGCCATGGCGCGCACCGCCTCGGTGATGGACGAGGAGCTCGCTGCGTACGCCGCCACCATCTCCTCCGCGGCGCGCCCGAGGTGGGCCCGGCGCGGGTCCAGGATCACCATGCGCGCACGCTCGCGCTGCATCGCTCCGATGGCCGCGATAGCCGAGGCGATGAAGGTGGACTTGCCCGCCCCCGCTGCACCGATTGCGAGGACATGGCCCGCGGCGTACACCGGCTCCAGGTGGGGGCCGCCGATGCCGAGGGGGAGCCGGAGGCCGTCGATAAGCGAAAGTGCTTCGACGTGGCTCGGCAGCACCTTGAGGCGCGGCACCGGGCGCTGGTCGCGGGTGACGGTGGCGATGTGGGCGACGTCTTCGGCCGTGGTGGTGGCGATGAGCATGTGGCGGCCGTCCGGGGTGAGGCCGCGGCCGGGTGCGGTGGGGAGTTTTTCCTGGGCTTTGCGGTCGATGAGTGAATCCATCGGCTCGGTCATGCGCAGTTCGAAACGAGTGCCGATAAGATCGCGGACGTTGGCGCGCACCGCGTTCCAGCGCTGGGTGGTCAGGACGAGGTGGACTCCCGCCGCCGGCCCCTCCGACGCGATGCGGCTGAGCGGATCGCGCAGGTCCTCCGTCTTGGAATCGGTGGCCACGAGGGCGTGCCACCCGTCGATAACAAGCACGGTGGACGCGGCCGGCCGGGGGCCGTCGAGGATGCCCACGACTTCGTCGATCACGCGGCGCACCCGCTCATCGTCGGATTTGTGGGCGACACCGGCGACGTGCGGGAGGCGTTCGAGGTCGGTGAACTGGCCGCCGCCTGCGTCGATGACGTAAATGGCGAGCTCTTCGGTGGTGCGGGTGAGCGCGAGCGAGGCGACGAGGGTGCGCAGCGCCGTCGACTTGCCGGTCTGCGGCCCGCCCGCGATAGCGACGTGGCCGCCCGCGGCGTCGAGGTCAACGACGAGTGGGACCTGTCGCTGGCGGTAGGGCTCATCGACAATCCCGATGGCGCCCGGCTCCATCGCGGACAGCGGGACCTGCGGCGGCAACGGCGGCAGCCATACCTGGTGCGCGCGCATGCCTCGTACCTCGGCGACCTCGCGGGCTTTGGACACCACCGTGTCCAGCAGTGTGGTGGAGTGGTCCGTGTCCAGATAGGTTTCGGGCGCGACCTCGATCTCGGCGCCGGTAAACAGGCGCACGCCCGCCGCCTCCGGACGCGGGGCAGCGACCTCGCGCACCAGGGGCCCGGACACGTAGGCCGCGCGGAAGCGGGTCAAGTCCATCCCGGCCTTCAGGTAGCCGGAGCCGGGCTCGCCGGGCAGCTCGTAGGCGTCGGGGACACCCAAGACCTGGCGTGATTCGCCGGCGGAGAATGTCTTCAACCCGATTCGGTAGGACAGGTGGGAATCGAGACCGCGCAGCTTGCCCTCCTCCAGCCGCTGCGAGGCGAGAAGCAAGTGCACGCCGAGCGAGCGGCCCAGCCTGCCCACCGCCACAAAGAGGTCCGCGAAGTGGGGGTGCTGGCTCAGCAGCTCGGAGAACTCGTCGACGATGATCACCAGCGCGGGCAGCACCCCGCCGGCCGCGGTGTAGTCGGTGACATTGGCAAAGTTGCCCTCGGCGCGCAGGAGCTCCTGGCGCCGATTGAGCTCGCCCGAGATGGCGTCGAACATGCGCTCCACCAGCACCGCCTCGTCCTCGAGGTTGGTAATTACGGCGGAGGTGTGCGGCAGGCCCTCGCAACCGAGGAATGTCGCACCTCCCTTGAAGTCGACCAGCACCAGGTTGAGTTCATCAGGCGAGTGGGTGGCGGCCAAGGCCACGACGAGGGTCCTGAGCAGCTCCGACTTGCCGGAGCCCGTTGCCCCGATGCACAACCCGTGCGGGCCCATGCCGCCGTGCGCGGCCTCCTTCAAATCGAGGTAGACGGCCTGCCCGTCGGGGGTGGAGCCGATGGGCACGGTGAGCTTGTTGCGCACCCCCGGCCACATCGTGTGCGCGTCGAGCGTTGCAACATCGCCAATCCCCAACACGGCCGTAAACCCACCGCCGCCTGAAGTGTCGCCCTCCGGCCGCCGGTAGAAACCCAGGTGCCGCGCGACGAACGCGGCCTCGGCGTCGCCAAACGGGTCTGGCTGCCCCAGCGGTTCCACGCCCCCGGCCGTAACGGCGCAGAGCACGTCGCCGCACACGAGGTGGAACGCGTCGCCGTCGACAAAGTAGTCCTCATCCGGGTGGACGGCGATGACGCAGTTGGTATCAACCGGGGCGGGTGCGGGAGGTGCGGTGGCGTCGAGGACTGCCACGCGAAACGCCGCGTCGGTGGAGCGCGAATGCGGCAGCCACTTCGCCCAGGCGAACCCGCACTCCACCGCCACGACCTCCGGGCCGTGGAAGAACGCCAGCTGGCACACGATGGAGCGGGCCACCTCGGCAGCCCGCGGGCCCGCCAGGGTGATGGTGGGAAAGGCATCGAGCTGCACCACAATCGGCATGCCCGGCACCGTGCTCACCGCCGCGACGGTGCGCCGCAGGCTCACCGCACACACCGGGTCCAGGTCCTCGGGGCTGCCGGGGTCGTCCACCTCGACCGGCGTGCACAGGGCGCCGTTGCCGGTGCCCAAGCGCACGGTGAAGGCGAGCGGGGACGTTGCCGCGCGCTCCCACACCCGCTCCAGCGGGGTCGCCGCCACCAGTTCACCGGGTGCGGGGTGCAGTGCGGTGTGGTGCGCGCGCTGCTGCACCGCGTTGCGCCTGGCCGTCTTGGCCAGCGCATCCAGGTGCCGCAGGTACACCCGGCGCGTTTCGTCGATGTCGCCCTGTTTCTCCGCCGGGGTGAACATGGCGAGGAGGCCGAAGAGCATCATCAGCGGAAAGATGAGCATCATGGGGCTCACCGCGCGCCCGGAGAGCATCATCAGCGCCATCACGGACCCGATTGCCACCACCATGACCACCGGAATCAGGATCTTGGTCACGGGCTGAGGCGGCTGCTTTTGCGCCGCCGGAACCGATTCGGCGCGCAGTGCACCGTGCGGAAGCGGCGGCACGTCGGGTTCGCCCGCGGTAGGCGCGAGCACCGGATCATGGTCGAGGCCGAGCAATTGTTTCCCCCCTTGAACTTCCCCGCAGTTCCCCCGAACTGCGGTTGCTGGGGGAAGTGTAGACCAGGTGTGCCCGTTGCGCTCGACAACCGCCGCGCGGTGGGTCATACTGTGCGCATCGCGCGGCATGGGGGCCGCGCACAACAGCTTGGGGGGAAGTATTTTGGTTGCCACTTCCGCGCACCACATCGTGCGCGTGACCGTGCGGGTCTCAGTCGCCGCGTTCCACCGCGACATCGACGTCACCCTGCCGACATCGTCCACGTTCGCCGAGGTCCTGCCGGAGCTCGCCCGGCTTGTGGACCTGCCCCAGGTCCACCGCCCGTGGGAGATTTCCACCGCGGGCGGCGCCCCCTTGGATATGCACGCGCCGCTCTACCAGCAAAAGCTTTTCGACGGCTCCGTCATCGTCCTCCGGCCCCAGGAACCCGTCCCCCCGCCAGTCGTTCGCGATGCCGCCGACGCGCTGGTGCACACCGCCCAATCCGCCCGAAGCGCACGCGGCATCGACGCAGCGGCCAGCCTGACCGGCCTCGTTGCACTCCTTGCGCTGGCGTTCGCGGCCGCACCGCTGCCCTTGGCCCTTGCGGGGGTTGGGCTGGCGGCGGTGTGCATTGCCGCCCTGGGCACCTCGCAGGCGGTGTTCGCCGCCGCGCCAGTGCTCTTCGCCGCCGCGGCGGGGACGTGGGTGGCGGGCCCGCCCGACGCGGCATTGGGGCAGCACTGGCAGGAATCGGACCTCGCACTCGGCGTCATCGCCGCCGCGCTGGCCGGGGTGGTTACCACCGGTGCCGGTGTGGCGCTGCGGCTCGCGGGCCCGTTCTTTGCCGCGTGCGCTCTCACCGTCGCCCTGCTCGGTACCGTCGGCGCAGCCGCGGCGTGGTTGCCCGGCCCGCTGGCACCATGCGCGCTTGTGGTGCTCGCGGGGATAGTGGCGGTGTTATTCACCCCCGGGGTCGCCACCCGGGCGGCGGGGCTGAAGGTGCCGCGCGTGCCCACGGCGGGGGAGGAATTTGATAGGTCGGATGACTACCAGCGCGACGTCGATACGCGAAGTGCGAATGCGGCGACGATCGCGGCCGGGATTTCCGCGGGCATCGCTGCTTCAGCCGTGCCCGCGCTGGCGTGGATGGCCTGGTACGGCGGCGCGTGGGTGGCCGTGTTTTGCCTGTGCGCGGCGGGTGCGCTGATCATTCACGCGATGCGCCATCACTGGCCCGTGCCCCGGGTGTGTCTGGCCGCCGTCGCCTTGGTCGCCGTCGCCGCATCCGCCGTGGCGCTCGCGCGCACCGATGCCCACCCGGCGCTGATTGCGCTGGTGGCCGCCGTCGCCCTTGTCGCGGCGAGCACCGTGGCGTGGTCAAACCGCGTCTTCGAGCTGGAGCCGACGACCATCGTCTGGTTCGAACGGTTGGAAGCCGCCGCGATCATCGCGGTGATCCCGCTCGCGCTGCACGTGTCCGGCCTCTTCGAGCTCATTCGGGGGTTGTGATGCGCGGGTGGCTTGCCGCACTCACCCTCGGCGCGGTGCTCGTGCCCGTCCCGGCCGCCGCGCAAGACCTCGCCTGCGCCGTCCCGGCGAGCGCCCCGCCGCCAACTGCAGCCGGGGAGCTGGGGTTACTGCGCAAGTTTGCCGACGGCGCCGGGGTGCGCGTCGCCGTCATCGACACCGGGGTTGCCGCCCACCCCGAGCTGCGCCACCTCCGCGCCGGCGCGGACTTCGTGGGCGCCGATTCAGTCACCGACGCGCTTCGTGACTGCGACAGCCACGGCACCATCGTCGCCGGCATCATCGGCGCCGCCACCACCGGCATCGCGCCCGGTGCAGAGATCATCTCCGTTCGGCAGACCTCCGCCCATTATCGCCGCGGCGAGGATGCCGAGACCGGTGACCTGCAAACACTCACCGCCGCGATCCACAACGCCCTCGACGAGGGCGCGCGCGTGATCAACGTCTCCGTCGTCTCCTGCCTGCCGCCGAACATCGCCACGCGTGTCGACGACTCCGGGCTCACCGCAGCCCTTTCACGAGCCGAGTCGGCGGGAGCCGTCGTCGTCGCAGCCGCGGGCAACGCCTCCCGCGACTGCGAACCGGGGTTTACCGTCTTCCCCGCCGCCTACCCCACCGTGCTGGCCGTCGCCGCCCGGGACGACGCGCACACGGTGGCGGCCTATTCCCTACCCGCCGCGCTTTCCGCCCCGGGGAGCGTGCCCAAAGCGTTGTCGTCGACAGGCATGGGGTGGGCGAACGGCACCATGACCGATGCGGGCGTAAGCCCGTACGCCGGCACGAGCTTTGCCGCACCCGTTGTCAGCGGGTCGGTGGCGCTGTTGTTCTCGCGCTACCCCGAGCTCACCCCGTCCCAGGCGCGCGAGCTCATCACCGCCGCGGCGCAGCCCGGCGGCGGCGCAGTGGATCCGCTGAACGTCATCAGCCAGCTGAGCCCGGATGCGGTTGAACCCGGCGCGGCGCTCACCATCACCCCGGTTCAGGTGTCACCCTCCGAGGCCGCCCGCCGGGTCAGCGCACTCGGCGTGGGGCTTATCGGGGTGTGCGCGCTCCTGCTCACCGCCGGCGGCGCTAGTAGGTCGCAGTCAGCGCGGCGTCGCGCGTGAGCGGGTCCCCCTCCGGCAACAGGGCGATGATCTCCCACGGCACCTCCTCCACGTGAAGCGCCCCCACCGTGTCCAACGTGTCGCGGTCCGGGACCTGGTGGCGCAGACCACTGCCCGAGACCACGTGGAAGCCATGGCCGGAATCCACACCGACCGCCCCGTGCGCAAGCCCCGCGAAGTGCGTCGCCACCGACGCCCCCGAAAGCTCCACACCCGCGGGCAGGCTATCCATCACCGCACCTGCGCGGTCCTGGTTCACGCACACCGCAGTGCGCGCCGGGTCCACCCAGCGCGGTGTCTCCCCCGGCAAGGTGAGCTCCGCATCACCGTCCGGGTAGTTGGCCACCTGATCGCGGGTGATGTCGGAGGCTGCCGCCCCGGCGTCCAGGAGCATGCCGCGTTGGAGCTGGGTGATTGGCTGCACCCGGCCGTCGGTGAGCATCCACGAGGTATCGCCTGCGTCCAAGATGCGCGGCAGCGGGTTCGGCAGCTGCACCGGGGGAAGCTCCCGAAGCGCCACCAGTACCTGGGCCGGGGGGCGCCACACCGGGGTGTTCGGCCCGATCTGCAGGGCCCGGCGCACGATCCGCCCCTGCGCCGACTCGGCCGGTGGGAGTGCCCGCCGGCCCTCTGCGGTGATGAGCCATTGTCGGGTGTCATCAGCGGCGAGGACGGCGCCTGCGGGGCCGGCCACGGAGTCGTCGACAAGCAATGGCTCCGGCGCTGTGCCCGCGCTGACGGTGACGGTGCTGCCTTGGGTGCAGACTGCCCACGCCGCCTCGGGCGCGGTGTCGGGCGCGAACATCGATGGCGCGGTGATAAGGCCTAGTGGGACGCCGCGGCCCATCGCGGCCAGGTGCTCGTCGCCGACCCGCGCGGGCTGGTCCGGCGATCCGGCGATGAGCCGCGCGGAGGTGAGGTTGGTCACCGGGTGCACGGCCTCGCCGACGCGGACGTACAGGGACCCGTCGGCGGCGCGCATGATGGGCGCGTCCCCGGGGTCGGGGTTCGGGCGCATCCAGGCGAAAAGCCCCATAACCCCGGCGGTCATGACCGCGGCCGCGCAGCCGAACACCGTGGCGCGCCGCCGCGCCCCCAATGGGTCGTGGATCATGCGAATGTCGCCGAAGATCACCCCGTGTTCCACACGCCGGCGTAAGAATTTGTGCCCCGATACTTGGGCACGCGTGGTTGGCAAAAGCCGTGCCATGATGCTCCCCCCGAATACAACTGGCGCACAGCTTACAACGAGGACGCCCCTCCGCGCACGGCAGCGGCCGGGGTGAGCTCATAGAGCTCGTCAGAGCCGTGCTCTACCGCGTCGCGCTGCATGTCCTCCAACTCGTCCTGGCTAAACGCCGCGTTGACCGCGAAGACCACCGTGTCACCCTTGTGGAAGACGGGCGTGACACCATCCGAGGCCCACAGCGCCCGCAGGAGCTCATAGCGCGAGATCTGGTAGGACCAAAACGACCCGGGGCTGAGGAAGAAGAACTTCACGTTCAAGTCCTCGGCGGCCTGGTCAACGATGTTGCGCTTGCCCTCCCCCAGCGCATCCGCCTGCCAGAACAACTTCTCAAAATCGGAGCCGCGGCCGCCCGCGGGCCACAGGTAGTGGCGCGCCACGGTGGGCACGCCAGTGGTGGCGTAGAGCCACGAATACCCGTCCGCAGGATCACCAATCGTCAGCCCCTCGTAGGCCGCCGGTTGGGATGCGAGCCACCTAAACGCTGCCAAGTCGTCCGCATTGACCATCCTGTCGTTGTTGCGCGGAGACTCGTACGCGGCCTGCGCCCCCTCCTGGGCCTGGGCGCGCGCCACCGGGACTGCCACCGCGCCCGCCGCCACAGCCAGCGCAACGGAGGCCGCGACCGACGCCCGGACGCCCTTGCCGTAGCGCTTGGCGGCCGGAGCGAGCGCTACCAGACGGATCGCGGCCGCCACCGCAATGGCGGCCCCTGCCGCCACGGCCATGGCCACCGGCATTACCAACCGGTGACCCGTGCTGTAGTGCAGGTTGCCGATAACCGACAGAGCCTCCCCCAACCCGTTCCCAAACGGATCGAGCGCGTTCATGGTGGCAAGTAGGCTCACCGCGTAAAACAGCACTGGCCACACCTGGAAACGCCACACAGCGCACACCACCGCACCCGCCGCGGCGAGCCACAGCCACACGGTCGGATCGAACGCGGGGAAGAACTCACCGACGTGCCGGGTGTCCATGAAAAACGCCTTGCCCCAGGCACCGTCAACACCTAAGTCCTCCTCCGGCTGCCACGACGCGACCTCCCCAGCCAGCGTCGAACCGGCCAGCGCCTGCGGGAGAAAGAGCACACCACCGGCAAGCGCGGGCAGGGCGAGCCACAACGTGTCCGAGATGCGGGTGCGCTCAGGGCGGATGAGCGTCGACGTGAGCCAGAACAACACCACGGCCACAACCACCACCGTGACCGGCGAGGGGTGCACCTGGAGCAGGCCCAAAAACCCGAGCGCCGTCGCGAACGCCCCTGCGTGGCGCCCGGGCACGGAGAGGAACTGCCAGATGACAATGCCCGTCATCGCCATTCCGAAGAGGTAGGGCCACATTCCGACGTACTCGGGAATCCACACCACCTGCGGCAGGGCGTAGACCAAGATGGCAGCCAAACCGGCCGCAATCTGGGCAGTTAACTCGGTTGAGCGCAAAAACGCGAAGGCCAAACATGCCATCGTGAGCGGGAAGGCGATCCCAGGAAGCACTGTGGAGGCGATATTCAGCGCAGGAAGCGGATCGAGCCCCGCCGCCTGGCCGAAAAGAGCAATGCCAGCGTGGTAGGCCGAAGGGTACAAAAGCTGGGTCTGTGTTTCCACATGCTGCAGCTCACCCATCCGTGTCGGCGACGCCACACCGGTATCCATAATGAAGCGCACCAGGTTGGCGTGCCACTGCACATCCCAGCCTTGGACGATGTTGTAGGTGCCGTTTGGCAACCTCACAAGCCACGCCAACCTGTCCGAAATGAGCAGGTACGCACCAGCCACCACGCCGGCGGCCGGCAGCAGCCAGTACGGGTCAGCCACCCCGCCGCGGGCCAGCCCTCCCGGGAAAAGCGCCCTCCGCCACGACACTTGCCCGCCACGGCGTGCCTTGCGCACAAAGGCGAACCGCCACGCCGCCGCGGCCAGAAGTGCGACGACGAGGCTCACCGCGCCCGTCCACAAGTTAAACGGCGCGGAGGTCCACCCCCACATCCACGCGCCCAGGCCTGCGATGCCGAACGTTACGGGTAGCGCGGCCGCGACCGCCGCTGGAGCCCGAAGCCCGGACACCCAGGCGACCAAGAACCCGGGCAGCAGGAAAAATGCGACCGCGAACCACGCAGCGACGGCTGTCGTCACCTGGTCACCTCACCTTCCACCTCGCCGACCTCTTCCAACCCAAGGAGCCTACAACTCCCGCCGCGCCCGAGTTTCGTTGGCACGCGCTGCCAATTCAGCTTCCGGCGGATACTCCACCCCCGCCAGAGTGAGCCCGCGGGCCGGGGCAAGCGGTACCTGGGGGTCGCGTTCGTGCGCGCCGAGCAGCGAGGTCACCCAGCTGAGCGCTCGCCGGCCGTCAGCCACCGTCAGGCACGTGGCCACCAGCGCGCGCACCATGTTCCAACAGAACGCGTCTGCGCTGATGTGGGCCTCGTACACCTCCGGCTCTACCTCGATCCAGGTGAAAGAATGCACGTCACGGATCGTGGTGGCGTGTTCTTTCGGCTTGCAAAACGCCGCGTAGTCATTGAGCCCCAGCACCGCGTCCGCGGCAGCCTGGGCGCGCTCTATGTCGATTGGTTTGCCCCACACAGACGTATCCCGCGCCCGCGTAGGCAACGCGCCGGCAGGGTGGGTGGTGACGCGGTAGACGTAGCGTCGGGCGAGCGCGGAAAACCGTGCGTCGAAACCAGCGGGGGCCTCGCGCACTCCGAACACGCGGACGTCTTCGGGCAGCAGTTTCGCCAGCCTGCGGACCAGGCGCTGAGGATCCCCCTCGAGCGAGCGTTGCTCAAGCGCAGCGCGCGGGATGTCCGCGTGGGCGACCTGGTGCGATGCGTGGACACCGGCGTCCGTGCGGCCCGCCACCGTAAGCTGCACCGGCGCGCGGAGGACTAACGAGAGCGCGTCCTCGAGCGTCCCCTGTACTGTGCGCAGATCCCCCTTCTGCTTCGCCCAGCCATGGAAGTCGGTTCCGTCGTAGGCGATGTCAAGCTTCAGGCGCATTACGTCGGCGGGGCTTTCGTCCATGGGTGGTGATTCTATCGCGCTCGAGAAAGCGCCCAGCCACGCTTCGGTGACTGGGCGCTTCTAAGGCGAAACAGCGAACTAGCGCTGCTCCTCCTGCTCGGCCGGAGCCTCCGTCTCGGCCGGTGCTGCGGGCTCAACCGTCTCTTCAACAACGGTCTCCTCGACAACGGTCTCCTCAACCGGTGCAGCCTCTTCCGCCGGCACGGCAGCGGTCTCGGCGGCGGCCTCAGCCTGGCGGGATGCCGCCGCGCGGGCTGCGCGGGTGGCCTCGGAGGAAACAGTCTCCTCCAGAACCAGGGAGATGTTGGTCAGCGGGGCGTTGTCGCCGGAGCGGTTACCAACCTTGATGGAGCGGGTGTAGCCGCCATCGCGGTTCTCAAACTGCGGGGCGAGCTCGTTGAACAGGTGCGAAACGATGTCCTTGTTCGGCAGCTCCGCGGCGACGGCACGGCGGTCAGCCAGCGTGCCCTTCTTCGCCTTGGTAATGAGCTTCTCGGCGTACGGACGCAGCATGCGAGCTTTCGCGTCCGTGGTGGTGATGGAACCGTTCTCGAACAGGGACTGCGCCAGGTTCGCCAGAATGTGCTTCTGGTGCTTAGCGGACCCTCCGAGTCGGGCACCCTTCTTCGGGGTAGGCATATTCGTACTCCTCGTGTGCTGTTAAGTGAGCGCGTGCTCGGTGCAAATGGTCTACTCGGTGTCGTCCGCGCTGGTGTCGACGTAATCCCCAGTCTCGGCGTCGTAGCCTTCCAGCTGGGTGGGGTCGAAATCTTCCGGAGCATCCTTCAAGGTCAAGCCGAGGTTAGCCAGCTTGATCTTGACCTCGTTGATCGACTTCTGGCCGAAGTTGCGGATATCCAACAGGTCGCTCTCGGTGCACTCTGCGAGCTCACCGACGGTGTGGATCTCCTGGCGCTTCAGGCAGTTGTAGGAACGCACGGAGAAGTTCAGGTCCTCAATCGGCGTGGAGTATGCGGCGATGTACTCCGTCTCCTGCGCCGACGGGCCAATCTCAATACCCTCAGCATCGGTGTTCAGCTCACGAGCCAGGCCGAACAGCTCCACCAGGGTGGAACCGGCCGAAGCCAGGGCGTCGCGGGCCGTCATGGAGTTCTTCGTTTCCACGTCGATGATGAGCTTGTCAAAGTCGGTGCGCTGCTCAACACGCGTCGCCTCAACCTTGTAGGCAACACGGGTCACCGGCGAGTAGATCTGGTCGACCGGGATACGGCCGGGCTCACCGCCGGAGTTGGGCATGGCCGGGACGTAGCCACGGCCGCGCTCCACAACAAGCTCCATCTCCAGACGAGCGCTTTCGTTCAAGGACGCGATGTGCAGATCCGGGTTGTGGATCGTGACATCAGCCGGGGGATCGATGTCACCAGCGGTGACGTTGCCCGGACCCTCGACGGAGAGGTACATAACAACCGGCTCATCCGAGTCGGAAGACAGCACCAAGTCCTTGATGTTGAGGATGATCTCAGAGACGTTCTCCTTGATGCCGTTGATCGTGGTGAACTCGTGGAGCACACCGTCTATCTTGATCGAGGTCACCGCCGCGCCCGGGATGGACGACAGCAGCGTACGGCGCAGGGAGTTGCCCAGGGTGTAACCGAAACCAGGCTCGAGCGGCTCGATGACGAACTTCGAGCGGTTGGTGTCGATGTACTCCTCGGTCAATTCAGGACGCTGAGAGATGAGCATGAACTTCTCCTTTTCCGGCTCCCGCTATTTGAAGCCGTAGGAATGGATATTCGGGAAGATTCCGCCTTGCCGTTGCAACCGAAGGTTCGTCGATAAGCAACAGCGCGGAAGTGAAGTAAAAGTTACTTCGAGTAGAGCTCGACGATGAGCTGCTCCTGCAGCGGCACGTCGATCTGAGCGCGCTCGGGCAGCTGGTGCACGAGGATGCGCAGGGTGTCCGGAACGACCTGCAGCCAAGCCGGAACAACGGAGTCCATCAGGTTGTCCTGAGCCTCTTCGAACCACAGCATGTTGCGGGACTTCGGGCGGACATCGATGATGTCGTACTGGGTCACGGCGAACGACGGCACGTCAACAGCCTTGCCGTTGACGGTGAAGTGGCCGTGGGAAACCAGCTGACGAGCCTGGCGGCGGGTACGGGCCAGACCAGCGCGGTAAACAACGTTGTCCAGGCGGGACTCCAGGAGGATGAGCAGGTTGTCGCCGGTCTTACCCGGGCGACGGTTCGCCTCTTCGTAGTAGCGACGGAACTGCTTCTCCATCACGCCGTAGGTGAAGCGAGCCTTCTGCTTCTCCTGCAGCTGGAGCAGGTACTCGGATTCCTTGATGCGGGCGCGGCCAGCCTGCCCCGGAGGGTAGGGACGGCGCTCAAAGGACATGTCGCCGCCGACGAGGTCGACGCGGAGGCGACGGGACTTACGGGTAGCAGGGCCGGTGTAACGAGCCATGTGAAGTTACCTCTTTTCCTTTCAGCCTTAAACGCGACGACGCTTCGGCGGACGGCAACCGTTGAACGGCTGCGGCGTCACGTCGGAGATCGAGGACACCTCCAGGCCGGCAGCCTGGAGCGAACGGATAGCGGTCTCGCGGCCGGAGCCCGGACCCTTAACAAACACGTCGACCTTCTTCATGCCGTGGTCCATCGCCTTGCGGGCGGCGTTCTCGGCAGCCATCTGTGCAGCGAACGGCGTCGACTTACGGGAGCCCTTGAAGCCAACGTGGCCGGAGGATGCCCAGGAAATCACGTTGCCCTGCGGGTCCGTGATGGACACGATGGTGTTGTTGAAGGTGGACTTGATGTACGCGTGGCCAGCGGCCACATTCTTCTTGACGGTGCGACGTCCGCGACGCGCACCGGAACGAGTCTGAGGAGGCATGGGTTACTTCTTCTTTCCTGCGATGGTCTTCTTCGGGCCCTTGCGGGTACGCGCGTTGGTCTTCGTGCGCTGGCCGCGGACGGGAAGGCCACGGCGGTGGCGCATGCCCTGGTAGGAACCGATTTCAATCTTGCGGCGGATGTCAGCCTGCACCTCGCGGCGCAGGTCGCCCTCCACGGTGTAGGAGGACTCGATAGCGTCGCGCAGTGCGGCGAGCTGGTCATCGCTCAAGTTGTCCGTGCGCAGGTCAGGAGAAATGCCCGTCTTCTCGAGCAGCTCCTTGGCTCGGGTCGGGCCGATGCCGTAGATGTAGGTCAGTGCGATCTCCATGCGCTTGTTGCGGGGGAGGTCAACACCTGCAAGACGTGCCATGAGGTCACGTTCCTTTCGGGTTGTTACGGTGGTTTACTCCCTACCCGCCCACGCCAGACAACGCTTTATCCGGGCCGTGCCGGAGGATGGGTTGTGGTTTCGCGCGGCTCTGGCCACCGTGGCCGGAGGTAACCGACCCGCTTGCGAGCAAACAGGTCTGGGTAAGGAGGCGTATGTCTTACTTGTAGCGGTAGGTAATTCGCCCGCGGTCCAGGTCGTACGGGGAAAGCTCCACGACGACGCGGTCCTCCGGGAGGATGCGGATGTAGTGCTGGCGCATCTTGCCGCTGATGTGGGCGAGAACCTCATGCCCGTTGTCCAGTTCGACACGGAACATCGCGTTCTTCAAGGGCTCGACAATACGGCCCTCAACCTCGATTGCGCCTTCTTTCGCCATACACTCCACTTCCTACGCCACCTGAGTTTTCGCAGGCAGCAGACGTTTTTCTACCGTGACAATCGGTGCGCTGAGCACACCGAAGGACAACTATAGGCGCTCACCTGCGCAAACACAAACCCCCGCCGCGTTGTACGGCAGGGGCAGGATGCTTATCGACGACCTCCGGTCATCGACGCGACTAGTACACGTAGACCTTGTCACCGATCTGCAGATCGTTGAAGTACCGCTGCGCGTCGTGGCGGTACATGCGGATGCAACCGTGGGACAGGATGGTCGGGTCACCCTCGTGGAAGGCGATGCCGTTGTAGGTGAAGTACGTGGCGTACGGCATGGGCGCGTTGCCGAACTCCCAGGAGATCTCGTCCTTGACCTTGCGGTTGACGTAGAAGGTGCCGCGCGGCGTCTCGTAGCCGGGGCGGCCCGGGCCAATGAGACCGGACTGGTAGTACATGACGCCGTTATTCTGCAGCCAGGAGCGGCGGCCGTCAATGTCGATGCACGCCTTCGCGTCGGCCGGGCACGGGCCGTAATCTGTCTCTTATACACATCTCCGAGCCCACGAGACAGGCAGAAATCTCGT
>ERZ1031260.63-NODE-63-length-16541-cov-7.858304_pt1 | contig 16541 bp, 18 predicted proteins | sample MGYA00517287_ERZ1031260 | MGnify/ENA primary metagenome ERZ1031260 (study PRJEB33718, sample SAMN03159811) | human skin metagenome | collected 2014-02-25 | study: EMG produced TPA metagenomics assembly of the PRJNA266117 data set (Human skin bacterial metagenome and... | reverse complement strand
GCCTACAGTCAGCTTCGCCCGGTGACGGCTTCCGCAGCCGTCGTCTTGGCACCGAACCCGAGTTACGCGGCGCTTGAAGGCACGAACTCCTGGGTGATTCGTGCACCCGAGGATGAGTTCAGCATCGTTGTTGATCCGGGTCCTGCCGACGAGGGGCATCTCAACGTGCTTCAGGCGCGCGCCGAGAAAGTCGCTCTGGTGCTGCTCACGCACCGCCACCACGACCATGCAGATGGTGCACAGCGCTTCCGCCAGCTTGCAGGAGCGCCGGTTCGCGCTTTCAATCCGCAGTATTGCTTGGGAGCGGAGCCGCTTACCGACGGCGAAGTGATCAGCGTCGACGGCATCACCCCGACGCTGAAAGTGGTGGCTAGCCCGGGTCACACCCGCGATTCGGTGTGCTTCTACGTCTACCCGACCAGAGATCAGTCGGGGGCGCCGGAGGCGATTCTCACCGGCGACACGATCGCTGGCCGCCACACCACCATGATCTCTGAGACCGACGGTGACCTCGGTGACTATCTGGCCACTCTGGAGCGGCTGCAAACCGACGGCAAGGATGTCACCCTGCTTCCGGGCCACGGCCCAGAAGGAGCGGATCTGTCTGCGTACGCTCGCAAGTACATCGACCGTCGAAACCTACGCCTCGACCAGATCCGGGAGGCACTCGCGAAGTATGGCGAGGACGTGGACATCAACACCCTGGTGGACGCGATCTATGACGATGTCGACCCGGTTTTGCGCGGCGCGGCAGAGCAATCCACCCGGGTGACGCTTCGCTACCTGAAACAGCAGCAATAAGCAGCGGCCGCAGTACAGCTAGCGGGGCGCCCCGCTAGCGTGCGCGCCGAGCGAGGTGCTCGGTGTCCACGATGAGCACGCTCTTGCCCTCGAGGCGGATCCAACCGCGGTGAGCGAAGGTTGCAAGCGCCTTGTTCACAGTTTCGCGGGAGGCGCCCACCAGCTGGGCGATTTCTTCCTGCGTCAGATCGTGATTGACACGCAGCGCGCCCCCCTCTTGGGTGCCGAAGCGGTTTGCCAGCTGGAGCAGGGTCTTGGCGACACGGCCGGGGACATCGGTGAAGATAAGGTCCGCGAGCGATGCGTTGGTGCGGCGCAGGCGGCGAGCAAGGACGCGAAGCAGCTGCTGCGAGATCTCCGGGTGCTCATCGATCCACTGCTTGAGCATCGTCGAGTCCATCGTTGCCGCCGTGACCTCGGTGACGCAGACAGCGGAAGAGGTGCGCGGGCCGGGATCGAAAATGGAGAGTTCGCCGAACATGTCGGACGGGCCCATCACGGAGAGCAGGTTTTCGCGGCCGTCGGGAGCGTGGCGTGCGAGCTTCACCTTGCCGGAGACGATGATGTAGAGCCGGTCGCCTGGCTCGCCTTCGTCGAAGATCGTCGTTCCGCGAGGGAACGTCACGGTCTCCATGTCCTCGATGAGGGCACCTACCGCAGTAGGGTCAACCCCCTGGAAAATGCCCGCTCTGGCAAGGGTCTCCTGCACGCCTTCCATTGAACCTCCTCGCGCGCCCCATGAGGGGAGTGAGCATCACGCTAACTACGTGCGGGTACTGCGTGGTTTTTCTCACTCGGGGCATGAAATTGTGATTTCATCACATCTCGCTCTGACGTTAGCGAGACTACCATCACAATTTTTTCCATGAGAGCTAATCGGCTAAAGATCCTATCCCAGCGATAGCTCCGGTTCCCACGACGGTGCGCTCGATTCCTTCCATACCCACGGTGAACAACCCGACACCCAGAGGCACTAGCGCCACTAAAAGGAAACTCATGGTGTCCATCCTACGGGCTAGCATGATCGGCATGCCTGAAAATTCAGAAACGCCTGCGGGGACCGGTAGGGCGGACAACGGGGCGTCGATAAGCAAGCGAAAGCTCCGGCGACCAGGCACCCACCCGGCTGCGAAGGGGACGGAGACCGACCTTGGGAGGGTGCGCCGCGCGCGACGCATCAACCGCACGTTGGCGGCGACTTTTCCTGATGCCCATGCGGAGCTCGACTTCACGAACCCGCTTGAGCTGTTGGTGGCGACGGTGTTGTCGGCGCAAACCACCGACGTGCGGGTCAATCAGGTCACCCCGGCGCTGTTTCGCGCATATCCGTCCGCGGCCGACTACGCGGAGGCGAATCAGGCCGAGGTTGAGGAGCTGATCCGCCCCACGGGATTTTTCCGGTCGAAGGCGGCGAACCTGATCGGGCTGGGCCAGATGCTGGTGAGCGAGTACGGCGGGGAAGTGCCGGTGAAGGTGGAGGATCTGGTGCGGCTGCCGGGAGTGGGGCGCAAAACTGCGCATGTGGTGCGAGGCAATGCATTCGGGCTTCCGGGGCTGACCGTGGATACGCACTTTCAACGTCTGGTGAAGCGACTTGCGCTGACCGAGGAGACGGACCCGGTGAAGATCGAGCACGCCGTGGGGGAGCTGATTGAGAAGAAGGAATGGACGATGTTCTCCCACCGGATCATCTTCCACGGGCGTCGCGTCTGCCACGCCCGAAAGGCCGCGTGTGGCGCCTGCCCGATCGCGTTCGATTGTCCTAGTTTCGGCCTCGTCGGCCCGGCTGAGCCCGCGGAGGCGGCCGCGTTGGTGACGGGGGAGGAGCGCGAGCACATCCTGCGTCTGGTTGGCATGCCCGACGCTGAAAGCGAGAAGGAGTAAGCAAGCGTGCAGAAATCGGCGATCTGGAGCGTCGTGGCGGTGGCCGTGGTCACGGTCTTAGTGCTTGCGGGCGCGTTTGTGCTGCTGCGCGGCGGTGAAGACGACGCGGCCTCGGACGCCGCGCCTTCGGAATCGGCGGTGGGGCCGTCGCAAATCACGTTTGTGCCGAATGCGGACCAGCGCGCGGATTGCGTCGCAGGTGGCGTCGGGGGCATCGATCTACCGTGCCTCGGCGGCGAAGACGTGCCCGGTGAGCTCAACGACATCACCGTGGTGAACCTCTGGGCGTGGTGGTGTGAGCCGTGTCAACGCGAGCTACCGATTACCCAGGCGCTTGCCGACGCGCACCCGGAGTACAGCGTGGTCGGGGTGCATGCCGACGCAAACGCGACAAACGGGGTCGCGATGATGAATGAGCTGGACGTGTCGTTTCCCAGCTACCAGGACGACACGAATCGCTTTGCGGGCCTGCAGGGGCTGCCCGGAGTGGTGCCGATCACGCTGGTGTACCAGGGCGGCGAACCGGTGGGTATGTTCCCGCAGGCATTCAACTCCCTGGAGGAGCTCGAGGCGGCTGTCGACGGGGCGCTCTCCTGATGGGGCGCGCTACCGGCGATGTAGATCTGCGCCCAGATGCGGCGCCACAGTGGCTGCGCCCGCTGATCGCTCAGCTGGGAACATCTGAGCACTCCGGTCGGGTGCGCGAGATGTTGGCTTCGCGGGTTCCACAGCGCGACCGTGAAGATGAAGCTGCTGTGCTGATCGTGTTCACCGGCGATCCGCATGCGGCAACCGTCCCGGACGATGCGGCGGTGCTGATCACCCACCGGCACCCCAAACTGCGCAGCCACTCCGGGCAGATGGCATTTCCCGGCGGCAAGATCGACCCGGGCGATTCCGGTCCTGTCGACGCAGCGCTGCGTGAGGCCACAGAGGAGACTGGCCTCGAGCGCCACCGCGTGACCCCACTTGGGGTTTTCGACGCGGTCACGACCGGCGGTTCGCGCAAACGGGTGCGCCCCGTGCTCGCCTACGCTGCCGATCCGGGCGAGGTGTACCCGGCCAGCGAGGTGGAGACCGATGACGTATTCTTCGCGCCGCTCCGAGAGCTGGTTGCGCCCGAAAACCGCATCACCGTGGGATGGCGGGGCTGGACAGGGCCCGCATTTCATGTGGGCTGTTACCTGGTGTGGGGGTTTACCGGGGTGCTGCTCAGTGTGGTCTTGGAGTTCGGCGGGTGGGCGCGTTCCTATGACGAGGACACGGTGCACAGCCTTGAAGACACGCTGGCGCAGTCCTGCAACGGGGAGCAGCAGCACTAACCGGGGGTAAGCTAGCCCGGATGCCCGAAGATCCGGAGCCCCAGACAAGCGAAACGTAGAGGAGGTGGCGGCGGCGTGCAGATCGTTCTCGACGCAGCCCTCATCCTGCTGATCGTTATTGCCGTGATCGGAGGCTGGCGTCAAGGTGCGCTGTCTTCGATTCTTTCCGCAGTTGGTGTTGTCGCCGGCCTGGTCGTCGGGCTGGCGCTGGCACCGTTGGCAATGGGTGCGGCCGACGCGCAGTCGCTGCGCGTGGTCATCCTGGTCACCTTAGTGGTGCTTTTCGTCGGCGTCGGCAACGTTGTGGGGGCGGCTGCTGGCGCACAGCTGCGCAACAACGTGCGCCGCCGCTCCACTCAGATCGTTGACTCCGCTGTGGGCGCAGTGTTTCAGGCGCTGGCCACTGCACTGGTGGTTTGGTTCATCTCCATTCCGCTGGCGTCTGCCTTGCCGGGCAAGACCGGTGACGCAATCCGTAATTCGTCGGTGCTCTATGGCATTGACGCGGTGGCGCCGCCGAACCTGAGCCAGCTTCCCGCACGGCTTGCGGTCATGCTGGATGAGACAGGTTTGCCGCCTCTGGTTTCCCCGTTCGGCTCCCCGCGCGGCGGCCACGTGGACGCTCCGGACCCGGACGTGTTGGACCAAGCTGTGGTCAAAACCGCCCGGCCGGCAGTGGTCCAGGTCATGGGCGATTCGGGCTCGTGCCAGCGCCGCCTCATGGGCACCGGCTTTGTCATCGCGGATGATTACGTGCTCACCAACGCCCACGTCGTCGCTGGCACGGACTCGGTGGCGCTGAACACGGTGGTGGGAGTCAAGCGCGCCGATGTGGTGTTCTACGACCCAGACGTGGACATCGCCGTGCTGCGTGCGGAGCGCCTCGGCATCGATCCGCTTGCGTGGCATGAGGACACGCTGGTCAACGGCGATGACGCGATAGTAATGGGCTACCCGCTGTCAGGACCGTTCGAGGCGGCGCCAGCGCGCATTCGCGGCCGAATGAACATCTCCGGTCCCGACATCTACGCCCAGGGCCGGGTGCAACGCGAGGCCTACACCATCCGCGGCGTAATCCGTCAGGGCAACTCTGGTGGGCCGCTGCTCACCCCGGAGGGTGAGGTCGTCGGCATGATTTTCGGCGCGTCGCTGGACTCCACCGACACCGGCTATGCACTCACGACTCAGCAGGTGCAGGAGCGCGTGGGGGAGATCTCCGAGTTGGTCGACCCGGTCGACACCCAGGCCTGCGTCGGCGCGGCTACAGGTCCAGCAGCTTGACGACGGCCATGACAAACGCCGTCGGGTCCTCCACATGCGGCAGCGCGAGCTGCGCAATCGGCCCGTCTAAGTCGCTGTCCTGAGCCGTAAAGGGGCGCAACCGCGATGCGGCGACAATGTGTGAGAGCGCGTTGTCTATGCGGCGGGCTGCGAGGCGCAGCGCCAGGTGCTCCTGAAAGTCCTGTGATGCGTGAAATGCGTCGCTGGTTTCTGCCACAAAGTTGGCCCGCCAGATCGAGTCGAGTGCGCGCTCGCTTAGGCTGAGCAGCGGCGCTGGCAGCCTGGTTAAGGCGGCAGGGAACCCGCTCGAAGTGGGGAGTGAGATCACCTGGTGGATCAGCTCGTTGTGGCGCTTCGCCGCTGCCTTAGCAATTACTGACCCGGTGTCTGCACCCACGACGGCCGCGCGGGTGTGGCCGAGGGTGCGAATGACGCCTTCCACGTCACCGGAGAGGATCTGCAACGTGTCGCCGGCGCGGTGCGGGGGCTTGTCGGACATCCCGAAGCCGCGGGCATCAAGGGCCGCGACGTGGAGGCCATGGGCCGCAAGCGGCGCGATGGCATCTTTGAAGTCGAACCACCCCCCGAAAGCGCCGTGGATAAGCAGGATCAGTGGGTCACCCCGATTGCCAGCCTCCGCAACGTGGAGCCGGGTGCCGCGGGTGTGCAGCATCCGGTGGTTGAAGTCGCCCTCAAGCTCGACGACGTTAGGCGGGTGGGGCGCCACTTGGTTGGTCCCTTCAGCATTGGAAAACGCCCGCGTCCTTAGCGGTCTAAGGGCGCGGGCGTGAGAGGCGGCGTCTACTTGTCGGTGTTGACTGCGGTGGAGCCGCCGCGGCGATCCGCCGGCACGGTGCGTGCTGCGCCCGTGCCAGCCGGTGCGGCCACCGGCGAGGTGGTGTAGAGACCGCTTTCGTCCTTTGCCAGGTTCTGCTGCGCCTGGCCCGGAACCAGGTTGCGCAGCTCGTTGACGGACTGGACGGTGCGCTCCGGTGCCTTGATCTTCTTCAGGTTGCGGAAGCCCAGGAACGCGATCAGACCTGCGAGCGCGAGCATGATCAAGAAGACAATGAGGAACGCCCAGCCGCGGTGCATCCAGGACGCCAGCATCTCAGCCAGCGCAAAGAAGAGGAAGAAGGTGGAGTACAAAGCGATCACGCCCGCGACTGCGAACATGCCGCCACCAATCGCGCCCTTCTTCACCTCGCCGACCACCTCGGCCTTGGCCAGCTCGATCTCGCCGCGGACGAGAGTGGACACCTGCTCGGTCGCGTTGGAAATCAGGGTGCCGATGGAATCCTGGCCTGGCTGCGTCACACCAGTGTCGCGCAGCGGAATGGAGTCCACCTTCGCGGACACGGCTGTGGAACCGCTGGTGTAGAGACCTTCGTTGCTCACTGTTTTAAACCTTCCTCACGTTGCGCGGCTTCGCCATCTCTGCGTGGTTTGCCAGCTTCGTGGCAGCTCGAGCGCAGCGACGCGGAGCGATATCGCACTCAACAGTAGCCATGTTCTGCCCAACTTGCCTAAGAACATGCCCGGAACGTGCCCCCGGTTTCTTCGTCGCCTGCTACTACGCAGAGCGCTTCTCCTTTCGCAGGGCCCGCGAGATAAGCACTCCGCCCACCACAATCGCGGTCACGCCCGCAACCACGCCGGCACCAATGCCCACTTCGCGGGCATTCGGCATCTGAATCAGCGGCACTGGGTCTTTGAAGCTGCGGGTATCCCACCCCTCGCTGAGCGCGTGTTTACGCAGTGCCCGGTCCGGGTTCACCGCGACTGGGTTGCCCACTAACTCCAGCATCGGAATGTCCGTCGCCGAATCGGAGTATGCGAAGCTGGCCTCGAGGTCGTAGCCGTGCTCGTCGGCGAACTGCTGGACTGCCACCGCCTTCGCAGGGCCTTTGAGGTAACGCGTCACCTCGCCGGTGAGTTGGCCGTCGACAATCTCCATCTCTGTGGCAACGACGGTGTTCACCCCAAGCTCGTGCGCAATCGGCTCGACCAGGATCGACGCTGACGCGGAAATGATGATCACGTCGTGGCCGCGGGCCTGGTGCTCTTGGATTAGCTCGCGGGCCTCGGCGTAGATCGCCGGGGTGACAACGGTGCGCATCGTTTCCGTCGTGATGCGCTGTATTTCTTCGATAGACCAGCCCTGCACCATCTGTGCGAGCGCGTCGCGGGTGGTGTCCATCTTTTCGCTGGACTGGCCGACCAGCATGTACGACGCCTTGGTCAGGTACATGTCGATCGCTTCCTGGCGGGTGATCAGGCCGTTGTTGAAAAATTGCTTGCCAAAGGCGAACGCGGACGAGGTCGCGATGATCGTCTTGTCCAGGTCGAAAAACGCCGCAATTTTCGGGGTGGCCATACATCAGCAGTGTAGACCGTTATCCACACAAGAATTAGTGACAAATCTCCGAAACGGCCGAGTTATCCACAGTTTGGAGACGGGCCCTTGCCGTTTATGTTTCGTTCGTGCACGCTAAGTGCATGACACAAACGCAACTAACAAATCCACGCCCGGCTCCGATTCTCGTCGCGGTCGATGATCCGTTGTTGCACCCGGAGGCCCTGCACATAGCCGCCGCCTGCGGAAGGCCAGTGGTTGAGGTCAGCGATGAGGTGCAGCTCGCTCGCATGCAGCCAAAAGCATTCGCTTCGCTTATCGACGGCTCCTTGGGTCCGCCCACCCCAACCCCAACCACCTTTGTCATCACCGCGTCTCCGGGCGCAGCACCACCCGGTGCGTTTGTGCTGCCCGCCCAGGCCGCTGATTTGCTTCGCGCCCTCGGAGCGCTTTCACTGCGCGGTGAACCGGATCCTGCGGCTGCGGGTGCGGTCATCGCGGTGGTCGGTGCCGCGGGTGGTGCCGGCGTGTCCACCCTTGCAGCGGCTGTGAGTGCCCGCGCGGGTGCAGGCAGCGTGCTTGTTGATGCGCATCCGCGTTCCGGGGGTCTCGATCTATTACTGGGGATTGAGGAAGTACCGGGTGCTCGTTGGGGCGAGATCGAACTCGGGGAGGGGGTCATTGCTCGCGGGGATTTGCTGCGTGCGCTGCCTTCAACTGACGCGCAGGTCGCGGTGCTCACGGTCGCCCGCACCACGATTGTCGATCCGTTCCCACTCCGCGCCGAGGACGTCGACGCTGCCGTGGCCGCTTGCGCGTCGGACGGGGTGACGGTGATCGACGCCCCTGTCAGCGCAATCCCTCCTCGTTGCGATCTCGCGGGCATTGTTGTGCCCGCACAGCTGCGCCCGGCTGCCGCAGCGGCGGCAATCGTTGCCCAGTGCGATGCAGCCGGCATCGCCCACGGCCTCATCGTGCGCGACTGCGCGTGGGCGTCGCTGAATCAGAGTGAGCTTGAACGCGTAACGGGATCCCGAGTGCTCGCCAGGTTGCGCACCTGCCGCGGTCTGGCACGCACCATCGAACGCGGAGGGTTGCCAGCGAGGTTGCCCCGGCCGCTTGCCCACGCTGCCGACGCGGTGCTCGCCGAGGCCACGCGAGGTGCGAGATGACCAACCCAGTGAACGACATCGCAATTCTCGAGCGCGTCCAACGCCGCATCGCCGACGAGCCGGAGCCACCCGGCCCTGAGCGCCTTGCCCACCTTATCCGCGAGGAAGCGGTAGTGATCAGTGATATCGACGTACTCGACATGATGCGCAGGCTACGCGAGGATACGACCGGAGTTGGCCCCCTCGAAACGCTCTTGCTGGGCGGCGAAGTCACCGACATCTGCGTCAACGGGCCGGATGAGATCTTCATCGATCGAGGTCGAGGCCTCGAGCCAGTTGCCGATCGCCCCTTCGCAACCGACGCGGATGTTCGCCGACTCGCTACCCGCCTTGCGCTCAATTGCGGGCGCAGGCTTGACGACGCCCACCCCTACTGCGATGGCCACCTCACCCGCCCAGACGGCACCTTGCTGCGCTTCCACGCGGTGGTTGCTCCCACGTCGCAGCCGGGCACCTGCATCTCGCTGCGCGTGCTGCGCACTGCCACCGCTAGCTTGGAAGATCTGCAGCGCCGTGGAGCGATCGATGCCGAGCGTGCCGCACTGCTGTGCAAGTGCGTCCGGGAAAGAAAAAGCGTCCTTGTTGTCGGTGGCACCGGTTCAGGTAAGACCACGCTGTTGTCCGCGCTCCTAGCTGAGGTCGATCCTGCTGAGCGGATCATCGCTATCGAGGACACCCGCGAACTCACCCCGGCTCATCCGCATGTGCTGAACCTAAGCACCCGCGGGGCAAACACGGACGGCGCTGGCGAGATCACTGTCGCCGACCTGGTCCGTCAGGCGCTGCGAATGCGCCCGGACCGCATTGTGGTCGGAGAAATTCGCGGGGCGGAGGTCATCGACCTGCTCGCCGCGCTCAACACCGGCCACGATGGGGGCGGCGGCACACTCCACGCGAACTCCATCGGGGAGGTCCCCGCGCGCCTCGAGGCACTCGCCGCGCTCGGCGGGCTCGACCGAGCCGGGCTCCACGCCCAACTAGCGGCCGCAGTAGATCTGATCGTCGTGGTGAAACGCCACCCTGACGGCCAACGTCGCGTGGAGCAAATCGGCGTACTTGAGGGCCAGCCAGTGAACGCCCGCGTGGTCTGGGATGCAACCACCGGCCCAGCTGAAGGGTACGAGGAGTTGTGATGGCCAGTATCCCCCTCGCTGCATGCTGCCTGGCAGGTGCTGCGCTCATGCAGCCCCCGCGTCCGATGATTCGTATCCGCGCCGCCGCTCTCGGAAACCGGAATCCAGCGTGGATTCCCGCCACCGTCGCTGTGGTGGCCATCGCCGCCTTTGCTTTCGATAAAGCGGGTGTGGTCATCGCGGCCGCGCTCGCTGCTGCGACAGCGGTGCACATGGTGAACAGCCGCAGAAAGGATCGCGACGCAGCAGCCGGGACTCGCGCCGCCGCAGATTACATTGGCCACCTCGCTGAAAGTGTTGGCGCTGGAGCGACGTTCACTGATGCGGCGAGACGCGCCGCGGACCGCCTCAGCAATGACACCTCCTCCATCCGCCGTGATGCCCTAAACATCGCGAACGCCTCCGCAAGTGGCAGCGCGGTCCCCGAACTGATAACTCCCGAGCTCAAACGCGTTGCTTCCCTGTGGGCACTTTCCGCTACCCGTGGAATCCCCGTCAAAGGCCTGCTCGCCAACGCCCGCGATGAAATCGATCACGCCGTGCGGCACCGGACCGCCACTGACGCTGCGCTGGCTGGCCCGAAGACCACCGCGACGGTGCTGTCGTTGCTCCCATTGGCGGGGATCGCGATGGGGAGTGCAATGGGTGCTAACCCAATTGATTACCTCACCGGATCTGGGATCGGGGCAGTGCTGCTCGTTGTCGGGACTGCGTTAGTCTGCGCAGGAGTCCTGGTGTCCCATGAGATCATCCGGAGGGCCGCCGCATGATCTCGACGCTCACCACGTTGCTCTTCGCCGCGGCGATTGCGCTGCCACCCACCGCGCCTAAGCATCGACTCCCTGCGCGCCGACCCGAGCGGACCAAGAACCCCCGCGATGGTCCGCAGGGGTTCAACCTCAACCGATGTGCCAGTGACCTCCGCCTCTTCGCCGCTTGCGCCCAGGCGGGGTTGCCCCCGCCGCATGCGGCCGCCGCAGTCGCAGATACCTACGCCGGGGAGGCACATCCATGGCATACCACTGCCGCGTTGTTGGCGCTCGGGGCCGAACCCGAGCGCGCTTGGTCGGAACTCGCCAGCGTCCCTGGCGGCGCCGACCTGGCCAGTCTTGTCACTTTGTCCAACTCCTCCGGCACCTCGCTTTCAGCTGGGTGCGTGCGGATTGCGGAGCGTCTCCAAGCAGAAGCCGCAGACCGCGCCACCGCGAAAGCAGAACGTGCCGGGGTCCTCATTGCAATCCCGCTTACCGCATTTTTCCTGCCCGCGTTTTTCACCCTCGGGCTGGCTCCCGTGGTGATCAGCTTGGGCAGCGAAATGCTCAACTAGCAACCCATCGACAACAACTCACAACAGCAACCCACAACAACTTCTCACGAAAAGGAAACCACCATGAACCGCATCCAACTCACCGCAATCTCCGCATACGAATCCACGCTGCGCGCCGGCTCCCGCATGGTTGCCAAACTCGGCAATGACGAGGGAATGTCGACCATTGAATACGCCTTTGGGTCACTGGCTGCCGCCGCGCTGGCCGGGGTGCTCTACCTCGTGGTCAACGGCAACGGTGTCACCACCGCGATCGAGAAAGTAATCACCGACGCGCTGAACAACCGTCCGTAAATGACCACCATCGAAACAGCGCTCTCGCTAGCGACACTGGTTACTGTCGCCGCCGCGATCGTGGCGGGCATTGCCACCATAGCAGCGTACATTTCGGCGGTGGACATCGCAGGTGCGACAGCACGCGCTGCTGCGATCGGTGTGACGTATGAGCCGCCTCGCGGCAGCGTCAGCGTCGTAGAGCAAGCTGGCCTGGTGACTGTCACCGCGTCGGTACCGGCGGCGATTGGCACGATGCAGGCGTCTGCAATCTATCCGGTGGAGTTTTAGATGAGCACGGTCACGTCCGCCGGCATCGCCGCCTCCGTCATTGCGCTCGCAGTAGGGGTCGCTGCTGTCGGCGCTCAAGTGGCGGACTCGCACCGGAGCCAGGTCGCAGCGGACCTGTCTGCGGTGTCCGCAGCGACCGCGCTTTACCAGGGGGCTGATGCTTGTGACGTGGCGGCACGCACTGCTGCGCTTAACGGTGCCGCGGCTCAATCTTGCGACATAGTTGACGGGGATGTGCGCGTCACTGTCAGCTTCCGTCGTGCGGAAGCCACCGCCCGCGCTGGTCCCGCTTAGTTCGCGTCTTCACCCGCCGTCATAGTGACAAGCGCACCGAGCAACTTCAGCGCGGCGTGCTTGTCCAACGGTTGGTTGCCGTTGCCGCACTTAGGCGAATGCACACACGACGGGCAGCCGTCGTCGCAACCGCACGCGCGCACTGCTTCGTACGTGGCGGTGATCCACTCGTGAAAGCGGGCAAATCCTTCGTCGGCGAATCCTGCGCCCCCGGGGTGGCCGTCGTAGACAAACACGGTCGGCAGCAGCGTGTCTTGGTGCAGGGCGGTGGAAACCCCGCCGATGTCCCACCGGTCACACGTGGCCAAAAGCGGCAAGAGTCCGATCGCGGCGTGCTCGGCGGCGTGCAGCGCGCCGGATACCTCGCCCGCGGCAATGCCCATCGCTTCCAGCGCAAGCGGGTCGATGGTGTAGGCGACTGCGCGGGTGATCAGACGCTGCTCGGGGAGGTCGAGTGGGATGTGCTCGCTGACGGTGCCGTCGGCAAGGCGCACCACGTAGCCGGTCACCCGGTCGATCACCTCGACATCCACACTGGCCACCCACAACCCCGGCGACGGGTTTACCAACTCGCTCGGCTCGCCCAGCAGGGTGATGTCGGTGGTGGAGCGGGCCTGGGTGGAGTAGTCGGGCTGCTCCGGTACCACCAGCGCAACGTAGTCGTCCAGGTCGAGTTCCTGCACCACGAAGTACTCGCCCTGGTGCAGGTAGACGGCACCGTCGTGCACCTGGCTCATCGCTTTGCCCGCATCAACGGTGCCCAAGAGCCGCCCGTCGGTGACGTCCACAATCGCCACTTCCTGGCCAGCACCGCCGCGAAGCGACACCGCTGCATGCGCCGTCTCCGGGCGCAGATCGCCCTCGAGCTGCGGCACCGCGAACCACCGATCGCCGCGTTGACGCAGGAAACCACCCGCAGTCAGCTCAGCGACGACCTCGTCAGCGTCAAACGCCGTGACGTCACCGCGTGTCAGCGGGCGTTCGACGGCCGCGCAGTACATGTGCCCGCGCAGGATGTAGGGATTGTGCGGATTGAACACGCTGTTTTCCACCGGCTTGCCCAGCAATGCCTCCGGGTGATGCACCAGGTAGGTATCCATCGGGTCGTCGCGGGCGACCATCACCACCACCGCATGTTGCCCGCGCCGACCCGCGCGCCCCGACTGCTGGCGAAACGACGCCACCGTGCCCGGGAACCCCGCCATCACTACGGCGTCCAAACCACCCACGTCGATCCCCAGCTCCAGCGCGTTTGTGGTCGCCATGCCAAGCAGCTCGCCTTCATCTAAAGCCCGCTCAAGCGCACGGCGATCCTCGGCGAGGTACCCCGCCCGGTACGAGGCGACGCGCTTCGCGAAATCGGGCCGCCCCTGCAGCACCAGCTCCTCCTGCGCGCGCATCGCCACCGTTTCCGCAGCGCGCCGGGAGCGCACGAAGGTCAGGGTGCGCGCACCGTCGGCGATCAGCTTCGCCATCACACCTGCGGCTTCGGTGGTCGCCGCGTAACGCACCGGCGCCCCGTTCTCGCCTTCCGCGTCTTCAATGAACCCCGGTTCCCACAGCGCAATCGTGCGTTCGCCGGTCGGCGCGCCGTCGGTAGTCACCGCCACCACGTCGCGCCCGCACAGCCGCGAGGCCTGCCCGGCCGGATCGGCCGCCGTCGCAGACGCGAAGATCAACGTCGGGTGCGCGCCGTACGCTGCGGCGATGCGCAGCAGCCGCCGCAGCACCAGCGCCACGTTCGCGCCAAACACACCGCGGTACGTATGGCACTCGTCCACCACCACATACTCCAGGTTTCGCAGCAGCCGCGCCCACCGTGCATGCCCAGCGAGAATCCCCGCGTGCAGCATGTCCGGGTTGGTGAACACGTACCGCGTGTGCTCGCGAATCCCGGGCCGAGCCTCGGCGGGCGTGTCACCGTCGTAGGGAGCAGGGTGGACATTGCTTATCGACGCCCCTTTGACCATGCCCAAGGTCGCCTGCAACTGATCCGACCCCAACGCTTTCGTGGGCGTGAGATACATCGCGCACGCCGTCGGATCGGCGGCCAGCCGAGACAGCACCGGAAGCTGGTAGCCGAGCGACTTGCCCGACGACGTCCCCGTTGCGATGACCACATCGCGTCCTTGCCACGCCAGCTCGGCACACTGCGTTTGGTGTGTGAAAGGGCGGGTGATGGAGGCGTCGATAAGCACTTGCTTCAAGCTGGGCGCAACCCATAGGGGCCACTCGCCGTAGTGGGCGGGGGAGGCGGGCACCGTTTCCACGTGCGTGATGGGGGAGGTGGGGAAGCGGGCGCGAAGTGAGGTAAGGAGCTCTTCGCCGAAAAATCCACTGCCATCCATGGCATACAACGTAGGTCACATCCTTGCGCTCCGTCGTGCCGTCTCACCCGTTTCGTGGCACACTAGTGGACGGTCACAGATTTTGTGTGCGCCCGTTCACGGTGCTCGCGAGGATTGTGCATCTCAACGTACATTTTTGAAAGGTCACATTCACATGGCAACCGGCACCGTTAAGTGGTTCAACGCCGAAAAGGGCTTTGGCTTCATCGCCCCGGACGACGGCTCTTCCGACGTCTTCGTCCACTACTCCGAGATTCAGGGCTCGGGCTTCCGCACGCTGGAGGAGAACCAGCAGGTGGAGTTTGAAATCGGCGAGGGTGCGAAGGGCCCGCAGGCACAGCAGGTGCGCGCGATCTAACTCGCAGGCGCTGTAGAACCGGTAGAAAACGGCACCCAAACCGGGTGCCGTTGATTTGTTTATGCGCTGTCCCAGCTGAACGTCACGCGGCTGAAGTCGCGGGTGCGCAGATCATCTGGGTGGATGAAGAAGTTCGCCGCGCCATAATCTTCAAACATGATGGTTTCCTCGTCGGAGCCGATGTGGGCGAGGCAGATGGTGGGATCGCCCGGCGGGCGCCGGTCAAGCTGCACGAAGGACGGGTAACCGCCAAGCGCGAACACAAAACCGAAGCCAAACGGCGCGTCTACGATGCGCTCCTGCATCGACTCGTCTACCGCAAAGCCGTCGGCTTCCACCTCAGCGACCAGCGATGCGATCTTTTCCTGCACTTGTGTGGGGTTGAGCCATACACCATCCGGGAAGCGGGTGCGCGCCTCAAGCTCCTGGACCTGCGGCACGCCGGTGTCTGTGCCGCGGCGGACAACAATGTGCTCGTTGGTGGCGTGCAACGTCATGAACTCTTCGCCGCGGCGCAAGAACACGTGCCCGGATTCGCTGCCGATTTCCCAGGCGTCTTTGCAGTTGAACGTCGGTGTCATGCTGGTCAGCGTGCCGGTAAGTGGCATGCCCTCTTCTGGGTCTTCCATCGGACCGGGGTAGTCCTCGTAGGACGGCAACGAGCCGGTGTGCGGCGCGTCCACGTGCTCGATGTAGCGCGCCAGCGGCGGGCTGTCCAGGCCCATCAGTGAGTCATTGCGCACGAACAGCTGCAGGATTCCGGTGGTGGGGAAGTCCGGCAGTTCCGGCAGTTCGTCGAAGTTGAACTGGGCGATAAACAGCATCGGCCCGGCCTCATCTTCGGGGAAGGGGTGGCTTTCGGGCAGGTACGGGGTGCCGCCGATTTTCGACGTAGTCGGGGTGTCTGGGCGCTCGGGGGCGAGGTCGAGGTCGATCACCGGACGGGTGGTGTCGGTGTCGAAGTCGAACAGCGTGTAGTTCCAGGGCAGTGGCGGAGGCGTTGATTCGGTTGGCTCAGTTGGCTCAGTCATGCCGCCCAATACTAATAAATCCCTGAGACGGAGAAATTACGGGGGAAATCAGGGGGGACTCAGAGCGCGGAGAACCCGCGGCGCACATCGCGCCATTCGAAGAAGCGCGACTGGGCGCGCTGGATAAGCAGGCCAACCAGCGAGCCGAGCAGCACACCGGCGATCATGGCCAGGATGGGGTATTCGGACAGCAGCGAGCCGCCGAGGTAGCCCATGCCGGCGGACAGCAATGCCCAGATCACCACGCCGATCGTGTCGTAGAACACGAACGCGAACCAGCTGTAGCGCACCGATGCCAAGACAATGGTGGCCACCCAGCGCGCCCAGGGGATGAAGCGCCCGACGATGATGGTCACTCCGGCGCTGCGCTTCATGTTGCGGCGCACCCACGCAATCGCTTGGCCGGATTTGGATTCGGGGTCGAGACGTTCGACGTAGCCAATGAGCTTGCCGCCGAAGGCGTAACACAGGTTATCGCCGATGATGCCGCCGATGGCCGCAGCCACGATCAGTCCCCACACGCTGGGCACGCCCTGGGACGCGGAGAACGCCGCGGCCAGGTTAATCACCGTTTCTGATGGGATGAACGGGATCAGCGCGTCACCAATAATCAGGAGGCTGACAAGCGGGTAGAAGATGGGCAATTCCATCAGCGCGTACAAAAACTCGA
>ERZ1031260.62-NODE-62-length-16570-cov-12.915471_pt1 | contig 16570 bp, 14 predicted proteins | sample MGYA00517287_ERZ1031260 | MGnify/ENA primary metagenome ERZ1031260 (study PRJEB33718, sample SAMN03159811) | human skin metagenome | collected 2014-02-25 | study: EMG produced TPA metagenomics assembly of the PRJNA266117 data set (Human skin bacterial metagenome... | reverse complement strand
TCCCGCTGCGCGCGTGGCTGCTCGGCCTCGACCCGCCGATCATGCTCGCGCTGACTGGCTCGCGCGTGGGTGCCGCCTCTACCGGTGCGCTTGCGGCGGTGGGGGAGGCTGCCAATTGGTGGATCTACCTGCTCCTTGGCTCGCTCGTGGCAATTAAGTTCGACTGGGTTTACTGGTGGGCCGGCAAGCTGTGGGGGCGCGGCATCTTGGATGTGCAGGGGGCAAACTCTGAGCGCGCCGCGAAGAACATCGCGCGCGTTGAGGGCTGGGCAGTGAAGCTGGGCTGGCTGGGCATCTTCCTCGCCTACGTGCCGATTCCGCTGCCGATCGCGCTCGTGGTGTTCGTACTGATGGGCATGACGGGCATGCCGGCGTGGAAGTTCATGCTGCTGGACTTCATCTCGAAGACGCTGTGGTCGCTGCTCTACTTCGGCTTGGGTTGGATCATCGGCGAGCCGGTGGTCTACGTGCTGGAGCAGTACGCGAAGGTGGCGAACTGGATCGCGATTGGCCTGATCGTGGTCGTGTTCATCGGTGTGTACCGCAACCAGTCGAAGAAGGAGCGCGCCGCGACCGCCGCGATGGGTGGGGCAGTCGACGCGTCGCACTAGAGCGCCCACGCACACCAGGCGGCGGGCTAATCCGGATGTCCTAGACTGGGCAATTATGACCGACCAGCAGCAGCCAACCTCAGCCAACACCGCTCGCTCCAAAGCGCTCTTTGACCGCGCGCAGCAGCTCACCCCAGGCGGCGTGAACTCGCCGGTGCGCGCGTTCGGTTCTGTCGGTGGCCAGACCCGCTTCATTGAAAGCGCGCACGGCAGCACGCTTATCGACGCTGACGGCAACGCGTACGTCGACCTGGTCAACTCCTGGGGGCCGATGTTGCACGGCCACGCGCACCCGGAGATCCTCGACGCAGTGCACCGTGCCCTGGAAAAAGGCCTGAGCTTCGGCGCACCGACCGAGGCGGAGGTAGAGATCGCGGAGCTGATCACCCAGCGCACCTCGGTGGAGGAGGTGCGCATGGTCAACTCCGGCACCGAGGCCACGATGAGCGCGGTGCGCCTGGCGCGCGGGTTCACGGGACGGTCGAAGATCATCAAGTTCGAGGGCTGCTACCACGGCCACGTCGACGCGCTGCTCGCGTCCGCAGGCTCTGGCGTCGCCACGTTCTCGCTCCCGGAATCCCCGGGCGTGACCGGCGCGCAGGCCGCCGACACCATCGTCGTGCCCTTCAACGACCTCGCCGCAGTGCAGCTCGCCTTCGAGCAGAATCCGGACGAGATCGCGTGCATCATCACCGAGGCCGCCGCCGGCAACATGGGCACCGTCGCCCCGCAAAATGACTTCAACGCCCAGCTCAAAGAGCTCGCGCACTCCCACGGAGCTTTGCTCATTATCGACGAAGTGATGACCGGCTTCCGCACTTCCTACCAGGGCTGGTTCGGAGTAGATAACGTCTCAGGGGATCTGACCACCTTTGGCAAGGTGATCTCCGGGGGCCTGCCTGCAGCGGCATTCGGTGGGCGCCGCGACATCATGGAGCACCTCGCGCCGAACGGCCCCGTCTACCAAGCGGGCACGCTTTCCGGAAACCCGGTTGCAATGGCCGCCGGTATGGCGAGCTTGCGCCTGGCCAGCGAGGACATCTACCCGACGCTCAACCAGAACGCGGACACCTTGGCCACGCTGATCTCCGACGCACTAGCCCGCGAAGGCGTTGCACACCACATCCAGCGCGCCGCGACCATGCTTTCGGTGCGCTTCGCGGAAGGCGAGGGCACGAACTTCGCTGATATGAAGGCAGCGGACACGTTCCGCTATGCGCCGTTCTTCCACGCGCTGCTCGATGCCGGCGTGTACGCACCGCCGAGCGCATTCGAGACGTGGTTTGTTTCCACCGCGCTCACCGCCGAGGACTTCGGCACGATCGAGCAGGCACTTGGCGCCGCTGCGAAGGCGGCCGCGGCGGCGGAGCCCGCAGCATGACGCAGCCAAGCGCAGCTCGCGACGACACCAGAACCACCGTGCACCTCGTGCGCCACGGCGAGGTCTACAACCCGAACAAGCTGCTCTACGGGCGCATGCCGGGCTACCACTTAAGCTCGCGCGGGCGTTCGATGGCGGCGGTAACCGCGAAGTTTTTCGCAGGGCGCGATGTGGTTTACCTGGCGGCGAGCCCGCTCGAGCGCGCGCAGGAGACCGCAGCACCGATCGCCGAGGTCACCGGCTGCGAAGTGGACACACTCGAGGACATCATCGAAGCTGCCAACACGTTTGAGGGGCTGCGTACCAAGGGGTGGCGCTCCCAGCTGCTCAACCCCATCCGCTGGCGACACATGACGAACCCGTTGGAACCGAGCTGGGGTGAGCCTTACGAGGAGATTCTCAAAAGGATGCTCGCGGCCGTCGATAATGTGCGAGAGCGTGCGGAAGGCCACGAGGCGGTACTGGTGAGCCACCAGCTGCCGATTGTGATGGTGCAGCGCTATGTGCAGGGCAAGCGGCTGCAGCATGCGAAGCGCGAGTGCGACCTGGCGAGTGTGACGTCACTTGTGTTTGACGGTGACCGTGTTATTGACTGGGAGTACGCAACTCCAGCGGCTCACATCTAAATCATCTAAATCATCTAAAACGCAGTTCAACGCATCTCGAGGTAGCTCAATTTCCATGCAGTCCAAGACCGTTGCCGCGCTCACGTGCGCGCTGGCGCTCACGTTGCCCGTTGCGGCGGGGTGCGCGAACACCGGCAGCGACGGCGGCGACACATTCGCGTTCCACTCGCCGGGCGGGCAAGTAGAGATCTTCTACGACGAGGCGGAGCGCAAGCCGCTTGAGGATTTCAGCGGAGAATCGCTGATGGAGCCGGGCGAGGAGATCGCCTTGAGCGACTTCGACGGCCAGATCGTGGTGCTCAACGCCTGGGGGCAGTGGTGCGCACCGTGCCGCGCCGAGGTGGATGACCTGCAGGAGGTCCAGGAGGCGCTGCAGGCATCCGGCCAGGGCACCGTGCTGGGCATCAACGTGCGCGACCACAACCCGGAGATCTCGCGCGACTTTCTGCTGGATAACGGCGTGACCTACCCGTCGATCTATGACCCGCCGTTCAAAACCGCGGCTTTCCTCGGTGGCGTACCCAGCTCCGTCATCCCCACCACTGTGGTGCTGGACAAACAGCACCGCCCGGCCGCGGTCTTCCTGCGCGAAATCACCGCGGATGATCTGCTCGAGGTCACAGCGCAGCTGGAGGCGGAAAGCTAGTGGGCGAAGCATTTTCCAACCTCGCTACCGAGGGCCCGCTGCTGCTCGGCATGCTCGCGGCGGCGCTTGCGGGCTTGGTCTCGTTCGCCTCGCCGTGCGTGATCCCGCTGGTGCCGGGCTACATGTCGTACCTTACCGGCGTCGTCGGCGGTGAAATGACCTTCGACGAGCACGGCCCGCGCGTGACTAACCGGCAAGGCCGCGTCGCCGGTGCCGCGCTGCTGTTCATCGTCGGGTTCACCGTCGTGTTCCTGCTGGCCACCGTCTCCGTCTTTGGCGCGATCAGCATGATCCGCCTCAACGCGGACACGCTGATGCGCGTCGGCGGTGTGATCACCATCCTCATGGGCATCGTGTTCATGGGCGCTGTCCCGGCATTGCAGCACGACACCCGTATGCAGCCGAAACGCTGGGCGACCGTCCTCGGCGCGCCACTGCTCGGCGGCGTATTCGCGCTCGGCTGGACCCCGTGCCTGGGCCCGACGCTCGCCGCGATCATCTCCGTCTCCGTCGGCACCGAGGGCTTCACCGCGGTGCGCGGCGTCGTCCTCGTCATCGCCTACTGCCTCGGCCTCGGCCTGCCGTTTCTGCTCATCGCGCTCGGCAGCGTGAAAGCGGTGCGCAGCATCGACTTTCTGCGCCGCCACTCGCGCGCCATCCAGATCATCGGCGGTATCGCCATGATCATCGTCGGCCTCCTGCTGCTTACCGGCGCGTGGAACCACTTCATCGGCTGGACGCGCCAACTCACCACCGGCTTCGGAACCACGGTGATCTAGATGCTGACCTGGCTCAAAAAGGCATGGCACTGGCTGACCAGCATGAGCACCGCGCTCATCCTGCTCTTCCTCCTCGCGCTCGCCGCCATCCCCGGCGCACTCTTGCCGCAGCGCCAGGTGAGCACCACGCTTGTCGACGAATACTTGGCAGCGAACCCCACCATGGGGCCGATTTACGACAAGCTGCAGTTCTTCGACGTGTTCTCCTCGGCGTGGTTCATCGCGATTGTCACCTTGCTGATGGTCTCGCTCGTCGGCTGCATTATCCCGCGCTCGATCGACCACTGGCGCGCGTACAAAACCCCGCCCACGCGCGCGCCGAAATACCTCTCGCGCATGCCGCTGTACGCGGAAGGTGTGGTGGACGGCGACCAACGAAGCGTCGATAAGCATGTGCGAACGGTGCTGAACCGATGGCGAACCGAAAGCTACGAGCCGGCCGAGGACCGTGCGGGCACGTATTCGATTTCGGCTGAGCGCGGCTACACCCGCGAGCTGATGAACCTGCTGTTCCACATCGGGCTAGTCGGCATGATGCTCGCGTTCGCCGCAGGTCGCATGGTGTTTTATGAGGGTCAAGCCATCGTGGTCACCAACTCGGAATCGCCGCACGCGATCGAGGTGGAGCGCTCGCGCGAGTTCTGCAACACCTCGCCGTCCAACTTCGACGTGTTCAAAGCTGGTTCGCTTTTCGACGGCACCGGGCTGACGCCATTCTGCTTCGAGTCGCACAACTTCCGCGCGAAGTATTTGAACACGGGACAGGCGAACGGGTTCTGGTCCGACATTTCCTACACCGACGACTTGAGCGCGCCGCGCAGTGAGTGGCAGGACTTCACCCTCGAGGTGAACAAGCCGCTGCGCGTCCACGGCAACCGCATCTACCTGCAAGGCCACGGGTTCGCGCCGCAGGTCACCATCACCTGGCCGAACGGCGAATCGCGCACCCAGATGGTGCAGTTCCGGCCCACCGATGTGATCAACTTCCTCTCCTCTGGCGTGATGCGCTTCGACCCGCCGGCCGGCATGTACCCGGATCTCGCCGAGCGCCGCGAGAACCAGATCGCCATCACGGGTGTCTTCGCCCCGACCGCGCGCTGGACCGGCCCGAACGGCGACATGCTCGAATCGGCGTTCCCGGCGATGGAGGATCCGGCGATGGCGGTCGAGGTCTACGTCGGCGATGCCGGCCTGGACACCGGCCGCCCGCAGAACATCTTCGTGCTTGACCAGTCGCTCATCGCGGACGGTCGGTTGGAAAAGGTCGATCGCCTCCAGCTCGAGCCAGGGGAGCAGATGCTTGTCGACGTCGGCGATCCTGCCGGCCCGGTGTCAGTGAGCTTCGACGGCGCGGCAGAATTCGCCAACTACCAGATCTCCCGCGATCCGTTCCAACAGTGGACCCTGGTGGCCACCGTGATCATGCTGGCCACGCTCGCCGCATCGCTGACCATCAGGCGCCGCCGCGTGTGGGTACGCGTGCATGAGCTTGTCGACGGTCAGGACGACGCGCCTGCTTCAGTCCGCGTCGAGATCGCCGGTCTGGCGCGCACCGACCGCGCGGGCTGGGGCGGCGAATTCGACGAGATTGTGGAGGCCATTTTCGGCGTGGCCGACGCGGAGGAGCACGGCGAGTTCGACGAGCCAGACCTGTAAGTACTTGGTGGTCTACACCTGGTGAAGTAGGGTAAACACCATGCTCGTGGATTCTTCAATGGCCGCCCTGTCGGACCTGACATTCCGCACGGCGTTTGTGATTTACCTTGCCGCGCTGGTGATGTCCTGCATCTACTACGGTCGCCTGCTCGGTGTGATCGACATGCGCCGGGAACGCCAAGCGCGCGACGCCGCGAAGCAGTCCGCAGAGGCTAAGACCGCTGTTGCCGTCGGCGCCGGCGGTGGAAGCGACGACGTGGTGGTCGCCGGATCCACAGCCGACACCACCGACACCGACGCCACCGACACGGCCGAATTCGATGCCGAGTACGACAAGCGGGTCGCCGGTGCCCGCAAGTGGGCCGGTATGACGCAGGCGCTGGTGTGGTTCGGCGTGACGCTGCACATCGTCGCCTTTGTCACCCGCGGCCTGGCTGCGAACCGCTTCCCGCTGGGCAACCTCTACGAATACATCCTGTTCATGACCGCGGTAATCATGGTGGTCGCAGCCGTGGTGGTGCAGCGCAAGAGCTGGCACTCCGTCTGGCCGTGGCTGCTCTCTCCCATGATCGTGGTCATGTTCTTGAACTCCACGGTGTTCCACATCCAGGCCGCGCCCGTGGTGCCGGCGCTGCAGTCCTACTGGATGCCGGTACACGTGTCCACGGTGTCTATCGGCGCGTCGATTGGCGTGGTGTCCGGCATCTTCGCGTTGCTCTACCTGCTGCGCATGTGGCAGCCGAAGGGCGAGGAGCGCGGTTTCTTCGGCGCACTCGCCAAACCGCTGCCGAGCGCGAAGACACTGGACCAGATCACCTACAAGACCGCGATCATCACCCTGCCGCTGTACGGCATTGGCATCGTTTTCGGCGCGATCTGGGCAGAGGTGGCCTGGGGCCGCCCGTGGAACTGGGACGCCAAGGAGACGGTGTCCATGATCACCTGGGTGCTGTACGCCGCCTACCTGCACGCGCGTGCGACCGCCGGCTGGAAGAACTCGAAGGCGGCATGGATTAACGTCTTCGCGCTTTCGATGACCGTGTTCAACATGATCTATGTGAATTTCGTTTCGGCGTCGCTGCACTCATACGCTGGCTTGAACTAGCATCGACAGCATTATGAAGGTTCTCATCACCGGCGGGGCCGGCTTTATCGGCTCGACTATTGCATCCTGCTGCGCGGACAACGGCATCACGCCCGTCATTCTTGACGACTACTCGACGGGCCTGCGGGTCTTCGCCCACCGCTTCGACCACTACGACGGCGACATCGAAGACACTGAGCTTGTCGCCCGCGTGGCTGCGGAGCACCCGGACATCGACGCGGTGATCCACTGCGCGGCGATGATCGTTGTTCCCGAATCCGTCGAGCACCCGCTGGCGTACTACGACAACAACGTGGGCAAGTCGGTCACCCTGCTCGAGTCGCTGCAAGAGGCGGGCATCGATCGCTTCATCCTGAGCTCCACCGCCTCCATGTACGAGCCAGAATCGGACTACATGGTGGACGAGGCCAGCGACGTGAAGCCGCTCAGCCCGTACGCGGCGTCGAAGCGCATGGTGGAGCGCGTGCTTGAGGACACCGCTGCCACCGGCAAACTCACCGCGTTAAGCCTGCGCTACTTCAACCCGATCGGCGCGGACCCGCAGCTGCGCACCGGTCTGCAGAACCCGCACCCCACCCACGCGATGGGCAAGATGATCGAGGCCCACACCGCTGGCGAGCCCTTCACCGTCACCGGCACCGAGTGGCCGACTCGCGACGGTTCCGGCTTACGCGACTACATCCACGTCTGGGACCTCGCCCGCGCGCACGTCTCCGCGCTGAAGCTGCTCGTTGAGTCCGAGGCAGGCACCTACGACGTAATCAACCTGGGCACCGGCCAAGGCACCACTGTGTTCGAGCTCGCCGACGCTTTCGGCGAGGCCACCGGCACCCCGCTCGAAGTACGCACCGCACCGCCGCGCGACGGCGATGTCGTGGGCTGCGCCTCCCGCACCGAGAAGGCGAAGCACGTGCTCAACTGGGAAGCGGAGCGCTCGATTGCGGACGGTGTGCGAGATTCTCTCGCCTGGTCCCAGAAGCTCGCGGGCGTGCTCGAAGAGGAAGAACGCCTCAAGGCCGCAGAGCGCTCCGCCGAATGAGCCCGCGCAACCAGCCCCGCAACAAGCAGGGTAAAGCGGCGAGTGATAACCCTACGCTGGTTAGGCTAGGCGAGCAGATCGCGGCGCAGCGCCGGGAGGTGGGCCGCTTGCAGCAGGACGTCGCTGATGCCGCCGGGGTGTCCCGCTCGACCCTGCACACCATCGAGCACGGAGGTGCGGGCGTGCGTTGGGAGAAAGTTGTAGCGGTGGCCGAGGAGCTGGGGCTGCAGATGGGGTTTGGTCCCCAACCTGAGTCGGCCTTAGCTGTTGATAAGCCGTCCGAAGAACGCGTGAATTGGGCCTGAAAACAGCCAGGCAATGATCGAGGTAACTCCTAACATTGCCGCGAGTGAGATGAGCACGGTTGGGCTATTAGAAGATCCCTGCTTCTGCTTGCCACCCGTGGTCGTCGCGAATTCGTACGGGCGCAAATCCTGCTGACTGCGCACATACTCTTCGAAAACATCAGCATCGATCGGGATCTCTGACGTAATACGCTCAGCTTCCAAGAACCCGGTCATCCCGTCGCCACCATCAGCGATGAAGCGCGATACCGCAACGGTGTATTCAGCAGCATCTTCCAATGGTTTTCCGCTTTCGAGCTCGATATTGCTAACTCGTTGACCGAAGGGCGCGTCCGGGTCGAACTCGAACCTAAGACCAGCGGTTCGAGGGAAGCCCCCGCCGCCCGTGGGATTGGATTCAATGCCTTGCTCCAAAACTTGGCGGATTTGGGCACCGGTTGCTTTCACTGCGGTCACTGAGTTGCCGAACGGCAAGACCGATTTCAGGCTCCGGAGCGTAATGGGACCCTTCTCAATTTCTGCGCGCTGACCTCCTCCGTTCTGCAAACCGATCTCGGTATCGAAGTACTGGCGGTAGCCGTCGGCTACAAGATAGCCAAGGTCGGCTTTGGAAAGATCCTGTCTTGCAAAACCAACCTGCTTTGCGAGGCTGAGATCAAGCTCCTCATAGTAAGACTTGGATTTCTGCGCCCAAGCAGAATCTTCCGCGACTGTGGGATCAACCTTGATGCTCGTTGGAACCACCGTTACTTTCCCGGTTGCCCGGTTTTTCGTGATGTCTAAGTGCTCGACTGTGCCGTAATCGGCCTCAGGAGCGAGGATCCAACGTCCATCGGTGGTCTGTGAATGTTCAGCCGGTGTCTGTGCCCCGTTTTCCTCGCGGAGCGCAGCATCGATATCCGGTAAAGCTTCCATAACGTCGTGGGTCAAGTCGCGGTCAATCTGGGAAAGCAGAATGATGGAATCTGCACCCTGAGCTTGAAGCTCAGCCACTCCGGTCCGAGCCGAAGGGATGAAATCCTGGCTTACCACCTCGCGCGAGGCGGGCGTTCGCTGCAACTCATGAGTGAGAGCAATGAAACCAATTTTTAAGTCACCCTGATCGAGCAGAGCAGTGGCGCCATCAGGAGAAAACGGCTTGTCATCCGGGGTCGTCAGGTTCGTCGAAATCCAGGGGAATGAAGCGTTCTCGACCAGTTCGAGTGCGTATTCGGCGCCAAAGTCGAAATCGTGGTTGCCGAAGTTTGCGACATCAACTCCAATGGTGTTGAACGCATCCACGAACGGCTTTCCCCGGTAAACAGAGTTGAATAGTGTGCCCGAAGCTACGTCGCCTCCTACGGCGATAAGAGCACCATCTTCTTTCTCTTGGACTGACTGCAAAACGGTTACGAGGCGAGCCATTCCTCCATGTTCGCTACCGTCTTTCCAGACGCGGGGCTCGAACTCCTTCATGTCTTGGAAGTAGACGACATCGCCGTTCACGACGTTATCTTGAGCGAGAGCAGGAGTGATTGTGGTGGTCAGGGCTACGGCGACAAAGGTGGCAACTACTTTTCTCACGCTATTCAGATTTCACGAGGGCCAAAAACTTCTCGTAAATCTGGAGTGAAATTCTGCTAAAGGCTTCCGGGGTCTAAAGCCCCTCTTCGCGGCGCTTGCGCCGCTCCTCTTCCTCCCGGCGCTTGCGCTCGGCTTCTTCCCGCGCGCGGCGCTCTTTGAAGCGGTTCTTCTCGATGTTCCAGAGGAACTCCTCATCATCGTCCGGACCCTTGATGGCCGGGCGCTGCGGCTGCTTCGAGGCGGTGCCGTAGCGCTCGTTGGAACCCGGGCCGAAGGCGCGCCACATGAGGTAGATGGCGACGGCGACCAAGACGATGAGTAGAAGCCTTCCCATGACTACCAACATACTTGGTCAGCGAATACTGTAAATAACCGTGAGCGAGCAGATTTCCCAAACCGCAGCAGCACCCGACGTCGACCCGCAGGCCCGCGCGCGGGCGAACAAGGCGGCGGCGATTTACGGGCTGTACCGGCTGCTGCTGTTCATCGGTCTCACCGTGCTGATCCAGGCACTCGCCATGCTCATCGGTGCGCCGGTGCCGCTGATTATGTCCGCGCTGCTCGCGCTGATCGTGGCGTTTCCGCTTTCCATGATCATCTTCACCCGCCAGCGCGTCGAAGCCACAGAGGCGCTCGCCACATGGAAGGCGCAGCGCACCGCTCGCAAGGAATGGATCGAGCGGGAGCTCTCAGAGCGTTAGCTTGACGACGGCTCCTCCGCCCCGCCTTAGCCTCCGAACAGGTAGGCAATCACGAGCATGGCGGGCAGCGAAAGGAACGTGGTGATGAAGACGGTGTCGCGCGCCACGGTCTCGCCGACGCGGTACGTGGCGGAGTAGTTGTACACGTTTTGCGCGGTCGGCAGGGCGGCGAGGATGACGGCGGCGTAGAGCTCCGCGTCCGTGAGCCCGAACGCACCGCCGATGGCCCACGCGGCAGCCGGCATACCTGCGAGCTTCAGCGCGGATGCGATGATAGTGGGCTTCGGGTCCTTCTGCAGCACCTTGTCGCCCTTGAGTGAGGCGCCGAAGCTCATGAGAATCAGCGGGATCGACGCGCCGCCAAGGATTTCCAGCGGGGCCATGACCGGCTCGGGCACCGTCCACTCGGCTGCAGAAATGATGAAGCCAATCACTGCGGCAAGCACCATCGGTGCTGTGAGTCCCGCGATGATGGCCTTGCGGGTGGAACCCTTCTCGGTGCCGCCCCAGTTCAGCCCGGTGATGATGATCGGGGTGAGTACCGCGACCTGGAGGACGAGGGCGGGGACGACGTAGGTGGGATCGCCGATCACATACATGGCGATGGGCAGGCCGATGTTGACGGAGTTGTAGTAGCTCGAGCTCGCCGCACCCGCCATCGTCTCGGGGATGCTGCGGCGAAACAGGGTCGCGCTGAGCACCCAGTACAGCACCATGGTGGCGACGGATGCGATCGCGATGACCAGCACCACGGGCGAATAGAACACGCTCGTGTCCGAGGTGGCCACCCGGTGGAAGATCAGCGAGGGGGTGGTGACGTAGAACGCGATCTGGTTGAGCATGAGCCGGTTGCTCTGCTTGATCACGCCTTTTTGGGCAAGGAAAAACCCCGCCGCAATGACGACGAAGATGATCGAAAACCCGGTAAGGACGTCTAACACTAGGCGAAGTTTAGTTGATTGTTGAAAGTTATCGTGTTCATCGTTTTGTAATTAAAAGTTTTTCTGTAGGTAAGTTTCTGCGGCTTACGTCTTAGTAACCTCTTAGTAGACGGATTGTCAATCTACAAGCTGATGTCCAGTTGGGGGAACTTCTTTGGACGGATCACAGAGCAGCCACTATACAGACGTAGCATCTGGAGATAGTCCAGTGGAGGCTGCAGAGAGGAAGCACCGCAGGCGAGGTTGGGTGCTCATATTCGCATTCACTGTTCTAGGAATATTTGCTGGGATTGCGGGGCCGTCCGCGATCCCGATGTTTTCTCAGAACCTCACAAACCCCAATGCGGAAAGTACCCTAGCTGAGGAGAAGATCCGTGACGCTACGGATCAATCAGTCGAGGATGCCATCGTTCTGCTTGTAGATACTCCGGGAGGGTTTGAATCTGAAGAGGCGGCGCAGCGCATCGATGAAGCCGTAGAAATTCTCGAGCAAACTGACGGTGTTGTTGCTGTCGGTATACCTAGCGAGCAGGCACCCCAGTTAATTTCCGTCGATCAAGCGCAGATGCTTGTGACTGGAAAGATTGAAGAGGGTTATGACCCTGACGAGGTCGCGGGCACTGTCATAACAGAGGTCGATGATAAGGACTGGTTGAAGGCCGGAGGCACCGCCATCATCGGCCACACGATCGGCGAGACAATCGGCAGGGATCTGCTTCGGGCTGAACTCATTGTGTTTCCCGTACTGGTGCTTCTTGCGATGTGGATTTTTCGCGGGCCGATTCCTGCGTTGGCCATGGTAGGTATCGCAGGACTTGTAATCGGCCTCGCCATACTGGCGCTCAGGGTTGCGGTGGAGTTCACGGACGTAACTGTTTACGTAATGAATTTGACTATCGGTCTCGGGATTGGCCTGGCCACTGACTACTGTCTGCTCTACATCTCGAGATATCGCGAGGAAGCCACTATCCATGGGTATGGGTCGGCCGCTGTGCGGGCAACCTCGGTGTCTGCGGGAAGAACCGTTTTGTTCTCTGCCGCCACAGTGGCCATGGCAATGAGCGCGTTGATGATCTTCCCGCAGACCTACTTCAAGTCAATGGGATTGGGAGGCCTCATTGTCGCCGTCCTGTCCGCTATTGTCACGGTGACTCTCCTTCCTGCGGTGCTGTTAGTACTTGGCAAGCACCTGGAGCTGGGTGTGCCCCGACAATTGAAAAAGACCGTAGGGAAAGAAGCGACCTACGATCCAGAAAGTAGCTGGGCCAAACTCGCCAAGGGCCAGATGAAGCATCCCTGGTTGACCCTTGCAATCGCCATTGGCGCTCTTCTGCTGATGGGATTGCCAAGTGCAGACGTGAAATTCGCGGATACGGACGTTACCACTCTGCCTGATACAGCCTCTGCCTACCAAGTGGAAGAGGCGATTGAGCGGGACTTTCCAACGGGTGGAACGGCGACAACTTTCGTGGCGGTCGACGCGGCAGAAACAGATCAAGCGGCGGTAGACGAACTGACCAGCCGGATAGCGGAAGTTGAAAATGTCGAAATTCTGCAACCGGCGTCGTATGTCTCAGACCACACCTGGGTAATTGTCTCAGTGGTCGACGCACTGCCTTATACGGATGAGTCCATTGACGCGGTTCGAGAAATTAAGACGTTGAGTGAACCAGGATTATCCACGTTCGTCGGTGGGCAGACAGCGGTGTTCATTGATCAGGTCGATGAAATTCGAGCAGCTTTACCGATTGTGTTGGCGGTAATTTTCGCGGTCGTCTTCTTTGTCATTCTCTTCTTGACGGGATCGATGATCTTGCCACTCAAGCAGCTAGTGCTCAATGCTTTGAATGCTTCCGCAACCCTAGGTGTTCTCGTATGGGCATTTCAATGGGGAAGCCTAGAGGGCATCTTGAACTTCACAAGTCACGGGACCCTCGATCTATTGCAGCCGATCCTCGTCGCAATTATCGCTTTTGCCCTCGCGACCGACTATGGAGTGCTGCTGCTGGCGCGGATCCACGAGCACTACCTAGACAACAGAAACAACGATGAAGCCGTGGTGAGAGGCTTCGCGGAAACCGGCCGCATTATTACCAGTGCTGCGTTGCTAATGATGCTCGCGATTGGAGCATTCGTCACATCGGAGATTGTGCTGATAAAGATTCTCGGTTTCGGAGTGGCATGCGCAGTCGGGATTGATGCGTTCATAATGCGTTCATTCCTGGTTCCAGCTGCCATGAAAGTGCTTGGGCCATGGAATTGGTGGTCACCGGTCCGGATCCCGACTTTCTCCCACAACTAACCCCGGTCAAAAAGAGGAAGAAAACAAAAATGACTACGACTTTTGAATCGCTCTTCCACAATCTCTCTGAACCGATCATTCAGGGTAAGGACAATGGTCGTTACCCGTACGGCATGGCATTCGACTCAAGTCAGAACGCGACTTCCTCGTTGGGGAGTCGCGAGGTGCTCATGCTTACGTCAAATAATTACCTTGGCCTGGCTGATCACCCGCGGGTTGTCGCAGCAGCATCAGATGCTCTTTCCAGATATGGTGTCTCGACCTGCGGTTCGCGTCTTCACAATGGAACAACCACGTTGCATTGTGAGCTCGAACGCAAGATCGCGGACTGGCTGGGGTATGAGGACGCTGTGTTATTCGGATCCGGTTTTATGGCGAACTTGGGCGTCTTAGGGGCTATGGGATCGAAAGATGCCGTGGTGATCACTGATGGTGAGAACCACGAAAGCATCCGAGCTGGCTACACCCTTGGTGGATCCCCGGTGAGAATTTTCGCTCATAATGATCTCGAGAAACTCGAATACATCTTGCACAAATGCCAGAGTTTTGAGAGAAGGCTTGTGGTAGTCGAAGGCGTCTACTCGATGTCGGGAGATATTGCACCCCTGCGGGAAATTGCCGACCTGTGTAAGCAATATGGTGCGTTACTCGTAGTTGACGACGCGCACGGTGTTGGCGTTATGGGCCAATCAGGCCGAGGCACTGTCGAGACCTTCGATGTCAAACCGGACATTATCATAGGAACATTCAGCAAATCGCTCGGTTCGTATGGAGGGTTTGCGGTAGCAAGCCGGGAAGCTATCGAGTTTATCCGGCATACCGCCAGCGCCTTTATTCTGAGTGCAGCTCCTGCTGCTTCACTTGTAGCGGCTGCTTCCGAGGCTCTTTCCATCATTCAAGACGAACCCCGAATCCGTCGAAATCTTTGGCGTAACACGATGCTCTTCCGTCAACGTCTGTTGGATAGCGGATTCGATATTCAAAATAAGCCATCGCCCATCATTCCTATCCAAGTGGGTGATGAAAAGAAGGCAATCGGCATCTCAGCTCGGCTAAAGGACGAGGGAATTTTCTTGTCACCTTCAGTTTTTCCCGCCGTCCCCCGCGGCAGCGGACTCCTGAGGATCACTTGCACTGCGCAGCTGGAATCAGACCAGATCGAGCGAGCTGTCGCACGGATCGAAGCAGCATTCAAAAACCAATAGCGGCACTGTTGACCATCAAATCACACGAAACGAAATTAAGGGGTTGTAATGCACGTGGATGGACTTTTGACGGCAAGAAGGCAGCTTCGCAACATCGGAGCTTTCTTAGGCAGGCCCGGGGAGACGAAGTCAATCGGTCTGCTTTTTCCCGGGCATGGGAGTCAGTACTTGGATGTGACTTATCAGTATTGGGATACGGATCCTGAGGTTCGGGAGCTCATTCAAGATGTGGACGAGCTGTGCAAAGAAACCTTTGATGAGGCGCTCTCGAACGTAATATTCAGCCGAAGCGGAGCAGACGGTTCCGCACTTAGTGAACCTTGGGCAATGCAACTTGCCATTTTCACCGCCAGTATCGTTCAGAGCCGAAAACTTGCCCCTTTGGTCCCAGAACCCGCGGTCGTTCTAGGACATAGTTTGGGCGAATACGCTGCATTGGTTGCGGCGGGAGCGCTCTCGATGGAAGCAGGCTTGAGGGCCGTTGCCTCCAGAGCCGAAGTTGTTTCTTCGCTGCCACGTGAGCAATGGGGTGGAATGGTTGCTGTCCGAGTCGCGGGTTCAGACGATGAAAAAATATTAAAAGCAGCGCTAAACGATCAGACAAATGAGTGCGTGGTGGAGGCAATTCGCAACAGCCCAAGTCAACGAATCGTCGCCGGAACGTTGTCCGGGCTAGACGAACTGGAAGCCAGGTTGCAAGACAGCGGATTGAAAACCAAACGGTTGCCTATCTCGCATGCTTATCACTCACCTCTGCTTCATTCTTGTGTAGCCCCGCTGAAAGAAGCGCTACTCAATCTGGATTTTCGTGAGCCCTCTGGCACCGTAGTCATCTCCTCCGTTACCGGTGCCCAAGTTACGGACTTTCGGACAGAGCCAATGGCCGAGATGCTTGCAACGCAGCTTGTTCGGCCATTTGATTTTACAACTGCACTCAGGAGTTTTCGTCAAGCTGGCGGGGCAGAAGCGGTAGAGGTAGGCCCAAACTCTCTGCTTACCGGGTTGGTTGACCGAAATGAAGAATCGATAATGGTCGTTCCCTTTGACTCCCCCAGGAATGATCCAAAGACTAACGAGGCCAAGATTGCCATGTATATCGACAGTATCGGCTGCGAATCGGTCGGAGCTTCAGTCGAAACTAGCGAACACAGCCAAGACGATGTTCTGAACGTTGTGGCTGCAGCGAGCGGCTATCCGTTATTTGCGCTAGACATTAGCGACTCCATCTCGACTCTTGGACTAACTCCCAGTGGTGCTGGGAATGTTCAGACAGCCCTGAAGACTTTACTCGGTGGAGAGAATGACTTTAGCGCTACGGCACCATTTTATGAATTTGCGGCATCTGCGGCATCTGCGGAGCCAGGTGTGGAACCGGTTGGTGCGGATGAGTTGGTTGGTCGGTTGGTGGAGTCGTTTGCGGAGGCGACGGGGTATCCGGTTGAGGTGATTGAGCCTGATCTGGATTTGGAGGCTGATCTGGGGATTGATTCGGTGAAGCAGGCTGAAGTGGTTGCTTCGGTCAGTGAGTCTGTTGGGGTGGCGACTGGGGATAGTGATTTTGCTGGGGTGTCGACGGTACGTGAGTTTGCGAGCCGGTTGGCGTCGTTGCAGTTTGGTGATGTTGTGGGGCAGTTGAATTCGGTGACGATGATTCCTGCGGCATCTGCGGCATCTGCGGAGCCAGGTGTGGAACCGGTTGGTGCGGATGAG
>ERZ1031260.61-NODE-61-length-16847-cov-38.747558_pt1 | contig 16847 bp, 20 predicted proteins | sample MGYA00517287_ERZ1031260 | MGnify/ENA primary metagenome ERZ1031260 (study PRJEB33718, sample SAMN03159811) | human skin metagenome | collected 2014-02-25 | study: EMG produced TPA metagenomics assembly of the PRJNA266117 data set (Human skin bacterial metagenome... | reverse complement strand
CATTTTTGATGCGCATGAAAAGCACCTTTTGACATCACTTCCCGATACCCCGTGGGTTGCGTCCCTTAGTGTGGTGTAACGCTTGCTGATGGTGGGCTTCGGAAATAGTGGGGCGGCCACCGTCAGTCAACCTTTCGACTCAACTACCACATCTCACCGAAAGGCACATGACGATGACCGCTGCACCGCATTCTATCGACCCGACAACCTATCTGGATGATCTGCTCGCTCAAGCCTCCCCGGATCTGATGCGCCAGATGCTGCAAGGGTTTATCAACCAGATCCTCTCCGCCCAGGCCGACACCGTCTGCGGCGCCGAATACGGCGTGGCTTCTGAACAGCGGGTCAACCACCGCAACGGGTACCGCCACCGCGAGCTCGACACCCGTGTCGGCACGATCGATGTGGCAGTACCGAAGCTGCGGCAGGGCGCCCGTGAGGGGCATCGACCAGATGATGAGGATCAGGCGCCCGGGGAGCCTCCCGTCCGGCACGTCCACGACTCGGCGTAGCGGCCGCCCTTCGCCAGCAATTCATCGTGCGTGCCCCGTTCTGCGACCGTCCCGTCCTCCGAAAGCACGACGATGAGGTCGGCATCGCGGATGGTGTGCAGGCGATGGGCGACGACGATCACGGTGCGATCGCCGCGCAACGCTTCCATCGTGCCGACGATCGCCCGCTCAGTGGCCGCATCCAGCGAGGACGTCGGCTCGTCGAGAAGCACCACCGGGGAATCCTTCAGAAGCGCCCGGGCGATGGCGACGCGCTGCCGCTCGCCTCCCGACAGCAGCGTCCCCTCCTCCCCCACCGGGGTATCCCACCCGGAAGGCAGCAGCTCCACGATGCGGTCCACCCCGGATCGCCGGGCGGCCTCGCGCAAGCGGTCTCCGTCACCGGGCCTGGAACCGAATCCGGGGTCGGCGAAGACCACGTTGTCCCGCACGGACGCGTCGAAAAGGAACGTCTCCTGGAACACCGGGGTCACCAGCGAGTTCACGCCGTCGGTGCCGATCCGAGGCAAGGGCACCCCGCCGATGAGGATCTCCCCCGAGTCCGGATCATGAAAACGCGACAGCAGCCGCATGACCGTCGTCTTGCCCGCCCCCGACGGTCCCACTATGGCGACCAGCGCTCCCTGAGGTGCACGGAAGCTGACGCCGTCGAGAACCTTCTTATCCCCGTACCCGAAGCTCACGCCGCGGAACTCCACGTCATGCCCGTCGGGCAGCTCCGGTGCGGCAGGTTCGGGAAGGGCGGGGATTGCCCGCAGGTCACGCAACGCAGTCAACGTGTTGCGGCCCGCACCGAAACCGCCGGACAACGCTCCCGCGGTGGTGATCGGTTCGGTGAACTGGACGACCACGATGAGTATCGGCGTCAAATGCGCCGGCGCCATCCCGCCCGTCGCGGCGACTGCCACGGCGACGATCACCGCCGCCGTGAACACCGCATGGACGACCGAGCCCAACCGTCCGATGGCCGCGCCTTGCGTCGACGTCGCCTTCGCGAACGCATCGTGTTGGGCCTGGATCGCCTCATCCACCATCGCGTCCGCCGCCGAACCGTCGCCCGCGGCGCGAATCGCCTGCTGGCCGCGGGTGAACTCGATCAGCCTGCCGGAGACGGCAGCGACGGCGTCAGCATGCGCTTCGTCCGACTCCCCGCCGACCCGGCCAATGGCCCGGTAGGCGAAGAAGATCACCGGCGCCGACGCGACAAGAACCAAACCGACGCGCCAATCCACCGCCAGAATTCCGAGAGCGATGACGGTCGGCGTAACCACAGCGGCGATGACGGGCCGCAGGATCACGTGCGGCACGGACGCCGCGAACGCGATACCCGACGACGCCATCTCCGAGAAGCGGCCGGCCGTGGACTTGGTGACGTACCCGAGTGGCAACGTCAGCACGCGTTCGCCCAGGGAACGCAACAGGGACGACAGCACCGCTGCGGAATTCGCCCTGCCGACCGTCCCCGCGGCGAGGGACAACACCGCATGGGCGGCCGCGAGGCCGGCGATGACGCCGGTGAAACGCCACGCCGTCGCATCATCTCCCTCGGCCAGAGCCGACAGCAGCGGCAGCAGCGCGACGAACGCCGCTCCCTGGGCCAGCGCGGCAAGCGCGGCCAACGCAATGAGCCACACCAGCGTCATTCTCGAGCGCCGATCCGTCATCGACCACAAGTCCCGAATCATCGATTCCCCGCCTTTTCATCGTCTGCTTCAGTGCCCCGCGGGGCGGATGGTTCGTCGTCGAGCGCGAACGCGCGCCACAAATCCCGGTAGCGGCCACCGCGCGCAAGCAACTCGTCGTGGGTACCCGCCTCCGCGACCGCTCCCCCATCGAGAACGAGGATGCGGTCGGCGTTGCGGATCGTGCTCAATCTGTGCGCGATCACGATCACCGTCCGCGAACGGGCCAAACGCTCGATTGCGGACTGGATGAGGGCCTCGGAAGCCGGATCCGCGTAAGCGGTTGCCTCGTCGAAGATGAGCACCGGCGCGTCCGTAACAATCGACCTCGCGATGGCCACGCGCTGCGCCTCACCACCGGAAAAGGTTACGTCGACGTTGACCACCGAATCCAGGCCCTTCGGCAGCGCCGCGATGACCGTATCGAGCTTCGCGAGCTTCGCGGCCGCCATGATTTCGTCGTCGGTGGCGTCTCTCCTGGCCAGCCGGATGTTCTCCCGCAACGGCAGCGTGAACAACTGCGGATCTTGGAACACCACCGACACCGAGCGGTGCACGTCGCGCACGGCGATGTCGCGAAGATCGGCGCCGCCCAGCAGCACCGAGCCTTCAACGGGGTCGTGGAAACGCGCCAACAGCCGGGCGACGGTGGACTTTCCGGAACCGGAGGACCCCACCAGCGCAGTGAGGGTCCCTGGTTCGAACGTCGCGGACATCCCGTCGAGGACCCGCGGCCCATCCCCGTAGGAGAAGACCAGGTTCCGGACCTCGAGCGCGCCTCCGTGCACGGGCACCGGATCGGCGGGCTCGGCGATCGGCGGCGTGCTCAGCACCTCCGCGATGGACTTCAGGGCGGCGATCCCCGCGATGATGGGTTCGGAGTTCATAGCCACCCTCACGATCGCCGCGGAGAGTCCAAGGCCGAGAACCAGCCCGGCGACGAGACCCTCCGGTATGCCGCCCGCGGCGTCCCTCAAAGCGAGGCCGGCCCCGCACACCACTGCGAGGACTGTGGTCGGGGACGTCACCACGTCGATGAGCCCGAGATAGATGTTCGACTGCCGGGACCAGGCGGACCACGCGCGGACGAACGACAACGCCGCGGCATCGTAGCGACCCGCGCCCTGGCTGGCGCGTCCGAAGGACTTCATCACCGGGATACCGCGCACCAACTCGATGACCGCGGCCGTCACTCCTTCGGAGGCTCGCTCGTAGTCGCGCTGAAGACCGGCTCCGCGCGAAATCATCACGCCCATCAGGGCGAAGGTGACCAGCACCGGGACGACCGCCACCGCCGCGATCCGCCAATCCACCGCGACGAGCGCGATGAGGGAAAGCAGGGGAACCAGCACCGCCACCACGGTCTCACCGACGGTGTGGCCCATGAGCTGGTGGACAGCCGCGACGTCCTTCTCAACCGACTCGATGATTCCCGACGAGCACCGGGCGTCCAGCCAGCCCAGCGGCAACTTCCGGATTTGGGCGACCAGCCGGCGCCGGAGGTGGAGCTGCAGGTCGTTATCCGCCCGGTGCGAGAGCATGCCGGCGGCGCCGTCCGCGGCCATGCGCACCGTTGCGGCGACGACGATGACAGCCACGGCCAACCACGTCCGATGCACCGGGGCCTCCGGGTACGTCATCGCGATGTCGATGATGCCGACCAGCGAAGCGACGGTAGCCACCGACGACAGGACGGATAACGCGACCACCGCACGCATCCGGGTCCGAATCGGGGCGAGCAGCGACCACGGGCCTACGGTCCCGTCCACGGCGCTCACTTCCCCGCCTCCCCGATCGCGCTCACTTCCCCGCCTCCCCGATCGCGCTTTTCTTCGCGAGAGTGCAGAAATACACCATGCCGGCGCGTGAGGCTCCGTCCAGCTTCAGCCCGTTGGCTTCGGCGAGGTCCTCGAGCTCGCTGCCCCGGAACACCCGGTGGCCCATCTTCGCCATGACGGCCATGTCGACCCGCTCGTTCACGTCGGGATCCTCGACGAACGTCTGCACGTAAGCGATGCCGCCGTCGGCGAGCAGCCCGGAGACCCTGCCGAGCGCGGCTCCCGCATCCTTCATTTGGTGGAGCGCGCCACACACCCAGATTTCACAGGCCCCGCCGGGCTCTCCCGCGAGCGGCGTGAGGATGTCGGCAACGTGGAATTCCGTCCGGGCCCCAAGCCCGTCGGCGGCGGCGCGTTCGCGGGCGATGCGGATCGCATTGGGCGACAGGTCGTAGCCGACGATGTTCGCCCTGCGATAGCGAGACTCAGCGGCGAGCGTGCGGGCAAGCCACCCGGTTACGCAACCGAGGTCGAGGACCCGGGCCGGCGCATCCGGCCCGCGATCCAGCGCACGGAGCTTCCGGTACACGGCGGCGGCGTCCATCGGTTCGCGCGCATAGCGGCTTAGGAACCTCGGCTGGACCTTGTCCTCGTAGGCCGCGAGGAGCCTGCGGTTGTTCTGGACGATCTGGGCGATCGACTTCATCTGGTTCTGTCTCCGGGTGTGTGGGCCGCGTCCACGCGGCGGTTTCGGGTTAGATGCTCGGATTCGCGGGCCGTCATGCAGACTCCCCCGGCCTCGTTTTCACGGCGATGCCCCACGCCGCGAGCACGGCGATGCCTAAGAACCAGGCCGCGCAGACCACCAGACCCGCAGCCCCGGTACCGTTGACGGCCTCACCGGCCGCGGATACGGGGGTGTGCCCGGCGATTCCGCGCAGGAGGGGACGGAAGTGGTCGGCGGGCATGAGCACCGTATTGACGAACATCGCAACGATTATCAACGGGATAAGGGCCACGGATCCCTGGGGGCTGGTGATGGAGAACGCGATGTACGTGCCGGTGCATGCGGCCGCCGCGGCAACCATCGCGCCGGTCACCGTGATCCTCCACCACCAGGACACCTCCGGTGGGCCGTCGGAAAGCAAGGCGGCCACCGCCGCGACGACGGCCGTCATCGCCATGATCCGGATGAACTCGGCAATGATCCGTGCGGCCGGCACGGCCGCGTACGGCGCCGGCATGGTGATCAACCGCTCGTGGAAGCCATTGCTGCGTTCAACGAACACGGTGGATGATCCCGTGATGGCCAGGATGAACGCCCACGCCGTCACGACCAGGATGACCGCGTTCCGGAGTTCGAACTCTCCGGTGAGCTGCCTGACCAGGCCACCGAACATGCGGTTGACGATGAACAGGTACACGAGCGGAGCAATGAACGTCATGAACCAGAAGTCGGGGCGCCGCAGCCAAATGTGGGCGATGCGCCGCAGATGCACGAAGATGGCGCCAATCATGATTCGCTCCTCGAGGTGAACCGGCGGATGAACAGGACGATTCCGGCGACCGCCGCGACACCGAGCCACAGGGCGGCCTCTTCCCCGGCGCGATCCGGGAAGGCGTCCGGGGACGCCGCCCTAATCACCTCGATCACCGGCGAAAAAGGCATGTGGCGCACGACGTCGCGAAGGGAGCCGTCCAAAGCGGTCGCCGGAATGAACGCGGTGGAGAACATGAGCAGCAGCATTTCCAGCGCCTGGATCGATGAGGCCGTCGACACCGGGGCGGGCACCATCAGGATCACCCCGTCCGTGACCAGGGACAGGACCGCCGCGGCGAGCAGCGACCACAGGACAGTCCACGCGACGTCACCGACAGCCATGTCGAGGCCGCAGGCCCACGCGACGACCAGCAGCGCCGCGATCGACGCGGACATCCGCAGCACATCGGTGACGAGCCTGCCGGCGACATAGCCGCCTGTAGCCCCGGGCAACACGCGCACGCGGTCAACGAGCCCGGATTCGACGTCCTGTCCCACCGCCATCGCCGACGCCGCGGCGGTGAACATCGCCGCCTGGAACAGGCAGCCGCCGAGCACGAAACGCAGGTACCCGAAGCCGGATTGCTCCGCCGAGTACCCGAACACCGCGTACAGGCACAGCAGGAAGAGGGGCGGAACCACGAACATGGAGATCAGCGACGCGGTGTTGCGTCGCAACAGCAGCAGATCCCGACGGAGAAACGCCGCGACCGACGTCGCACTCATCGCGCCGCACCCCCTGCGTTCATCGATATGAACACCTCGTTGAGGGTGGGCGGCGACACGCTCAGCGAATCCGGCAACGCTTCCGAGGCCTCCATCGCCTGCGCCACCGCCTCGAGGACCCGCGGTCCGGGGTCGACGTCGAGGGACACCGACTTCCCCGCGACGCGGGCGCCGTCCAGGCACGTTCCCCCGAGGCAACGGGCGAACGCCTCCGCCTCGGCGGCGGTGGCGAAGGACACGCGGAGCACGTGCGACCCGAAGGCGCGGCGCAATTCCTCCGGCGTTCCGCTGGCGACGATGCGGCGATCCTTGAGTAGATGGACGTGGTCTGCCAGCGCCTCCGCCTCTTCCAGGTACTGGGTGGTCAGCACCAGGGTCATTCCGTCGTCCCGCAGTTGCCGGATGAAGCCCCACAGCTCTTCGCGGCTGACCGGGTCCAGCCCCGTCGTGGGTTCGTCGAGGAACAGCAGCCTGGGCACGACGCACAGCGACGCGGCGATGTCGAGGCGGCGCCGCATGCCACCCGAATAGGCCGACGCCAGCGTCGAGGCACTGTCTGCGAGCGAGAATTGCGCGAGCAGTTCCGTCGCGCGGGCGGCCGCGGCGGCGCGGTCGAGTCCACGCAGCCGCCCGAAGAACTCCAGGTTCTCCCGGCCGGTGAGGTTCTCGTCGATCGCCGCGAATTGGCCGGTGGTGGCAATGTCAGCGCGCACGCCCGCCGGGTCCTCTTTCACGTCGCGCGAGAAGATGCTCACCTCGCCGGAGTCGGCGGTGATGAGCGTCGACAGGATTCGGATGAGGGTGGTCTTGCCTGCACCGTTGTGGCCGAGGAACGACACGATCGCCCCGGTGGGCACGGTGAAACTCACGCCGTCGAGCACATGCTTGCGCATCCGGGCACCGCGCTTTCCCTTGCGCCCGCCGTCCGGCGGGGCACCTGCCCCGCCTTCGGACGGGGTGCCCGCTTTGCCCGCAATCGGGTAGCTCTTCGTGAGGTCGCGGACGACGATCGCCGCACCTCGTTCAGCTTGATCCGTCATCGTTTCCCCTTTTCTTTGGTATCGCAGTGGGCCGCTGTCGGCAGCGGCCCCGTGGTCGGGTTGTCATGTGGCACCTCGATATGGATGCCCGCATCGCGGGCGAAGGCGAGGACCGGTTCGAGGAGCCGGGGGTGGCCGACGAGATCCCGGCACCCCGGCGCGACCGGCTTCCCCGCGACCGCCACAACGGTGGCGGCAGCGTGTTGCCCTCTCAGACGATGACAGTCATTCTTACGTTAGGTTAGCCTAACCTCGCATGTGGATCAAGTCCCGTCTCGTGCGTTTGATGGACATTGCTGAAACCGAGATCGCGCAAAACCAGCACACCATTGAGTGGCGAGTGGACGAAGACCAAGGATGGGCGTAAGAATCCGCAGGCGTTGTTAACAATCTTCTCGGTGAATCAGCCTGTAAATCCGGGGAGTCCCCGTACTCAGGGGACGATCACTATCCCGCTGTAGTGGGAGCAGAAGGCTTCTCCGGATAAGCGCTCTGGTAATGGCTCGAAACCGAAGGTGCGTGCTGAGCACCCCTCCATCGTCTTCGCGGCGCACGTGGAAACCGCTGTGGGCCTCGAGTTGCCCGCCGACTTTATTTCCCAGCTGGCCAGCGCCGTTCACGAGGTTGGCGGCCTGATGGTCCTCGACTGCGTTGCAGCCGGCACCAAGTGGACCTCCATCTCCGAGGGCTACGTCGGCGGCACCGTCGCGCGCTACTCCGAGGCGCTGGACAAGGTTGTCTCTGCCTAGCCGAAGGTCAACGAATACAGTTTCACGCCTGCCGTGGGCCGGATGCGCAGCACTCCCTCGGTGGGCGTGTCGCCTTTCACAAGGTCGAGGGTTCCATCTGCGACCGGGAACGACTTTTTCGCACCGTCCGGATACTCGACCTCGATCTCGCCTTCACCCGAAACCACGAGCTGGACCCACTTGGCGAAGACGTTGATGTCCAGGTGTCCTCCACTGGTGGTCTGCACTGATTCCTCCTCGAGAATCCACGTCCCGTTCAGAGTGAACATGCGGCGCTCCGGGGCGGCCGGTTCACCGAAGTCGTGCTCGCCGTCGGTGTAACCGGGCTGCTTGGTGTACTCGGCGCGCGCAGTGCCGAGATAAGTTTCCGGGTTGCGGCCCTTTGTACCGCCTGCTGCTTCGCCGCCTTCCACCGGTTCGGGGAGGTCGACGTCGGGGTTGGCGTCGATAAGCAATTCACGCACGAGCTTTTCTGTCTCGACGTAGCTTCCCTCCCCTTCCACGATTTGCCGGACGTTGCCGTGCTTGTCCACCAGGTAGCGGGCTGGCCAGTAGCGGTTGTTGAAATTCCTCCACGTAGCGAAGTCATTGTCCTGCGCCACCGGGTAGTGGATACCTTCCTTTTCTACGGCGTTGCGGACATTACCCAGGTCGTGCTCGAAAGCGTACTCAGGGGAATGGACGCCGACGACGGTGAGGCCGGAATCGCGATAAGTGTCGTAAAGCTTGGTGATGTGCTCCCCCGCACGCTGACAGTTGATGCAGGCGTACGCCCAGAAATCAACGAGCATGACACCACCGTCCTGCGGGCTCGGCGGCTGGTCGGCGTTGATCCAGTTCGTCAGCCCCGCGAATTCCGGTGCCGGGCCACAATCCTGCAGCTGCGCGGGGTCGGCGCGGCGGCACGACTGCAGTGAACCGCTCCCAGTTGGGCCGACCTTGTTGAGAGCGTCATTGGCCAAGTCCGAATTCTCAAAACGGTTCGACAGCGACGACGTCCAATTCGGCAGCGCACGCTGGATCGCCGCCGGCGCGTCGAGAGCCAACGCCACAGTGAAGACCAGGATGAGCACGCCGATGGCCTTACGGTGGCGCCGCACCGCGTCTACCTTGTCACCGATCTTGTTGCCCGCCAGGGCGAACACGAACAGCGGCAGCGCGGACCCAATCGCGAACGCGACAGTGAGCACCACCGTGTTCCAGCCGATCTTTCCCGTCGATCCCGCTACCGTCACCGCTGCAAGCACCGGGCCCGCGCACGGAACGTACACCGCGCCAAGGGCCAGACCGATGAGAAAACCTCCCTTGCCGCGCGTTTTCTCCTGCAATGCCGTGGGGCGCGGAAGCGCGTCAAAGGGCTTCTGCAACACCTCCCCCACCGGCGGGAAAATCATTCCCAGCCCCACCCATGCCAGCAGCACCACTCCCGCCCAGCGCAATACTGACTGTGGCAAATGCAGCGCACTAAGCAGAATCGTACCCAGCAGCGCGATCGCGGCGAAGCTCACGACCAAACCTGCCACCACGTGCGACGGTTTACGCCCGACGCTGACACCCAGTACCACCGGCAACACCGGCAAAATGCACGGCGACAATGCCGTGATCACACCTCCGATGAATCCGACAAGAATCACGCTGATCATGAGTTTCCTCTACTTTCCGGTTGCCTTTCCTACACCCAGCACTACGGAGTGAGCACCCGCACCGGATTGGTCCAATCCGCATTAGCCCCCGGCTCCGTAGTACTCAGTGACGGGCCAGGAACACTGCGCCTGCGAACCGAAAAAGTGAAGGAGACACTATGTCTATCAACCGCGCAATCGCCAGCGTCAGCGCCATCGTCATCGCCGCCACCGGCCTCGTCGCATGCAACGACACCGAGGAGAAGATGGAGGACAAGATGGACGGCTCCATGACGCCCTCGTCCAGCGCGATGATGAGCGATTCCATGGCACCGTCCTCCGATGCCATGATGAGCGATTCCATGGCACCGTCCTCCGATGCCATGATGAGCGATTCCATGGCACCGTCCTCCGATGCCATGATGAGCGAAGACAAGATGATGGAAGAATCCAAGTAGCACATGCCCCAGGTGTTAGGTTTAGAATCCGTGGATCCTGACCGTCTCTTAGAAAGTGTGCGCGCGGGCGATAAAGTCGCCTTCGCCGAGCTTTACGACGTTCTGGCCCCACAGGTTCTCGGTCTCACCACCCACATCTTGCGTGACCGGGCCCAAGCGGAAGAGGTCACCCAAGAAGTCTTCGTGGAGGTATGGCAGAGCGCCCACACCTTCGACCCACACCGTGGCAGCGCCAAGTCATGGGTACTGCGGCTCGCCAAATCGCGAGCCATCGATCGGCTGCGGAGCTGGCGCAGCTCCCAAGCCCGCGACACCGACGATTTCAACAGTCAACTGACCACGTGGGTCGCTGCCGCTGAGGACGAAGCTCAACAGCGACTAGAGTCTGAGGAACTTCAAGAACTCATTGATTCAATCGGAGAGCCCCATCGAAGTGCGCTCATGCTCGCGTATTTCGGGGAACTCACCCACCAAGAAATCGCCGATGCCACTGGCGTCGCTCTCGGAACAGCCAAAACCCGGGTACGCGACGGGTTGCAAAAGCTTCGCAAGGCCGTGTCGTTGAAAGGAGGCCTGTGATGGATAAAGATATCGAGGACCTCTTCAATTCCGCGGCCACACCGGTCACCCCGCCACCGGAGCTCAAACGCTCAATCATGGAGCGTATCGACGCCACCGACCAGGTCGCTGACTTCGACACCGCGCGGAAGAACCGCTCCGGGCGACGTCTCACAACCGCCGCAGCAGCCGCCGTTGTGCTCATCGCCGGTGGCGGGTTCGCGGTCACCCAAATCACTGTCGATGAGTCACGCGAATCCGTGACAGCCCAAGGCGTCGAAGAAATGCACGCAATCATGGAGGCCGACGACGCGCGTCAAGGTCAGGCCGACGCGATGGGCGCGAGCCTCGACATCGTGATCAGCTCTGACATGGGCAAGGGCGGCGCCATGGTCAACGGCCAGCCAGCTCTCGACGACGGCATGGGGGCACAAGTGTGGGCAGTCATGGATGACGGCGCCGTGGAATCGGCTGGAGTCATCGGTCAGGAACCCCACGACGACGTGTGGATGCCGCTGCCCGGTGGAACTGCTTCAGTCCTCGTAACCGAGGAAGTCGCCGCCGGCGCGGCGCAACCCACCGGCGCGGTGCTGGCCAACGTGACGCTCTAGTCCCGGTTCCCTCCCTTGGCGCGCTTCAGCGCCGAGCACAGGGCGAGAGCGAAGTTCACAGCACAACCCAGCCGACCAGGGCCGCGCCGACGACGACCGCCCACGGCGGGACCTTCCACGAGGTGAGCGCGGCGTAGCAGACCACGGCGATGGACAGAGTGATCACGCCGGAAACCCCGGCGGTGAACACCGGGGTGTACAGCGCTGCGCCGAGAATGCCGACCACCGCGGCATTCGCTCCAGCCTGGGCGGCACCTGCGCGTGGCATCTGGCGGATGCGCTCCCAGAACGGTATCGCGCCAAGTACCAAAAGCGCAGCGGGCAGGAAGATCGCGATGGTACTGGAGAGATTCGCACAAGAAGGGTTCCAGTGACGGCACAGCGTTTACTCCAGCAAGAGTTGGAAGGATTACTGCTCCGTTTCTAGCCCCACTGCGGGTTGCCCACGTCCACACCTTCGGCCGCCGCGTGGGCGGTGACCAGCTCGAGCAGGTAGTCTTGCGCGCCGCCGTAGGCTTCGTGGAAGCGCGCGTCGTCAACGTACATGCGCGCGAGGATGAGCTGGCGAGCCGGGGTCGCCTCGTACCACTGGGCGATGCTTGCGCGGTGGCGCTCCACCAGTGCTTCGGCTTCCTCGGAGCCGGGGTCCACGCCGGAATCGCGTGCGGCGATCAGATCCGCGGCGAGCGCGTCCTGTTCTTCCTGCAGGCGTTTGAAGTCACCTTCGCCCATTTGAGCGAGCTTTTTCTGGGACTGCGCCCACTCCGGGGTATCACCCCAACGCTGCTCAGCCTCCTCCTGGTAGGCGGGCATATCTTCGCCGAGATACTTCTTCATTGCGTCCATGTCGATCGATCCTTTCGTTGCGTTGTCAATGAGGTGCTGGACAGATGTGAGTTGGGCGTCGAGCGTGCGCCGTCGAGACGCGAGTGCTTCTTGGTGGTGCTTGAGGGCGCGGGTGAGGGCGGCTCCGGAGGCGTCGAGAAGCTGCGCGATCTGCGCAAGCGGCACGCCGACTCCGCGGTAAAGGGCGATGGCCGCGCCGCGCTCGAGGTCCGCCTCCCTGTAAACGCGGTGGTCGGCCCACGTGCGCGCGGGTGTGATGAGGCCGAGCGCCTCCCAGTGACGCAGCGCCTTGGTGGAAATGCCGAGGGCTTCCGCGGCCTCGCCGATCGTGTATTCGATACCATCTGCCATGGTTACGATTGAACAGCTTGCCGCAAGGGCAAGTGCAAGTTGGGAGCGATAATGGACGAAATCCGCGTGGGCGACGCCGAGCGTTCGGAAGCGCTGGACCGGCTGGGCACACTGTTCGCAGACGGCTACCTTGATGTGGGAGAGTTCGAAGAACGCACAGGTCAAGCCGCGGTTGCGCGCACTCGCGGGGAGCTTTCAATACTTTTCGACGACCTCCCGGCCGAACCGGTCGCATTGCAGAAGCGGGTCCCGTCCGAGGTCGAGCTGGATGAGAAACTCGCAGCGAAGCGGAAGATGGACACCGCAATCTACACCACCCTCATAGGCGGCTTAGCGGTATTTTTCGTGCTGCAGCTTGGGTTCGACCTGGACTACGCCTGGGTGGTGTATCCCGTGGTGGGCATACTCGTATTCGCTTGGTACGCCGTCTTCGACATCTCCAACGAGGAAGACAAGATCCTCGAGGAACTGCTGGAGAAGGAACGTTCTGATCGCGCCGAGCGGCTGAAACTCGCCGCCGAGCGTCGCAAAGAGCTTGGGAAATAGCGGCGAGATCCTGCGCCCGCCGGTTAGGCTCCCGGCAAAACGTTCGGCGGTAAGTCGGATCTATGCGGTTGCTGCGCAGCGGGCCTGACCCCCGTTTAGTGGACACGCTGGAACTGGTCCAGACTGGACCGGAGAAAGCAGAGACACTATGCCGAAAAACACTTACTCCGATGAATTCAAAGCCGACGCGGTCCGGCTCTACGAGCCGAGTCGTTCAACGCCTCCCGCAAGCGAGAAACTCTCCAGGGTGCTCGTGGGTGGGACTCTGGGATCAGAAAAAGACGGGGACCTGTCATAGGTCAGTGAGCATCTGCCTCATCTGGGCGATCTCGGCCTCCTGGTCGTTGATAATATGTTCGGCCAGGGTGATCGCATGGGGATTCTGGCCGTCAGCAACCTCGTCACGGGCCATGTCGACCGCACCCTCGTGGTGGGCGGTCATCTGCTCCAGGTAGAGACGGGCAGCCTCGGTGCCCTGGGCCCCCTCAAGGGCTGTCATCTCCTCCTGGCTCATCATCCCGCTCATGCCACCCATCTCGCCGTGATCCATTCCACCCATCTCGTCCATGGTCCCCATGCCCCCAGAGTCGGTGACCGGCTGCTGGCCCCAGGCCTCGAGCATGGCGTTCATCCGGTCAATCTCCGGTCCCTGGGCGTCAATAACCCCCTGGGCAAACTCCACGACCTGGGCGGGGATACCCTCCTTGGCCAGGAGCATCTCACTCATCTCCACGGCCTGCTGGTGATGGGGGATCATCATCTGGGCAAACATGATGTCCGCGTCGTTGTGATCGGCGGAGATCTCCCCGTCCGCCTCAGTCGTCGCCGTGGTGGTCTCGGTCGTCTCAGCGGTAGTCGTCGCAGTGCTGGTGGCCGAGATGGTGGCGTCGGTGTTGTCTGATTCGATGGTCTCACCGCAGGCGGCCAGCGCCATGGTGGAGGCCACGGCGAGAGCGGAAAGAACAAGGGTGCGCTTCATGGTGGAGCCTTTCAGGGTCATATGGGGGCAGTGGAGAGAAGTGGTGGATCAGCGGACGGCGGTGGATGCCGGAGCAGGCGTGGTGTGTTCCTCCTTCGACTCGGTCGGAGCCAGGTGGGCCGGATCCAAATCAATGCGGCGCAACAGCTGGGCGTTCAGGGCCACCACGATGGTCGAGGCAGACATCAAGATCGCGCCCACGGCCGGGGACAGCACGAACCCGATCGGGGCGAGCACGCCGGCGGCCAGCGGCACGGCGAGGATGTTGTAGCCAGAGGCCCAAATGAGGTTCTGGATCATCTTGCGGTAGCTGGCCTGCGAGAGCTCAATCATCGACAGCACTGCCCGCGGGTCATCACTGGCCAGGACCACTCCGGCGGATTCCATGGCCACATCCGTGCCGGCCCCGATGGCGATACCGACCTCCGCGCGGGTCAGAGCGGGGGCGTCGTTGACACCGTCGCCGACCATGGCCACGCTCAGGCCACGCTCCTGTAACTGGGTGACCTTGGTGTCCTTGTCCTGGGGCAGGACCTCGGCGAAGACCTCATCGATCCCCAGGTCCTGGCCAACCGCCTGGGCCACCTGCTGCGCGTCACCGGTGATCATCGCGACCTTCACCCCGCGGTCCTGCAGGGCTTTCACGGCGGCGCGGGATTCGGGGCGGATCTTGTCCTCGACGGCCACCGCACCGATGATCTGACCGTCGCGGACAATATGCAGCACACCGGCCCCACGCCCGGTCCAGGCGCTGGTGGTGTCGGTGAGCTCGGCCGGGGTGGTGAGGTTGAGTTCGCGCAGCATGTTCGGCCCGCCCACGAGGATCTCAGCGCCATCGACAGTGGCCCGGACCCCCCGGCCGGAGGCGGCGCTGAAACCAGTTGCACGGATTTGCCGACGGGAGGCCTCGGGATGGGCGGCCGCGGCCGCCACGATGGCGCGGGCCACGGGGTGCTCGCTGTCGGCCTCCGCGGCGGCGGCCAGGGCCAGCAGCTCGCCCTCGGTGACGCCGACAGTTGCCGCGACACCGGTGACCGCGTGCGCCCCCTCGGTCAGGGTGCCGGTTTTGTCGAAGAGCATCACGTCGATGGCGCGCATCCGCTCGAGCGCCATCCGGTCCTTGATGAGCACCCCGGATTTCGCGGCCCGCTCGGTGGAGATCGCAATGACCAGCGGAATCGCCAGGCCCAGGGCGTGCGGGCAGGCGATGACCAGCACCGTAACCGTGCGCGCCACGGCATCGTCCGGGCTGCCGATGATGGTCCACACCACCGCGGTGATCAGAGCGGAGATCAGCGCGAACCAGAACAACAACGCCGCCGCCCGATCCGCCAGGGCCTGGGCCCGGGAGGAGGACTCCTGGGCGTCGGCAACCAAGCGTTGGATCCCGGCCAGGGCGGTGTCCCCGCCGGTAGCCTCCACCCGGATACGGACGGTGTTGTCGGTGGCCACAGTACCGGCGACCACCTTGTCACCGGTGTCGCGGAAGACGGGACGGGATTCGCCGGTGATCATCGCCTCATCGAATTCGGCGGCTCCGTCGAGGATGGTTCCGTCGGCCGGCACCCGGGCACCGGCCCTCACCAGCACGACGTCGTCGACGACCAGCTCGGAGATGGCCACGGTGCGGGTGGTCCCGTCGATGACTTTCTCGGCCTCATCCGGCAGCAGGGCAGCCAGCGCGTCAAGCGCGGAGGACGCGGCCCCGAGAGCACGCATCTCCAGCCAGTGGCCCAGCAGCATGATGGTCACCAGCAGGGCCAGCTCCCACCAGAAGTCCAGGTCAAAACCGCCCAGCCCCAGAGTGGTGACCCAGGAGGCGACAAACGCCACGGTGATGGCCATGGCGATCAGGAGCATCATCCCGGGTTGGCGGGATTTCAGTTCGTTCCATCCGCCCTTGAGGAAAGGCGTTCCGCCGTAGACGAAGATGATCGTGCCCAGCACCGGGGGGATCCAGGTGGATCCGGGGAATGCCGGGAGGTGGTAGCCGAGCAGCTGGGCGACCATGGGGCTGAAAATAACGACGGGAATGGACAGAATCAGCGACCACCAGAAGCGGTCCCGAAACATTGCGGTGCTGTGTCCGGCGTGTTCGCCGTGACTATGAACGTGGTGGTCTTCGTCCAGGGCGGAGTGCGGGTGATCGTGGGGCATCGCCTGGCCGTGGGTGGCGGCATCTGCGTGGTGTTCGTGGCTGGCATGATCCGGGTGGTGGGTGTGGTCTGTTTCCGGAGCGGGGTGATCACCATGGTGACCGCCGGAATGGTGGGGAGTGCTCATGACGTTCCTTCCGCTCAACCCGGTCGGGGTCGAGATGATGGGTAAAACTGATCAGGATAAGACGGTGTAGCCGGCCTCCTCGATGGCCCGGCGAACCATCTCCGGAGGTACGTCACCGGTGACCGTGACGGTGGAAACACCACCAGCAGCGAGATCAATCTGGACGTCGTCGACCTGGGGGAGGGCCTGAAGGGCCTGGGTCACGCTTTTCGCGCAGTGCCCGCAGGTCAGGCCAGTGACCTGGTAGCTAGGGGAGGCCTCTCCTGCTGACGAGTCGCTGGCGGCAGGGATGGAGGCGGTGTCGGCACGTGAGGCAGGTCCGCAACAGCTGCAGCCGTGGGAGGCCATCGGCAAGAGGCGGGGTGGGGAGGTGATCATGGGAAAGCTCCTATGGGTCGGTGGGATGCGGTAACGCTCGCTAGCGTATACCCCCCGGGGGTATATTTTCAAGGGGTGCAGGGCACGGCCCTCACGCGGGGCAGGGTGTGGTCACCGAGCAGCCTCCTCACTATCGGGAGGGGACAGCGGGAGGCGGAGGGCAAACACCGCTCCGCGACCGGGTCCGG
>ERZ1031260.60-NODE-60-length-17106-cov-10.106445_pt1 | contig 17106 bp, 31 predicted proteins | sample MGYA00517287_ERZ1031260 | MGnify/ENA primary metagenome ERZ1031260 (study PRJEB33718, sample SAMN03159811) | human skin metagenome | collected 2014-02-25 | study: EMG produced TPA metagenomics assembly of the PRJNA266117 data set (Human skin bacterial metagenome... | reverse complement strand
TGCCTGTCTCGTGGGCTCGGAGATGTGTATAAGAGACAGGTCCTACGCAGCATCTGTTACGGCGGGCAGCGCGGCACTTCTGGCAGGAGCGGAGTATCTGCGCTTACCAGAGGGCGTGTCCACCATCACAGCCACAGGAAACGCCACACCAATCATTCTAACGATTACTACTCGGGAATCTGTGGCGTCTGCGGCAACTATCGTGGTTCGGACAGCGGAGACAGCGCAATCTGTGGTGCTGTCGAATGTGGCCGTGCCATCCGGCTCGCGCAGGTACTTGCGGGTGGCGTGCAAGTCCAGCGGCGACGTGGGGGTAACCATCGTCACCTACCCGCTGTCGTAGCTGCGGGGGTGCGCTAAATGACCACCCCGAATCTGGACGTAACGTTCGAGAACTTCATGCTCTCGTACGTGCTCTCTCCGAAAGCGCCCGGGTTTCAGTTCGCCAAGAGTCTGAAGCCAACCCTCAAAAAAGCGCACGAAGTGCCCATCCCGGTGGGGGTGAACACCGTGCAAGTGGTATACCACGGCGCGTCAGCGGTGAGTGTAGCCCTCATTCAGCCGGGCAAGGAGAATTTCAAACCGTCACGCCTGCAGATACCCGCTGGTGCGGAAACTCGCACAGTGGCGGCGGAAGTACCTGTCTCCGAAAAAGGTGCGGTGCTGACGTTCACAATCGCCAACGCCCGGACTTCGGAGGTCGGCCAACCTGTGATGGGTGTGAAGATCTTCCCGGTGCCACCAGCGGGGCAGTAGCCCAGGGGGTGGTCGCATGACCACCCCAAACATCAACGTTGTGCTTATGCCGGTGACCTACACGGGCCGAATCAAAAGCGGGAAACCCGCGTTTGTCATCGACGGCAAGGAAACCGACAGGCCAGCCGTGCCATTCTCAGGCCAGGTCATGGTGCAGATTGTCGCAGGCACCAAGAACCCTGTGCTTGGATTCGCGCATGCCGGTGGCTACTCCTACGCGAAGCTCGCGGAATCAACTGGTCAGCCCTACCAGTGGCGCTGCATGTACAGCCTTGCCGTGAGCAACGCACGGGGCACCGCCGCGTACCCCGCTTTCAGTCATGGTGTGAACACCACCGAAGAAGAAGGCAAACCCATCGCCATCACCTTCTTCCCGATGGGCGAACACAAAAACTAACCCCCGCAACGTCGGGGGTCTACTCATTGAAAGGACAATCCATTGGCAACCCTCGAAGATGCAAAGGCAATCTGCCGCGAAATCCCAGAGGAAGACCTCCGCAGGCTCTCCACCTGGATCACCCTCGAAGAACGCCCACGCAGGCGGGAGGAGCGGCGTATCGCGGACGCCGAAGCGGAGCTAGTGGCGCAGCTCCAGGAGCAGCACCCCGAACTCGCCCCCGACTACGCCACCCAGCTCGAAACCGTGGCCACGCTGGCAGACCTACTCGCCAAGCTCTCGGAGTGGGTGCAGCCCACAAGCAAAGCCACCGCCTACCCGCCAATGTCGCTGGTGAAGCACCAGGAGAAGGCGTACCGGGCGCGCCGACTCACCGACAAGGAACCGGGCACGCCGTTCTCCGGCTGGGAGGATGTGACGGCAGACTTCCTGCGCCCCGAACCGATTGCGGACGGCAACGACCCGGAGGTGGGCGCAGACGCGCCGGGTCTAATCACCGAACCGGAGAACGTCACCCCGGCACCCATGGCGCAGCCGTGGAAAGCGGGGGAGTGGTACTCCGCCGGTGCACTCGCGCTAGACAACGGTGTTGCCTACGTCTCGCAGCGTTTGCACCGCGCTACCGAAAGCAACCGTCCATCTAGTGGCGCGAAGGAATGGCAACCACTACCCGCCTAACCACACACAAGCCCCTGACCGCCACCCGGTTAGGGGTTTTCTAATGCCCAGATGAAGGAGGGCACTATGCATTTACCGCTGAAACGCGGCACGTTCACCATCAGCTCCGGGTTCGGCCCACGGTGGGGCACCATGCACCAGGGTCTTGATTTCGCCGCCCCTGTCGGCACCCCGATTTACGCCCCGTTTGACGGCAAGGTGGTGCAGGGGTCTGACCGTGCCCCCGGCACCGTGTCCGGTTTTTACAACTGGGTGTGGATTGAGGGCATTAACGAGCCGTACGACTTCATTGTGGGCCACATGCAGCACTCGTCCATCCTCGTGAAAGCGGGGGACACGGTGAAGGCGGGCCAGAAAATCGCGGAGGTCGGCAACGAGGGGCAGTCCACGGGTGCGCACGCGCACTGTGAGCTGTGGACACAACCCGGCAGGCTCGGCGGGCGTGCGATTGACCCCGCGCCGTTCTGGGGCGATAACGCCACCAACCCCGGCGACACCCCGGCCCCGTCGGGAACGATTTTCGGTATCGACATTTCCGACCACCAAAACGGACTCGCCCTATCCCGCGCTGTCCGGGACGGAATGCAGTTTGTGATACTCCGCCTGTGCGACGGCACCTACGTGGACAAGGCTTTCACATCGCACCTGGCGGACGCGGAGGCGCAAGGGCTGCTCGTCGCCACCTACTGGTATTTGCGCGCCCCGTCGGAGGGCACCACCATTGCCCAGCAGGTGGACGTTATCGACCGGCAGCTGGGTGGGCGTAAAGACCTCGGCGTGTGGATTGACGTGGAAAGCGTCGGGCCGGGCGGGGAGAAGCTGCTCACTAAGGATGATGTGTGGGCAGCGAAACGCGAACTTGAGTCTCGCGGCTACCACGTCGCCGGTATCTACTCGAGTGCTTGGTACTGGGAAAACATGCCCGGTGGGGAACCATCCATGGACGGGCTGGGCTACCTGTGGGTGTCGAATTACGGCCAGAACCGTAAGGGCGCACCCCGCGACACCTACCGCGCCGACGGCGGCGACAACCACCGTGGCTGGACATACCCGCTCGGCGACCGAAAGCCCGACATTCTGCAGTTCGGCTCGGAGGGCACCGTGGCCGACTGGCACCCCGTGGACGTGAACGCTTTCCGGGGCACCCGCGACCAGCTTGCCCGCATTTTCCACCCTGACAATGCCCCTAAGGAGGCACCCATGACTTCCGCTGTTGGCTGGCCTGACGGCCCCGCCGCACTCAACGACGCAAAGCTATTCGCCGCAGACGCGGCCCGCGACGCAGCAGACAACCGAATGCAGCTGCGTGGCCCCGGCGACGCTGGCTGGCCCCAGCTCGGGCAGAACCAGAACGGCCAGAACCTCACCCTCGTAGACGCGGTGGCCGCGATCCGCCACGACCTCGCAGCCATGTCCCGCAAACTCGACCAGCTAGGAGGCAAGTAAATGAGCCAGACCACTGTTACCCGCGCCGTCGAAAACGTGCGCCGAACGCAAGCCCCGCTCGCGCTACGCAAAGAATCCCTGTCCGCCCTCGCAGCCGTGGTGGTGTGGGTGACAACCCTCATTGCGGACAACATCGCCACTATCCCCACTGCGGCGGGCAACGTCGGCCAGATTCTCGGCCTAATCGCCTCCGTGGTGGCGTACGGGGTGGCCCGCTTCACCGTCCCGGCCCTGACGCAGGGGCAGCAGCAGAAGCTCGTGGCCGAAGCGGAACGAGTCGAACGCGCAGACGCTGACGCGGCCCGCCCCGTCACCTTGCCGGTCTACACCGGCCCCACCGTAGAGCAGGTGACCAATGCCGAATAGGTGGTCCTGGGGGCGTATCAGCGGGTGGGTGCAGCGTTACCTGCCGCGTTTCCTCGCCACCGCGTGGGCCGTATTCGCAGCTGCCACCGCCGTCGCTTATATCGGCGTTGTGCCGCCGCAGCTCGAAGCGGTGGACGGGGCAATCAGCTTCCCGATGTGGCTACTGTGGTCTGTCGCAGCGGCGGCGCTGCTTTTCGGGTCGCTCGTGCCGTCCGGTGCGTCGGAACGCGCCCGCGATGTGGCCCGCTGGTCACGCATCATCGGCATGGGGATTATCACCGCCGAGCTGGTGATCTGGACAATCGCGTTTTTCATAGACCAGCCGCGTGGGTGGGTGACCGGGAAAAACTACGCCATGCTGATGGTGAACACGTGGGTCGGTGTGTGGATTATCGCCCGCGACCGGGCGCGTGCGAAGCGGGTGGTGCCTCATGGCCACTGAAATCGTCGTCGGCATCATCGCGGGTATCGCGGGTGTCGCCGGGGCGATAATCGGGTTTCTTGGCAAGAGGGACGAGACGAAGCAGTCAGCGTCAGAGGCGTTGATTAATGGGCAGGCGACCCGCATTGACCGGCTGGAAGGCCGTCTTGATTCGGTGGAGGCTGCGCTACGAGAAACCCGCCAAGAACTACACGCTATCCAATCCCACGCGGGCGACCTCCGGGACGCGCTACGCCGCGCCCTCATATGGATAGGTGAAGTGCTCGAACACCTCGCGTCGCCGGAGACAGTTGCCGCGCCTTCCGCCCCGGACGTGGAGGCGTGGCAGCAGCTCGTGGACTCCCCACCGAGGGCACGGAACCCGCCGTCCGGGTAGGCTTTTGGGCACCCCGGCAGTCGCCTCTCGCGGAAGCGTCCCACTGTCCGGCACTGACCCCCATCTTGGCCACGGCCAGGGTGGGGGTCTTTTTGCGTGCTATAGTCCTTCTTTCCCTGCTTTTGCAGGGTTGAGCCGTAGTACAAAGGTGGCTCCCAATCGCCCTGCGCCAGCGGGGATGAGCCATAGTACGATGGCGGCTCGCCTTAGCCCCGCACCCGCGGGGCTTTCTTATTTCACCCACCGCTGCACCGTGGACGGGGTGCGCCCGCACAGCTTCGCCACCTGGTAGGCGGTGACGTCGTAGGACATGGCGTCCTGCACCCACTCCGTGCGGGTGTCTTTCAGCTCCGCGGTGATCGTCTCGAGCTCGCGTACTTGGTCGTCAGCCCACTTGATCTGGGCCATGTACACGTCCGTGTGGTAGCCGGCGCGCCCAGCCCGCGCCTTCGCGAGCGCGTCCGCAAACAGGTGCTCCACCCACTCGCGCAGCTCCGGGGCGAGCTCACCAATGGCCTTGTCGTAGTCGGCCTCCGACGCTGCCAGGCTCTCCCTGGCCGACTGGAGCGCCACGGCGTTCCCGCCGGCGACCTCCGCGCCCACCGCCTTAGCAGCCAATCCGATGAGGGTGATCTTCGAGCCGATGCGGGCGAGGGTATCCGGGCTGATGAGTTGCATGATTAGTACTCCTTCTCGATGTAGTCGGCGAGGTGCTCGACTGCCTTGGGGATCTCGCGGTCGCGGAACTCGAGCATGAAATCGGCCACCTCGTCCAGACGGCCTGCGTCGGCGAGGTTCAGCAGCATGTCCCTGCGCTCACGGCGGTTGTTGTTTTCGAGGAAGTGCGCGTACATCTGCTGCCGGCAGTCGGATACGAGGCCGTTGTGCTCGCCACGAATGAGATCCGCCAGGCGGGGGTTGATGACGTCGAGCAGTTCGAGCTTGGCGATAGCTTGGCCGTGGTGGATGTTCATCATCTTGGTGTAAGCGTCCCAGGAGCTGTCCTCCTTGTAGTCGCGGATGGTGTCGAGGTGGTTTGCGTAGACGCTGTTTTCGAGGACCTGGGTGGCGATGGTGGTGATCTGGTCGCGGTTCATGGTGTCTCCTTGGGGTGGTGTTCTTTGCTTGTAAACCCATTATGACGCACCGCGTACTATGACGCAATGCGTACTGTGTACGGGGGTAGTTTACGGGGGGTGGGTTGATTGCGGCGGAACGCCCCTTGGGACCGCTGTTCAAATAGCCTGAGCGCACACAGAGCGCACACGGCCCCTTTATGTGCTGGTCAACGCTCTAAAGCATGGCTCTCGTAATGAGAAGGTCGCGGGTTCGATTCCCGTTGGTGGCTCATGGGAAACCCCCAGCTAGAACAGTGTTTTAGCTGGGGGTTTCTTTTCGTCTCGGCGGTTTCGGGTTGTCCCGAGTTGTCCCAGGTTGTTTCTTTTATTGGCGCACACAGAGCGCACACAGAGCGCACACGCGCCGGGTGGTACGCCGCTCGCGCTGCCGGGTTCGAGGTCCTCGCTGATCTCAAGTGTCGGTAGCATCGGCCTCTGTTGATCCAGAGGACCCAAAGGAGCGTCATGCCGGAGGAATACGAGATTGAGAAGCTCGAAGACTCGCTCGGAGAGTTCATCGTCTACCGCACAGAGGATGACGACACAGAGGTGCATCTCAAGCTTCGCAACGGGTCTGTCTGGATGACCCAGGGCGAGATGGCGGAGCTGTTCGATATCGGGGTGGCCACCATTAGCCGCCACCTCAAAGCGATCTACGAAGACGGGGACCTCAAGCGCGAGGCAACTGTTTCATCTTATGAAAGAGTTGGCCTTGAGCGGGGTAGACAGGTCACGCGGCGGCTGGAACACTACAACCTCGACGCCATCATGGCGGTTGGTTACAAGGTTCGCGGACCGCGCGGAGCGCAGTTCCGTAAGTGGGCGACGGAGGTGCTCACCGAGTACTTGGTGAAGGGCTTCGCGATGAACGACGAGAAGCTCAAGGACCCCACCGGCGCCGACTACTTCGACGAACTGTTGGAGCGTATCCGCGACATCCGTGCCTCGGAGCGCCGCTTCTACCAACAGATCCTTGAGGTCGTGGCGACCGCGACTGATTACGACAAGGACAATCCGGCACAACGAAACATCTTTGCTGCCCTGCAGAACAAGCTCCACTTCGCGGTCGCCGGCCAAACGGCCGCAGAAATCCTCGAAACCAGGTGCGACCCGAGCCAGCCAAACATGGGGCTGACGTCCTTTGCTGGCAAGAAAGTGCGCAAGAAGGACGTCACAATCGCGAAGAACTACCTCGAAGAAAACGAGATGCGCACGTTGAACAGGCTCACCACGATGTACCTGGATTATGCGCAGTTGCAGGCAGAGCGCCGCGAAGCGATGACGCTCAAGGACTGGATCGCGCAGACGGACAAGTTCATCCAGTTCAACGACTATCCCGTTCTCGACAACCCAGGACGAGTGACCACGGCGGCCGCCAAGCGCCGCGCCGAAGAACGGTACGAAATCTTCGACCGGGCAAGAAAGAAAGAACTCGAAGGCGCCGAGCTACAGCAGCAGATCGACGACATGCAGCGCATCGAGAAGGAGATCCTGGCCAGCAAGCGACGTCTGGGCCGCTAACCCGCGTCGGGGACCGCGCGCAGGCCGTCGCGCCGGGCGGTGCGCTCCGCGCGTCGTTTCGCTCGTGCGGCGTCGCGTTGGCGCTCGGCGGCGAGGTAGGCGTCCATGGCGTTGGGGACGGCGTCGAGTCCTTCGTCCCAGAGGTGGCCGTAGATGTTGAGGGTGGTGGAGGCGTCGGCGTGGCCGCACATGCGCTGGATGGCGTACACGTCGGCGCCGGAGGCGATGGCCATGGAGACGCCGGTGTGCTTGAGGGTGTAGGTGTCCACTCCCTCGAGCCCGGCGTCTTTGCACATTTTCGCCCAGATTCGGCGCCAGCGGGCGGTTGTCCAGACGTTGCCGTGCTCGTCGGTAAGCAGCGGGTCGGTGGGGGCTTTGCCGACGCATTCGTCTTCGAGGTCCAGGAGGAGGTCGCCGCCGACGGGCACGTCTCGGCAGAGGTGGTTTTTCGTGTCGCCTTCGTGACCAAGCTGATCGACGGAGCGTTGCACCTGCAACCGCTGCCGGCGAAAGTCGAAGTCCTCGACGTGGAACCCTTTGGCCTCGCCCGGACGCACGAGAGTCATAAGGAGGACTCGCACGAAAAGCTCGGCCTGCGGTGTCGGCGCGACTTCCAGGAGCCGGTCGACCTCAGCCACGCGCAGCGCGCGGCGTTTCCCCTTCTCCTGGCGGACGAGGTCGCCGGATTCCAGCGGGTGCTCGTAGATGATCTTCTGCTTCACCGCCAGCGTGCACAGCGCATTGATGACGATGCCCACCTTGCGTTTCTGCCCGGAGCCAAGCGGCTTAACTTCCTTCTGGTGCGGCCGTCGTGACTGCAGGCTGTCGATCCAGGTGGTGATCGTCGGCCCATCGAGCTCACACACGGGCGTCTTGCCGAAGACCGGGGCGACGTGCGCCCACGCGGAGCGATACGACGCCACCGTCGACTTCGCTTTGCCCTCCTTGGACTTAATCCACGGGTCCCAGAGGTCCTCTAGCGTGATGTCGCGCTTGTCTTTGGTAATCCAGGTGCCCTGCTCCTGGCCCACCGTGACCTTGGCGCACCATGCTTCGGCGGCGTCTTGTGTGGGGAAGGTCTTGGAGACCTTGCGCCCGTTTTCTTCCCAGACGGCGCGCCACCGGTTGCCTTTGCCCCACCGCGCGGAGCGGATGCGGGTTTTGCGGCTGGATTTGTCCGGGTTGGGTTTTGTCCAGTCATCGCGGACGTGTGCCATGTATTCTTCTCCTTGTCTGACCACCCAGTCCCCCGAGGTGGTTGGGCACTCCATAAGTCGCCCCGCGGTTGTAGCTGGCCAGCTCCCGCGGGGCGCACCCCGTAAATCGCTATTCGCCGGCGTAGAGCGCGGAGGCGCACTCCGCAGTGAAACCGGTTGAGCCGTCGGTGAACACCGTGTTCTCGGCACTCTCGTCGCAGTACGAAATGCGGCTCGGATCGAACAGATCGGCATACTCACCGTTCGGCCCCGGGTTATCGGGTCCCGGCGGCACTTCACCAAAGTCATCGGGCGCTTCCGCAGCGCCTTCCGGCTCCTCAACGGGCGCAACAGGTGCGGCCGGCGCCGCCGGCACCTCGTCCGCCGGCGACGCCGCTGCCGGCGCGGCAGCGGAAGACGCCACCGGAGCAGCCGACGAGGACGCGACCGCTGACGTGGTCGACGGAGCAGGCAGCTCCGTCAGATCGAAGCGCGACTTGTCGACCCCCAGGACCTTCGCCCCCTCGGGAATGAGGAACGTGCCGTAAACGCGCATCTTTTCGCCCATCCCACTCGGAGTGCCCCACAACTCGTACCCGTCCGGGTTGGTGCACCACGTCAACGACTCCGCGGTGTTCTTGAACTCCTCCGCGTCCCAAACGTCCGGGTAGAGCAGCATCATCGTCGGATCCTCGACACCATTCTTCGGCTCAGTCGTCATTTCCTGAATACCCGAAATCTGCACGAGAACCTTCCCCTCCGGCACGGGCGCCGCCCCGAAAAGCTCATCGGAGACCTTGCAATCTCCACCGACGAGGATCTCCTGGACCTCGAGCTTGCCGAGGCACTGCCCGCTCAAGCAGTCGACGTCGATAGTGTCCCCCACGGCAGCGAACTCACTGCCCGCCTCGGAAGTCGTGGCATCCGCAGCCGCGGTGGTCTCCTCCGGCGCGTCGCTCTCCGACGAACAACCCGCCAAGGCCAACACACTGGCCGCGACAATCGCCGCAGTCTTCTTCATATCTAGTTCCTCTCACGCGCTGGCGCGCCGGGGTGCGCGCCAGACTTCCAGTAGGTGAACAGTGACCCCGAGTTCGGCCGCGATCGCGCCGGGGTGGGGGCCGAGCGCCGCCTCGGCGCTCTTGTAATCATCTTCGCTGATCAGTGTTTCGGCCGCCCAGCGATCGGCGGCGCGCTCTTGCTTCTCGACGACCCACTGCGGCAGATCCGGCCCCGCATCGTGTCCAAGGACGGCGTGGCCGAGTTCGTGCGCGAGCGTGCACCGTCGCGCGCGGGCGGGGAGGTCGGCCCGGAGGCTGATCGTCCGGTGGGCGGGATACCACCGCCCCTTGTCGCCCCCGCGGTGGGAGACGACCTCGACGCCGTGCTCGAGCGCTATCTCAACGAGGCTAGGGTCCTTCGCCAAAGCCCTCATCTCCCTCCTCCGGCTCGTCCGGCGAAGAGTCTGCGGCATATACGCCCAGATCGCGGTCCTTTTGCGCACGACGTTGCCTTAAATCGTCCTCAACCTGGCTGACAGGTCTATCCCAGATCTCTCCGCCGCGCTTCATTCTCTTCAGGACCTCGGCAGCCAGCTCCTCGTCGGATACGAGCTCCACCTTCATCTGCGAGGTGTACGCCTCAAGGTCGCGTTCTGTTAGCACACCCAGGGCTAAAAGGGCAGGCACGACGCTCACCTGATGTGCCCGCGCGATCTTCACTGCGGTTTCCACCGTGACGGTGTCTTCGCGGAGTTGGCGCGCGAGTGTTGTTGGCGGCAACCCGGAAGCCAAAGCGATTTGCCGGTCAGAATCTTGGCCACGGAAAGTGCGTAGCCACTGCTCAAACTTGGTCATGAACCGATTATGACACAGGTATGTATCGCGCGCAATACAAAAAGTGCCATAAATGAGTTGCGTGTGAACCGAAAGTGATTTAAAGTGAACCGCACACGGCACAGAAGGGAGCGAAAGTGGCTGACACCGTGATCAGAGTCCGGCCGGGGTTGCTCGACCGGTTGAAGGAAAACAGTGGCATCACCTCGGACGAAGCATTTGCACGAACTATCGGCGTGTCCCGCCAAACGCTTATCGCCACCAGGAACGGCGAGCGTGAACCGTCGATCGGATTCGCCGTAGGTGTGGCCCAGGCGTTCGGTCTTGGCCTGTCGGAGGTTGTCGTTTGGCAGCCAGTGAACGAGGAAGAGAGCCCCGCCGCGTAGTCGCGCCGGGCAGAGGAGAAAACCATGAAGAAGGAAAGCATGAACAGGCTCTTCGACCAGTGGGTTGAGAGCAAGGTGCTCTTTGATGCTGGCCCCGACGAGTTCGGCACGGAGACGTTCCACCAGGCCATCGGGAAGATGATCGCGTTTTCCCAGATGTTCCTGGAAGTAGCCGGCGACCAGAGCACTTACCAACGCCGGTACTGGGCCGAGTGCGAAGTCCAGGCCAAGGCGCGCGCCGAGGAAATCCTCGCGAACTACCGCGCGCGCCTCGTCGCTGCCACCGAGAAGACCGCGGCGTACGCCGCCCACGCATAAGAAAACCCGCCTGGTAGCAGCAGGCGGGTGTGGATCCAGAAAAGGAAAACCATGCAGAACAATACCACTTCAACACCAGCGGAGGGGAGCATGACGTCTCGCGGAGCACTGACGGGGGACCGTCAACGTCCATCAGGAAAGCGCACGCGCGTCCTCGAATTGTCCGCGGAGCAGCGCAGCTACCACAGAGCCAACATGACAAAGCCGCAAATGGCACAGGAAGAAATGCGCCGATCCTTCAAGAATCTGGGAGAAGCCCTCGACCTGTTCCGCTGGTACGACGTGACCGGACACCCGGAGGATTGGCTACCGCACGCCGTCGAAGCGCTCGATGGGTTCTTCGCCGCGCTCCTTGGTTTCCAGAGCGAGGTTAACGCCGTCGTAGCAAGCGACCCGTACTTCGCCGCCGTCCGCGAGCGGCAGAACCTCGAACGGATCGAATTGTCTCAGAATGGCGCCCCCGGGGCCGTCCTGGAGGACGCCTTGCGCCTCTCCGTAGGGGCGTCGGTCGAGGCGGCGAGCATAGTGCGCCGCATAGTTCATGCGCTCGATGATGCGGAAGGTGACGACCTCGACGGAGAGCTCGGCGGCAAGGACGAAACGCGACCCGGCGTAGTGCAAAACGACATTACTCATGCTGAGGACGCTACCCCTCGCGAGAAAGAGTCGCTGGGCAACGCCACTTCTGACCGGGCGGAGGGGGATGGGAATGAGTAGCACCTTCATCACCGTCCGAGAGTTTGCGGAACGCACCGGCTACTCGGAGAAGACCATCCGCAAGCTCGTCCGCCGCGGCGAGATTCACTCCGGCCGGCGCCGTGGCCAGAAGCCCGGCAAGGGGGTGAAGATCCTGATCCCCGAGACGGAGGTCGAGCGCTTCGTACGCATGGAAGCCGTCGCGTAACAACCCCGGCCACTCGCGTGGCCACCGGCCCGTCCACCGCCAGGAATGGCCTGGCTGACATTGTCCCCCTCGCGCTGCAGGCTTGCGCGCCGGTTCGAATCCGGGGACGGGCACCAGGAGGCGTAGCGAGGCCTCTCTTGTCCTCGTGCAAGGGCGCATCCGTGCCGGTCGTTCGCTTTCCGCTAGCGCACGGCAAGGCGTTCCTGCGCCTCCGTCCAACTTCAACTGAAAGGCAAAAAGATGAAACCAATCACAGGTCTCACAATGACCGCGAACGCTCTTTTGGCGAGACTGGCCGCGACAGCTTCGGTAGTCGCGGCGAAGGGGAACCCTGCAGAGGCGGAGGATATAACCGACGCAGTTCAGGATCTTCGCGAAGTAATTGACGGTTTCGCCAGCGTCATCGAGCGACTGTTGCTGGTCCTCGATGGCAAGGAAGAGCGATCCACGTTCCTGCCGGCAGACGGCGCAGCGGTGTTAGCGGCTGATCAAGCTAAGCAATCAATGGCGGCGGCTGTCGCCGCTCGTGCGGCGGCGAAGAAGTACCGGGAAGCGGCAGAGAAATACCGGAAGAGTGCCGAAGCAGCCCGAAAAAACGCGGAGGCACAGATGCAATCCCTCAACCCGGAGGCCGCGAGGCAGCGTGCGGAAGCTAAGCGCCGTCGCGCGTTTCTCAAGATGGACATCGAGCTTTGCAGCTATTCACGGGCTATGAAGCTCGTGGACCCGAGCGGAAGGATGGTGTCCCGCACGGAGACGCCAGGGGGCGAGCAGCTGGCTCGATTCTCAAAGGCCGTGCAGGTGGCCACCCAGCAGTTGAAAACCGCCATCGAGCAGCGCAACGCTGCGCAGCGCGAGGTTGACACGGCGAAGAGGACTCGAGACATCCTAAATACATGGCTTAAGGACGTCGAGCGCGCCGAGGGGGGAAACGGCGATGCGTGAGTTTGACCAGAGCCTTATCTCCGTGTTCACCAACTCCGCGCTAGACGTGTGCTGGCCGATCTTCTCGCAGTCGGTTCTCGACGGATTGGCGCTGGTGTAGCCATGAACAACGCTGAAATCACCGCTATGGCCACGGCCGTGGACGTGCTGCACGACGACCGCCACCGCCCGCGGCTGGACCAGGTCTCGCCGGCGGCCGCCGCCCTCCGCGACGGCGAAGAAGAGGAGCTGTTCATTCCCACGTGGCGCGACCTCGGCCTCGTCATCGTCGGAATTCTCGTGTTCTGGGTCCTCTACGTCGGCGCATGGGTCGTCTTCGGAGGTGCCGCATGAGTGCGCAGATGACCGAGCGCCCCGAGCGCTGCACCCCCATCTCCGAAGCGAACTTCGTTGCGGAGGTCCGCGACCTGGCCGCGTTCTACAAGGACCGAATTCCTCTCCATTGGGAGGACGCGCTGCACGACCTGATCTACATCATCGAGAAGGAGGCCGACCATGCCGCAGATTAATGCCGAGCTCTACGCGAAAAACCACGCCGATAAGGCCGCATCTCCGTGGCTGGTGAAGGTCGTAGTCGCATGGCTTGGCCGCTTCGCGGACGACTATGCCGACGTCCGTCGAATCTTCGCCTGCCTGCAGACCGACCTGAGGGCAGATCGAGTCCTTAACCCGCACATAGCTGCACTACTGACCATCGCAGTGGTGCTCCACCACCAACCAGAAGAGGAGGAACTATGACCACGGCACAACCGTCCGCCGACCTCGTGCCGGCCGTCCTCGACCTCGTCTCCGACATCCGCGCCGAACGAGACCGGCTCCTTGACAGCCTCCGGGACCAATCCGCCCGCCTCGCGGCGAAGGAAGCCCTGTGCGCCACCCTCGAAGCAGCCCTCGCGGCCGCAAACCGCGAACTCGGCAACTACATCCCGGCTGCCGGCGACTCGTCCACACCGGCAGGGGAGCAGTTACGCAAGGACCTCGCAGCCATCAAGAAGCGCAACAAGGATCTGCAAACCGAACTCGCCGCGGCCACGAAGCGCGCCACCAAGCTCGAAGTCGACCTCGCAAACGTGAAGCACGACTTCCAGCAGACCCGCCAGCACGCCGCCTCACTAGAGGACAAGCTCGCCCGCAAGTCCAACGAGTTCAACAGCGTCACCGAGACACTCCACGACCGCACCGACGAGCGCGACAAGCTCCTCGACGAGCTCCAACAGGTACGCAAGGAGCTCGCCGCCCAACACGAGGTCGTCCGCGAATACCATGCCCAAGCTCAGCGCGCCCACGCCGAAAAGGAACGCATCGCCAACCAGCTCGGCGACTTCGAGCAAGCCCTCGATGGCGAACGCCAGGCACACGCCCGCAACCTGGACAAGCAGGGACGCACCATCCAAGAGCTCAAAGAGGACGTGGCCACCGCGGAGAAGAACCTCGCAGCCGCCAGGAAAAACCACCAGACGGCAATCAAGAAGTGGACCGACGACTACGCCGCACTCCACGAGAAGCTGACCAGAGCCGAGGCGGAACTCGAAGAGTTCAAGAACAAACCCCACGCGGCCACCGGCACCACCCAGGCGCACGACGCGCCGGGAGTGGACGCCGCCGCGCTTCGCCGGCACTTGGCCACCGCGCTTAACCAGTTCGACGTGGACGAGGAGAAGTCTCTCCGCGCGCTCAACCGCGCGCTGTCGATCCTGGACGAAGCCGAGGGGAGGGAGCAGTAGTGGGACGCGCAATCTACAAGCCAGACCCAGATATGGACGAGTACCTGATCTTCTCCACCATCACCGACGGGCCTGTCAGCCCCGTTATGAACCGCGAGCAAATAGCCGACGAATGGAAAGCATCGTGCGAACTGCTCTACGGCGAACGGCCTTCTGATGCAGATACGCGCAGATCGCTTGACCGCGCGGACGCGCATGGCCAGTCGTGGAAAATACGCGGCACGTTCTGGGAGGACGAAGAATTCATCTGCATCTCCAACATGAACATCGATTCCCCCATCGACATGGCGTGGTGCAAGCACCGAGACCTAGCGAAGCTGACCCGCGCGGCCGCGGCCGCCGACTGGGACCAAGTCAGAGAGCTAGTAACCGAAAGCGAGACGGAGGAGGAATAGGAATGAACAAGATAACCATCCGAGAGCTACTTTGCTTCGGCGCGGGCGGTGCCTTCGGGCTCCATGGCGCGGACGGCAATTGGTTCGGGCTGATCGGGGCGTTACTGATCTTCCCGTGGCTGTACCTCAAAAACCGAAACCAGATGCCGGAACACGAGTACGGCATCCAACAGCAGGTGTCCGACAACCATGCAGCCATCGTCTGTGCCGGCATTGGCACTGCGGAAAGCGCGACCAGCCTGCTGAAATCACTTGAGCACCGCAACAGCAAGGCCTCCTACCGCCTTGTCAAACGCGAGTTAGGAGAGTGGCAGCCGGCACCGAGAACTAAGAGCGGGCCCGGACGGCCTCACTTGAGGGTGGTGTAGCCGTGGAAAAGAAGACGTACGCAATCAGTCTGTTCAGCCACGACCAGCAGACCCTCGTAGTCCCCCTCGACCCGGAGGACGCACAGAAGGTCGCGAACCTCGCCTCCCACTTCGCCGACGTCGTCGTGGGGCGCGACTTCGGCCCCGTCGTGGAAGTCCGCCCTCTGCAGATCGCCCCGATCATCGAGGACCCGGAAGGCAACCTCCGCTACTGCGGCCGCAACTACACCCTCGGCCGCCCAATCACCGCGAAGGACCCCAACCCCCAAGCGAAAGCAGGCACACCATGACCATCCCAATAACCACCCTCGCGCCGGGTGAAGAGACCGAATACGTCGGCTGCTGGTGCGAGATCTCCGGCGTTGAGGGCTTCCTCGGCATCTACGAAGGCGATTACCTCGGCGGCCGCGTCAAGGTGCCGAACGAGCACTCCCCGCTCTACCCGGGCACCGAGAAGATCATCATCCGCACCGACATCCCCCGTGCCTGGACACCCACCGGCCAGCCACCCGAAAAGGAGAACCCACCAGCATGAACGCATCCACCCAGATCTACAGTCCGTCCCCACCGATTAGCCCGTCCCGGCGTGACGCCGAGCGTGGCTACCGCACCGCCGAGGACCTGATCCGCATCACCCCGCGCGGCGTCCGCACCGCAGTCGAACCACTCGCACGCGGCGAACGACCCCTCGAACAGATGCCGGACTACGCCCTGCAGTGGCTCAAAAAGCACGGCGCCATCGAGCCAGCCGAGAAGTCAGGTGTGAAGTGGAAGCGCACACGACTTCTGCGCAGCTACCTCACCAAGATTGCCGCGAGATACCGATGAGGAAGCAGTGGTGCCCGCAATGCGGCGCAGAAGCATGGGAAGTCCAAGGGCGAACAGGCTCCGTCCTGCTCGACCCCGCAAACCCCAACGCCGCAGCGACGGACAAAGTCAGCGTGCAGTTCCGCAGCGCGGAGGGCATCACCACCAGCAACCACAACTGGACCATCCACCGCTGCAAACAGATCAGATTCCCCAAACCCCACAACATCGACGCCCTCAACGCAGCGCGCCGGGTGGTGGGGCTCGACCCGGTTCAGGAGAGGGGAGACAGTGCGTGAACGTGACCTCGACGACTGGTGGGCAGCCCTGCCGCAGAAGCGGAAGGCCCAGATCTACTCCTGGCTCTCAAAAGATGACGACCCAGGCGAACTACCGAACCAAATCCCCCTTTTCCAGAAGGGACAGGAACAGGAAGGAGAAAAACTGTGACTGACTCAAGCTTCCTCTGCCGCATGGACAGTCTTGCATTTGCACTCAAAGCAGCCGTGAAGGTAGCCGGCAAAGACGAACTCGCCTTCGTCCGCCTCCACCGCCTCAACGAGGACACCCTTTCCGTCTCCGCGTTGGGCAACGACGTCTCATTCCGCGCCAAGCTCAAGGTCGACTTCATCCACTGGAACGACGACCGCGACGACCGCATCGAGATATCCAAGCACGCCGCCAACTCACTCGCCGGCTACCAAGTCAAAACTCCCGAGGGGCTAGACGTCGAACCACTCGTTTCGATCCAAATCGGCGACGAGAAGATCCGCGTCGAGGACGCCACCGGACTCTTCCAAACCGCCGGCGGCCGCGACGAGCACCGACTCAAAGACCCGATCCTCCCCGGCGACCACGAGAAGATCTTCTACGACGCCGCAAGCGCACCGGGCGCACCGTTCTGGATAACTCCCGAGGCCATCAGCACCATCGCAGGCGTGGCCAAGGTGCTCCACCGTCGAATTGTCATGCTCAACCGTTCCGAACCGGCCGAGTTCGCCTCCCGCTGGTACGTCCTCGGTGACGACTGGCAGATGACCATCTCGAACAAGGAGAAGCTTCGCCACACCGAACCGGTGGCCACACCGCCCGCCGGCGACGACCCGGAGCCTGTCTCTTATACACATC
>ERZ1031260.59-NODE-59-length-17162-cov-37.613667_pt1 | contig 17162 bp, 12 predicted proteins | sample MGYA00517287_ERZ1031260 | MGnify/ENA primary metagenome ERZ1031260 (study PRJEB33718, sample SAMN03159811) | human skin metagenome | collected 2014-02-25 | study: EMG produced TPA metagenomics assembly of the PRJNA266117 data set (Human skin bacterial metagenome... | reverse complement strand
GATCTACACACTGCATATCGTCGGCAGCGTCAGATGTGTATAAGAGACAGCTTGCAAACAAACCGGAATGTGACGGGTGAGACCACAAAACCCCAAGCCCCTGCAAACGATCGGGATCCTTTACAAACGACGAAGCCCGCCAACCCCTTCCGAAAGAGAGGCGGCGGGCTTAAACGGTGGCTAAACGTTCGCCGAAGTGGTCGGCGAAGTCGCCGTGGTCACCGGGGTCGTGGTCACCGGGGTCGTGGTCACCGGGGTCGTGGTCACTGGGGCCTTCTTAGACGACCCCTCGTTCTTGCTGGACTGAGCCTGCGCGTCCTCGTTGGTGCACACCGCGTAGAGGATGCCGGCGGTGGCGGCGAGGGCGGTCAGCGCGAGGATCACCGCGCCGGCCTGGGTGACAGCCGGGCCGAACTGCTCCTGCAGGCGAGCGATCTCCGCCTGCAGCTGCGCGCCGGCGGCGGACTGACGGCGTTCACCGCCGATGCCCGCGAACGGGTTCGGGATGTCGATGTTCATCTGCGCCGACACGTTCGCGATCGCCTTGCCGATCTCCGGGCCCATCGCACCAGCCAGCGGCGCGCCGACACCCAGCAGGATCGCGGCCGGGATCAGCCACGGCAGCGGCGAACCCTCGGAGGACAGGTTGTCGAAGCACTTCTTCAAATCATCCGAGGAACCAGCCTGGGCGTTGACCTGGGTGACCTGGGTGATTTCCGTAGCCGAGCCCTGACGTTCCTTCAGGTCGATCTGGACGTTGATGTAGCCCTGGCCATCGGTGCGCGGGAACTTGATCACCGGGGTGGTGCCGGCCTCAACGGTTTCCGGCACATTGATGACGATGGTGCCGTCTTCTCCGAGCGAGTAGGTCCAGCCGTCGGGAAGCTTGACGTTTTTGTCGTCAGCAGATCCGCCCTTCGGGATGTAGACGATCAGCGGATCCTTCTGGCCGATGGTGTAGCTCGGGTTGTCCACCTTCACCACAATCTCGCGGTCCTCGATCTTGCCGCTCGGCAGCGTGACCTGCACCGGAACCTTGAATTCGGTGCCCGGCACGGCATCCTTCGGCGCCTTGACGGTCAGCGCGCCCGTGGACGGGTCGATGGTGATCTCCCAGCCCTCCGGGACCTTCCAGCCGTCCTTGAGCTTGTAGGTGACGCCGTCCGGGGTGCCGACGATGATGGTCGGCGTGATCCCGGCACTTTCGCCTGGTTTGACGGGCAGAGGCGCCGGGCTCACAGGCGACGGGCTCACTGGCGCCGGGCTCACAGGCGTGGTTGAGGACACCGGGGTGCCCTGCTCCGCCGGCGTTTTTACAACGATCTTCGCCGGGACCGTGTCCGTCTTCCCGCCCGGGTACGTGACGGTGACGTTGATGGTCTTCTGGTCGCCGTCCTCGGCGTCTTCTGGAACCTTCACTGTGATCTCGCCGGTGGTCGGGTCGATCGTGGGATCCCAGTCACCGAGGTCCTGGCCCGGGGTGATGACGTAGGTCGCACCCTCCGGGACATTGTCCTTCTTCGGGGTCAAGGTGACATTCTCGCCCGGGGTCTTCTCCACCTGGCCGTACTCAGGCGCGCCGTGCACGATGACCTTCGCCGGGACCGTGTCGGTCTTGCCCGACTTCGGATCCTTCACGTCGATCAGAATGACCTTTTCGGTGCCCGGCTTCGCGTCCTCCGGGATGACGACGGTAATGGTGCCGGTGGTCTCGTCGACCTTGGGCTCCCAGCCACCCAGGTTCTGGTCCGGGTTGAGGGTGAATGTGGAGCCGTGGACAACGGTGCCCGTCTGCGGCAGCGTGACCTTCTCGCCCGGCTTGTCGGTGACCTCGCCGTAGCGCGGCTGGTTCAGCACCGTGACCTTCGCCGGAACCTTGGGGTCCTTGGAACCGTCCGGGTAGGTGACGTCGATCAGGATGGTCTGGACGTCGCCCGGCTTCGCGCCCTCGGGGATGGTGACGGTGATCTTGCCGGTGGTCTCATCGACCTTCGGCTGCCACTCGCCAAGCTCCTGACCCGGGGTGATCGTGAACGTGGAACCCTTCGGCAACTTCGCGGACTGCTCAAGGGTGACCTCCTCGTCGGCCTTGCCGTAGGTCTCGCCGTACTTCGGCTCGGCCACGGTCGCATCGAGGTCCAGGACTTTCACCGCGGGCTTCAGCGTATCGACGGAACCGTCCGGGTACGCAACCTCAACGGCGAACTCGGCGGTATCGCCGCCCTTGGCGTTCCCGGGTGCGGTGACCTTCAGGGTGCCGTCAGCGGCCAGCTCGGCGGTCCAGCCCTCGGGAGCGTTCTTCACCGTGTAGGTGGCTTCGATGTCGGCGCCGCGCAGCTGGCCCGGCTGCGCCGTCAGCTCTACCTCCACGGATTTGCCCGGCTTCACCGTCTTCGGCGAGTCGTACTCGGGCTTGAACTGCTGCACCGGGATCGTGGCGGTGAACTCCGCCGAGTTGCCGGAGACGCGGTCGTTATCATCGCCAACGCGCAGGACCTGCGGCTGGTTGTACGCCTCGTACTGCGAGTTTGCGGTTGCCTCACGCGGCTTGGCCAGCAACTGCACGTCCACATTCTTCGGCTTCGTGTCGTCCTGCTTGCCGGTAGCACCCATGGGCAGGGTGACGTAGACCTTGCCGGAGGCGTCGACACGCACCTTGGCGTTCTCGATCACCTTGCCGCCGACGGTCACGGTGCCGACGAGGCGCTCGTAGTCCTTCGCAGCGTTTTTGACGGTGATGCCGGTGTCGTACTCGGTGCCGTCGGCGATGATCGGCTGCGAGGTCTTAGCAGACGGCAGGATCGGCGCGCAGTTGTCCGTCTCAATCGGCCACGGCGCGACGTCGAAGTTCAGCTGCGTCTTCACACGCGTGGTGTCCGGCGCCACACGCGTCGGCTGCTTCACCGTCCAGGCCCAGGTTTGGGCGCCGCTGTTTTCGGGGGCGAGCTGGGCAACTGCCTCAGCACTCTCACCCGGCCCCAGCGTGAAGTTTTTCGGGCTGACCGGCGCCGTATCCGTGACCGTTCCATCCTTGCCGACGGTGTTGACGGCGTAGGTGAACGAGTTTGTCTTGCTCTCGTTCGCCACTAGGAGGGTGGCCGTGCCGTCGTTAAGAATGCGCTGTCCCTCGCTGGAGACGGAGACCCGCGGGCGGAAGTAGTCCCCGTTCGCATCCAGGGAAGCCGCGGCTGTCAGGCCTGCCTGGCTGGTCTCGATATTGTGCCCGGGCTGGGTGGTGTCGACGTTCGACGACAGCTGGATGCTGCAGTTCGCCTGCACCGGATTCCTGGACGAGCCCGGAGGGCTCACAAAATCCGTGGGGAGCGCGGTCGCTCGCGGCGCCACCATCGCCGACGCACCAAGCGCAAGCGCGACGGCGCCCGCGGTGATTTTCTTGGAGAAATTCATCGATACTTCCTTAAAGCGGATGCTGAGTTGTCTGACAGGAGCTTGCCAGGGCAAGACACCCGTCCAGACTCTTGAAAAGTGGCATCATTTTCAAGGTTTGCTTCAGAAATTTTTCATCCGAGCTTTAGCTAAGGGTAGCCAGCAACTTAAGTGTTAAGGAACAAATTAGCGAATTTTCAATATCGTCCCAGGTGGCCGAACCCACAGCGGGCGAAATCACATTAGTTTACTCGCATATCACCCCTCGCATGCGACACACCTGACAACCCGAAATGTACCCCCGCCCTACCCCCACTGCCACGGCTCGCGCCGCAGCGCATCCGGTTCGAACACCTCCAGCAAGGCCGCAGCATCCGCCGCATCCGCGCACCCGAGCGACGCCGCCAACTCGCGAAACACCAAGTCAGGATCCCCCATCTCCCGCAACGTCACCGCGCCGTCGCGCTTCGCTAATCGACGTCCCTCCGGCCCCACCACCAACGGCACATGCACGTACTCCGGCTCGTCGTACCCGAGGAGCGACGCCAGGTACGCCTGCGCCGGCGCCGACCCCAGCAGGTCGTCCCCGCGAACGACCTGGTCCACACCCATCTCGCCGTCGTCGACGACCACGGCGAGGTTGTACGCCCAATCCCCCGCCTGCGCCTGGTCCACGCGCCCGCCCCGCTTCAGAATCACGTCATCGACCGGCCCGGTGTATTCGCCGTGGTAGAAGTCGTGGACTGTCCATTCCCGGGCCTCTGCTTTGAGACGAATGGCGGGGAGGCGGCCCTGGGCGGCGAGCTCCGATCGTCGATAAGCACGCTGCTCTTCGGAGAGATCGCGGCAGGTGCCCGGGTACATGCCCGGCTGCGCGTGGGGTGCGGACGCGGCCTCGCGGATGTCGCGGCGGGTGCAGTAACACTCGTAGGTGTCCAGGCGAGCAAGCGCGTTTGCGTAAAGGTCGGAGCGTTCGTGCTGGTAGAAGACGGGTTCGTCCCACTCAAGCCCGATCGCGGCGAGGTCCTCGAGCTGGCGCGCGGCACTTTCGGCGCTGGAACGCTCCGAATCGATGTCCTCCACACGCATATAAAAGGCGCGGCCCGTCTGGCGCGCGAACAGCCACGCCAGCAGGGCGGTGCGTAGGTTGCCGAAGTGCAGATCGCCGCTCGGGCTAGGCGCATACCGGCCCGCGGGCGTGTGGAAGTCGGACATGCATGCCATGATATTGCGCGTGACTCACCCCGTTTCCCGCTCCCCGTACCCGTACCTCCTCGCCGTGTTCTGCTCGGTGTTCCTGATTTCGAACATCACCGCCCAGAAGGGCGTCGAGCTCGGCCCGCTGATTACCGACGGCGCTTTCTTCCTCTTCCCCATCTCCTACGTCATCGGCGACGTCATCGCCGAGGTCTACGGATTCAAAGCCGCCCGTCGCGCCGTCTTCACCGGCTTCGGCATCGCTGTGATTGCGGTGCTGTCCTTCTACATCGCGATCTGGCTGCCCGCCGCCAGCTTCTACGACATGCAGGACACCTTCGCCGCGGTCCTGGGGCTCCTGCCGCGCATCATGGTCGCGTCGCTCGCGGGCTACGTAGTTGGCCAACTGCTCAACGCCTGGGTGCTGCAGCGGATGAAGGACCGCTTCGGCACCGACCGCCTGTGGGCGCGCCTGATCGGCTCCACCATCGTCGGCGAGTTCGCGGACACGCTGCTGTTCTGCGCCATCGCCGCGGGCGTCATTGGCATCGATTCTGCGGGCGCGTTTGTGAACTACGTCGTGGTCGGCTTCCTGTGGAAGACGCTGATGGAGGTCATCCTGCTGCCCATCACCTACCCCACCATCGCCGCGGTGCGCCGGGCGGAGGAGCGGGTGGGGGCTCTACGGTAACCACGGATTAACGTACGGCACGTTCAGCTGTGCGAAGTCTCGTTCATTTCGCGTGACCACCGTCAAGCCATGAACCCGAGCGGTGGCCGCGATGAATGAGTCGCCCAACGGTCGCGGATTTGTGGCATGTAATTGTGCTGCGGCCTGCGCAACTCGAGCATCGAAATCTAAGATCCGCCCCTCGAACGTGGGCTTCACCTGATCCTCCAGCCACTCACGTAACCTGACCGCCTGCTTACCGTCACGTCGGCTCTTCAACACGATCCCGAGCTCTAGCTCAAAAATAGTCACGGCTGAGAGGAATTGGTCATGCACGGCATGGGAATCTGCCCAGGACTTTACGCCTGCATCAACTTTCTCAGCAGGCTTTCGCAGTTCACTCAGAACATTGGTGTCGATGAGGTAGCTCATAAGTCCGAGACGCGCGGCTCGAAATCCAGCCTGGGCGGATCGAATTCAAAATCGCCGTCGCTCATATGCAGACGATCTGCCCATTTTGAAGATTGCCCGGTTAACTTTTCGTAGTCTTTGGCAGTGAGCAGCACGTGCGAAGGTTCGCCCCGATCAGTGATCAGAACCGGGCCAGAATGAGCGGCCCGCTTGGCTGCGCTGACGTCGCGATTAAACTCCCTGGAACTCAAAGTCGTCATTCTTCACCTCCGGTAGCAACGTGCCTACAACCTATGGGTGGGGGCTGCCAGTGTCAAGGCCCCTGCTTCCGCTGTCCCGCGTAGTAGCGCCCCAGAAATTCCTTGCGGTATTCCTCGAAGTAGCCGCCGTCGATGGAGGCGCGAATGTTGTCCACCAGCCGCACCATGAACTCCAGGTTGTGGATGGTGCACAGCGTGCCCGCGAGGAACTCGTGCGCCTTCAGCAGGTGGTGGATGTAGGCGCGCGAGTAGTTCTCGGAAACGTAGCCGCCGAACTCCTCGTCGATTCCCGCGAAGTCCCGCTTGAACCGGGCGGCAGAGAGGTTCATCCTCCCGTCCAGCGTGTACACCCCGCCGCGACGGCCCAGGCGGGTCGGCGCCACACAGTCGAAGGTGTCGGCGCCATTGGCGATGCATTCGAAAAAGTCGTCCGGCTCCGAAATGCCCAGCATGTGGCGGGGCTTCTCCGCCGGCAGCTCGGAGGTGACCCAGCCGACGATCTGCCCCAGGATGGGTTTTTCCAGCGCGCCACCGATGCCGAAGCCGCCGAAGCCGCGCTCGCCGCGATCCGTGAACTCGCGGTCCAGGTCCAGCAGGCCCCGCACAGCGGAACGGCGCAGGTCCTCGTAGTTGGCGCCCTGCACGACGCCCCACAAGCTTTGTTCGGGGCGGTGGGAGCGGAGCGTCGATAAGCGATTGTGCTCTTCTAGGCACCTGCGGGCCCAGCGGCGCGTGCGCTCGACCGAGTGCTCCTGGTAGGCGCGGGTGTCCACAAGCGTGGTCAGCTCGTCGAAGGCGAACATGATGTCCGCGCCGAGGGAGTGCTGGATCTGCATGGACACCTCGGGCGTGAAGCGGTGGGAGGAGCCGTCGATGACGGACTTGAAGTCGACGCCGTCGTCGTCGACACGCGCCATGCGGTCTTTGTTCGCGGCGCGGATGTCGCCCTCCGTCAGGCCGGCGGTGTCCATGGCCAGGACCTTTTTGAAGCCCACGCCCAGGCTCATCACCTGGAAGCCGCCGGAGTCGGTGTAGGTGGGCCCGTGCCAGTTTTCGAAGGCGGCGACGCCCCCGGCCTCGTCCACGATGTCGTGGCCAGGCTGCAGGTAGAGGTGGTACGCGTTGGACAGGATCGCCTGCGCGCCCGTGCCTCGAATCTGCTCCGGCGTGAGCGTTTTCACCGTCGCCTTCGTGGCCACGGGGATGAACGCCGGCGTGGCAATGTCGCCGTGGGGGGTGTGGATGACGCCCGTGCGCGCCGCTCCGTGCGTGGTTCCAACATCAAACATGGTTCTGCTCCAACTCCGTACCTTCCACATCCACCTCTGGCAGGATGCGGTCCAGCCAGCGCGGCATCCACCACGTCGCGCGGCCGGTAATGAACATCGTCGCAGGCACCAGGGCCATGCGGACGAAGAACGCGTCGAAGAACACCGCCACGCCCAGCGCGAACCCGAAGATCTGGATGAACGGCAACGGCTGGTCCAAAAACGCAATGAACACCGCGATCATAATGATCGCTGCCGCCGTGACCACCCGCGCGCCCTGCGCGAAGCCGTCGATGGTGGACTGCTCCACATCCCCCGTGCGCAGATGTTGCTCCCGCATGCGCGTGACCAGGAACACCTGGTAGTCCATGGCCAGGCCGAAGGTCACGCCGATCATGAAAATGGGCAGGAACGACAGGATCGGCCCCGGCGTATGCACCAGCCCCGTGAAGCCTTCCTGGAACACGAGGACGGTCACGCCGAACGCCGCGCCGACGGAGAGCAGGAACCCCAGCCCCGCCACCAGCGGCACCAGGATCGAGCGGAACACCACCATGAGCAGAACGATCGCCAAACCCACCACGATGGTCAGGTAGAGCGGCATCGCGCCCGCGAGCTCCTCGGTGATGTCCATCTGCACCGCCGTAAGCCCCGTCAGGCCGATGGTCACGCCCGTGGCATCCTCGACCTGCCTGTTCACTTGGCGCAGCCCGTGCGCGATCTCGAGCGTGTGCTCCTTCTCCGGCCCGGACTCGGGCGTGGCCAGGATTTGCGCGGCGGTCATGTCCTCGTTCACGCCCACGAGCTGCGCGTGCGTAATCCCGTTCACGCTCCCGGCCTCGCCCACCGCGTACAAAAAGGACGCAAGCGCCGCCTTGTCCGCGTCGCCACCGTCCGGGATCGCGTCCATGTACGGCTGCAGAATCTCCGCCCGCGGGTCCACGTCGTGCGCGTCTACCACCAGCAGCAGCGGCGCGTTGACACCAGGCCCAAAGCCCTCCGCCATCAGGTCCGCGGACTTGCGCTGCGTGGTGTCGGTGTTGCTCGTCGCGTCGCTGGGCAGCGCCATCTCCAGGTTCAACACCGGGATCGACAGCGCGCTCAACCCCAGCACCACCACGGCCATCACCAGTCCCGGCGCCCGGCGAACGAAGCGGACCCACCTGCGCCCCATCGCTTCCTTTGCTTGTCGACGGCCTCCGTTGCCAGCCACCCCGGGCACCTTCCCCGCGAACGCCCGCTTCCCGAACGCCCCCAACAGCGCCGGGATCAAGGTCAGCGCCACCAGCACCGAAATCGCCACCGTCACAGCCGCGGCCAGGCCCATCCACGTGAGGAACTCGATGCGCGCCAGCGCCAGCGCCACCAGCGCGGTGAACACCGTCGTCCCGGCGAACACCACGCTCGAGCCAGCGGTGCCCACCGCCATCCCCGCGGCTTCCTCGGGCGGCATATTTTTCGACTCCTGCCTGAACCGGGACAGGATAAACAGCGCGTAGTCGATGCCCACCGCCAGGCCGATCATCACCGCCAGCACCGGGGTGACGTCATTGAGTTCCACCCAGTGCGTCACCATAAGCACCATGAGCGCGCCGATACCCACGCCCACCACCGCGGAGATCAGCGGCATCACCGCGGCCGCGAGCGACCCGAACGTGACCACCAGCACCAGGAACGCCACGCCCATGCCGACCATCTCGGACGTCGTCTTAATCTCAATGGGGTCGCCGTAGCCGGCGCCGCCGGCCTCCACCTGCAGGCCCGCATCCCTACCGATCTCCATCGCCTGCTGCACCACGTCCCGGTCCGCCTGGTCCACCGACATGGAGCTTTCCGCCCCGAACTCGAATGTGGTGTACGCGATGCGGCCGTCGTCCGAGACCATGCGCAGGTGGTAGGCATCCTGCTTCGCCCGCTCCTCAGGCAGCCCCATCCCGGTCATCTGCGCGACCAGCTGCGTCTGTAGCTCGTTATTCACCGCGACGGGGTTGCCGAACCTGGTGGTGTTCTGGATGCCCTCCAGGTGCTCCTCGATGTAGCCCACCGTCTGGTCCATCGCCCGCATGTATTCGGGCTGGTCCACCCGCTGGCCCTCCGGCGCGGCGAACACGAGGTTCACGCCCGGGGCCGTCGCGATGTTGCCCTGCCCCGGGAAGTTCTGATCCAGCAGGTCCAGCGCATCGATCGCGGGCGTTCCGTCGATTGCGAACTCCGAGGTGAACGGCTTCATCAAACTGAACGCGCCTCCCGCGGCCGCCCCGAACAGCAAAAGCCACGCGATGATCACGCGCCACTTATGCACGTAGGACCAGCGTCCCAGCTTGAACAGCAGTTTCGCCACAGGGTTCCTTCCCATTCGAAGTTTCTTTGGCCATACTATCGACGGCGCCGACACTGCCCCGCAAACGCAAAACCCCGGGTTTGATCCCGGGGTTTCGCCTGGCGGTAGCGGCGGGATTTGAACCCGCGGTGGTTTTACCCACACTCGCTTTCGAGGCGAGTACCTTCGGCCGCTCGGACACGCTACCGCGGTCAAGGGTAACGGCAGCGAGCCCGGGAAACCAAATCACGCCCGCGAGGGCTTGGGGAGAAGGTGTCGCAACGAGAACGCTAGGACGAAACCCGAATTCAGCGGCCGCCAAAGCGGTCTTATGTGCAATCCACAGCACATAATTCTTGGTTGGATTTGGGTTTCACCTGACCAATGCCTCGACGTGTATATCCACCCCGCGACTCACAGCAACGCAAAACCGCCGCGCCCCGGACGAACCGGGAAACGCGGCGGTGTGGGAAAAGCGGGGCTTACTGAGCCTCGTTCTCCTCGCGCTTGTCCTCGATCTTGGCAGCGACCTCGTTGGCCTTGTCCTTGATCGCGTCGCCGGCCTCAGCCAGCTTCTCCTTGGCGTTGCCGATCAGGGAGTCGGCCTTGCCCTCGTTCTTCAGGGAGTCGTTGCCGGTCAGGTCGCCGGCAGCTTCCTTGATGTCGCCCTTGAGCTGGTCGCCCTTGCCTTCAAGTGCCATGATTGTCTCCTTTGTTTGTAAACGATTAGGTATCCGCCGAGTGTACACGCAACCCCGCGAAGAAGTTCGAGAGCAGCTTCGCGCACTCGGGTTCCAGGACGCCGCCGCGGACCTCCGGAACGTAGAGGTGACGGGGCTCGCGGATCGCGTCGAGGACGGAGCCGACCGCCCCCGTTTTCGGCTCCCACGCCCCGAAGACCAGGGACGACACCCGGGCCCCAAGGATGGCACCGGCGCACATGGTGCAGGGCTCGAGCGTGACCACGAGTTCGCAGCCGTCGAGGCGCCACGTGCCCAGCGTCCGCGCGGCGTCGCGGATCGCCTCCACCTCGGCGTGGGCGGTCGGGTCGCCGGCTGCTTCTCGACGATTCACGCCCCGGCCCACCACCTCCCCTTCGGGCGAGAACACGAGGGCGCCCACCGGCACGTCGCCTGAGGGCGTGGTCTGGGCAAACGCCAGCGCCTCGCGCATGCGAGCCTCGGCGGTCGCCTTACCCAAGGGCGTCCTCGAGCTCGTCGGCGAAACCCAACTCTTCGGCGATGGTGTAGGCGAGGTCGGCCGGGTCGGAGTCGTCGTCAAGCAAAATGCTCATGCGCTCCTCTGAAAGGCCGAGGTCGGCGAGGATGGCGAAGTCGCCGTCGGCCCAGGCGTCAACCATGTCCAGCTCGTCGGGGTCAATATCGGGGATGTCGAGGTCGGCTTCGGCGAGGAGGTCGGCGGCGAAGTCGTCGTCAACCGCCATGGTGGCGTCGGAGATGAGGATGCGCACGGCGCTGGGGCCGGGCCGCACGATGGCGAGGTAGTCGTCCTCGACGTTGAGGATGGCAAACGACGCGCCCTCGCTGCGCAGCGTGCGAACAGCGCGGATAGAGGCGGAAAGGTCCGTGAAGTCGTCGTCGAAGGTGCGCACGACCCAGCCGCCTTCGCTGCGCGCGACGGTGACGGCGTACCCGTAGTTGCTCATGGTGGCCAAGCGTAGTCCGCAGGCGCAGGAGTGTCACTAGAGTGAAGCGGGTGACTATTCCTGGCTTGCGACCCGTGTGCATCATCGGCCTTGGCCTCATCGGCGGTTCTGTCATGCGTGATCTCGCTGCGCGCGGGCACGCCGTGTACGGATTCACCAGGCACGGGGCGCGGGCTGCGCGCCGCGACGGTTTTGACGTGCCCGACACCATCGAGGAAGTGCTCACCCGCGCAGAGGCGGACCAGGCACTGATTGTGATCGCGGTGCCCATGCACGCCGTGGCCGAGGTCCTCGATGCCGTCGCCGAGTACGCGCCCACCACCGGCATCACCGACGTGGTGAGCGTGAAGAAGCCGGTCTACGACCTCATCGTGGAACGCGGCATGCAGCACCGCTACGTCGGCGGCCACCCCATGAGCGGCACGGAGTTCTCCGGCTGGAACGCCTCCCAGTCGGGCCTGTTCGCCGGCGCCGCGTGGGCCGTGACCTACGACTTCGCGCGTGAGACCGGCGGCACGCCCGAGTGGGCCGCGCTGTTTGAGCAGGTGTGCCTCCTCGCGAAAGCCACCGGTGCCGAAGCCGTCCCCGTGCAGGTCGCGCGCCACGACGAGGCCGTCGCGCGCGTCTCCCACCTCCCCCACGTACTGGCCGAGGCGCTGGCGATCGTCGGCGACCGCGGCGGCACGCTCGCGCAGTCGCTCTCCGCCGGTTCCTTCCGCAGCGCCACGCGCGTCGCTGGCACCGACCCAATCCTGGTGCGCAACATGTGCGAAACCAACGCCGGCTCGCTCGTGCCTGTCCTCGACGAGTTCATCGAGCTGCTCCAGGACGCGCGCACTTCGCTTGCCGACGACCCCGCGTCCCTCAAGAACCTCTCCGAATCAGGGCACAACGCGCACACCCGCATGTCCGCCAGGAAGGGCGCGCGGCGGGAATCTGTGTCCCCGGTGCGGATCTCCTCGCGCCCCGTGATGCGCGTGCACCCCGGCGCACCAGGGTGGGTGGCCCAGCTCGAGCAGATCGAATCGCTCGGCGGGCGCGTGGACGTGTTCTAGGCCTGTTGCTTAGGCCTCGCGGCGGCGGCCCAGCGCCACGTACGCGGCACCGACCAGCAGTGAGAGCAGGCCCAGCGCGATGATGGCGCGCATCGGGGTACCGGTATCCGCGAGCTCCTCGTCGTCGCGCTCCTCCACGATGACGGCGGAGGTGGATGTGCCGTCCGCGACGATGCGCGCGGTGGCGGTGCTGTTGCGGGATGCGACCCTTGCCGTGGTGGACGCAGAGGTCGAGCGGCCCGTGGACACGCCCGTCATCTTTGCGGCGTCCAGGCTGGTGGTGGTGCTGGTACGCGTCGTCGTCGCCTTGCCTGGCTTCGCGTTGCCGATCGCAGCAGCAGCCGCCAGCGGCGCGAGCACGGAGGTGACAATCGGACGGGCCTCATCGATGCCAGCCAGGATCTTGCGCGGCAGGTTCGTGGTGGTCACGTTCGGGTCGCGCGGCAGGATGAAGGTCACCTTCTCCGTCTCCGGGGTGATGGCGGCCTTGCGGTTGACGTAACCGACGGGTGCCTCGACCAGAGTGAGCTCAAAACGCTGGCCCGCAGCCGGCGCGTCCTTGAGCTGGATCTGGATGTTGCCGGTGCCGTCGGCACGCGTGCCACCGATGACGGTGCCGCCGGAAGTGAGCTTGAACTCGGCACCCTCGACGGCCTTGTCGTCCTCGGTGCGGACCTCAACGTCCAGGGTCCACAGTGCGGCCGGCTTCGCGTCGGTGGTCTTCGTGGTCGTGGTGGTCTCGGTCGAGGTCGAGGTCTTGGGGGACGGCTCCACGGAGTTGGACGGGGAGACTGGTGCCGAAGACGACGGCGTCACGCTCTCGGAGGGGCTCGGAGCGACTGGCGTGGGGGTGTCGGTGACGGTCACCGGGCTGTAGAACGACTTCAGCAGCAGGCCGGAGACAGACGCAAAGTTGTCGAGGGCACTGCGACCGAGATCGGTCTCCACAATCTGATTCCCACGAACCTTCAGTGCGAGACCGTCTGCGTCGGCGAACACAACAAGGCCGTTGTTCTGGGTGTATGCGTAGTCGAGGTCGCCGATCTCGTCGAGCTTGACACCTTCTGCAAGCGTCAGCTTCTCGGCGTCAGCCTTGCCCGTGTTCACATCCAGCGTCCACAGGAACGCCTCACCGCGAGAGTTGGTGGACACAGAAAGCAGGTCGGCAGCACCGTGGTCGGTGGTGGAGGTCCACACCTTCGGCTCCCCTGCGCGGTCGGCGCCGTTGAGCTTCAGCGCGACCTTCTTCACGGTCGTCTCCGGCTTACCGGTCCTCGGCTGGTCCTTGGAAAGGTCGAGGGTGTAGGCATCGGAGCCGTCGAAAAGCACGAGCTCCCCCTCGGCCGTGAACGCGGCGGCGTTGACGTCGGTGGTCTCGACACCCTTGATGGCGCCGAGGTCGGAGACCGCGCCGTTCTCTGCGAGAATGCGGAGGAGGTGGCCCGCCGGCTTGCCGTTGGCACCGGTGGAAATGGCGTATACGCGGTCGTTCTTCGGGTTGCGGGCGAGCGCCGTGTAGGTCCAGTCAGCGTTGCGCTGCTTGTCCAACGACGCGTACACCGCGTCGGCGGTGCCTGTGCCCGAGGTAGCCGCGGTGCTCTTCCCGAGCAGCTCCGCGAGGGCGCGGTCGCTCGTGGTCACCACCGGCGCGACCGTGGTCGGCGTCATGGTCGTCGGCGACACGGTCACGGACGCGGCAGACGACGGCGTCACATCCGCAGTCGTCGACGGCGCCGGTGTCTCCTGCGCCTGCGCTACTGGGACGACGGCGCTGGTCAGCGCCATTGCCAGGGACACCCCGGCGACGCGGGTGAGCGTCTTCTTACCTGCCATGACTACCTCTCCAACTGTGAAAAGGGCGCAAAACGCCCAAAAGCCACCTACGAATGTAGACGCTTATACGGTTCATCTCAATACCAAAAGGAAAGGCCCCGTCGCCATTGCTTAGCGACGAGACCTTCGGCCCCAACCCACTTCTTACTTCTCGCCCTCCGGCTTGGTGGCCGGGGTCGTCGTCGGAGCGGTGGAGGTGGTCTCCTTCTCCTTCTTGGAGGAGCCCTCCTGGCTGGAGGAGCCTTCCTGGTTGTCCACGTCGACCCAGCCGGCCTCACAGCTCAGGTAGTACAGCGCGGTCGCCAGGCCAACGATGCCCAGCAGCGCCACACCGGCCGCGGCAGCCGGTGCCGCCGGGTTGATCTCCGCCAGCTGACGGTTGACCTGGTCCACCTGAGCCTGGATCTGATCCATCCACGCCGGGCGCTGGATGTTCAGGTTCACGTTCGGCACGACCTGGCTGATCATCTCGTTGACCTGCGCGGCGGCGGCGTTGAGCTCGTCCTCGAACATCACGCCCAGACCGCCGAGCACCGCGGCGCTCAGGCCGATCGGCACCAGCCATGCGATCGGGTTGGACACCGACGACGCAGCAGCCAGGCACTTGCCCAGGGAGGAGCCTTCGTCCTCGGCGACTGCGGCCGTCGAAGTTGCGGCCGCCTTTTGTTCTTGCGGAATGAGCTTGAGGCCCACGATCTTGCCGTCGATCTCTTCACCGGTGAGCTCAAACTCTTCGCTCTCCAGAACCTTTGCGTCGAAAGTGTTCGCCTTCTCATCACGCGGCTTCTCCAGCTTCAGCCCGCCGCCATATTCAGAAAGTTGGAGGTAGTACTTACCCTCCGGCGCAGACTCGAACAGGACATTGCCGTTCTGATCGGTGTAGGCGGAGCGCGCAGGGCGATCGTCCAGGCTGCGCAGCGTCAGCTTGGTACCCTCTAAGCCCTCCCCCTCGTCTTGGCGGCCGTTGCCATTCCGGTCGATCCACACCACTGCCTGGACATCGCTCTTGATCTCCGCGCCTTCTTCCACGATGATGTGGGCGTTGCCCTTAATATTATCGCGGGGCGTGATGATGAGCGACCTGGATGGATCTTCGCCGAAATCGGGCTCGTCATCGATTGCGATGCCTCGCGCTGGACGCTTCGGCAATTCACCCCGAGCTTCCGCGGCGTTGTGGTGCGCAATCCCACCTGGCATCTTGGGGATCTTGGCAGTGAAGATGACTCCCTGGCCTGGGAAAAGAACCCCGTTGAAGCCAGCTGGGGCCTTCACCTCGAGTGGCTTGCCCTCACTGCCTGGGTTCTCTGGATCAAACGTCTCAAGGTCGCCCTCGAAGACCAGGTCTTTGACCGTAACCCCGACCATAGGAGTGGAACCGGTGTTGACAACCTCGTAGGTGAACTCAGCGGCGTTGTTCGCCCTGACCTTCACGGGTTCGTCCGGGTTCGTCGCGAAGCGGGCGTTGACCTTCTTCTCCACCTTCAGCTCGCCGACCTTGAGGTACGCGCCGTCGGGGCTGGAACCGATCGTGCGGCCGTCCACGGTCTTCGCGTTAGCGGTCGCGATGTTGTTGAACTCGAAGGCGTCGTCAGCCTCCATCACGCCGGTAAAGACCACAGACTCGCCCTTAGGCAGCTCGGAATTCTCCGACCAGCCCTCCGGCATCTGGAGCTTGATGCCGCGCTTGGCAAACTCGCGGTCATCGACCGTCTTATCGGAGATGCCCGTAAGTGTCTCGTCACCGGTGTTGGTGATGATGAAAGAGTACTTCAGCTGGTCGCCGACGCGGACATTCATCACATCCTCGACAAAATCGCCGTCTTCCGCGGGGACAAATTCCCCGTTGTCGGCATCGCGGTGCCACAGGCGCTTCTCCAGGTTGATGGATGCATTCTTGCCGGTTGCGTTGTTGCCGTTCTCGCCAGCCTCGGAGAGGTGGATCGTGGGCAGATCAACCGGCTGGCCCGGGCGCACCGGCACCTTGAGCGGGTCGATATCGCGAATGCCCTCCGGCGTGATGAACTCGACGTCAACGACCCCCGGCGGGATGTTCTCCGCGACGAACTCGCCCTTCTCATTCGGCTTGATCGTCTGGGAGTTGCCGCGCTCGTCGGTAACCACGACGTAGACACCCGGGACTGCGTTCCCCTGGCCGTCGTCAATCGTGCCCTTGACCTCGGTGAGGGGCGCGTCGATGCGGATCGGGTCAATGCGCATCGGGGAATCCTTGGTGACCTTCGTGGAACCGGTGATCTTGTCCTTCACCGGGTACTTGATCGGGTTGCCCTCATCGTCGAACAGGCGGTTGCCGTTCCGGTCCGTGATCGGGTTGCCGTTCTTGTCCGTCTTCGGGAAGTCCTTCGGCAGCACCACCTCGTAGGAGAACTCAGCTTCGCCGTCCGGGAAGTACTTGAAGTCGATGACCGGGGTGATGAAGTAGCCGTCCTCATCGACGGTTACTGGGGCCTCGTAGAGGAAGTCCTCACCCGTTGTCGGATCCTTCGCGGGGGCGGTCAGCCTGATTTCACCGTTGCGGATCGGACGACCTGTTTCGTCCACAAGCCAGCCGCTGATGGTGCCGTCGAGCTCGCGGCGCGAGTTGTCCTTCAGCGGGCGGTCGGTCGGCTTAACCTCGAACGACTGCAATGGAGTCGTCTGGTTCTCCGTCACCTTCGCTTCCTGCGGCTTCGGGGTAGTGAAACCGCTGGGGGGACGAACCTCGACGACGTACTCGCCAACGGGCAGTTCCTTAGAGAAAGTGCCGTCCTTGCCCGGCTTCACGACGGTTTCATTCCCGTCCTTATCCCGAATAACGACGGTCGTGTTATCCAAGATCTCCGGAAGATCGCGCTTGGACACGGGCTTGCCGTTCGCGTCGGTGATCTTCACGGCACCGGAGACGGTGCCGGTCGGCGTTTCATCCTCGCCTGAGACTGAAGTCGTAACTGTCGGAGTTACGGTCTTGGGGGCAGCCGTCACAAATGTGGTTGGGGTGACGATTACGGTTTTCTGGGCGGCCGTTTTGGTAACCGTCACCGCGGCAGGCGTTTTCGTCTCAGTCGCCGTCGGCGTCGCAGCAAACGTCGTCTTCGTCA